>Ga0207695_10005744_pt1 | contig 16340 bp, 10 predicted proteins | sample KBSC54metaG_FD_184354 | JGI IMG/M metagenome (GOLD analysis project Ga0207695, IMG submission 184354) | Corn rhizosphere microbial communities from Kellogg Biological Station, Michigan, USA - KBS C5-4 metaG (SPAdes) (version 2) | ecosystem: Host-associated > Plants > Roots > Rhizosphere > Soil... | reverse complement strand
CGCTCGGCACTGCAAAACGCGGCGTCGATCGCCGGCCTCATGATCACCACGGAAGCGATGATCGGCGAAGCGCCCAAGAAGGAAGAGCACAACCACGGCGGCGGTGGCGGCGGTGGCATGGGCGGCATGGGTGGCATGGGCGGTATGGATTTTTAAGGCCGGTGATCCGTCGCCGCGTGGCGGCGGCGGATCAACTACGGTGTTATCCGCCGCTTCGCGGCGGATCAACTCGGCTCGTTCGAGCGTCCAGAAGCCGGACGCTCAACTCGCCGAAAATCCACAGCCGTTCGCTCTGAGCGTAGCCGCGTAGCGGCGGAGTCGAAGGGCACCGAAACACAAAGCCCCGCGAGCGATTGCGGGGCTTTTTCTTTTCCCTCTCCCACCGGGAGAGGGTGCCCCGAAGGGGCGGGTGAGGGTACGTGCTCGCGTTGCCTCGCATGTTGCAAACCAAAGTCCCGCAATCGCGGGACTTTTTTCTTGCCGTAGCGTCGCCCCGCTATCCTCGCTCGATGATCACGACCCTCAGAACCTTCGCACGTGTGGTGTTCACGCCGGTGCACCTGAAACGCACGCTGCTAATCGCTTTCGTGGTCGGCAGTTGGTTGAACCTGTTCAATCACGGCGACGAGTTGTTGCGCGGTGCTATGGACGCGCACCTCGCGGCCAAGCTAGCGTTGAACTACCTGACGCCCTTCGTTGTCTCCAACTTCGGCCTGCTCGCGCATCAACGGAGCTGATTGCATGCGCGCGTGATGGCTTCATTGCCGGTGCCGGCAAGTGTGTCGCCGCTTGCAGGAATCACTCGCAGCTGTTCGGCCGGCAGTCCGAAAAAACTGCCCCCGGAATCGCTTCCGGGGGCAAGTGTGTACAACCACCGCGCGGCCAGCGCTGTGGTCGGGCTGGCCTCGACGTTGTCATGGCTGCTCGCTACCCGACGAGGGAGGGACCTGGTTCTGGCGATGCCCGTGGTCGCTCGCGGAATGGGTCTGCGCAGCTGCGTGACCACCGGCCGAACCACTGGCATTGCCGCTGGCATTGATGCCGCTCACCGCGTTGCCGACCGAACCCGTGGTGCGGTCGGTGGATTGGATCGCGGAGTTGGCGGTGTTGCGGACCATGCCACCGACGCCGCGTCCGGCGTCGCCGGCCTTGCCGGCAGCGGCTGCGGTATCGAGTCCGGTGCCGGCCATTGCGCCGCCGCTTGCCGAGCCACTGGCGTTGCCGTTGTTGGCCGAGCCATTGGCGCTGCCGCTTGCCGAGCCATTGGCATTGCCGTCGGCGTTGATACCGTTCACTGCGCTGCCGACCGAACCCGCGGTGCGACTGGTGGACTGGACCGCGGTGTTGGCGGTGTTGCGCACGGTTCCGCCGACACCGCGGCCGACTTCGCCGGCCTGACCTGCGGCCGCCGCCGTATTCAATCCGGTGCCCGCCATGGAACTCATGCCCGCATTGCCACTCGCCGAGCCACCGGTGATATTGCCGCTGCCGCTGGCCGCACCGTTGGCATTGCCACCGGCGTTGATGCCGTTTACCGCGCTGCCGACTGAACCCGCGGTGCGGTCGGTAGACTGGACCGCAGTGTTGGCGGTATTGCGCACGGTACCGCCGATACCGCGGCCAACTTCGCCAGCCTGACCCGCGGCGGCTGCGGTGTTCAATCCGGCCTCGGTATGGACGGACCCGCTGGCTTGTGTGTTGCCCGGGGGGGTGGTTGCGGAAACCCCGGCTTGCTGGCTGGCGTCCATGCCGGCGCGCGCATGGGTTGAGCGGTCCTCTGCCTGGCGCATCTTGTGCGTCGTGCGATGCGTGAACCGGTCGCTCTGTTGGTCCATCTGCTGGGTGGTCTGCAGGGTGCGCGGTACGGGGTTGGGCAGCATCTGATGGGCATTCGCGCCCAAATTGCCTGTGACTTGGCCGACGCCGCCCAGATGCACCTGCGCGAACGCAGGCGCGGCGAGCGCACACGCCGCGGCGATGGAGACGGCGAAAAGGGTCTTGCGCATTGGAATCCTCCGAGGGAACAGCGTGCGAGATGCGCACGGTGACCCCGAACCTAGTCAGACCAGCCCAACCGATGCTGAATTCCGGATGATGGCAATTCAGCGCGCAGACGAATTGCTGAACCGTTCCGCAGCGCTCAACCGCCGAGTCGTTCAGCGCGCCGACGACCACGTCCAGTACAGGCCAAGATACGCGACGATGTGTTGCGCGCCGGCCACGCTGCCGCCCGCGGAAAACAGCAGGCTGAAGTTTTTCGAGAAGCTGAGGTAGCCGCCCGCGTTCAGAAGGGTGTAGCCGGGCTGGTCGGCAGCCAGTGCGTTCTGGCGGAACAGTTCCAGGCCGAGCGTCCAGCGCCGATTGAAGGTGTATTGCGCCAGCGCGCCGCCGAAGCTCGCGTCGTACATGTCGGGCGCGGGATTGATGATGAAGCCGCCGCCGCCGTCGAACGTCCACGCGCCCTTGCTTTTCTGTATCCAAAGCGGCAGGCGATACCAGGTGTGCCCGTTGCCAAGGCCGCGACGCGCGCTGCCGGTCGCCAGTTCCGCCATCGGAAACGCGCCGATCTGCAATCCGCCATTGTCCACATTCAAGAAGCGGTACTTGATGCCCAGCTCGACATCGCCGATGCCGGACGCGGCGGCGCCATGATTCGGCACGTTCCAGGCGTAAGGCAGCACGAGGTGGAACTGCGTGTTCGGCGCGACGCCGCGGTTGTATTCGATCGCGGGGCCGCTGATCGCGCTGGCACCGTCGGCGTGATCGAGCGTGCCGAACACATAGAATTCGTTGTGTCGAAGCTCCACCGGCTCGGGATCGTCGGTGAAGAACGGCGGGCCGGCGAGGCATGGCGCGACACCGACCATCAGGGTGCAGATCGCCAGTAGACCGCAGCCGAACAACCTTCGCATCACGTCTCCTGCGCAAACCTCGCTCGACACGATAATGCGATCCACCGACGGGCGCGCAGGCCCACGACCAATGGCCCATTGCCGGTTGCGCGGGCATGGCTACACTCCCGCGACGAATACGGTCGAGGGGAATGTCGATGCGCGCGATCCATCTTGCGGCCGTGGCGCTGCTTGCGGCGCTGATGCTTCCGTTGCAGGCGGCGGTCGATATCGCGCCCGCACCGAAGCCGAGCTTCGCGCAGCCGGCGATTTCGCCGGACGGAACGCGCATCGCGTTCGTGTCGGCCGGCGCGATCTGGGAAGTGCCGGCCACGGGCGGCGCGGCGCACCTGATGGTGGCCGACAAGGGCGCCGATTCGCGGCCGCTGTTTTCGCCGGATGGCAATCGACTTGCGTTCGTGTCGGACGCCACCGGCGATGGCGACATCTACGTGCTGGACGTCGCGAGCGGCAAACTTTCACGCGTGACGCACGCCGACGGCCGCGATGAATTGAGCGGCTGGTCGCGTGATGGCCAGTGGCTTTACTTCAATTCCGGGCGCGACAATATCGGTGGTTTCAACGCGGTGTATCGCGTGCGCGCGACAGGCGGCACGCCAATGCCGGTGTCGCTGGAGGCGTATCGCAACGAGGAGCAGGGCGTGCCTTCGCCGGACAACTCGACCGTCGCCCTGGTCGGCGGCGGCATGGGCGCGTTCCAGTGGTGGCGGCGTGGCAGTGCGCACATCGACCACGGTGCGATCTGGCTGCTGAAAAACGACGGGTCGCATGCGTATGCGCGGCTGACGCCGGATGATGCGCGTGCGGACTGGCCGATGTGGGCGCCGGACGGACAGTCGATCTACTACATGAGTGATCGAGGCGGGAGCGATCGCGGCGGCACGGAAAACATCTGGCATGTGCAGCGCGACGGCAGGGAAGCGGCGCTCACCCGTTTCACCGATGGCCGCGTGTTGTGGCCGACGATTTCAGGCGACGGCAAGACCATCGCGTTCGGGCGCGGCTTGAGCATCTGGACGCTGGATACCGCGACCGGCAAGGCGCAACCCGTGTCGATCGCGCTGGCCGGCGCGGTCGCCGGGCCGGAGGATCAGCACAAGACCCTGCATGACGATTTCCACGAACTCGCCTTGTCGCCCGACGGCAAGAAGGTGGCGTTCGTCGCGCACGGCGCCGTGTTCGCCGCGGACGCCGACAAGGGCGGCGACGCGGTACGCGTCACCCGCGCGCCAGGCGATGCCTACGGCATCGCCTGGGCGCCGGACAGCCGCCGGATCGTGTATGGCGCGTTCCGCGACGGCGGCGAGCATCTTTATCTTTACGACTTCGACGCCGGCAAGGAAACGCAGCTCACGAACGGCGATGGCGAAGAGACCTCGCCCGCGTTTTCGCCGGACGGCAAGACGCTGGCGTTCCTGCGCGACGGGCGCGAACTGGCATTGATGAATGTGTCGAGTCGCCATGTGCGCACACTCGTGAGTGCGCACCTCGATCTGCGCCGCCCGCTTACCTCCGACCGCCCGTTGGCGTGGTCGCACGATGGCCGCTGGATCGCAGTGCTGGAGTGGGGCCCACGCATGTTCCGCAACGCGGTGGCCGTGAAAGTCGACAGCGGCAAGACGATTGCGTTGAGCAGCCTCGCCAACACCTTTTCCGACGACGTCGCCTTCAGCCCCGACGGCAAGACCTTCCTGTTCATTACGGGTCAGCGCACCGAGCAGGGCCAGATCGCGAGCGTGGACCTGGTGCCGCAGACGCCGAAGTTCCGTGAAGACCAGTTCCGCGACCTGTTCCGGCAGACCACGCCCGAGCCGTCCCACGAAAAAGAATCCGGTGGGAAAAACGATGCGGCCGACAAGCACGACGCGAAAGGCAAGGCCCCGAAGAAGCCGAAAAACGTGCGGATCGATGCCGATGGCATTCGACAGCGCCTCACGTTGCTGCCGACCGGGCTGGATGCGCAATCGATCGTGCTCGGCCCCGACGGAAAGACGCTGGTGATCACCGCGCGCGTTGCGGGTCGCACCAATCTCTACGCGTGGTCGCTGGATCCGTTGGCCGACGAACCGCCGGTTGCGCGGCAGTTGACGTCGACCCGCGGCGACAAGGCCGACGCGCAGTTCAGTCCCGATGGCAAGAAGGTGTATTACCTCGACGACGGCAAGCTGTTCTCGGTGCCGCTGGAAGAGGGCGGCAAGGCCAAGTCGATCGCGTTGAACGCGGAGGTGGACATCGATTTTGCGCAGGACAAGATGACTGCGTTCAATCAGGCGTGGACCTGGCTTCGCGACAACTTCCACGATCCGCACATGAATGGCGTCGACTGGAACGCGATGCGTGCGGCGTACGCGCCACTGATCGCGGGCGCACCGACGCCGGCCAGCGTGAACTGGCTGATGAACCTGCTGGTCGGCGAGTTGAACGCCTCGCATTCGGGCGTGCGTGCAAACGGGCATGCGCAGCCGGTCACCGGTCGCTTGGGGTTGGTGTTCGACACCGCCGCGTACGAGCGCGACGGCACGTTGCGCGTGGCGCAAGTCGTGCCGTTGTCGCCCGCCGCGATCGTCGGCATCGAGGTGGGCGACACGCTGCAGGCGGTCGATGGCCACGCGATCGGCGCGGGTGACAATCTGTACGCGCTGCTGGAAGATCGCATCGGCAAGAAGACTGCGTTGCGTGTGGCGGGCAAGGGCAGCGGCCGCAATGTGGAGGTGAAGCCGATCGACTCGCACACGCTCGGCGCGCTGGCCTACGACGCGTGGGTCACGCGCAATCGGGCGTATGTCACCAGGATCAGCGGCGGCAAGCTCGGCTACGTGCATCTGGCCGACATGTCCGAAGCATCGCTGCGCCGTCTCTACCGCGACCTCGACGCGCAGAACATGACCCGCGAAGGCGTGGTGATCGACGTGCGCAACAACTTCGGTGGTTTCGTCAACGCGTATGCGCTCGACGTCCTGGCGCGCAAACCGTACCTCAACATGACTTTCCGTGGCTTCGAGGATGCGCAACCCGCGCGCAGCATCCTCGGCCAGCGCGCGTTGGAACGCCCGACGGTGTTGGTCACCAATCGCGTGACGTTGTCCGACGGCGAGGATTTCAGCGAAGGCTATCGCGAACTCGGACTCGGCAAAGTGGTGGGCGAGCCGACCGCGGGCTGGATCATCTACACCAGCAACGAAAAACTGATCGACGGTTCAACCGTGCGCTTGCCGTTCATCACCGTCACCACCGAAAACGGCCAGCCGATGGAGATGCATCCGCGCCCCGTCGACGTGCCGGTCGCGCGCCCGTTGGGCGAGGCGTATCAGGACAAGGACAGCGATCTGGATGCGGCGGTCGGAACACTGTTGCGGCAGCTCGACCAATAGTCGAAGCCGTGTGTTGCTCGCAGAACCCGTAGAACCCGTAGGGCAAGAGAAGTGTAGCGACTGTTGTCCGGAACAACTGGACGGCCCCCGACCGGCCCCGAGCGCAAGCGAGGGGCGAGCATCAGGGATGATGCGAGCAATCCCGCCGGACCCAAACCACTTGCAGGGGGATGCGCCCGCCCTACCGCCCGGACCCGATACCCGCGGTGCGCGTGCTTGCCGAGTCTCGACGCGCCATTGCCGCCGCCTTCGGCCACAGTTTGTCCAGCTTGTTTTTCAGCCGCAGGTCGGCCACGTTGCGCATGCCTTCGTCGAGTTGCTTCTGCTCGACGTTTTCCGGTGCGACCGGTGCATCGGGCGCGCGGGTGAGGTTCGCGAGTTCCGGCGCGACCAGTCGCGTCAGCGCGAAATAATCGTCGCCGTCGATGCCGGCCTGCTCCAGCACCATGCCCGGCAGTTCCCACGCGGCCGCATTCTGCTTCGTCGCGTGGTCCATGTGCGCGGTGTCGATGAGGATGTACGGCACCGTCTGCGTGAGGAAGCCGCCGCCATTCTTGAAGCCGGCCTGCTGGAACGCCGGCACCAGCGCGGGCAGGTGATCGCCGAAAAACAGGATCACGGTGCGCCGCTTGCGCTGCGCCAGCGTGTCGACCAGACGCCCGAGCTGCTGGTCGGCGTGCTGCATGTGGTAGATGTAGTTCTGCAACTCCGTCTTCGCCTGTGCGTCGGTGACTCCGGCAGGTACCGGAATCGCGTCGCGCGCTTTCTCGTCGATGCCGTAGCTTTGATCGTACGGCCCGTGCGCCTCGATGCTGATGCCCAGCACGAAGCGCGGCGGACCGGCATTCGGCAACTGGCGCAGCAATTCGTCGGTGAAGGATTTGTCCGACATGTACTTGCCGTCATTCACCGAATCGCCTGGCGGAAAGTCGCTGATCGAAATGAACTTGTCGAAGCCGAGCTCCTTGAACGCAGTGGTGCGATTCCAGAAGCCGGGGTTGTTGCCGTGCACCGCCAGCGTGGTGTAGCCGTTGCCCGCAAGCAGCCGCACGACCCCGGGGATCGCCTTCTCGTTGATCTGCAGATACGGAAACTGCACCTGCGGGAAATAGCGCAGCGACAGCCCGGTCAGCACTTCGAACTCGGTACGGATGGTGCCGCCGCCGAAGGTGGGCACGTGCAGCCAGCCCGAGGTGCCGTATTGTTCGAGGCGGTGCAGGTTGGGCGTGAGATCGGTGCCGGGCGGATAGCCCTTCATGATCGTCGGGTCGAAAAACGATTCGGACAGGACCACCACGATGTCGGGTTTCTGCGCTTCGGTGGGCGGGCGGGTTTGCGTGGCGATCCGCGGCTCGTAGTGCGCCATCAACGCCAGCGCCGCCGGCACGTCCGCCTTGCGGTGCTGCGCGCCGTACTGCAGGTGGAATAGCAGCAACGAGCCGATCAATCCGTCGTGCTGGCGCGTCGCGAGCGGCGACCACGGCTGCATGCCCAGCACCTTCGGGTCGTACACGCCGCGCCAGAAAGACGCGCCCACGATCAGCGTGATCAGCGCCGCGAACAGCACCACCGATGCCGCGCCGCGCCAACGCTTCGGGTATTTGCGCCAGACCGGCGGTTCGAAGCGGAACCAGATCACCAGCAATGCGATCGCGACGATAGCCACGACGATCAGCAAGGCGATGTGCGGCAGGTAGCCCGACAGCAATTCGCCGCCGCCGTGCCTGAGCTGGCCCAGCATCCGGAAATCCGCGGGCATCAGCGGAATGGCGAGGTTCTGCACCTTCAGCGCATTCACGCCGTAGATCAGCGACTGGATGGCGAACGCCAGTGCGAACGACCAGAACGCGCGCCGCGTCCATGCCAGCAGCGCGAACGCCAACAGCAGCCCCGGCAGCGCGTTGCAGATCATGCGCAGCGGCGCATTCCACCATGGCATCCACGCCGGATGGTTCCACAGTGCGTTCGGCAGCAGGTCGGTGCCGCCATCCAGCCACGACGTGCACAGCACGAACGCGATGGCGAGCACCACGATCAATGCGGCGCGGGCGGCCGGCGCGTGGCGCGCCGGTTGGGGCGTGGAAGCGTCTGTCATGCAAACGGCTGGTGATGGACGATCGGGAAAGCGTACCCGACCGGATATGAACGTTTCGGGGCGCAACGCGTTGACGGCGCGGTTCGCGGCGGCTGTTGTCCGAAGGTGCCGCGATCATGGATGATCGCAAGACAATGCCGCCATCCGCACTGAAGCATCTGGTCGACGAACGCTACGCCGAACTGGCGGCGCGCTGCCGCGCAGCAGGCGTGGCGATGCACGACGACGCGGGCGTCGGCGAGCGGGTGCGCCGGCTGCTGCTGGCCAGCGACTTCGCGTTCGACGCCTTGCGAGGTGATCCCGCGCTGCTGACCGCGGCGGGACTCGAACGCCTGCGCGATCCCGCGCCGGCCTCGGCGCGTACCGAATCGTTGAAGCACGCTGGCGACCTGTTCGCCGCGCTGCGCAGGTTCCGGCGTGCCGAAGCGGTGCGGCTGGTGTTCCGCGACGTCAACGGTCTCGACGAAGTCACCGACACGCTGGCCGGCACGACCGACCTTTACGAAGTGTTGATCGCCCATGCCCTTCGCCGTGCCGAGGCCGCCGCGCGCGCACGCCACGGCACGCCGCGCAACGCCGAGGGTGCGCCGCAGGCGCTGGTGGTGTTCGCGCTGGGCAAGCTCGGCGGCGGCGAACTCAACTTTTCTTCCGACGTCGATTTGGTGTTGGCGTATCCCGAAGGCGGCACGACCGACGGCGCGCGCCCCGTAGACAATGCAGAATTTTTCACGCGGGCAGCCCGCGATTTCGTGCGGCTGCTGGCGGAGGCGACAGCCGACGGCATCGCCGCGCGCGTGGACCTGCGGCTGCGGCCGTTCGGTGATTCCGGTCCGGTCGTGGCCTCGTTCGCCGCGATGGAGCAGTACTACCAGCGCGAGGGCCGCGACTGGGAACGCTACGCGTGGATCAAGGCGCGCCCGGTGGCGGGCGATCCCGCGGCGGGCAAGCATCTGCTCGAAACCCTGCGTCCCTTCATCTATCGGCGCTATTTCGATTACACGGCGCTGGCCGGCTTGCGCGACATGAAAAAGCTGATCGACGCCGAGGTCGCGCGGCGCGACCTGGCCGATCACCTGAAACTCGGCGCGGGCGGCATCCGCGAAATCGAATTCGTGGTGCAGTTGCAGCAGCTGATCCGCGGCGGTCGCGACGCGTCGTTGCGCGCGCGCGGCCTGTTGCCCGCGCTGGATGCGTGCGCCGCGCGTGGTTATGTCTCGCAGAAGCGCGCCCGAATGTTGCGCGAGGCCTATCTGTTCCTGCGCCAATTGGAAAACCGGGTGCAGATGTTTGGGGATCGCCAGACCCACGCGCTTCCCGCCGAGGCAATGACGCGTGAACGCATCGCGCGCGGGCTGGGTCATCCGGATTGGCAAGTGTTGCTCGACGCCTTGAACCGACAGCGCGAGAAGGTCACCGCGATTTTCGCGGACGTCCTGCAGCCCGAAGGCCGCGAAGATCGCGACGGTCAGCGCCCCCCGGCGACGGGTGACGGCGCGAAGCTGTGGCAACGCGCGCGCGAGGACGGTCTCGAACACGCGATGCTGAAGGCCGCGGGGTTCATGCCGGCCGAGCCATGCGCCGACGCGTTGCGTCAGGTCGCCGGCATGCACGGCCTGAGCGCGCGCGGCGCACGGCGGATCGAACATCTGATGCCGGAACTGATCGATGCGGCGGCGGCGACGTCCGCGCCGGCCGACGCGCTGGTGCGGCTATGCCGGCTGGCGCAGGCGGTCGCCCGACGCTCGGCCTATCTCGCGCTGCTGCAGGAACAATCGGCGGCTCGCGCCCGCGTCGCGGCGTTGTGCGCCGACAGCGCGTTCCTGGCCGAAGACGCCATCGCGCAACCGCTGTTGTTGGACGACGTACTGGCGCCGCGCGTGGAATACCTCGCGCACGGCGCCACCGACATGCGCGAGGAACTGGCGCAGCAACTCGCCGTGCTGCAAGGTGGCGACGCCGAGGCAACGCTCTCGGCGATCGCCGAATGGCGCGGCAGTTACCGGATGCGCACAGGCCTTGCATTCCGCGACGGTGCCGCCGACGCGGTGACAACGGCGCGTTCGCTTGCCGAGCTGGCCGACACGGTGATCGGCGCCGTGCTCGATCTGGCGCGACGCGAGCTGGTCGCACAGCACGGCCGCCTGCCGGGTGAAGACAGTGGGATCGTGGTGCTGGGCTACGGCAGCCTCGGCGGGGACGAGCTCGGTTTCAATTCCGATCTCGATGTGGTGTTCGTGTACGACGCGGCGCTCGGCGAGGCGACCAGCGATGGCGCACGGCCGCTGGACGGTGCGCGCTGGTACGCGCGGCTCGCGCAACGGGTGGTGCATTGGTTGTCGGCGCCCACGCGCGGCGGCCGTCTCTACGAAGTCGATACGCGTCTGCGGCCCGACGGCGGCAAGTCGCTGCTGGTCGCAAGCCTGCCGGCGTTCGTCGCCTACCAGCGGGACCGTGCGTGGACGTGGGAGCAGCAGGCGCTGGTGCGCGCGCGTGCGGTCGCGGGCGACCCGACACTCGGTGCGGAATTCGCGCGCGAACGCGGCGACGTGCTGTGTTCGCCGCGTGACCCCGCACAGGTCGTCGCCGACGTATGCCGGATGCGCGGCGAGTGGCGCCAGCAGCGCGATCGGTCCGATGCCGGCTTGCTGGATTTGAAGCAGGGCGCCGGCGCCTTGCTGGATATCCAGTTCCTGCTGCAGGGATTGGTATTGCTGCACGCGCATGCGCATCCGGAACTCGCGGTGCACGGCGACACGCCGCGGTTGCTGGCCGCCTGCGCGGAAGCGGGCCTGCTCGCCGCCGACGATGCCGACGGGCTCGCCATCGCGCACGAGGAATTGCTGTCGCGTGCGCTGTCGGCAACATTGGCCGGCCAGCATCGCGTGGTGCCGCGCGATCTGGTGCTGGATGCGCGTTGCAAGAAGGTGCTGGACGTGGCGCGCCGGGCCGGCTTCGACTTCGGCGCCGGGTGACGCGCACTGCTGTCCGGCGGACTGAAACCCGCCCTGCGTTCCCGCTGTGCAGGTTGGGCTGAGCGTATGCGAAGCCCAACATGATCCCGCAGCGATGTCGGGCTTCCGCCGATGGATCTGGCGTCAGCCCAACCTACATGGGGACACGACGTGCGCCAAACGGGATTTCTTTCGCGGCACCCGCGTGACGGAACAGTTACGCCGCGCGTGCAGCCATGCGCGCGCGCAGTTCGGCGGCGACAGCCTGGGTTTCCCGCAGCGGCGGCACGTCGACGCGCGATACATCCGGCTCGGTGAGCAGGCCGCGTTCGCGCAGCGCGGCATGGAAGCGCGCGATCTTTTCGGGCAACGGCGCGATCGCCGCGGTGTGTACCGGAACGCCCACCGCGCTGGCTTCGGAAAGCATGTTCACCGAATCGGGCGTCACCACGATGTGGTCGGCCCATCCGAGCAGGCCCGGATAGGGATTGGTCCCTTCGCCGTGCCAGAAAAGGCCCGGATTTTTCGAAAGTGCGTCCCGAAGTTGCGCGGCGAACGCGGGCGGGGTGCGTCGCGAGATGGTGGCCAGCACGCTGCCGTTTTGCGCGAGGCCGCGCACCGTTGCGAGCAGTGACTTCGCGAGTGCATCATCGAACTCGATGCCGTGGCGCGGGCCACCTACCAGCAGCGCGACGCGGGGCCGCGGCAGCGTTTCGAAATCGGGATAGGCCTCCCGGCCGGATTGAAGCCAAGTGTCGTCGATCGGGTGCAGCGAACCAATCGTGGTCAGCACATTGGGGCCTTCGAGCCGATCATGGCGCGGCGCGACCACGGCATCCCAGTGCCGCGGATCGATGCGCGGGTCAAGGATCTGGACGGTGTAGCAATCGCCTGACAGGTCGCGCAACATGCGCGTCAGCAGCGCCGCGCTGCGTCCGCAGCCGATCGCGATGTCGGGCCACGGCGCCGCAAAGCCCGCGCGATCGCGCGGTGCCAGCGCCAGCCGCCCGCCCGGAATGCGCCGCGGCGCGAACCATGCCCACGGTGCGCGCAGCGGCAGTGCCAGCACGCGCGCCGGAACGCCCAGCGCCGACGCGAGCGCCAGCGCCTGGCGTTCGTTGCCGGCGGCGCCGTCGCTGATGACCCAGGTGGTTTGAGGCGGGCGTGGCATCCGTCGCGCGCGATGAGGGGAATCGTGATTATGCGGGAGATCGCGCGGCGGATAGACTCGAGGCATCCGGTACGGGATCCGTGGGACGACGCGCGCGATGCTTGGCACGCCTGAAATCGCCATCCGTCTGTTGCTGGCCGCCGCGCTCGGCGCGGTGATCGGCTTCGATCGCGAGCGCCACACCTGGGCCGCGGGCCTGCGCACCCACATGCTGGTGTGTCTCGGCGCGGCGCTGCTGATGATGGTGTCCGCCTATGCGTTTTCGGAGATCCTGCAGCAGTGGCCGCGGGTGGTGCTGGACCCGTCGCGCATCGCGGCGCAGGTGGTCAGCGGCATCGGCTTCCTCGGCGCCGGCACCATCATGTTCATGCACCGCGAGAACGTGATCCGCGGACTGACCACCGCAGCCGGCTTGTGGACAGTGGCGGCGATCGGGCTGGCGGTCGGTGGCGGCATGTACGTGGCAGCGACGATCGCGACCGGCGTGGCGTGGGTAATCCTGGCGGCGCTGAAGCCGCTGGAACGGCGTTTCGCGCTGCGCAAGACCATGCCGCAGGTGCAGGTGCGTTTTGTCGACCGCGCCTCGCTGGCCGCGATCGAGCGCGTGCTGAGGGACCGCGAACTGACCGCCAGCACCGTCGTCACGCGGCGCGTGCCTGACGACGGCGACGAGGTGACGGTGGAATTCGCGCGCGGCTTCGAGCGGGCGGCGCTGGGTGATCTGGCCGACGCGCTGCGCGCGCTGCCGGGGGTTCAAGGGGTGTCGCTGGACGTCACTTCGCGCGCTGGGTGACGCGGAGCGTCGGCGTGCTGCGTTAGAATTCTCGTTTATTCAAGCCGACGCCGCTTGGCGGCGCGGCTTGCTTCACAACGCTCTGGATGGATTCCAAACATGTCTTCCCAGCCAGTTTCCAGTTTTCCCGTCGGCGAACCCGCCAACGCCAAGCGCCGTTACGAGATCACCGAAGCGGACCTGCCGCTGGCCTGCCCGCTGCCGGAAATGACGCTGTGGAACTCGCATCCGCGCATCTACCTGCCGATCGTGGATGACGGCGGCGCCACGGTGTGCCCGTATTGCGGCGCGGAGTACGTGCTGAAGCGCGCGGGCGCGTCTGACTGATCGGCAACGCCGCGCGCCGCGTCCATGTGGCGTGCCTTGCGTTCGGGTCGGCGGTCGGGGTCGCTGCGGCCGGCAGTTTTGGCGATCGTCCCGGCGCCTCGCGACGGGCTGCGATCACGTCCTTCATTGCAATCCCGCGGCCGCCGTACCTCGGCGCATTTCTTGCATACTTCTTGGGCATGCCCATCGCCCTCGTCCCCCAGGGACCCGTGACCGAGCCCGCCGCCACGCCGCGCCACCTGACCGTCGTCCAAGTGCTGCCGGCGCTGGAGAATGGTGGTGCCGAGCGTTCGACGCTGGAAGTCTCGCGCGCGCTGGTTGCGGCAGGACATCGCTCGGTGGTGATTTCCTCGGGCGGGCGCATGGTGGAGCGGCTGGAACGTGAAGGCGGCGAGCACGTCGTGCTGGATGTCGGTTCCAAGTCGCTGCGCAGCGTGACCCGGATCGGCGCCTTGCGCCGCGTATTGACCGACATCGGCCCGGATATCGTGCACGCCCGTTCGCGGGTGCCCGCGTGGCTGGCGTGGTTCGCACTACGCGGCATGCGACCACGGCCGCATTTCGTCACCACCGTGCACGGACTGAACTCGCCCGGCCGCTGGAGCGGCATCATGACCCGCGGCGACCGCGTGATCGTGGTGTCGCAGACCGTGCACGACTTCGTGCTGAGCCATTATTCGCGCGTGAACGCCTCTCGCCTCACGGTGATCCCGCGCGGTATCGATCCGGATGCTTTTCCCTACGGCTACCGGCCGGACGATATCTGGCGTGACCAGTTTTTCGCGGAATTCCCGCAACTCGCGGGCGCGCCGCTGCTGACGCTGCCGGGGCGGGGCACCCGCCTCAAAGGCCACGCCGATGCGATCGCGCTGGTCGCGGGTCTGCGCGAACGCGGTGTCGATACGCGCCTGTTGCTGCTGGGCGTCGCCGAGGCCGGGCGCGAGGCCTACCTGCGGGAATTGCAGACGCTGGCGCACACCCGCGGCGTTGCGGACATCGTGGCGTTCTCGCCGCCGCGCAACGACGTGCGCGATGTGTTCGCGGTTTCCGATTTGATCCTGCAGCTTTCCAACAAGCCGGAAAGCTTCGGGCGCACTGTGATCGAGGCGCTGTCGTTGTGCCGGCCGGTGTTGGGGTACGCGCACGGCGGCGTCGGCGAATTGCTGGCCGAGCTTTATCCCGCCGGCCGCGTGCCGGTCGGCGACATCAACAAGCTGATCGATCGCGCTGCCGAACTGGTGGGTCGCGCGCCGCCCATTCCGCCGATGCAGCGCTACCGCCTGGCCGACATGCAGGATTCGGTACTGGCGCTGTATCAGGAACTGGCTGCGGAGCCGCGCACCTGAGCTGATTCTTCCGGGTGTTCGTGGCATGGCGCCGGCCGCCGACGCCCGATCTTTCGCCGCTCCGCTTGGCTGCGCGCCGTCGACCCGCGACAATGGTGGCTTGTCCTCAGCAGGCCCAGTCGTCCATGTCCGACATCCCCAAGATCATCTACACGCTTACTGACGAGGCACCGTTCCTCGCCACGGCTTCGCTGCTGCCGATCATCGACGCGTTCACCGACTCGGCTGGAGTCAACGTGGAGACGCGCGACATTTCGCTGGCCGGGCGCATCCTGTCGCAATTTCCGGACGCGCTGACTGGCGACCAGAAGGTATCGGACGACCTGGCCGAACTTGGCCGGCTCGCGCTGGAGCCTTCCGCCAACATCATCAAGCTGCCCAACATCTCGGCCTCGCTGCCGCAGATGAAGGCCGCGATCCGCGAATTGCAGGGCAAGGGCTACGCACTGCCCGACTACCCGGACGAGCCGAAGAACGATGCCGAGAAGGACACCAAGGCCCGCTACGACAAGGTCAAGGGCAGCGCGGTGAATCCGGTGCTGCGCCAGGGCAATTCCGATCGTCGCGCGCCGCCTTCGGTAAAGGATTACGCGCGCAAGCACCCGCACAAGATGGGCAAGTGGAGCGGCGATTCCAAAACCCATGTCGCGCACATGGAATCCGGCGATTTCTACGGCACCGAAAAATCGGCGACGCTGGCGAAGGCGGGCGCCTTGAAGATCGTGCTGGATGGCGATGACGGCAAGCAGCGTGTGCTGAAAGAAGGCATCAAGGTGCAGGCCGGCGAAATCGTCGACGCCGCGGTGATGTCGCGTCGCGCGCTCGCGGCGTTCATCGATGCGCAGATCGCCAACGCGCGCGCATCGGGCGTATTGTTCTCGGTGCACTTCAAGGCCACCATGATGAAGGTTTCCGATCCCATCATGTTCGGCGTGGTCGTGGAGGACTTCTTCCGCGACGTGCTGGCCGCGCACGGCGACGTGCTGAAGCAGGCCGGCTTCAACCCCAACAACGGGCTGGGCGATCTCTACGCCTGCCTCGCGAAGCTGCCGGAAGACCAGCAGGCCGCGATCAAGGACGACATCGAGGTGCAGTACGGCAAGCGCCCGAGGCTCGCGATGGTCGATTCGGACAAGGGCATCACCAACCTGCACGTGCCGTCCGACGTGATCATCGACGCGTCGATGCCGGCGATGATCCGCGATTCGGGCAAGATGTGGAACGCCGACGGCGAGCGCCAGGATTGCAAGGCCATCATTCCCGACCGCAGCTACGCCGGCATCTACGAAGTGATGATCGAGGATTGCAAGGCCAACGGCGCGTTCGACCCGGCCACGATGGGCAGCGTGCCCAACGTCGGCCTGATGGCCGACA
>Ga0207695_10005743_pt1 | contig 16341 bp, 11 predicted proteins | sample KBSC54metaG_FD_184354 | JGI IMG/M metagenome (GOLD analysis project Ga0207695, IMG submission 184354) | Corn rhizosphere microbial communities from Kellogg Biological Station, Michigan, USA - KBS C5-4 metaG (SPAdes) (version 2) | ecosystem: Host-associated > Plants > Roots > Rhizosphere > Soil... | reverse complement strand
CCCTCGGACACCCCAAGACGGGAGGGGAAGGCGAGCCACGCAAATCGGAAGTGCTTCTTCTTACTATCGTATCGAGTTGACCAGGACAACTCTCGTGGCCGGAACCCACCGTTCCATTTTTCTCACCTCACGCCTTCGCCCAAGGCCCGTCTGCAGTTCGCGGGCTGCGGCGGGACCTTGCCGAGCGACCGGCGTTGAGTAGTGATCGCACGGTCATTACTTGAAAGCCACGGTGCGATCTGACAGCATCGCTGCGTTCACTGATAACTCATACAAATACACCGTGGCAACTCTGTGGGGCTCGATCGTGAACCGCAAAATCCTGTCCGCAAGCGCCGCAACACTCGCCCTGTCGGTCGGTGCGTTGGCACTGGCAGCCCCGCCAACTGCGCCACCACCATCGGGCTCCGACGTTCCGCCCGCCACTACACCCATGGGCTCGGGTCCGTATCGCGCCGTCATGGAATTGGAGCCGTCGCTGCCCACACACACCGTATATCACCCCGCCGATCTGACTGCGGCAGGGCGACTCCCCGTGGTGGTTTGGGGGAATGGCGCCTGCGCCAATACAGGGGACCGATTCCGCTGGTTTCTGAGCGACATTGCCTCCTACGGCTATCTGGTCATTGCAGTTGGGCCCATCGGTAACAAGTCCTCGTGGTCCGAGCCACCCATGGCGCCCATTCCCGCGGGTGCTTCGCCTGCGATACCACCAGGGAGGACCGGGCAGTTGCCTCCACCGCTCACCCATTCGGTGCAACTGCTGGACGCTCTCACTTGGGCAACCACAGAGAATGATCGGCAGGGTAGTCCTCTCTATCATCGGCTGGATGTCAGTGCGGTGGCTGCAATGGGTCAGTCATGCGGCGGCGCACAGGCGCTGGAAGCGTCTGCAGACCCTCGCATCCGCACGACGATCCTGTGGAACAGCGGTCTCTTCCCTGGTGTCACCACGATGGCCGGGGGCGAGCCTCTGACGAAGGCGAGCCTGAAGAAGCTGCATGGTCCGATCGCCTACATCAGTGGCGACGAGGAGGATCTCGCGTTCGCCAACGCCAATGATGACTTCGAGCAAATCAATCATGTGCCAGTGTTCCGCGCCTTCGCTCGCGGCGTGCTGCACGAAGGCACCTATCAGCAACGCAACGGTGGCGAGTTTGCCGGCATTGCCGTCGGCTGGCTGAACTGGCAGCTCAAAGGCGACCGTCGCGCCGCGCATCTGTTCGTCGGCGCCGAATGCGGGTTGTGCGTCAATCCGCACTGGGTCGTACACAGCAAGAATCTCCACTGAGCACCGCCAGACCGCGAAGCCTGGCGTTCTGACCAGCGCTGGACAGATCACCAAACTGAGACCCCCCGTTCCAGGAATGTCCCCCTTGGGGCCGTCCGCCGGCGGACCGCAGCGAATAGGATTTGAGGCACGGCACACGAGTGGCTCACGGGGCGATGGGATTTGAATGACATCGATCCCAGGCTGCTCCACTGGCAAGGACAACAGAATGACCCGATCCACAGTCCTGTCCCGCGGCACCTGGTTCATGAGCGCTCTGCTGATGACCAGCACTACCGTGCCCGCGAGTGAGCCGCCGTCTTTCCCGGGCTACGCAGTGACACCAACGTGTGACGCCGCTTGCCTCGAAGGCTTCGCGAACCGCTACTTCGCGGCTCTACCCACGCGGGGTGCTGCGCGTCTGCCATGGGCGGACAAAGTCCGCTTCAGTGAAAACAACGTCTGGCTGCATGTCGGTGACGGTTTGTGGGGAACCGCGACGGCAGCACCGTCGAAGATCCTCGAATTCACGGACGTGCAAACAGGGCAGGTGGGAGCGCTTGGGCTGGTGGAGCAGCGCGGCCAACTGGCGTTCTTTGCCCTGCGCCTGAAGGTAGTCGACGGACGGATCGCCGAGGCCGAGACGCTCATCAATCAACCGGATCGGTCCCGGCCGCCCTCTCCACTGGCCGGAGACCCCGACGCTCTGGTGCACTACGCAGCTATGAGCCAGGTGCTCGCCCCCGCTCAGCGTACCCCCCGACGGCGGATGGTTGATCTGGCGAATGGCTACTTCAGCACCCTGCAGTTGAATGACGGCAAGCTGTTCACCGCCTTCACGGATGACTGCCGGCGCCAGGAGAACGGCTTCGAGACGACGCTGAATCCGAAATTCGATCGACCCGAAGCCAAGCTCTCCTGTGGAGAGCAGTTCAAGACCGGGACCTTCATCTTCGACACCGCGGTGCGCGATCGTGACTACATGCTGGTCGATGAGCCGCATGGCCTGGTGCTGGCCCGGGCATTCATCGATCACAATGCCGCCGCGACCGAAGATCACCTGGCGGACGGCTCGGTGGTGAAGTCCTACATCCGCTCACCCAACAGCCTGTGCATGCTCGAGCTCTTTCACATCACCTCCGGCCGGATCGACCGTATCGAGGTCGTGCACATCGACGTGCCCTACGGCATGCCGAGCGTATGGCGCCGCGATGACGAGTGAGCAGGACCGCTACTCGAATCTCCTGCTCAGGGTAAGCGACACGACCCGACCCCGGGCAGGGGCTCCTTGCCGATTCTCGATGACATCCCCCGTCAGGTTGTCGCGCTCGGCTCCCAGCTGATACCAGTAGAATTTGTTGAGCAGGTTCTCTGCGGAGACCGCCGCAGTCCACTTGCTGTTCGCCGGCTCATAGGTGAGACGCCCGTTCACCAGGCCGTAGCCGGGTACTTTGTTGGCACTTCCGGGCAGTTGAGGCAGATAAGGCTCCGGACCGTTGCTGCGATAGCCCTGATAGAACCAGTCGAGGCGCGGCGTCAGAGCGCCGCCCCGGACGACCATGCGATATTGCGCGCCCAGGCTGCCTGATATCGGTGCCTGTTCCTTGTAGCTCGGATCGACGTACGCCGGGTTCGGGGCACCATGGATCGTCGCCGGCGCTCTGGAATGGAATGTAAAGTAGGACAGCGTGCCATCGACGCTGAGACCTTCGATCACGTTTGCCGTCAGCTCCAACTCTACGCCGCCGTCACGACCGGGCGCGCTCGTGTACCAGATCCAGGGAATGCCCGTGGTGCCCGCCAGTGCGGTCCCCGCCGGACAAGGATTGCTCGCGGTGATCCCCTGATAAGGAGTGCCAGGATTCAGATCCGAGGCCGCGTTGCATTGCGTGGAGATCTCGGTGGTGACGCGTGGGGAATAGGAGTCGACGAAAGCTGCCACGTTCACACGCAGATGTCTGTCCAGGAGGTCCGTTTTGGTACCGATCTCATAGGAGATCAGCTTTTCCGCCGGCGTCGGTACGTGCTGCTGGCCGGGAGTAAAGGGTCGTGGCTGGGCACCGTCGGACCGGAAGCCGGTGGATATCGTGGAATACACCATCACTTCGTCGTTGAAGCGGTAGTCGGTGCTCAGCTTCCAGTCGAAGTGATTGGAGCCATAGTGAAGCTCACCGGGGATCAGCAGATACGGACTGTGATCGAAGGCGTAAGTCTTGCGCTCGTGCGTATACCGCCCGCCGGCAGTGAAGGACCATTGATCGGTGATCTTGAAGATGCCGTGCACGAAGCCGGAAGAGCTGCGGGTCGTGAAGTGATCGTTCTGATTGAAGCTGGGCAGGATCCCGAGGAACTGAAACGCCGGCAGCGCCACGAAGCCGCCCAGGTGCGACTGGTCGTTGTATTGGTACAGGCCGGTCGTCCAGTCCAGGCGATTCTCGATCAGGGAGCCCGAGAAGCGCATCTCCAGGCTCTCCTGCTCGTGGTGGGTGAGGTTGTACTGGCTGGCGAGCTCGATCGGCATCTCCTCCTGGTTGGCGAAGAAGTCCGACTCGTACTGGCGGTAACCGGCGATGACATCCAGCCGCAACCCCGGAGCGATTCGATAGCCCAGCGTGGCCGCCGCGTCCTTGGCATCCAGTGTTTCTCCTGGTGGGAAGCTATGGCCGTTGACCGGGTCGTACGACTCCCCGTAGGTCACGAAGGGACTCGAGGGCACGAAACGGCTGTCGGCGTTATACGCTATTCCAAAACGCGGCAGGATGACGGCGTTCTGATAGACGTTGTTGATCACGTCGCTGGGTAAGTCCGGGCTCAGCTTCGAAGTCGCCTGGGCTTCCCCATCGGTATGCGTGTAGTCCGCAGAGAGCCCGACCTCCAGGTCATCCGTGGGCACGTAGCGCAACATGATGCGTGCGCCTTGAGTGCTCGAGCCGCCGTTCTCCCCGGTCTTGCAATTGCCCTCGCTTTCCAGGTTGGAAGGCACGAGCGTCGGAAAATTCCCGGCGAGCTGCGGCGTCCCGTTCGCCTTCATCTGACAGGTGAAATCGACGACGTCCTGGTAGCCGTCGATGTGCTTGGATAAGCCCGCGACTCGCATGAAGAGATGATCGCCGAGCGCCACATCGTACGAGGCTTTGACATTGATCGTGTTATACGTGCCATACGTCACCTCCACGTTGCCTGAGTTACTGCCCTCGGGCTTCTTCGAAATCAACCGGATGGCGCCCCCGAGGCTGTTCTTGCCGAACAGCGTCCCCTGCGGTCCACGCAGCACCTCCACTCGCTCCAGATCCAGCAGATCCAGGGCGGAGCCCGCGAGTGACCCCTGATACACATCGTCGATGTAGATGCCCACACCCGGGTCGGTGGTGTAGATGAAATCGTTGGTCTCCACACCCCGCATGCCGATCATCGGCGTCGGTCCGTAGGCCGTCCCCTGTGGGCGGATGTTCGCATTCGGAATGACGTTGCCCAGATCCGTGACGTTGTCCAGACCCTGCTGTTCCAGCTGCTGTCCGCTGACAGCAGTGATGGCCAGGGCGGTGTTCTGCAGATTCTCCCGTCGGTACTGCGCCGTCACGACGACCTGCTGCAGGGCATCACCGTCTGAAGGTTGCTCATCCGCCGCCCAAGTCGTCACGCTGGCTGCGAGACTCATGACGGTGCACAGCACCGATGAAGCGGCCGTGCTCTTGCTCCGGCGCGCTGCGGACGTGGCGGCGCGCGCGACGTATGTCGCATCCTCTCTCATTGAAATCTCCCCCCAGTGCGTAAGCCGTGAACGCTGCGCAGGATTCGACCGTTCGCGAAAACAGGGGAGTCCGCGGCGCGCAGTGTCGGCCTATCGGTGCTTGTGTCGTCGACGGATGCTATCGAGGCCCTCGGTGCGTGGCAGTCCATGCACCTGAGAAGGGGAGTTCCATTCCTGACACCGTAGCTCGAGCGGACCGCTTGCCAGACAGGGGTGTCATTTCCGGGATGCCTGTACGTGTTTTTGATCGCCCCGAGGCGCACCAGGCTCTCGCCGCTCGCAACGATTGTCTCTTCGGCAGAACGGAGGCGGCGCCCGCTGTCGCGCGCAGTGACCCCCACGACGGAGGACCAGTTGATGCGACAGGCGTTCCAACATGCCTGCGCCCCGGGGTTGTCCGCCCTTCAGGCTTGCAGATTCCTCACGGAATCGAGCACCGCGCGTTCGGCTTTGTCAGGATCGGCCACTACGCGGCTGCGATCCGCGAGCAGCATGGTTTCGCGTGTGTTCGGATCGTAAGCGGGCCACTGCGGCAGTCCGCTGCGGGGCGTATTGGGACTGCCGGTCCGCGCAAAAGCCATCCATGCCTCGCACATCTGCCCGGAGAGCTTCACGGGGCTCTCGCCGGGTCCGATCATGTTGCGCGCACGCTCGATGTTGTGGAACACGAACGGTACCTCGAGCGAGTGCATGCTGCGCAGTCGTCCGCCGAGGATCGGCGTTTCCCAATCAAACCTGTAACGATAGACCGGTGCGGCGTGCTGTGCGAACTTGCGCTCGCAGATGTCGATCGTCCACTGCATCGTCGGATAGTCGGTGGCGATGCGGATGTATAGATCGCTCGCAGAGTACTTGGGATAGATTCGCCGATAGCCCTCCAGTACCGACTCGGCTCGGTCGCGGAGCAGGAACGCAAGGCGCTTTCGCAGGCCCGCCTCGTCGAGGCTGAAATCGCTCTCCGCGGCAAACAGCGTGATCTCGTGGTGATTGCTGCCGATCAGGATCGGCACGTCGGCGTGCACCGGGCTGGCGAGGGGATAAAACGGGTGCATGGGCAGGTCGCCCGGATCCAGGACAGGAGAGAACGGCATGGGCAATCCGGGCACCGGCGGAGGGAGTTTGGCGACCACGGCGAAGTAGGCGGCGAGCAGCCGCTCAGCCGCTACCTCTTGCAACTGCTCCGGGTTGGCGACCTGCAGTTCCTGCAACAGCAGCTGCGCGTGCCGGTTCGCGTCCGCACGCTCCAGCATCTTCACTCCCGGCCCGCTCTCGATGATCGCCCGATGAAACAGGCCTCTCGAGGGTGGACAGGCGAGCAGCATGGAAACTTTCTGGCCGCCGCCGGACTCTCCGAAGATCGTCACGCCTCCCGGGTCGCCGCCGAAGCGCTCGATGTTCTCCCGCACCCAGGTGAGCGCTGCGACGATGTCGAGCATGCCTGCGTTCCCCGAATGCGAGAAGCGCCGGTCGCCGAAATCTGCGAGGTTGCAGTACCCGAACACGTTGAGGCGGTGATTGATCCCCACGCAGACGAGGTTGCCCCGCCGGGCAAGGTTCGCCCCGTCGACGACAGGATCCGACGCCGAGCCGCTGATGAAGGCGCCGCCATGCAGCCAAACCATCACGGGACGTTTGCCGCCATCGTTCAAGCCCTGCGTCCAGACGTTCAGGAACAGGCAATCCTCGCTCTCGGGAAGCTTCGGCCGCGCCGGCCCCGGGGGAATATGCGCAGCCAGCGTGCGAGGCGCGGCGGGATGGGGATTGCTTTGAATACAGGAATTGCCGTAGCTCGAAGCCTCCTGTATTGCAGTCCAGGGCTGCGGCGCCTGCGGCGGCATGAAGCGGTTCGGACCACCGGTCGGGGCGCCGTAGCGGATCCCCTTGAAGACGAACACGCCCTGCTCGACTGCACCTCTTATCTTGCCGTACTGTGTCTGAACGATCGGCGCCTCGCTGCCGTACGCGCTCGCCGACCGCAGCGCCGGCACCACAGAGTCGACTACGGCACTGCTGACGAGCAGTCCGGTGCTGCGCAACAGACGCCGTCGGTCCGGATCACTGCAAGTGCGATCGATCATCGCGATCTCCTCACTGAGCTGCCGATCAGAAGTTGCGGCGCAACGTCGCCAGCCATTCGCGCGGCGGGCCCGGCTGGCCTTGATCGATGAACGTGGGCGCGGTCGAATTCAGGTTATTGATATAGTAGAAGCGATCGGTGAGGTTCGTCACCGCAACGGAGGCCTCCCAGCCGTCCTTCGGCGAGCGCCACGTCAAATGAGCGTTCGCCAGTGTTCGACCGCCTACCCGGCCGAGCGCGGTATTGCTGATGTCGGTGTAGAACCCCGCCTGATATTGTGCGTCGAGGCGCGGGACCAGCGAGCCCTTCGACCCCAGCGGGATGTCGTACTGGATCGCGAGGCTCGCCATTCGGTCCGGTGCGTAGGGTTCCTGAGTAGCGAGCGACACCCCGGCGATGGTCGCGGCCGATTGGTTGATGGAGGTCAACTTGAAATCCAGGTAGCTCAGCGAGCCGTCGATCTCGAGCCCGCCGACCGGGTGCCATTCCCATTCCGCCTCCACCCCCTTGATGTCGGCGGATCCGACGTTGACGGGCGTCAGGTTGTAGATGCTCAGGACCGCTCCATTGACGATGGTCGGGCTCGAGTTGATGAACAAGATGTCGGTGTACTTGCTGTAGAAGGCGGAGACATCGAGCCGCAGGTGACGATCGAACAGGTCGCTCTTGAGGCCGATCTCCGCCGAGCGCAGCGTCTCGGGCTTGAACGGGACTTCCTGCTGCGGGATGAACGGACGCGGATTGACGCCGCCGCCCCTGAAGCCCGTGGAATACTGCGCGTAGGTCATGATGGTGGGCGTCCACTGATACTGCACACCGGCCCGATAATCCGTGTGACTTCCGGAGTACGTGCCGGTCGTACCGTTCAAGGCCCCGACCGGGTTGTAACTGGGAAGAGCGGTGTCGTAGGGATTGAGGCGCTGGAATGTGTAGTCCTTGGATTCCGAGGTGTAACGCGCGCCGGCGAGAATACTGAAGGCGCTCGAGACATTGAGCACCCCGTGCAGGAAGCCCGAGCGGCTCTTCGAGGTGATCGGATCGACCCCGGTGAACAGCGTCTCGGAGATCAGCCCTGGGGAGAGAATCTTCACGCCTCCGAACAGCGCCTCTTCATCGTAGTAGTACCCACCAGCCGTCCAGTCAAGCATGCCGAACGAGGTTCCGTTGAAGCGGATCTCCTCCGTGAACTGATGCTCCGACCAGGTATCGCGAAGCATCTGCGTGGCGTACGGCGAGTCGCCCGTCTCACTCGAGAACGCCCCCTTGAACCGCAGATAGCCGGTGATGGCGGTCAGAGAGTACTGCTCAGCCAGCTTCCAGTTGAGTGAGTCGGTGATGCCGTAGTAATCCATTGGGTTGACCGTGGGGATCGTGAGGCCGGCATGAGTGCCGGCGCCCGGCTGGCCGTTGTAGATGGCCGGATCCGTGAAGCCGAGATTCCCGTAGGTCGCATAAGTGGTATATGACGTCGGTCCCGTAATGAATTGCGAGCCACCTCCCGGAACGAGGCGCTGCCCGTTCGGCAGCGTTTGCGTGTTCGCCGAATAGAGGAGCTTCAGGGGTGGCACCTCCGAGCGATCGGCCGTGACGCTGGCGATCAAATTGTTCTCGATCGCGTCGGTGGGCAGCCAGCGAAGCGCGACGCGCGCGGCATGCAGGTCCTGACCACCTTCCGTGCCGAGCTTGCAGCCCGGCAGCAGTCCGCCCTGATAGATGCCGGAGGAGCTCTGCGTCACACAGCCGTAGTCGAGCTGCGTCATGTATCCATCCGCGTGCTTCGACGTGCCCGACACACGGACGTAGAGCTTGTCCGCGATCAACGTGAAATTGGCGCCAGCGCGCAGGTTGATCCGGTTGAAGTCCCCGTAGCCCGCCTCGGCATAGCCATCGGTGTCGTCGCTCGGTTTCTTCGAGTAGAGCTTGATGGCGCCGCCGATGGAGTTCTTGCCGGCGAGGGTGCCCTGCGGACCTCGCAGGACCTCGACGCGGTCGAGATCCGTCAAGTCGAGATCCGAGCCGAGCATGAGCCCGTGATAGACGTCATCGATGTAGATGCCGACGCCCGGCTCCAGACCCGGGTGCCCGTCGCTTTGACCAATACCGCGGATGAACGTCTGGGCGACCGGTCCGAACGTGCCGGCTCCGAGGGTGATGTTGACATTCGGGGCAACACCGTTGAGGTCGGTGACGCTGGATACGGAACGCTCATCGAGCTGCTGCCCGGTCATGGCGGTGATCGCGATCGGGGTCGACTGCAAGCTCTGCTGGCGGAACTGCGCAGTCACGAGAACTTCCTCGAGCTGGGTATCGCCGGCGGCGGTCGCCTGGTCAGGAGGCGCCGCATGGGCCGCCAGCGCCCACGCGATCGTGGAAGCGGCCAAAGCCACCGGGAAGCCAGTGTGTGCGCTGATCGAGCGCAACCGCTCCACGCGGCTCGTGCGAGAACGACCGGCAGGTGCTTGCGAACAACGATCTATCCTCGTCATGCGACCCCCTGATAATTGTCGAGTGGATCAGTTGAGCAGCGGGATGTCTTTGGCCGGCTTCCCTCGTGGAATGGCACGCAGGTAGGCGGCGATCGCCGCGATCTGCGAGTCCGTGAGCACGGAGGGTGCATAGACCGGCATCCGTCCCGACGACGTGCGCACCTTCGCTTGGATCGCTGCTTGCGGCAGGGGGTTCGGCGCGAGCCGCGGCCCCGCGGCGCCGCCTCCTGCCCCGGTCGTCCCGTGACATTCATAGCAGCCATCGAGGTACAGCCGACCGCCTTCGACAGGGTTCCCGTCCGGCTCAGCGGCGGGCGCCGTCAGCGATGCGGCCAATGAAAACAGGAGGAAGCTGACTGCCCGCGCGCTCATCGCTCACCGTCCTTGGGAAATCACATCGACCAAGGCGGGCTCGCCGCGTTTGACAACGGCTACGGCGCGCTGCAGGGCTGGGCCGAGGTCGTGCGGATCGGTGATTGGGCCTTCGCCGACGGACGCCCCGGGCAGGGATTCCAGATCGGACTCTGCCATGTACTTTATTGCATGACCGTGGGTTGCAGCGCCGCCAGTGGTTGGAAATGCGATGGTTGCCAAAGCAACCATGGTGGCCCTCGTGAGGGCCGGCAGGAATGGGCGCCCGTGGAACGGGTCGTTCCACTCTCGACAACCTAAACGACAGAGCGATGTTGCACTACAGTCCACCTGCCGGTGGACCTGCGATGCCCATGCGAGTCTGCCTCGCCCCTCGGAGGGTCCGGGTGGGGTCGCGTCCACTGATGACTGGGACGAACGACATACATGCGGCAGCGCCGCAAGACGCTCCTTTGACGGACATCCCGTTCGACAGATATCCACCCCGCCGCAGCCAACACCTGGCCCAGCGTGCCAAACCCTAATCCCCGCTCAACACCGCCGCCAGATATCAATTTTGGAAGGCGGTGTTCCAGCAGTGAGACCGCTAACACGCCTCTGAACCGCTACTCTCCAACATCCGAGCAGGCCTCGGATTTGCCATCGAACAACAATGAGGGGGGAGCTCATGTCTGCGAATCGTCCCATGGCGTCCTGGGCGGGCGCCCTGTTGTCCGCAGGTGTGCTGCTCGTAAGCGGGTACGCACAGGCTCAAACTGAGCAGGACACTCTGCAGGAAGTCGTGGTTACCGCCACGCGACGCGCGGATGTAGCGAGCCGGGTGCCCATGACGATTTCCGCCGTGACGCAGGAAACTCTTGATCAGCAGGGCATCAAGACGGCGGCGGATCTCACGCGTATCGTTCCGTCGCTCAACACAGTTGCGAATCCGGGTGGCGGGCAGCAGACCCTGTCTATCCGCGGTATCGTCGGGGCGACCGGCGCGGCGACGACGAGCGTCTACCTCGATGATGTGAATCTGACGAAGCGCGCCAATGGTGGCGTTGCGCAGAACAACGGCGTCGTCACCCCCATCCTCTACGATCTCGCGCGAGTGGAGGTGCTGAAGGGACCGCAGGGCACGCTGTACGGCGGATCCTCCGAAGGCGGCACGGTGCGCTTCATTACGCCGACACCGAGCCTCAGCGAGTTCTCAGGCACGGGTCGGGCCGAGTATTCGACCATCGGCAGCCGGGGTACTCCCAGCTACGAGGCGGGCGGCGCCGTCGGCGGACCGATCCTCCAGGACCATCTCGGCTTTCGACTAAGCGCGATCAAGCAGGAGTCCGGCGGCTGGATTGACGACTACAGTGCCTACACAGGCAAGCTGATCCGCCCCGATGCCAATACGAGCACCGACTGGGCCGCGCGAGCGGCCCTGCTGTGGCAGATCAACGAGCATGCCAGCGCGCAGTTGTCCGGGTACCACGTCGAGAACAAATATGAAGGCGGCCCGACCACCACCACCGCGATCTACGTGAATGGTCAACCCACTCCCGGCGCGACCTTCACGACAACCCCACGTTGCATCACGAACAATACCCGCACGGCCCCGCTTGCTCAGCCCGGTGGTGCCCCTGCGGCGGCCTTCATTCCACCGAACATAGCCTGTAACGCCCCCACCCCGGCGACGGTCTTCTTCCGCCCCTCCTACAGCTATGGCCCCTTTCCCACCGGGCAGGACATTGCCCTCGCTACTGGAATCCAGCAGATCTTCCCAGCGACTTCCGCGGCCAATATCGCGAGCCTCACGCTCAACTACGATCTGGACGTGATGAACGTGAAGCTCATCAGCTCCTACCTCAACGATACCGGACACAGCGACACCACCGGCGGTGAGGAGTGGAACTCCACGACCAACGGGGCAGGACAATTCACGACCGTCGACCCGACGCATCGGGGCTTTCCGCTGTTCCAGCCTTTCATCGACGCCACCGGAGCGGGTAACAGCGGCTTGTTCGATGCCCTCAACCAGCGCCACGGGCTGGAGGAAGAGATCCGTTTCACCTCGCGCGGCGAGGGGCCCCTGAGCTGGGTCGCGGGAGCCTATTTCTCCAACACCACCACCCACATCAATTACCTGTATCTGAGCAATGTCGCCACGGACGATCTGGTCATGCGGCAGTTGTATGGCCCCGCCATGGCCGGGCCGGCCGGCAATACCAGCGCCAGCGCGGCACGCTATGGATTGGTGAACAACCTGGGCTTTCAAGCCAGCCTGGGTGCGGTCATCAACGATCGCGAGACGGCCGCCTTCACCGAGTGGAATCTGTGGCTGATCCCGGATCGGCTCAAGGCCATCGCCGGCGTGCGCTTCTCAGGAGTGGAGCTCGCCTACAACCAGCTCAACTACGGACAGTTCAGTGGTCGTCTGTCCTCCTCCCTGGGGGCGGTGACCCAGGGACAGAGCACCGACTCGCCCATCACGCCCAAGTACGGCCTGCAGTACCAGATCACCGACCGGAACATGGTCTATGCGACGGCCGCGAAGGGATTCCGGGCGGGGGGCGTCAACGCGCAGATCTCCCAGACCATCTGCGAGACTTTCCTCGAGCAGATCGGCATCACCGCTGCGGATGTACCCGCAGCCTATCGCCCCGACACGGTGTGGAGCTACGAGCTCGGGGGCAAGTTTCGGCCTTTCGACCCGTTGCAGGTGAACCTCGCACTGTATGAGATCGACTGGAGTGGCATCCAGGCGACCACGACCCTCGGTTGCGGTCAGAGCTTCACCTCCAACGGCAAGCGGGCTCGCAGCAAAGGAGCCGAGCTGCAGGCCCTCTATCAGCCGCTGACCGCACTGAGCTTCTATCTGAATGCGGGCTACACGGATGCGTACTACGTCGATCCGGTCAGCGGTCCGGTGCCGACGCTGCCGAACGTCACGCCGACACCCAGCTTCAACGCCGGCGACAAGTTCGATATACCCCCGCTGCAGGCCAGCACCGGAGCTCAGTTCGAGCAGCACCTGGCCAGCCGACTGAACGGCTACCTGCGATTGGACTACAGCTATCAGAACGCCTACCGGGCCGGCCCCACTTTCGGCGCTTCCGGGTACGGATCGAATTACTTCACACAGAATCACCCCTCGATCGATCAATTGAACCTGCGCATCGGAGTGCGTTTCGCCAACGGCCTGGATGTGAATGCCTTCGTGTTCAACCTGCTGGATCGCGAAAAGCAGATCGTGCAGGGAATTCTGGGCATCAGCGATGGCCGCAGCGCCTGCAGTCCCGCCAGCACCAACTGCAGCACCTATTCCGGTTATAACCCCTTTGTCGGGCAGTTGTTTCAGACGCCGCGGCGTTACGGAATCCAGGCGAACTACCGGTTCTGACCCGGTATACTTTGGGGCATGACACCCGGTGAACGATGACCGCCGCGGATGTGAGGGGAGCCGCAGTGCGTACGCTGCGGCTGCTCCAATGCCTGGCCGAGGGGGAGCGTGAATTCTCCCTCAAGGAGCTCGCCGAGCGTGCTGGATTCGCTCCGAGCACGGCGCACCGGCTCCTGAGCGTCTGGGTTCGCAACGGTCTGGTGGAGCGGGCGGGCTCCAAAGCCTACCGATTGGGACCGGAGATCTTCCGCCTCGCTTCCCGGGTCTTGCAGAAGTTTGACATCCAGCGGCTCGCGCGCCCTTGCCTCGAGGAGCTATGGGTCGAGTGGCAGGAGACCGCCTCGTTGTGCCTCTATCGGCCTGTGACACTGCGCGCTCACATCGCAGACTCCATTCGCACGCCGCATCCGTTGCAGATGGTGTTCGAGCCGCAGGCGGAGATCTCCCTCGCCTGGGGTTCAATGGGGCGCGTGATCCTCGCCCACCTTTCACGCGAGGACGCGGATACCGTGCTGTCGCAGAGTCGCACCGGCCCGCTGAGTGGCAAACCCTTGCCCTCCCGTCGCCGACTTAGCGAGGAGTTACGGCAGATCCAGCAGCGGGGCTTCGCAGTGTATGAGGACAAGTCCCTCAACGTGGCGGGGGTCAGCGCGCCGGTGTTCGGGCAGAACGGAGCGGTGTTGGGCTGCCTCGCCGTGACTTTGCCCGCCACGCGCTTCCGGCTTCCTCTTCGCCAAGGCCTCCCGGGTGCAGTGACAAAGCGAGCGCGCCGCCTGAGCGAAGCTGTCGGCTTCAAAGCCTGACCCTCAGGGCCGCGCCACCTTCTGAAGCTCCGCGGCTCATAGGTAGCGGTAGTGTGCTGAGCGAATGTGCGTGAAGTGGCCGTCGGCAACCGCATACCAGATGAAATTCCGCGAGCGCACCGTCTGACCCTTGCGCAACGGGCCGGCGGCAAAGTCCCCGCGCCCCTCGAAGATGACATCCTCGGCGTAGTAACGGCCGAACCCTTCAAAGTCATGGCGGTTGAACGCGGCCAGATAGGCGCGGTAGTCGCGGGCCGTCAGGCCTCCAGCCGACGGCGAGCACTCTGGCGCCGCCGCGCAGACCTGAGGCACCGTCAACACGGCTCCGATCGTCGAGACAAAATCCCTACGGCGCATGAGGTCCCCCAACGACCGGGATCAGGAGGTGCGAGTCGTACGGGCCGCCCGCGTGAATGACGTGCATTCCCGAGTTACGCGTGTCCTCGTGACGCGCAAAGGGTGCATTCGGCAAAGCACCCCCTGGGATATCCCTCCCTTGCACGAGGACGCGCAGCTTTTCGCCGGCATGAAACAGTGTCGAGGAAGCCCAGATCTCGATTTCCAACGGGACGCGCTCACCGGCGCTCAGCCGCTGCTCGCGGGTATGCGAGTGGAACGGCTGCTCGGGTCGTGATCGAGCAGGGTCGAGCTCTCGATGACTCGCCCTCAGCCATCCCAGCGCGACCGGGCCGTCCTCGTACATCGCGTAGAAGATGAAGGGGACGAGCCCGCCGTCGTGATCGAGCTTCTGGATGGCGACGAACAGGTCCATATCGTCCGCACCGATGCACTCCACCCACAGACGCAACTTCATGTGACCGGTCAGCTCCGTGTCGCGGTCAAACTCATGGTCGAAGATCGCTCGACCCTCAGGAGCCCGCGGGTCGTAGCTCATCTCGGCAGCCACAGCCAGCGGCTCAGCACGCAACTCCGCACCGGAGGCATCCAGATAGAGCTTCCTGAACTCGGTCTGGGGCAAGGGCCATGCAGTCTCGGCACGGAACTGCCCCTGGTGAGCCCGTTCGCGAACCTCGATGAGAACCCTGGGCCACTGCGGAACGGCGGTTCCAGGAGCTTTCAGGAAGTGATCGAAGAACAGCAGCTGCTTCTCGCGGCGCGAAGGCTCGTAGTAGTAATGCCACTTCTTGCGCCCATGGACCTCGAGCCATTTTTCACGCGAGGCGATGCGTCTGTGGGCCTCGAGCGTACCGCGGGTGTGCAGGCCCTGATCCGACCAGCTGGCCACGACGTAGGCGGGAACCTCGATCGACTCCAGCGCGCTCTCCTTGCTGGCCCAGTAGGCGTCGTACAGGGGATGAGCGCGCACATTCGCGGCCGTGTCCTCGGTGCGCGTCGTCGAATACTGCAGGTTGGCACTGCCGCGAACGACGAAGGAGGTCTCCGGTATGCCGCCGTGGTATGCGAATTCCCGGTACCAGTCCGTGAACCCCTCCCAAGGGTTGATCGCCGCCAGATGGGGCGGCCGCAACGGCGCCACCTGCCATTGGATGGCCGCAAGATAAGAGACCCCCGTCATCCCGATCTTGCCGTTGCTCCAGGGACGTCGTCCCAGCCACTCGATCAGGTCATAGCAGTCCTCGGCCTCTCCGATCCCTCCGTGCCGCAGCTCACCTTCCGAGTACCAGCTTCCGCGCGGGTCCGGATACACCACCGCATAGCCGTTGCGACACCAATACAGAGGATCGGGAGCCTCGAACGCCGTATGGCGGGAAATCCACCCGGTGGCGACGTCCGCGGCAGGCCAGGGGAATCGGTCTGACACATTGTGCTTACCGTAAGGGCTCCAGCCCAGCAGGATCGGCAGGGGCCGCGAGGCGAGCTCGGGCGTGTAGATATCGATGAGGATCCGAACGCCGTCGCGGAGCGTCACCGCCACGTTGCGCTCGATGCGCAGGCCGTCCTCGCGGCGATCGCTGAATTCCGGGGGTGGCGGAATCTTCTTGCCGACAACCTGCCTCGGGTGCACTCCCGGACGCATGATGAGCAAGCCTGAATTGGAATCCGCCGACATCCACACCTCCCCGCGCATGGTAGCGAGTGCCGGCACCGATCAGCAGGTGCGGGGAGCGGAACGGGGACTTGTCGAAAGTGGAACGCCTGAGGGATTCAGGCTTCGGCGCGGTGGATCTGCTGCACGATGAGATCGAGAAAGGCGCGGATGCGCTGCGGCAGATGCCGTCTCTCC
>Ga0207695_10005741_pt1 | contig 16343 bp, 11 predicted proteins | sample KBSC54metaG_FD_184354 | JGI IMG/M metagenome (GOLD analysis project Ga0207695, IMG submission 184354) | Corn rhizosphere microbial communities from Kellogg Biological Station, Michigan, USA - KBS C5-4 metaG (SPAdes) (version 2) | ecosystem: Host-associated > Plants > Roots > Rhizosphere > Soil... | reverse complement strand
TGATCACCGGATCGTTGTGGGGCAAACCGATCTGGGGCACGTGGTGGACGTGGGATGCGCGCCTGACGTCGACGCTGTTCCTGTGGTTCATCTACGTCGGGTATCTGATTCTCCGCGGCGCCGTGGAGGACCGCGCGATGCGCGCCCGCTACGCGGCTGTGTTAGGCATTTTGGGATCGTTGCTCATCCCGTTCATCCACCTGAGCGTGTATCTGTTCCGCACACTGCATCCGATGCCCATCATCGGCAAGCCGAGCAAGCCGTCCTTGCCCAACGACATGCTGATCACGTTCCTGATGGCGTTCTGTTCGTTCACGCTGCTGTACCTGGCGCTGCTGCGCGCGCGCTACCGGCTGGCAGCGGATGAGATGCTGCTCGAGGCGGAGGACGGCCGATGATCCCGCAGAATGCCGGCTACTACCACGCGGCGTACCTCGTCGTCGTCGTCGTGCACGCGGCGTATGCGCTGAGCATCTGGCTGCGGCGGCGCACGGTGCGCCGGCGCCTGGCGGATGCGAGCGACTCGGGCCCGCGCGACTGAGCGCCGGCGCGGGACCCGACGGTTCCGTTAGGCGCGGCCGCCGCGTTCGGCGATGAGGCGCATCGCCGGCTCGCTTACGAGTTGCTTGAACACGAACCGCTCGCCCCATGACAGCGGCGTCACCTCCCGATATTCGCGCATCACGTCGGCGCCGTAGCCCGGGTGGATCTGCTTGCGCAGCGAAGCCCGAACGTTGGGATCGGCGCCGCGCTCGAGGAGCAACTGCGTGAATGGCGCCTCGAACGGTCCGCCGCGATGGTTCATCCAGAATGCCGGCTGCGACACGACGGTATTGAAGAGCGCGGTGTGACCGCCGAATCCGTCTCGGTCGATGGCGGCCCTCACATTCACGTCCATCCGCTGCTCCAGCAGCCACCGCGCGATCTCGATCTCGTCGTAGTCGACACACATGTGGAGCAGCGTCGTCCCGCCGAGCGGTGTGCCGTGCGTGGCCAGCACCTCATCGTGGCAGCCGAGCCCGGGTGGGTAGATCTCGGCGAAGGCGAACGTGCGATGCAACAAGGACGGATCGCGGTGCAGGTGCCGCTCGAGTAGATCGATGCGACCGCGGTGCAGCGCCATCACCGGCGTGTCCGGCAGCTCGAGGCCGTGCGCGACGTACATCTCGAGAATCGCGTGCTTGGCCGATGGGTTCCGGCTGTCGGACTCGAGCACCACATCCACCGGTGCGACGCGACGGCCCTCCGCGTCGACCACCGGCGCACCGAGCTCGAGCATCAGCGCCGTGCCTTCGACGCTCAGCGTGTACGCAGGGCCGCTGAGCGAGTCGGCCGTCGGGCGAGGCGAGCCTAACCGGCGGTGGAGGCGGCGGGCCGTGCCGACCTTCCCCTGCAGGGTGGCGCGGCCCACGGCATGCTCGAGATCCGACGCACCCAGCTCGAGCAGGGCGTCGATGATGCGGTCGCGGCCCAGATTGGCGGCGTAGCTCATGGGTGGACCCCAGTTGCTGTTGGTGCGGATGAGCGCCTGCTCGTGGAGCAACTCGGGGAACTTGACGATGAGCGCGCGCACGGCGTCGACGTCGTCGCGCCAGATCGCATCGGTGAGCTCGCACGCGTGGACCAAGCGCGGCCAGCTTTGCGCCTCATAGCTGCGGGCGAGCACGAGTTGCGCGTCGGCGAGCGTGGCCCGCGCGGGATCGATCGGGCGGGGATGAAACGCGGCGAAGTCGGCGAGGGCCGATGCATCGCGCTCGTGCGCGGCACGCAGCAGATCTTTGGCTTGGTGGCGGAGCTGCTCGAGGTCGGGTCGGACCGGCAAGCGGCGGTTAGGCATGACGAGCCTCCTGGGTGCGCCCGTGGTCCGCCGGCATCGGGCAGAGGAGGTTCGTGAAAACCGTGGCCTGTCGTATCGCCAACTCAGGTGGACTCGGTCCTGTCCGCGGACGGGAGGCGCCCTGCGCGCCATGCTCCAGCGTAGCACCAGAGCCGCGGCGGGTCAAGCAACGCCGGGTGGGCTAGAGGAGACCAACGCAGCCCGCGGCGCCGACCACGACGAAACGCGGGCCGCGCACCTGCGCGACCCGCGTCTCGTCCACCGGCATCCTCCGAGGGCTACCGGTTAGGCACGGCACTCCGCAGCACGTGCGTCAGCCGCCGGATCGTGCCTGTCGGCACCACGAGCGGCGTGGTATCGATGCTGGTGACAGCGGCCAGCACGTTCTGATTCAACGCGTCGTACGCCAGGACCACATCGCTCGTACCCGGCGTCAGGGCGGACGAGCAGGCGACGTACAACCCGGTCATGCCGGTCGTGATCTGATACGCGCGCAGCGACGACGAGGACAGATCGGCGGTGCTGCAGCCGAAATTGCCGCCTGCGTTCGTCATCGCCGAGCCCAGGTTCGAGAGAAAGGCGTTCTCGATCGGGAAGTACCGGCCGTACGTCGGCGGATTCTCGCCGACGAACACCACGCGACCGCCATCCTTCGCGAACTGCTTGATGGTGTTGATCTCGACCGGCGTGAACGACTGCGTCGGCAGGAAGAAGATGATGAGCTTCACATCGCTCGGGATCGACGTCAGGCTGCCGGCGCTCGTGCTGATCGTGGACACCGTATAGCCCTGGCCGGTCATTGCCGACGTCGCACTGCTCAGGTTGCCGATGCAGGCGGAGTCGCAGAGCGAGCCGTGCCCGAAGTCGAGCCATACCGTCTTGCCCGACGCGCGGGCGCCCGCGGCCGTGTACGACACGAGGTTGCGCATCAGAATCGCGTTGCTCGAATCGGCCGTGAGTGCGGCGTTCTGGAACAGGCCAATGTCATTGAACACAACCAGGTCGCCGCCGGGGGTCGGCCCGAGCGAAACCTGAATGGATGCGGCGTTGCTCTCGACGCCTTCGGCGAACGCGACGATTTGCGCGCTGCCGTCCGCGACCGCGGTCACGAGACCCGTGGAATCGACCGTCGCAATCGCGGAGTCGCTCGACGCCCACGTGAAGGAGGCCACGGTTGCCGCGGTGCTATCGGCATGGTGCGCCGTCGCGCTCAGCTGCACCGTGGCGCCGACCGACGTCAACGTGTCGGCCGCGGGCGCGACCGCCACCGACGCGACCAGATGCCCAACGGAGAACACGACGTGCGCGCTGCACGCCCCGTGGCAGGACGGTGCGACGACGGTCACCGTGTCGGTGCCGAAGTGCGCCGCGGTCACGGCGGCGGAGTCGCCGCCGGCGAACGGCGTGACGACGAGGACGCTGTCGGCGCCGTGCGACCAGGCGAGGCCGGTCGAGTCGACCGACACGCCATCGAAGCCTAACGCCCGCGCCGAGACGACCATCTGCGCGCCGATCGTCGGCAGGGTGGCCGCGCCGTCGGGTGCCATGATGCGCGCACCGGAGAGACCGACGTGCACGACGCCGGAAGTGCGGACGCTTTCGCTCGCACCCACGACATCGACGGACACTGTCGCGCTGCCGGGGCGGGCCGCGGTCACGCGGATCGAATCGCCGTTCGCCAGCGTCTGGATGGAAAGCACGGACGGCGCGCTGTTGGTCCACGACAGCTGCGGCGCGGCAAGGGTATCGCCGTGTTGGTCGAGCACGCTCGCGCGGAACGTCACGGACTGGCCGACCACGAGGCTGTCGGCCCATGCCAGGGCATGGATCTGCGACGCGACGCTGTTCTTGGGATTGGTGCCGCTCTCGTGGTCGCAGGCGGTAAGTCCGGCGAGCATCACGATACCCGCCAGCGTTAGGCGCAGCGGATTGGGGATCGATGATCGGGTCATGGTCTCAGGCGAAAAGGAGGAGGACGGTCGACGGTTTCGCTTGAGTATCGTCGTGCCGATCTCAGGCTTTAGGTCGACTGCCTCTTCGCGGAGATTCCCTTACGAACTGTCAGGCAATCCCTGACGCGCCAGCGCGTCGAGGGACGATCGGGCTCCTCATTCGGAGCGCATGCTCGAGAGCGGGTCGACCCTGGTAGCCCGGTGGGCCGGGACGACAGACGCCACGGTCACGATGAGGAGCGAGCCGGCGGCGACCAGGGCGTAGGTCGTGACGTCCAGCGGGCCGACGCCGTAGAGGGCGCCGGTGAGGAGGCGCGCGCCGGCCACGGCGCCCGCGATTCCCAACGAGAGCCCGACGATCGACCAGGCGAGTCCGCGCCGGGCGACGAGCGCCAGGACGCTGGCCGGCGTTGCGCCTAACGCGAGGCGGACGCCGAATTCGCGCGTCCGCGTCGAGACCTCGTACGCGAGCACGCCGTAAATGCCCAACGTCGCCAGCACGAGCGCCAATCCGGCGAAGCTTCCTGCGAGCCCGAGCGCGAAGCGCCGCGCGGCGAGACGCGCGCCGACGACGTCGTCCATCGGCTCGATGTTCCGAAGCGGCATGGAGGGATCCGCATCCTTCACCGCGCGCCGTAGCGCGTCGATTGCCGCCCGGGCGTCAGACGTGCGCATCACGACCGACAAGGTGTGGGACCACGCTTCCTGCGCGTGCATCACGTACAGCGTGGGGATGGGCGGTTGGTCGAGCCCCCCGCTGCGCACGTCGCCCACGACGCCGACGATGGTCATCCATTCGCCGTTCGGGTCAGGCCCGATGCGAATGCGCTTGCCGACGGCATCGCCATTGCTGAAGTAGCGGCGCGCCGCGGTCTGGTTGACGAGGACGCGCTTCGGACCGTCCGGGGTGTCCGACGCATCGAAGCGCCGGCCGGCCAGCAGCGGAATGCGCATCGCCTCGAGGTAGTGGCCGCGGATGGCGACATACGCCATGTCGGGCAGACGCGATTCGTCTACCGGCTGCCCCTCGATGCGCATGCTGGTGGAGACCGAGCCTTGCGTCGGAAGGATCGTTGCGGCGCCGGCCGCGATCACCGCCGGCGCGCGCGCGATTTCGCCTAACACACCGTCGTAGAACGCGTTGGTCGTCGGAACCGAGTCGTAGCGCGGACCGCTGACGCGCAGCTGCGCCGTCACGACGTGCGCTGGGTCGAAGCCGAGTTGCACGCGCGTGAGCTCGGTGAAGCTGCGCGTGAGAAGTCCGGCGCCGACCAGCAGCATCACCGCCAGCGCCACCTGTGCCGTGACCAGCACGCGCCGTACGCCGCCGCCGCTGCGCGTCGCGTTGGCGCCGCGCCCTCCTTCCTTGAGCGCGTCGTTGGCGCCCGCGCCCATCGCGTGCAGCGCAGGGATGAGCCCGAACAGCGCGCCGGCAGCCACGGATAGGAGCACGCTGAAGGCGAGCACCTGCCGGTCGACGCCCACGGCGAACAGGGGCGGCAGGGTGCCGGGATTGATCGCCAGCAGGGCTCGCGTCGCCGCGATGGCGAGCGCCACGCCTAACGCGCCGCCGGCGCCCGCCAGCAGCAGCGATTCGGTGAGCAGTTGCCGGATGATGCGGCCGCGGCCGGCGCCGAGCGCCGCGCGGAGGGCGAGCTCCTGGCGGCGACCAATGGTGCGCGAGAGTGTGAGGTTCATGAGATTCGCGCACGCGATGAGCAGCACGATCGCGGCAGCCGCCTGCAGCAGGAGCAGCGGCGTTCTCAGCGTGCCGGCGGCCCGCTCGTGCAACGGAGTCACGATCGCGTTGCGTCCGCTGTCGGCGGCCGGGTACTGCACGGCGAGGCGATGCGCCACCACCGCAAGATCCGCCCGGCCCGCCTCGAGCGAGACGCCGGGGCGCAGGCGCCCGATGACGAGCACCCAATGCTGCTTGCGCGTGATCTCGGGTCTGGCCAGATCATCGCGGATGTCGAGCGGCAGATAGATGTCTTCGGTGCGGTCGAGCACGAAGCCGCGCGGCATCACGCCGATGACGGTCATGGAGCGGCCGTTGAGCACGAGGCGCCGTCCGACGGCGTGCGGATCGCTGCCTAACGCTCGCCGCCAGAAGCCCGAGGAGAGAACCACGCTGCTGCTGTCGCCGCTCGCGTCATCGTCGAACGTGCGGCCTAACGCTGCACCCACGCCCAGCACGCGGAAGAGATGGGCGTCCGCCGGGATGCCGTTGAGCGTCGTCGGATCCGCGCCGGCCGGCTGCCACACCACGGGACCCATCGCCGTCGAGTACGCGCCGAGATCGGTGAACGCGTGCTGCTGGGCACGGTAGTCGACGTAGTCGGGCGGCGACAGCGGCGCGTGCGTCCCCGGATCGAACGGCCATGACTCGTTGACGGCGACGAGGCGGCCGGGATCGGCGTACGGAAGCGGCCGGAGCAGCACCGCGCGCACGACGCTGAATATCGCCGTGTTCGCGCCGATGGCGAGCGCGAGCGTGAGGAGCGAGATGGCAGCGAAGGCGGGCGAACGCCGCATCGTACGCAACGCGTAGCGCGCGTCCTGCCGCCACTCCGTTAGGCGGTCGGCGGCGCGGGCGGCGCGGTCGCTCCGCGCATCGGCAGCCCGACAGTACGTGCGGGTCCCCTCGAGGTCGCCGAACTCGGCCGCTGCGGCGCGGCGCGCATCGCCGGCGTTCATGCCGCCGGCGACCAGCTCGCGCACGCGCATGTCGAGGTGGAACGCGAGCTCTGCGTCCACCTCGCGCGCGATGTCGGCGCGCGATCGCCACGGAAAGCGAAACGATGGCCGCGGCCGCGTCATATGGCCTCGCTCATGCGGGCTTGAGCACTTTGGTCACCGCCTCCGCGTACGTCCGCCACACCGCGGATTCGGCGCGCAGGCGCGACCGCCCGGCGGCCGTGAGCGTGTAGTACTTGGCCTTGCGATTGTTTTCCGACGTGCCCCAGGACGCCGAGACGAGCCGTCGTTCCTCCAACCGGTGCAGCGCCTGGTACAGCGCGGCGCCGTCGACGGCCAGCACGCCGTTGCTGCGCGCGTCGAGCCAGCGCGAGATGGCGTAGCCATGCATGGGCTCCCACGCCAGGGCGCGCAGGATGAGAATGTCGACGGTGCCCTGCAACAACTCGGACGGCGTCCGGCTCACGGGTCTCTTCCAGTCACCAGGTGAGTGGAAGGTCGTCCGGCGGTACACGGCTGTCAAGGGGGTGCGCCCATGCCGCCGCCGGCCGCGCGTCCGGGTGGCGGGTTATTCATTCCATAGAGGGATTTGCATGGAGGTGCTACGGTGTTGGAACCGATCGTCGTCACCATCGATATCGATGCGCCGCCTAACGACGTGTGGGCGGTGATGAAGGATGTGGAGCACTGGCCGGACTGGACGCCCACGATGCAGGAAGTCACGAGGCTCGATCACGGCCCGTTCACCGTCGGGAGCACGACCCGCGTGCGCCAGCCGCGCATGGGACCCGCGGTGTGGGAGGTCACGCGTCTCGACGAGCAGCGCGGGTTCACGTGGATGAGCCGGGGACCCGGCGTCATGACGGAAGCCGACCACGCGATCGAGCCGCACGGTTCGGGAAGCCGCGTCACGTTGTCGATTCGTTTTTCGGGAACGCTCGGCGGACTTGCCGGCCGGATGTATTTCGCGCTTGCGACTCGCTACATCAGAATGGAAGCCGAGAACCTGCGAGAGCGCTGCGAGTTGGCGCACGTCGGTGGCGAGGCACGGAACGCGCACGTATAGTTCGGGGTCGCGCACCAGGGCGCGCCCCGTCCGCGGAAAGGGATCGTCCCGCCTGGCAGATGGTTAGGTACATTCGCTACCTCTTTCATGCCCGGCGGGAGCGGACACTCGGGCGCTCATGAAGGAGGCCGTGTGTCCGCACTCCCCCCATCCCCGGATTTTTCCTACGAACGGAAGCGCGCCAAGGATCTGCTCCGCGATTGGCGCGCCGGAGATCGCGACGCAATTGCGCGTGTAGCCGCGCATCTGCGTGATACGACGTCGCCCAAGCTCTCCCAAGCGCAGTTCGTGATCGCGCGCGAGCGCGGCTTCGAAAGCTGGCCCAAGCTCAAGGCGCAGATCGAGACATCGCTTCCGCTCGATGCGCAGGCGGCGCGGCTGCTCGACGCGGTCGAACACGGTCGTACGGGCATCGTGTCCCGGCTGCTCAAGCAGCATCCGGGGCTGCCGCGGTTCAGCATCTTCACGGCCGCCGCGGCGGGCGATGCCGGTGACGTTGCGCGCCGCATCGCAGACGACCCCGCGTGCGTGCACGAGACGCGCGGCAAGCAGGCGTGGCCGCCGCTCGCGTACGCCTGCGCATCCACCGTCCACCGCACGAGCCCGCGCCGTGCCGCCGATGTGCTGCGGGTCGCGGCGATGCTGCTCGACGCCGGCGCGAGTCCGAACAGCGGGAGCCTGTACTTCGAACAGGACGGCGCACCGGCGCCGATCTCGGTGCTGTACCACGCGTGTATGAGCGACAATCTTCCGTTAGTCAACCTGCTGCTCGATCGCGGGGCCCGCACGCAGGATGGCGAGTCGATCTATCACGCCGCGCAGTTCAACCGGCGTGCCTGTCTCGAGGCGCTGGTCGCGCACGGCGCCGATCTGTCGTCCACGCAGTCGCCGTACGGCAATACGCCGCTCTACTTTCTCGTGGGGCACGCCGGCGACGCCGACGGGCACGCCACGTGGTTCAAGGGCTTCACATGGCTGCTCGAGCACGGCGCCGATCCGAACGTCCCGAGCGGTAAGACGCAGGAGACGCCCTTGCACGGCGTCGCCTGCGGGGGGCCCAAGGTCGCGACGGCGCGCGCGCTGCTCGAGCACGGCGCCGATCCGAATCTGCGACGCGCGGATGGGGCGACCGCCTACGCGCTGGCCGTCCGCAGCGGCAACCGGGAGATGGCGGCGCTGATGCTCGAGCACGGCGCGGACGCTGCGTCGTTGGGCCCGCAAGACGAGCTGCTCGACGCGTGCTTCGCCGGCGACGCGTCGCGAGCGCGCGGTGTGCTGACCGCACATCCCGAGCTCGCGGCGCTCATCGTCACGCACGCCGGGTTCGGGCTCTCGCGCGCGGTGTCCCAGGACAATGCCGACGCCATCCGGGTGATGCTCGAGCTCGGGTGCGCGCTGGATGCGCAAGCGCCCGACGGGGGGACGGCGCTGCACTGGGCGGCCTGGCACGGCAAGCTCGAGCTGGTGCGCCTGCTGCTTGCGTTAGGCGCACCGGTGGACGTGCGCGACACCCAGTTCGGCTCCTCGCCGCTCGGCTGGGCGGCGCACGGGTCCGGCCAGCACCGCGGCCACGACGAGACGTACGTCGCGATCGTGGACGCGCTGCTCGACGCCGGCGCCGCGCGCCTGCCGTCGATCAACCGATGGGGCGAGCCGCCCGAGAACATCGCGAGCCCGGCCATCGCCAAGCACCTCGCGGCGCGGGGCGCCACCGCCGCGCAAGACGATGTTGGCTGACGCCTTACGGACGCCGGTAGATCACGCCGTTCTTCATCACGAATCGCACCCGGCTCACGGCCGAGATGTCCTGCGTGGGGTCGCCCTGGACCGCCACGATGTCGGCCTTGAGCCCGGGGACGAGGCGTCCGATCTCCTTGTCTAACTGAAGGATCTTCGCGTCGACGGCCGTGGCCGCGAGCAGCGCCTGCGCCGGCCGCATGCCGTCTTTCACCATCCACTCGATCTCGCGCGCGTTGGTGCCGTGGGTGAACACGCCGACGTCGCTGCCGCAGCCGATGGTGACGCCGTTCTTCAGTGCGAGCTGGAATGCGTGTTTGGCTTCGATCATCGATGCGGTCGGCGCGCTCTTGCCGGGGATGTAGTGGTCGAAGTACTCCGCGTAGGCTTCGACCGCGGTGAGCGTCGGTAGGTACGCGACGCCGCGCTCGGCCATCATGTGAAACACCGAGTCCGTGCCTCCGAATCCGTGCTCGACGGTGTTGACGCCGGCGAGGATCGCGCGCCGCATTCCCTCGGCGGTGGCGGCGTGGACCGACACGGGGCGGCCGGAGGAGTGCGCCTCGGCGACGAGGGCATTCAACTCATCCTGGCTGAACGTCGGCGTGGTCGTTCCGTTAGGACCGCGGCGGTAGTCGGCGTACACCTTGATCCAGTCGGCGCCGCGGCCGGCCTGCTCGCGCACCGCGGCGAGCACTTCCGGCACGCCGCTCACCGCCTGTCCGCCCTGCGGCAAGTCGAGGTCCGGGCGATAGCCGCGCGGCCCCGGGCCGTAGCTCGCCGTGGCGACGATCGCGCGCGTGGCCACCTCGAGACGCGGGCCGGGGATGAGTCCTTCGTTGATCGCGCGTTTCATCGACACATCGGCGAACCCGGCGCCTTCGGTGCCGAGATCGCGGAGCGTCGTGAAGCCCTGCATGAGCGTGTTCCGTACGTGGAGCACCGCTTCGACCACGCGGTAGCCTTCCGGCTCCTTGAGCACCTGGTCGTCCCACAGCGTTTCGTTGTACGGGTGGAGGAAGATGTGCGAGTGGGCATCGATCAGCCCGGGCAGCAGCGTTAGGCCAGGCATCGCGATGGTCTCGGCGCCGGCGGGCGCGTGCACGGTCGCGGCCGGCCCAACGGCGACGATGCTGTCGCCCTCGACGAGCACGACCCATCCCGCGTGCACGGATTCGCTCGTCGCATCGAACACGCGGTCGGGGCGCAGGAGCACCGGATGTCCCGGCGCCGGCGGCACCAGCGGGGCGTACCCGGCCTCGACCGGAAGCTTGAGCGCCGACAGCAGCGTGTCGCGCGCCTGCGCGGCGAGGGGCGTCACGTGCCCAACGGAAGCGAACGCGGCCATGGCGAGGCCGAGCGACCACGGGAACCGGCGATGGCGTTGGGCGAGAGTGTGGTGCAGGCAGCGCGCTTGGAAGCGCATGGGCGAATCTCCTGGAAGGCGTCGAGCGGGGACTGGCAAGCCATGGCCCGGATGCTACGGGCGGGCGCGCCGCATCACCAGAGCCGGGAGCGGGACTGACGTCCGGTGCGGCAGGGAGTAGACTTCCGCAGGCAATCACCCACACCCACTGCACGCATGCCTGCTCCCCTGCATCCACCCGCCGAAAGCGTCGTCGATCGCTTTCTGCGCTACGTGCGCATCGATACGCAGTCGAGTGAAGACCAGCACACGACGCCGAGCACCCGCTCGCAGTGGACGCTGGCCAACCAGCTCGCGGCCGAGCTCGAGCGGCTGGGCGCCGCCGAGGTGATGGTGAGCGAGCACTGCATGGTGTACGCGACGGTCCCGCCGACGTTGCCTAACGGGAAGGGCGTCCCGACCGTCGGCTTCATCGCGCACGTCGACACCTCGCCGGCGGTGAGCGGGGCCGGCGTGACGCCGGTGATCCATCGGAACTACCAGGGCGGCGACATCGTGCTCCCCGGCGATGCGACGCAGGTGATCACCGCGGACCAGCACCCGGTGCTCGCCGGCCTGATCGGCGACGACATCATCACCAGCGACGGCACCACGCTGCTGGGCTCCGACGACAAAGCCGGCGTCGCCGCGATCATGACGCTCGTCGATGTCCTGCTGCGCAACCCCGACGTGCCCCATGGGCGCGTCCGCGTGGCGTTCACCGCGGATGAAGAAATCGGGACCGGGATCGAGCAGTTCGACGTCGCCGCCTTCGGCGCCGATTTCGCCTACACGGTGGACGGCAGTACGTTAGGCGAAGTGAGCGACGAAACATGGAGTGCGCGCCTGGCCACCGTGACCTTCCACGGGAAGAGCGCGCATCCGGGCACGGCGAAAGGCGTGATGGTGAATTCGCTGTACGCCATGGCCGACTTCCTCGCGCGCATGCCCCGCGATATGCTGCCCGAGACCACCGAGGAGCGCGAGGGCTTCGTGCATCCGTACATCGGGTCGCTCGACATCGAGCAGTCCACGGTGAAGGTCCTGCTTCGCGATTTCGACCTGGACGGCCTCGAGGCGAAGGAAGCGCTGCTGCGGACGTTGGCGCGGGATGCGGCGTCGCATCATCCGGGTGTCAGATGGACCATGGACGTCCGCGAGAACTACAAGAACATGAAGGAAGTGCTGCAACACCACCCGCACGTCACGCAGTTGGCGCTGGACGCGGCCCGGCGCGCCGGCCTAACGCCGTATCTGAAACCGATCCGCGGCGGCACCGATGGGTCGCGCTTGACGTTCCGCGGGCTCCCGTGTCCCAACATCTTCACCGGCGGCCACGAGTTTCACAGCAAGCTCGAGTTCAACTCCCGGCGCGGTCTCGAGAAAACCACCGAGACGCTGGTGCACCTGGTCCAGCTCGTCGCGGAACGGCAGGTCTGAGGGCGCGCCGCCGCGGCGCGAACCCCCCGAACGACGAATCGCCCGGACGCGTCGTGCGCGTCCGGGCGATTCGCCGTGCAGGCCGTCCGTTAGGCTGATCGCAGTCCGGCGCCGCTCAGTGCGTCGCCTGGGCCGTGACCGGCGTCAGATGCTGCGTCGACGCAATGAAATTCGCGATGTCCGACTTGAGCTGCTTGGCGGACGCCTGATTCAGGTACGCCATGTGGCCGCTCTCGTAGTACTTGAACTGGACGCGATCCTTGTACGTCTGGTCGAATCCCAGATGCGAGAACGTATACTCGGCGTTCGCGAACGGCGTCGCGGTGTCGTAATACCCCGCGCCGACCATCACGTGCAGGTACGGATCTTTCGCCATCGCCAGACGCAGCGACTCCACTTCGCTCGGGAAGCCGCGCGAGTTGAGCGAGCTGTAGTCCCAGCGCCCGGTGTGGCCGCCCATGTAGTACTGCAGGTCGGTCGTGTACTTGAGATCGTTGTGCAGGTACCGCATGAACGCCGCCATGAAGGCGCCCGACGGCGCGACGTCGGACGGATCGTAGTCCTGCCGCTGATTGGCCGCATTGCCGTTGATTCCCGTTAGGCGCGTGTCGTACCGGCCCATGATCAAGCGCTGGTCGCGCAGCAGCTCGGTGCGGAAGCTGCCGGCGTCGAGGCGCAGGTTCGTGTTCATCAAGTACTGCTCGGAGATGCCGGTGAGTTGCGACAGCTTCTGCGCAACCGCCTGCCGCTCGGATTGCGAGAGATCGTTGCCCTTCGCCAGCGCGGTCATGTAGTCGCCGAACGCATACTGGCGCGACTGCGCCACCACCTGCTCGAGCGACTCGCTCTGCAGGGCCGACGGCAGCTTCTTGTGATACCATGCCGTGGCCGTGTACGTCGGCAGGAACGTCGAGTACGCGATGTCGTTGGTTGGCTCCTGCGAGATGTACTGGAAGTCGAGCACGGTGCCCAAGAGCATGATCCCGTTCAGCTCGATGCCCTCGCGCTCCTGCAGCTCGCTCGCCAGACCGGCCGAGCGGAACGTGCCGTAGCTCTCGCCAAAGAGATACTTGGGCGATGCCCAGCGGTCGTACTTGTCGAGGTAGTCGCGGATGAACTGGCCGAACATCTCGACGTCGTTCACCGCGCCGGTGAACTCGGAGGCTTTGACGCCGGGCGCCGGGCGCGAATACCCGGTCATCATCGCGTCCACCTGCACCAGGTCGGTCACGTCTAACGGAGTATTCGGATTGTCGACCAGGTTGTAGGGCGGCGCGGGTTCAGACCCTGCGGGTCCCATCTCCGGATGCTTGGGGCTCATGATGCCTTCGTCGAGCCAGATCGACGCCGAGCCGGGACCGCCGTTGAAGAAGAACGTCACCGGTCGGTTGGCCGGATCGACGCCATCCTTCGTGTACGAAATGTAGAAGACGGTCGCGGCGGGTTTCCCCGTGGAGTCGCGCAGTACCATGGTGCCGGCGCGCGCCGTGTACGCCACCGGTTTGCCATCCACCGTGATCGTGTGCTGCGTCGTCGACACGCGCTCGACTGGCGCGACGCCAACATTCGAATCGGGCGCAGCGCTGTCGCGCTGCATCGCGGGTCGCTGGACCCCAGGGCGCTGGCCCGGTGGTCCTTGCCGTTGTTGGGCCGCGGCAGAGCCGGCGGCCAGGAACGAGAGGGCGGTGCCGAACAACACCAAACTCGTGCGCATGACGGGCACTCCTTGTATCCGGTTCACGATGGGATCGAGCGACGGCGATGATTATGGACAGATGTCGTCACGATAGTAGAACGAAGAGGTGGCTCGGATCGCTGCAGTTAAGGCGGACAAGGCCGGACAGGGCCGGACAGGGCCGGACAAAACCGGAGAAAAACAACTTGCGATCTCTTGAGCCGCCGTCAGTCCGGCCTTGTTTGGCCGTGTCCCGCGATGTCCGACTTACAGGGGTGGCGACGCCGGTGATGCTCGGGTTAGCGACCCGTCCCTCGAGATCGAACACCTCGATCTCGTTTCTCCCGCGGCGAAGCCACACGCCAGGCAGATAGAGCATCTGCTGCGGTCCGACCCGCCAGTAGCGGCCGAGGTTGATGCCGTTCACGAAGACGATGCCGCGATTCCAGCCGCGCATGTCGAGAAACGTGTCGCCGGTGCTGTCGATCGTAAAGGACCCTCGGTAGACGCTGGGGCGATTCTCGGCGGCGAAATGCCCTGTGGCGTGGGCCGGCAGGTCGAATGGGAGGCCGAACATTTCCCAACCGGTGAGCCGCACGCCGCCTAACGTGACCGGCTCGACGATGCCCTTGCGGTCGTCCACGAGCAGCGGGCCATAGTTGATGTGTCCCATGTTCTCGACGAAGATGTCGAGGCGGGCGCCGGCGGGAACGTGCAGGCGGGCGGTGAACACGCTCGTGCGGCGTGCGAGCGTCGCAACGCGGCGGCCGTTCACGAACACCTCGCCGAAGTCGCGCAGGCCCGGCACGGCCAGCATACCATCGGCAGCGGCGGACATCCGATGGCGGTAGAGCACGTAGCCGTGCGCCTGTCCAAGATCGGCGAACGACAGCGGATCTGGCGCGCGCACGGGCGCCGTGTGTGCGACGAGGTCCAGGAGGTCAGCGGCCTGCGTTAGGCCAAACCGCCGAATGGCGATCGCGGGCAAACGCGCCGGAACATCCGGAATCGGATACGACACGTGGCGGCGGATCACGTCGCGCAGGGCGTAGTACTTCTCGTTGGGCCAGCCGGCTTCCGACAACGGCGCGCCGTAGTCGTAACTGGTCATGCTCGGCTCGATCGGCTCGGTCGTCGTGTAGTTGGCGCCCGACGTGAACCCGAAGTTCGTGCCGCCGTGAAACATGTACAGGCTCACGCTCGCGCCGCGCGACAGCAGGCTGTCGTACTGCGGCAGGAACCCCGAGAGCGGCGTGGATGGCAGCGGCTCGTCCCAGTGCGTGAGCCATCCCGGATAGAACTCCGCCACCATGTACGGGCCCATGCCGTGGTTGTATGGCTCGACGTGCGCGACGAGTGAGTCGTAGTTGGTCTCGCCGGTCACCGAGGCGAACACGCCGGGCATCGATCCCTTCGCCAGCTCGGCAGCGCCGTCGGCCGTGAAGAGCGGGACATCGATGCCCGCATCCACGAACATGCGGCGTGTCGCATTCTTGTACGCGGAGTCGGCGCCGAACGAGCCGTACTCGTTTTCCACCTGGACCATGAGAATGGGTCCGCCGTGCGTCACGAGCAGCGGCCTGATCTGGTCGCCTAACGCACGCAGGTAGCGTTGGGCCGCGCGCTGGTACCGGGGATCGTTGCTGCGCACGCGCGCGGCCGGCGAGCGCAGCAGGTACGATGGAATGCCGCCGAAGTCCCATTCGGCGCACACGTAGGGGCCGGGCCGCAGAATCACCCACAGCCCTTCCTGTTGTGCTTCGCGAACGAACTCGGCGAGATCGCGATTGCCGGTGTGGAAGTCGAATACGCCGGGCGCGCGCTCGTGATAGTTCCAGAAGACGTACGTCGCGATGGTGTTGAGTCCCATCGCCTTCGCCATCCGCAGGCGATGCCGCCAGTATTCGCGGGGGATTCGCGCGTAATGCATCTCGCCGGCGATGATCTGGATCGGCTTGCCGTCGAGCAGGAACGCGCCTCGGCCGATCGCAAAGGTGTGGGCGGCGCGTTCGGTCGCTACGGCGTTCGGCGACGCGCCGTAAAGTCCGATCAGACAGAGTGCGGCGAGGCCGCGGCGCGCGCCGCGGGTCCAGCGCGCGAGCGCCGTGTCGCGCGTCCGCCTCCATTGACGATGCGTGGCTGGGGCGATAGTCTCGCCACGACGAATCCTTCGAGTGTTGCGCATTGGCAGCCGACCCCGATCGTCCATCCGTGTCCGCGTCCGTCACCCGCCGCGCCTTTCTCGAGCGCAGCGGCGGGCTGATGCTCGGCGCCGGCGCGCTTGCGTTAGGCGTGGGGCGGGCGGCCGCCGGGGCGGACGAGATCTCGCTGGGCAACGATGCCATCTCGGCTATCTGGACCACAACCGGCGGCTCGCTGCGCCCGGCGCGTTTCACCGACGGCGTCAACAAGACCACGCTGCCCGTGCCCGCGCAAGTCTTCACGCTCGCGTTCGCGGACAAGACGACCCTCGACGCGGCCGACATGCGCATTGCAGCGCCACCGATCACCGAGGTGGTCGCAGGCGCGCCGGC
>Ga0207695_10005738_pt1 | contig 16349 bp, 13 predicted proteins | sample KBSC54metaG_FD_184354 | JGI IMG/M metagenome (GOLD analysis project Ga0207695, IMG submission 184354) | Corn rhizosphere microbial communities from Kellogg Biological Station, Michigan, USA - KBS C5-4 metaG (SPAdes) (version 2) | ecosystem: Host-associated > Plants > Roots > Rhizosphere > Soil... | reverse complement strand
CCGCCACGTCCCCCGGCGCCTCCGACGCCTCCGCCCCCCGCGGCGACGGCGCTACCGCCCCTCCTCCGGCTCCCCCACTCCCTGCGATGCTGGCCCCCCCCGGCCGTGCCGGAGGAACCTCCCTGGTCTACGCGGCCACCTCCCCCGGAGTCACCGCGTCCCCCGAGGACGCCGGTACCGGCGTCCCCCGTTCCAAAGGCCACTGTGCGGTGGACGGACCCGGCCGCTTCCGGTTTGCCGCTAAGGGGCTCGAATCGACCTGGGTGTGGGATCGCGGGCGAGCTGTACTATCGTCGTGAGGCGAGCTGGCCGTCCTTGGCCCGAAGCTCGGCGCAACCGGGGGAGGATCGCGTGGCTGACTTTCGACTGGTTTCCACCCAGCTTCATCTCAACTACATCACCGATGAACATGCCTTCGTGCTGGACCCTGGGACATCGGGGGAGCTGGCCCTCTGGGGTGGCGGGCCGAACGGCGAGGCGCTGCAGGTCGAGTCGGAAGACCCGACGGTGGTTCAGATCGTGAGTGTCGGCACCGCGAGCCGCGGTGACAATCTCAGGGACGTGCGCGTACGAGCCGCCGGCTTCGGGTTGACGTCGCTCTCGGCGTTGATGCCGGATGGGCGTTCCTGGGCGACGACCGACTTCGCCGTCGGATTCACGCCGGGGCGCATGGTCCCGACGAACGACGCGCCCCTGTCCGGCGAGATCCCGTTCGTCATAGGCGCCGCGGCGATCGTCCCCATCCCGGTGCCGGGGACGAACGGCCTCTGCATCCAGCTTGCCCACCGCGGCTGGGCCCCGAAGGGCGGGTCGACGTCGACCCTGTTCATTCAAGACGCCCTGGGGAAGAGAAACCTCAGGCTCGACTACGGGTACAACGTCAAGACCGGCACCATCAACTATCACTGGAACCAGAAAGGGACGTACCAGATCTTCGGCATAGCCGATCACACGCCGGTGGGCACCGTTGGCAAGGTCGTCTACAAGTCCGCGCGGTATTTCAAGTACGGCGGTCGCGTGCTGGCGGTCGTCGGCATCGCGCTGGACGTGTACTCGGTCGTGCAGTCTGACCGGCCTTTACGTCAGGCCACCAAGGTCGTGTCCGGATGGGCTGGGGCCTGGATCGGCTGCAAGACCGTCGGTGCCGGCGGGGCGTGGGTGGGAAGCGCGGTGACCCCCGGGATGGGAACGGCGATCGGCGGCGTGGTCGGGTGCCTGGCCGGCGGCTTCATCGGCTACGAGGGCGCTTCACGAGCCGCGGGTCGCCTGTACGACTGGGCCGAGGCGAAGTTCACGCCCGTCCCGGAGACCGTGGCCCCGTGACGACGCCGCCCGACGACGCGGACAACCCGCTCCGCGCCTTGCTCCTTTGCCCCCGCTTCACCGGCGAGCAATGGCAGCTGCCCGTCGACGAAGCTTTCGGTGACCGCGTGCTGATCGGCTGGAGAACGGCAAGACCGCGTGTCGACGCCGGCGTGCCATCCTCCGTGGCGCGGCTGCTCGCCCAAGCGCTTTGTCGCCACTCAACCGTGACGTTCGCCAAGGGGCATCACGCTCCGGCTGGTGCCAGCCTGGTGCCCAGGCAATGGCGCATGGGCCGACACTTCGAGTGGAGCTCGACGCGCGACCCCGACGAAGCCGCCGCCGGCATGTTCGGCGACCCGCTGTTCCCATGGGAACGCCAGGGGCAGCTCGCCCTGTTGTCGCCCCCCGGCGACATCCCAGTCCTCGATGAGCGCCATCTAGCGCTGACCCACGATCCGTCGATGGCCAGCACCCTTCGGGGCGTATCGGTGTGCGGCGTGCTGCTGCCCGGAGTGGACGGGGACGTCGCCGGTCTGTACGCCTTCGGCGCCCCGGATAGCGAGGTCTACCAGAGCGAACTGGTCACCTGCGCACGAGAGCGCGCTGTCACCGCGGAGGTATTGGACGAGCCTGGCTTCGCCCGTTCCCTCGCGGGGTAGCCACACCGGGATTCTGCCGCCCACACCCGAACCGGGGCCGCCACCGCCGTCGCGGAGCGGACGTCCCCGAGAGACTCAACCGATCGGCGGCGGCTCGCCGCGCGGGCCGCCGATGAAGCGCGCGGGCATGCGCAGGTACCCGATTGCGATGAGACCACTCGCCAGGAGAATCAGCGTCGCGACGAGTGCAGTGGCGGCCGGCGACAGGCGCGAAATGCGTTCTTCGAGCAGCGTGCGCCGCCACAACAACAGTGGCATCCACATCGTATCGGAGCAGCGAACCGACGCGTAGGCAGGGCAGAAGTCCTGCCTCAGCCTGGTGGTACACCCAGGACCGGCTGACCCGCAGGAACGCGGCGACATCCTTGGTGTTCCAAAGGCCCTGGCGGTCGGCCTCGAGCTCCGTGAGCACGGGCTTGTTGGCCGCGCTCACCGGCCACCTTCAGGGACTTGTCCTCCGGCGGCGCGGATGCCGTTCCGAGGCGGTAAGCACGGTGGGCGCAGGCTGGACACAAGCCCAAGCATTGCTGTGATGGCGGCACAGTCAACTCGCTCTTCCCCACGGAGGAAGGGGAAAGGTTCGGCAATCGCGCCGCCGCCTTTCACATTCGTCATTGTGGACCTCCGAATCCCTAAAAGCGGTCCCTTCAGGTCGGATGTGACAGGCGCTCAAGACGCGACGAAAACTCTGCAGACCCGATTCATCAGCCGAGACCGACATCAATCCCCTTCCTCCACTCTTAGGTCTCCGGCACTTAGCCCGATCAACCGCAATACCACTGAAAACGAGACGCGGCTCCCAATCTTAATGCGCGATGCTGTCTCATCCCCGACTCGAAAATACAAGGAAACATTGTCGGGTACTCCATCGATCCGCACCTTGCCCTCGAACGCCCTGATCAATCTATCTACGGAACCGGTCAGGCGGGTGACCTCACGTCGACCATCGGGGAGGCGCGCCATCAATCGTCCTCTTACCTTCTCCCTCTCAAAATGGGAAATGCCCTCGCGTCTCGAAATCTCGTCCGCAGCACGAACGGCGGTCTGAGCACGCTCCCATTCTCTGTCTTCCAAGCAAAATCTGGCCCATGCCACCAGCGCATGAAGATTCTCCTTGTTCCAGGTCTCAGCCGACTCGCGAAGGTAGCGCTTTCGCTCTTCTCGACTTCCGCCGCCTTGTTCGAGAGCCCCGTCCAAAGTGGCGTATATTGCTGCTGCATGATGGCCAGATGCGATCGCATCCTTGCAGTAGGCGATGCATTCGGACCACCTACGCGCTTCTGCGGCCAGGGCAGCGCCAAGGGTAAGCAACCGAATTCGCCGAATGGGGTCTCCGTTGGCCGCATCGATCTCAGCTCCAATCACCTGGATGGCGTGATCGAGGTCGCCCACTGCAGCCAGGACGATCGACTTCGTTTCGCCGGACTCCCTCCTCCTTTCAGCCGGGACGTGCATCTCGACCTGGCGAAGAAGATCGAGAGCCGCATACAGACCACGGCGAGACTCTTTGACTAGTTCGCGAACTTCTCCCGTCGCTTTCGCGGTGTTCAATCCCTTCAGGACATCGTTACGTTTACGGAGATAGCGCGCCTCAGACTCGTACCCGTATTCTTCCCGTGGTTGAATTGAGCGCGATTCCCGAAAGAACGTAGTCGCGTCCTTCTCGTCCGCGAAAGCTGCCCCCAGCGCCTTGCTATCCTGAGGTGATACCGAAACCCTCTCCCACGAGGCAAGGGCACGCGCTTCATGTGTAAGGCCAAGAATGTGAATGCTCGCGGGATTGCTGCGATCTAGTGCGTAGGCCGCCTCGGCCTGGGCAATCGCCTCGTCGTAGTGGCCACAGGAGCGAAACAACATCGCGAACTGCTGGCGAAGAGTCGTCTCCGCACGAGGTCCAATTGGGCGATTCTGAAGAGCTTCTTCGTACAGGGTTCGCGCTTCTTCGTAGAACGCTTCGTCGCGTCCTTCAAAGGCTTCGCGGAGCCACGTCATCATAGCTCCCCTTCGCAATAACACGGCGGCGACCGTCTCGCCCTCCTCCGAACTTGCCATGTTTGAGTTCCGTATCAGAATCTTGAGATCGACTAGTCGATGAGCGGCTTCCGAATACGCGATGCCAAGTACCTCCTCCGCGATTAGTCTGTGTCGCGCGCTAAAAAGCACCTCGTCTGGAGCATTCCTCGGGTCTTCGCGCTCTCGGACGACATCAGCGGCGAGCCTTCCCAGCACAATGGGCGCGTCGTGAATTGAAGCACTTCCAATAGACTTCAGGAGCCAAAACTGCCCGATTCGATGTCCGTATGCGCTTAAAAGACACACTAACCGATATGCGCGCTGAGTTAGCTTGTCGCGATCATATCGTCGATACTCAAAGGCAACGATCTCTCGAAATTTGCGATTCTTGCGATCCGTCGCCTCATAGATCGCCGGGAGCAGGATCCCGACTTCAAAAATCCGCTCGGCCAAGGTTTCGAGATCCACGCCGGACGAGAATCCATTCTCCTGAAGGATTCCCGCCAGTGCTCTAGCTTCTGGTTTTCGCAGATGATCCGGAATTTCTACTTGCCAGTCATCGGCGACATTGAAACGCACGCCGAAGTCATTGAGAGTCTCCTTGCGGCCCCCCAGAACCAAAACCACCTCGCCCTTGCGTCGGGAAGCTCCCTCGGCAAACTCCTCAATCCTTGGAGCGGAGCCTTCCGCCACCTCCCAGAAAACGACAACTGGCCTCTGACACAACTGCGCTATCTCTGAAGCTATCTCTCCGGCTTGCTGCCACTCGCTCTTACCGTAGCCTTCGTTCCTAGCAACGACAAGGACCGGGCAAACCTCGTTGGAGAGAAGTTCATGGGCCGCTACGCAAAGGGATGTCGAGACGCCGGCTCCAGCCCTCCCTCGGACCAACACTACGCGCACCTGCGCGCCTCGAGAGGCAAAGGCCCCCTGGATCGCAGGCATCAGCTTACTTGCTATGACCTCACGCTTGACAACCCGCCCGCTAAGGATGTCCTCGCGCGACACGGGAGCGCCAAGAAGAAATCCGTCTTCTTCATCGGGCACGATCGCGCGCAATCTACCCGTGTCCTGGAAGTAGCCCAAGAGGCCTCTCGTTAGACGACCGGCGTCTGGTAGATTGACGACAAAATCTCCGCGTCGCCATCGAGTCGCCCCTAACGGAGCGTCCGCTGGGGACGCCCCTGTCTCAGGAAAGTCCTCGAGCCGTCCTCTCAATCGAATCAGTCCGAGCGCATCAAGAGTAACATCTCGCGGAGCATCTTCCTCATCGGACAAGAAGTAGACGTCCACCGGGCTGGTAAGTCGCGCCGATAGGGAATCCCGAATCTCGGCGATGAATTCCACCGACATGTCCTCGCATTTCCAAAACAGCACGCTTAGTGGTCGCCGCCTGCGTTCTAGGTATTCACCCACCCGACCGAGCAATACGAGGCGCTCGCGGTATTCCACAGCCGAAACAACGGCCCTTTCCTCCTGGCTATCGACATCTCCAAACAATGGCACGAAGACCATTGTGTCCGCGCGGTCCTCTATCGTCGCAAGGTCCCCTTCCTCCTCGACCCTCGAGCAAGAGCATCCTGGACCAGCTATAACGCGCCACGTAAAATCGTGCAGGTGGCAATGAATCACGCCTGCCCAGGGCCGTTTGGACAACAGTTCAATCCCCGCAGGCCGCGACGCCTTCTGAACTCGTGTCTTCAACCCACGTACAATCTGCGAGCGCGGAAATCGTCGGGCCAGACTCTCAAAAAGCAACCGGACTGAATTCACGGGCGGAGGGTCAGTTCCCAGATCTTTGTGCAGCATCTGTAGGGCGTGAGCGAGAGGTTCCACGCCTTGGGCGCGGCCGAGATACGACCCGACAACAATCACGCAACGTCCTTCCGCGATCGCTCTGGCCAAGAGGGTGGTTCGCCCAGCAGACCGCGCCGCTTCAGGTTGGAGATCGACCGCCGGTGAGAATCCGGGATCCAATTGCATGACCAGTTGCCGAGCCTTTAGGTCAACATCCTCGAATAGACCAGTGAACATTCCAGCGGCATCGAGATAGGTAAAACGTTGGACTTGAAGAGAAATGCCTGCGTAGGTGCAAAACGAAAGAGCATATGAGATTAGAGTCATCCAATATGAAGCGACGGCCTCAGAATTGGCACTCAACAGGTCCGCCGCACCCTTTCGGATTGCGGCCAGTAGCCGCCAACGCTCCTGCAACTCCTTGTTACCGTTCAATATCTCGGGAGCGGCCTGAACCTCAAGTGTGTGCCGAGTGCCGGACAAGAGAGCAACCACTTGCGCCAGGCCCGTTTGGTCTCGAACCTCTCCGAGAAGGCCATACCTCAGGCAGGCTTCTAACTTCGCCAGATCAACGATCGACAATTGCTCACTTGCAGCGTGTCGAAAATCTATCAAGCGGACTCGATCCATCTGGGACGCGCCGTGCGAATCCGTGGGAAACAACACATTGCGAAGGTTCAGGTCGCCATGCACGAACGAAAACGGAGCCCGAACAACGCGACGACGCAAGGCTGATCGCTTTAGGTAGTAGAACGGGTTCACTAAGGCCTGTCCAAAATCCGGACATAGAAGAACCTTCGTGTCGGCGGTATCAAGAACGAATTGAGGGAATTGGTCGAATTTGGGAGCGAGCCATTCGCGCAGTTGTGCTCCTAGATTGGCTTCACGCCAAGATGGCGTCTTGCCCCACGGTGTAACAACGGCGAGTGCTGCTGCGAGAGCGGGTTCGGCGTCGACCGTCCGAAGCATCCATTCGAGATCGCGTGGCGGCGGCCCGTCACCACTTGCGTAGTCGTAGACAAGCAACCCGTCGTCACCATCTTCGACGAAGTGTATGGCGGCAACAATGTGGTCAGGATCGACGATGGACTTGGCGTTGACATATCCGAGATATTCGGCCTTTAGATCCGGTATGGGCCCAACTTTGAGGATCCACGGGCGGCGAGGTCCCCCGCCGGTATCCGCCGTCGCAAGGTAAACTCGGCTGGGCCCGAAGCCCCCGGTGAGCCGTTGCGTTTGCCGAAGACCGGATACCCCCGGAACCTTCACGATCAACCGCCGGAGAATGTCCGCGTCGTCGCTGTTGGCGACGCTCTGTGCCAGAACGATGTCGACCGTGAATTCAGCCATTATCGTGCCCTGCCTCCAGACGCCTCATGGGGGCGAGAGCCCCACTTCCCGTCGACATCGCCTATTTGGAACTCAGGATCTCAACCGATAGCCAGGGGACCGTACCGAAACTCGGATCGAGGCCGGATGATAACAGGTCGGCGGTGAGTCCTGAACCTAAAGATCACCATTACTTGGGCGATCGGCCTTGCCCCAGGGAGCACTACTCGTAGAGGGTCATTGCTTGCCGCACCTCTGCGGCGACCGTCGCGCGGAGCGCAGAGGGTGCAATGACCTCCGCCGTAGGCCCGAAACCCAGCACCCAGCTCACCACCTCCACCGTTCCCAGCACGTCCATCGTCATTTCGACTCCACCACCGGCCGCCCGGCGAAACCGCTGGGTGGGATGCCACTGCCGCCGCTGGACGTACTGGGCGACCTTCTCGTCGAACAGGATCTTCACCCGGGTGGGCTCGCCGCGGATCAGCCCGAACGCTCCCTCTGTAAGCTGCTCGGGACGGTAGTCGGTCGGGTACTCGAACCGGTCGCCCTTCAACCACTCGACCTCGCGGAAGCCGTCGAGGGCGAATGTCCGGATGGCGTGGTGGTCGTGACTGAAGCCGGCGAGGTAGAGGCCCTTCTTGTAGACGACCAAGGTGTACGGATCGAGGGCGAATGTCCTCTTCCCGCCGTCCACGCTCTCGTGGGTGACATGCAGCCGGTCCTCGCGCAGCAGCGCGGTCACCATGTCATCCACGTCCTCGATGCGGCCTTCGTAGATGTGGCGGGCCTCGTTCACGTCGAAGACCTTGCGGCCGAGGTTGCGGGCGGCGGCGAGGTCCTTGCGTCGGAGCTGGGCTTCGAGCTTGGCGAAGACCTCGTCCAGGTCCTCCTTGAATCCGGTGCCCGTCAGGAAATCGAACACCCGGCGTGACAGGAACAGGGCGACCATCTGGGCGGTGGTCAGGGTGATGGTCTGCGGACGGGCGCTGGTCATCACGCGCCAGACTTTGCGGCGACCGGCCATCTCCTCGTACAGCGGCCCGCCAGCGACCTGCAGCGCGCGGATGTAGCGGAGAGCGGTTCGGACGCTGACGCGGAAACGCTCGGCGACGTCGTACACGCTCGCGCCGTCGCCGGTGTTGAGCAGGTCCTGGACCTCGCCGAGGCGTCGGGCTGGGCCGTAGCGCTCGGCGCGCTTGGGGGCGCTGACGCCACGCCCGGGGCGGAGCCTGGAACGCGCTGCGCGAGAACTTGCACGGGGACGCCTAGTTGCCATCGGTGCGAACAGTTGTCATAGGTCGGGCTCACCCTGGGGGCATTCCAACAGGAGGCGCCTAATGACCGTTCACAAGCCGACCCAAGATCCGACGGAGAGCCGGGCGCTCTCGACGGAGACCCGACCACGACTCGATCGCGCGCGGGGCCGAAGGCCCGCGGCAGCGAGCGCCACCCCGCGGGCGGCCCGAAGCACTTCCGTCTTACCGGCGCGGGCGGTGGAGGTGCGGCCATGAAGATCGAGACGCTGGAGGCCTACAACGTCCCGCCCGACATCCTGGCGATCTGGCAGTCCCAGGTCGGTGCCGAGTTGCTGCCGGTGCAGGAGCGCGCCGTGAAGGAGTTCGGCCTGTTCGCCGAGTCGAACCTGATCGTCTTTTCGCCCACATCATCGGGCAAGACGTTCGTCGGCGAGATGGCGGCCGTGAAGGCGGCGCGCGGGAATACGAAGGTGTTCTACATGGTGCCGCAGAAGGCACTCGCCGCCGAGAAGTTCGAGGAGCTTCACCGCCGGTACTCGCCCGCGGGGATCAAGGTTGTGGTCCCGACGCGCGCACGCAGGCACTCGACGCGCTCGCCGATCGCCTGGCCTACGGGGTGGCGGCGGACGCCTTGTCGGTCGCCCGTCTGAAGGCGCGCGGCGTGGGGCGCGCGCTGCTGCGCCGCCTGGTCGACGCCGGGTGCTCGGATCGCGATGCCCTGCAGGCGGCGGGGCGGGAGAAGGTGGCCGGCGTTCTCAAGAACAAGGCCGCGGCTGCTTCGATCTGGACGGCCGTGCAGGGCCGGAAGGCGGCGTCGAAGATGTCGGAGCCCTCGCCAGGCGACGCGGTGACCGCGGCTGAGGTGGAGGTGGCCGCGTTAGAGGAGCCCGCCGAGCCGCCGACGCTGGTCGTGGACCTGATGTCGAGGCGTGTGACGTACCGGGGCGACCCCATCCCGACCAAGCCGCCGCACAACCTGCGGCCTCAATCCGTCCTTGCCCTCGCCGTCCTGGCATCCCGTCCCGGCGAGATCGTACCGATGGACGATCTCGCCGGCGCGATGCGGAAGCTCGTGCGATCGAATCGGCGACTGGTCACCCCGGAATCGAAGGAGATCCGGTACCAGTTGCTCAAGTCCTTCAGGCGCGCCCTCGACGGGATCGTCGCAAAGGAAGAGATCGAGTCGATCGTCGAGAATATCCCAGGAGTGGGCCTGCGCCTGAACGCCTCCGCCCGCGCGCACGCCGCGGCGCCGCCGGCGGCCCGGGCTGCGTCCGGGGGGTGAACCGAGCGCGAGCGGCGGGCGAGGGTCGAGCGAAGGAGCGGGCCTCGGGGGACCTGCGCGCAGAATCGAGTGGATCTCCGTGGCGAACCGAGGGTGACTGTCTGGGAAAACCAAACCCGAGCCCCACGAAGTGCGGCCCGCGTCGTGCGTCAACACGACCGGGCCGCGTGGGCTCGCCCCTTCCTACAAAGGAGCTCACCATGACCCCTGTATCACGCGCGGCCGTGCGCTGCACGCGCTGCCATGGATCCGGAATCAGTCCCGCCGGGGCCGCCTGTCCCCTCTGCGAAGGCGCAGGGGATTTCCCGCGCCTCACCGTACCGTTGAAGATTGTGGCGGCGGCGGACCTCTCGCCCGTCCCCGACATGCTCTTCCGACGAATGGCGGTCCTGCTCCACGAGTACACCGACGACGGTCGAGTACTGCTCCGTGGGGTGACCGACCGAGGTATGGGCCTAACCGCTGCGATGCCGGCGGCGCGGTTCAAGGAAATCGCCAACTCGGATTTCATCGAGCACGACGGATGGTGGGCGCCATGAGCCGGTCGGCATCGTCAGAATCGTGGCGGCGATCGCCGGCCGGCGCGACAGCCTCGGCGCGCCTCCTACGCTGGCCCGCCCGCAACTACTTCGCCGAACTGGAGCCGCGCCTCAAGGAAGGCCACCCCGTCGACGACTTGATGGCGAAGGATCCCGACATCCGACGGATCCGGCGCCGCGCGCATCGCCATTTCGCGCGCGCCCAGACCAAGGCCGACTCCAGTGCGGTACTGGACTTCGAAGCCGAGCGCAACCACCTCGATTCGGCACGCGTCGAGGCCGCCTACAACATCGGGTACGAGGGCGGCCTGGTCGCCGGCATGATCGCGGGACTCACGAAGGCCAGAGGGCATCGACGGGATCGCGCCGAGGCCGCGCTCCTCCGGGACATTCGATCGCTGATCGCAGGGGCTGCGGCATCGCGTGGTGAAGTGCAAGCGCTGCTCCTGGAAATGGCCTGGTCGCTCGCGCTCGAATCCCCGGCCGTCAGGTCACCAGCTCGCTCGGTACCAAGAAACCGATCCCGCCCCGGGCGCGGCCAAGGGCAAGCTTGAACGGGAGGCGGGCGAGCAGCAAAGGATCCCATGGTGGCAGATGCCGTTGCTCGACTCGCCCGATCTCACTTCTTCTGGGTCGCTCACTGTCGATTCGCTACCAGGTCAGACGCGAGAGCGAGATGACCCACGTACAGTAATCCGATCATCTCCTGAGCGCTGCGGCACCAATCAAGCACATCCTTGACACGTAGGTTGCCACTACGAATCCCCTCTCTCAGCTTCACGAGCTCGTCGTGGGCGCCGCTCAGCGCCGTCGCGGCGTTCGCGAGGTGTCCTGACCTTCCGTCGCTAAGGCGGGCTGATATCGAGTTCGACAACTCCACCATACCGTTCGTGGTCGCGCTGTGAGCCGATGCGAACGCGCGCGCTACGACGTCCACGTGTTCCTTCAGAATCCCCTGACCCAGGTCATCGAGGTCCTCTCGAACGGGTAGGTCCGACAGGTGACGAACCAGCGCCAGCAATTCAGCGGCGCTTGTCGCGAGCATCCGCCCCGATTCAAAGTCGGGCAGGTCCCAAGGTCGCAAGCGTCCGTTGGCGACAAGCTCGGCAGATAGGTGCTTGGGGACGAAGTGCCACCATTCCGGTTTCCAACCTGGCGATGCCGCCACGAGGGATGCCACCGAGATTCCGTCCCGCCCAAGCGGCCGCCCACACACGAGGATCACGAATGCCAATTCTGGCCAATACAGCTGAACCAACTTGCGAACGCGCACCGAGAGTCCCTGTAGCACCACGGATACGCGCGTTACGCCGTCTTTGAGATTCTTGAATGCCTGAATCGCATCTTCGGCGTCGATGGTCAGCAACAGCATCTCATGACCACTCGACGCAAAAACGCGTTCTACCGTCCAATGAAAATCCGTAGAACCTAGATTCAACGATTTCTGCACGGATCTGAGTACCGCCTTGAGGCTTCGCTCCGATTCCTCCGCGCCGTAGCGACAGACGTCTTGCACACGTTTACCCGGCGAGTGCGTAAAAACGCTCCAGGCGTCTATCAGCTTCATAAAGGCGCGACGCTCCCGACCTTCCAGCTCATCCGACGACTCCGGTTCGACAAACCGTCTCGATTCGGATTGAAAGTCCGTAAGTTGCTGCCAAGACTCATGTAGGTTGATCTCGGCGAGTCTCGCGATCCCTTCCTCGATGCCCGCGCCGGCTAACGCCGCGCGAAGCTTCGCTTTGGCGCCTTCGCCCTTGGCCCGCCCGATAACGGCGTACCACTGCAGCGCATGCGGCGACTGGAGGATGAAGTTCTCCAGGCTCGAAAAGAAACGGTCTCTTGCACGAGCGAACGCGCGATAAGGAATGAGCGCCATTCCGCGCGGCTCGAGATCCTTGGCGTTCAAGTTCGAAGTCCCTGTCGAACTATTCTCACTCACGAATCCCCAGGGATCGACAGCCGGCTTTGGGAGAAGGTCCTTGCTCCTCAGCATCTCTTCCCATGGGACGAATTCATCGCCTGAAATGATGTCGCCGGCTATCAAGCCCGCAGATCGGCGATGATAGGTGACGATGGCCGCCGATATTCTCTCGGTCATTCTGACGATCGCCTCCCGTTTCGCCCGAAGCGCGCCCCGATAGTCATTCCAGGAGTCCTGACGCCACCAACGCACTACGTAGCCGTGGAACGTGGCGTTCAACTCGCCGAGCGGCATAGGATGCAGGTTTTCCACCGGAATGTTCTTGACGGTGCCATCATGATCGATTCCAAGTACGCGATGTCCCCAGCCTTGTGTCCCGTACTGTTCGCGATCTGGTAGCAAGCGATGGAGAACATCGATGCGGCCTACCGCGTGACTATTGAAGGAATTCCCTCCGTCCTGCTTTGGTCTGCCCTCAGACGTGGCTCCGGCATTCAGCATGCCAACGAGGAAGTCCAACTTCATTGTTCCGTTGGCGTCAATCACGCGCACGACCGCGTACGCCCGTCTAAAGCGTTCGAGAAGCGTCTGGCGGACGAGCAAGAGCCACTCCGCACCGACGTCGGTGGCGCGAACGAGACCGAACGACAGCGTGGCAACGCTGTCTATGGAGGCCCTGTGAGCCGCCGTTACTAGAACCTCGAGAGGTACCCAGTTGGCGATCGGCAGGCGATAGCCGGCCCGGTCGGCGAAGACGACCGCCTCGCCGATGGCTTCACAATCTCTGTCGGTTTGCGGCTGCGCCGGCGGATTCCGATCCTTCGCAAGCCACCTGCGCAACGGTATCCAGACGTCGGCCTTAGGCGGCTGGCGGCTTCTCAGCGCTTTTGCCGTCGCAGCGTTGTCAGCACCTCCCTTCGACATGCTACTGAGCGTCGCCCAGAGCCTCTCCACCGCCGCTGGACTGGCATCGGCGATATCCGCATCGAGCAGGATCCACCACAGCCCTGGACTGGTCTCATTCACGTCTTCGATTAGAGGACGGCAGGCTTCGGCATAGTCGGCGAGACCTCGCCAAACGAGAGCCCTAACTACCCCTCCAAATCCAGTCCACGTTCTCGGATGTAGTCGTGCGAGACCCTCTAGAAGGCTGTCCCTATCTTCCGAAGGACGGTACGCGAAGGAGTGGAGAAGGAAGGTCTCCAGGTCCGCCTCGTCGACTATCTCGAGTGCCATGAGCGCGACAGATTGCCAAGGTGTGATGTCGGCGTCGCACAGTAGGTCAGAGAGAATATTTGACCGCACCGGATGTAAACCCTCGACGAATCCGGCCTTGTCGCTTCGACGGATCAGGTACTCCTGTTCGAGCAGCTCCAGAGTTCGCTGTGGATCGGGTAGGACTAGCGCTTCAAGAAGGGGGCCGATTGCGATCTTTGCCTCGTACGCGGTTGCGACGGACACCACACGCAACAACGACAGCTCATCGGGATGGCATCTGCCGCCGCGCACCTCGTCGCGCAGTCGAGAAACCTGCGACGCGAGCCGATCGCGGAGCAACGCTCCTTGCGTGAGGAAATGCATGAACTCGAGCAGGGGCCCACCACGACGAAAACCAGACCAAGCCGCTTCAAAGGTCGGTTGAACGTCGCGGTGCGCCTCCTTCAGCTGGCCATGAATCTGCCGTGCCTCGGACTCTTCCAGAGTGAGTGCGATGTCGCTGAACTCAAACTCGAACAAAGCACGCGTGCGACGCCAGTCCTCCTCTCGTATCGTAACTAGGAGGCGCATGAACGGATCAGCGGCGAGCTCGGCTGCTAACACAGGCCAGTCCAAATCGCGCGGAGATACATCGACATGGACGAACAAAGGCACCTGGAGCGCGTGTGCATGTCCTAGGAGTGCTCTTGCGATGGTCAGGGCGTGATGCCGGTCTTCTATCGCTTTGACTCGAAACCGCCATATGTCTGGCAGGCCTTGAAGGTAGCTATACGCCAGCGCCGTCTTCCCTTGTCCAGAAGGCGCATGGATGACCACGACCCGATGGCGGGAGAACCCGTCCTCGATCCTCGCGATTTGGGAGGGGCGGGGCACTGCCAGTCCTGCAGCGATGTGTTCGTAACGCACCGCTATTCCCCGATCGAACTCCTCCCGAAGCTTCCGACGTTCGTGGGAATTGTGGCGCGGATCCACGAGAGGCTCGATCGTGGTGAACCACTCCATCCTGCGGGCACCAATGTCTGCAAGAGCCGAAGCGACACGTTCCACGCGCTCCCGCGCGTCGGCCCCGGTGAGCCGAGCGCGCTCCTCTGACTTGAGGTAAATCCAGAAAGACAGGAGGTCGAATGCCGCGGTGGGGTCGGTGCCAAGAAGGCTGGTCCGAAATCGGTCGATAAGTCTGCCTCTTAGGTCGACCTCGCTCGCTCCCTCGACGATGAGGCGACCGACGAGGCCCGTGGCCACGTCGGGTTGGAATCCTTTCGCCGCGAGCTTTTGAACGAGTGCGCGCCTTGCATCGATATCGCCGCGACTGGCCGCGGCAAGTTCGGAACCTATTGGCCCGAACGAGACCAACCGGAGTTCGGCAGTTTCTCCCCTGGCGACGCGAGCCGCCGCTCTGCCGAAGAAGGAGTCGTCCGTGGCGGGGTGAAGATGTGACAAGGCCAAGGGTTCCTGGAGAGCCTTGACCTGGCAGACCTCGACCAACCGCTCACCCTCGAACACCGCGAGGTCTTCGATTCCCTCCGGTTGGAAGACCAGTTTCCCGTCGTCGGCTCCGAAGACGCGCGCAAGGACGTAGAGGGCCTGGTGTCTATACCCCCGATACGCTGCCGTTGCCCCTCGGTCACTGTCCACGCCGGCACCAACGTGTCGCGTAGCCCATGTAGGTTCTCCGCGGAGAAGAGTACCGCGCGATCATGCCTTGCGGGGCGCTCTTCGACGGCTCAGGGCCTACTTCACAGGAATCGCCCCTGCTCGTGGGTGTGCAGGTAATTCAAGAGCGGGTTCGCCCCGGCAGGGGGTGTCCGATAACCCCGCAAACTGTCAACTGGCGCCCTGCCCTGAGCCTGGGCGCCCCGCTCCCGCGGGGGAAACAAGGACGCGGACTTGCGTTAGACAGACGAAGCCCGTCGCGTCGGCTGGGTCGGCCGGCGGCGTCAGGACTCGAAGTCGTCCCGGAAGGGAAGGTCCGGTTCGAAGGCAGGTGCGTGCTCCTCGAAGGGCAGTTCCGTCTGCGGCGGCGGTCGCGGCGGGTGGACGGTCGGGGCCATCGCGGGCAGGCCCATGTGATCGAGGATGCGTTCGATGCTCGCCGGTGCCGTCACCGCCGCGACCATCTCCATCCGGCCGGCGCACCGGGTGCATTCGAGCACGTCCTTGAGGAAGACGCGCCAGATCATGGAGGCCCACGGGAATCGGGTCGGTCGCGGCTGGCGCTTAGGCGGCGCCACGGGCGGAGGCGGCTGCGGCCGATCACCGGGCGTGGCGCCGCCGCTCGCGGCCACGATCAGGGATCGGGCGGCGAAGGCGGGCGCGAGGACACCGTGGTAGCGCGCAAGGTGGGCTCTCGGCCGCGGAACCTGGGCGACGAGTCGCTCGATGATCTCGTGGGGCGTGAAGCGAAATGCGGTTGTGCCGTCGCGCCAGGGCCGTTTCAGGCGAAGCTCGAGTCGGCCATCATCGAGTCGGGTGAGGCGTTCGTTCGCGATCGGCGGGCGGGCCAGATAGCGGGCCATGCGTTCGAGACCCTGGCGATCGGTGGCGCCGATCCGGGTGGCGGCCTGAAGGTTGAAGCCCTCGACCTGGGCGCAGAGGCGGCCCATGACGACGGCATCGACGTGGCCGGTCGGACCGCGGACGCGGACGATGCGGTAGCCGCGGCGGGGGCCGGTGGCGACGAGTCCCCGCGCGGCGGCGTCGGCCATCGCAATGAGGAGCGGCGCCTCTTCGGCGAACCGGGCGCTGGTGCGCGGATGGCTCGCGATCGGCGAGCCTGCGTTCCACGCGCCGGAAGATCGCCGCCACGACGGTGGCCACATCGCCGTCGGCCGGCGCGGGGGTTGGATGGAAGAGCGGCTTCCGGTCGAGCGGGAAGCTGTACACGCCGTCGATGAACAAGATGTGAAAGTGGGGGCTGAGGTCAACCGCCGAGTTGAACCGCTGGATGACTGTCACGGCGCCGATCTTGAGTTGGCCACCGATTCCCGCGCGCCGGCCGCGCCGGCGGAGCCAGGACGAGAT
>Ga0207695_10005736_pt1 | contig 16355 bp, 13 predicted proteins | sample KBSC54metaG_FD_184354 | JGI IMG/M metagenome (GOLD analysis project Ga0207695, IMG submission 184354) | Corn rhizosphere microbial communities from Kellogg Biological Station, Michigan, USA - KBS C5-4 metaG (SPAdes) (version 2) | ecosystem: Host-associated > Plants > Roots > Rhizosphere > Soil... | reverse complement strand
TACAGAACTGTTTGCAGCTTCTCTGGCTGCCTCATCTTTTGCTTGAACACAGGTCGCAGCTAGAATTCTGCGCTCCTCTTTGATCGTTTGCATCTCGCTTTCAGATACCACTGCGTTCATCTCGGCTAAAAGCAAATACTTGTGGAAAAACCATTGCTTGATTTCCCGCTCAAGCTGCTTTTTTTTATCAATAGCGTCTGAGGAATTAGCCCTCGACGACCTTTCTCGCTGCTTTAAAAGATAGTTACGGCATGACCATTCTAAGCCAGTATAGGTAACATTAACCCCGTAATACTCTAGGCATTTCTTTTTAAAGAGGCTTAAACGCGTACTTTTTTGGACCTCTGGTGTCGATTCTAAATAAGCATTTGGCGTTACTCGCAGGGTAGCACCCAGCCCATTGGTAGAAGCGGCATCATCCAGAGCACCCAACTCCTCTATGCCTGTATCAGGATCTTGTAAATAGTTGATAAATGCATCGCAGGCTTTTTTCGTTGCATCATCATTGAGTTGCGACGCATCGTGTAAAGTAATTCCTCTTCCCTGCCCTACGGTTAAAAGCCCCGCTGTCAGGCGATCATCTGAAACGTTAGATTGAGCGAGGATCTTTTGAATAGCCCGGCTAAAGACTTTGTGTGTTGTTTCAGCTTCATTCCATTGATTTAAACGATCTCCAATTCCTTCAATCTTAGCCCCATTTAACATTGGGGTCACCTCGACATCATAAAAATGGCCTTTGTGATCGACTGTCACTGTAAATGAAGCAGGTGTTGTTGTTGTCATAAATCCTCTTTTTCTTTACTCCATTTTAACAAAAATTTTACTATAATACAAGTTTTTGTTATGAAGATTGCTATATTAATCCTCAATAGGTTAAGATTAGTCTTTTCAAAACTATGAAAAAAGAGCTTGATATCCAATCACTTATATCTGGCAAGAGCCGCCCCTACAGATCGATTCTGCTGCTTGGCCCTCCGGGCGCTGGTAAAGGCACCCTAGGGAAGCTCCTCAGCAGCGCTGGAAACCATTTCCACCTCTCCTCAGGAGACATCTTTAGAGGCCTCTCCCCAGAGTCCCCTGCAGGCAAGCTATACCATTCCTATGCCGGCAAAGGCCACCTCCTGCCCGATGATGTCACCGTCGGCATATGGCACCACTTCGTCGAAGGGCTGATCGCCACAAACCGGTACTTTCCCCACCAACAGCTCCTCCTCCTTGACGGCATCCCCCGCACCATCCATCAGGCCGAACTCTTAGAAAGACACATCCAGATCATGCATATTATCGTTCTAGAGACCCAAAACATCGATGAATTGATCAAAAGGATGAAAAGACGTGCACTCATCGAACGGCGTGCAGACGACCTGGAAGACACCGTTTTAGAGACCCGCATGAGGGTCTACGCAGAAGACACCCAAAAGCTCCTCCAACACTATCCCTCCCACCTCATTAGCCGCTTCAAGGCCGACCAACGGCCCCTCGAGGTCCTCCGGGATGTCCTGGCCAAACTATCCCACCTCTTAAGCCATAGCGAAGAGTCCTATATTTAATAACCTGAACTTTGGGTTTAAATCCTTCAGAGGCAGCGACTTTTCCGGTGCTTTTTGCATTTTTTTGCTTGAGAATAGGCATTCTGACTATTCTCTGCTCAAAAAAATGAAAAAATCCCTCGAAACCCTTGCTGTCTCTGAAGGATTTAAACCCAAAGTCCAGGTTAATAAAAAAGGCCGCAGGAAAACCTGCAGCCTTTGATTGACCTCGCTAAAGAAGTCTTTTAGAGCTCACCCTCTATAACGAGGGTATCGTCTTCACTGGAGACTTCATCTAATAATACCGTATCTTCTCCTTGAGTAGACCTCGCAGCACTCCCTGGTGTCTGAGTACTACTGCTATCCTGACCTGGAGAGCTTGCATCCAAGCTATCACCCATATTTAACATCATTGTGTCACCGGGTATTGAGGCAGGAGCAGGGTTGACGGTTGCAGGAAGCACCTTCACCCTTTTTTTGATTTCTTCAAAAACAGATGGTTCTGATTTTAAGTTTCTCGCTTTTAATTCAGTTTGGAGCGGAGAAACTCTGTCCTCTACCTGTTGTTGACGGGCAGAGATCTTTGTTTTAGGCTGTTTTTGTGATTTGTAGTATTTATCCTCTTGTCTAACCGCTTCTTCAGCCACAGCAAGAGTTACCCCTTTTGCGATGTCAAAGTTAGAGCTAATCCGAGCTTCAATGCCCTGTCGTATATCTGACTTACCAAAAAGCTTGTCGCTAACGACAAATGCCCCACTGACCTTCGTTGTCATGAGAGAGCCCTCTAGAAGTATGGCTTCTTGACGCTCTATGCTTTTCTTATAAGCAGGAATCGTCTCCTCATCTAATTTTTTTACCTTGTCACAAGCTGTAATCGCCTTCCGGTAGGCAACGGCCATCTTAGATCCTTTAGAGGAAAGGTCCCCAACCTTCAACGCACGTCCAATTTCAGCAACCTCTGCTCCGCTAAGGCTAATCATTGTGCTAGTTTTTTTCGCTGCAATTTCTGTTATAATGCTACCGATTGTTTTCAGAGCATTCTCGGCGTTTCTCTTAGCTGCTTCTTCAAGCGATGGACGAGCTGCTTCTTCTCGCCTTAAAATTGTTTTCTGGACTTCTTCGTTCTTTTTCGTTTCTTCTATTTTCTTTTTGAGCTTATTTATCTCCGCAGCTATTTTATCCTTCTCTGTTTGATAATTCTGCTTTAGAAGCTCAAGTGCGCCTTGTCTCAGTAATGGGGGTATGGAGTCATCGTTATTGAGCACTCTGTGTTCATCCAACTTGTATTGTATCTCCAATGCCGAGTCTTCGGTTTTCAGTTTAACAAGCCTCTCTTCTTGGTCTGGAATACTGTGACTACACTTCATAACTTCTAATTTTGCTTTAACGAGAGTCTCATGAGATTCTGTTATTGCATCTCTATCCCTTTTATTCTGTTGAATTTTCTCTTCCTGTATCTTTGTTAATCGCTTAGTTAAGGCCTCAATGTCCTTACGTGCGTTATTCATTGCTTTTACAAGACGGCCACCCGCTGTTCCATCATTCTTAGTCTCGTCTGGCAAATCTTCAACTTTTTTACCAGTCTCTTTAAAAAATGCGTCGATATCGTTCAAGCTATAATCTGCTTTATTTGTGATCACTCTTTGATTTTCCGCTAATTCATTCTGAGCCGTCGTTAATTCCTCTAAAGCTGCTACGTGTTCTTTCCTAGCAATTTTGAGGTTATTTAAATCCGCAACAGTCAGAGACGATACTGACGAGAGAGCGACTCCATGACTATGGATACTGTTCAACTCTTCATCGGTGATGTCACCCTCTTCGTTCATCAGGATTTCAAGCTGCTTGCTAAAATCGTCCACCGTACTTTGAAGTTGCGTCTCTTGAATATCGTCTGCTTTATCATTTAACTCACCGTATAGCTCAATCAAAGTCAACCCATCGCCGAGTTCAGGGATCGAAGCTAGACCTTCAACAAAGGCCTTTGAAATCCCTTGAAGGTCTTCGCGACCTCCAGATTTTTGATTAGCAACGTGAACTTGAGAGACAAAATCAACCACGAATTCGATATAGTTTTTATTCATCGAAGTAGAATGTTTCTTCGAATCTACTATTGGACCTTCAACTGGTTTTCTTGCTCGGAGTTGATTCACTGTTTTCAGAATATGGCCTTCAGTATCCTTACTCAGCTCACTCTGGATATCATCAAGATAATCCTTCTCCTTTTTACTGAATTCATGATCCTCAGCTTGCTCGATGGCTAATTCAATCAACTGATCGTACTGTTCCACTAACTTCTTGCCTGCAGTCTGAGCTTTTTGGCGGGCCCCTTTTCTTTGAATTGCTGGTTCTACCGGAGCATTGTCAGCTGCTTTCTGAGCTGTACGATAAGCTTTATAGACGCTTTTGACCTTATCAATTTGAGCGCATAAAGCTGTATGTGTTCGATAAAGGTCAAGGTTCGCCTGTTGTTTTCCATTAAGTCTTACGAGCTTTTCTTTGAGCGTGAGAAATCCATAATAAACGTGCTCAATACCATAGCTTCTAGAGGCCTTTGCTCTTTCGAAGGCTTTCGATGCACTATCAATACTAGCCTCGGCAACCTTAGCCGTTAAGGATGTACTCAATACGTCTTTAATTAGGCGTACGTCTGGTAACCTGTTTGGGTTGTTTGTTGTTTGGCGTATTTCTATTGCTCCGCTTAGACCTGTTGCCATGATAATTATCCTCTATTAGTTAGTTGATTATTTAATATGACACTATTATACATAAATAAATCTTTATTTAAAACTTAAATTTTATTGATTAACTAAATTAGTTTAAATGCTTTACACAACGACTTAATTGCAAATGAGATGCTATTGCAGAATTAAGTCTTGGTCGATTTGATGGATTTATTTGGGGCTTGTTAAGGCTTGCATGAGAGGGACCAATATCAGGATGATTGCATCATTTTATTAACCTGCTGATTTTCAGGATGTTGTGATTTTTAATTAATTCTCTAACTGATTGATTTTAAGTAGGAAGCGTTTGACTTCCTCCCCTCCATAAATGGAGGGGATTCCTACGGCGTTCGGCTAAAAATCTAACCGACTCGCTTCGGCGGGTTCCTGCTATGTGAATTCGTCAAGCCATAAGTGTTTCTCTAACTGTTTTGCCTCTTGTTTTAGCCCGATCAATAGTTTCGGTCTTTTAACGACCTTTTAAATTACTTTAAGGTCTACCTGCTATTCGTGGTCAGGCCCAGAGGCATGCCACCAGTTGTTTTTCCGAACTATTAAAGTGGGGCGCCACCAACTGCTTCACGTGATGTATTTTCATACTCACAAGGAATCACGGCGTGGTCACCCCGGTAAATCAAGTTAAGTTTTCAAGGCTTTTATTTATGCTATTTGTTTCTTAACGGTATAATATCGAGAGTTGTCCCAACACAACCCTCCTTCTTAAGCCTTTTTCAGGCGGCTGTAGCCATCGTAGTTTTTATTTCTGCTCTGTACAAACACTTCTTTCGGAAGCATGCTCGAATATGACCTATGAGACGCCTTGCTACCGCGACAATCGCTTTCTTGCCCCCCGCTCTTACGGATATTCGATTATATACGGCTCTTAACTGGGTATCATGTTGTATTGCTTTCCAGGCGGCTAGTACGAGAATTCTTCGGATGACAGTTTTTCCCTGCCTGCTAATGTGACCTTTTCGAATATGCCCTCCCGAGGAGTGTTCAGAAGGAGTAAGTCCTGTATAGCTAAATAGTTGCCGCTCATTGTCAAAATATGACATGTCTTCGACCTCGTTTGCTAAAATCCGAGCCCCTACAGGTCCTATACCAGGAGTGCTTCGGTAAACCATTTCTAAGGTTGCGTCTTCAGCTGCTTGTTTGACTATTTCAGTATCAATTGCCTTAATCCTTACATTCAATTGTTGCCACATATCCACGAGGTGATTAAGGGCATTTCGTAAGCCATCTCTCATCGGCAGGGTTTTGAGGCTCTCGATCCACTTAGGACACACTTTTTTCTGGGCAGTTGGAGAGATCAACCCGTGCTGATGTAAGAGGGATTTAATTTGATTGGCAGTCGTCGTTCTATGTTCAACAACCGTATCACGCAATCTTGTAAGGGCTCTTTTTTCTTCGCGCTCTTCACTGGGTACATGGATCCCTTTAAGTCGGTTTGCTTCCAGCTGCGTTGCTATTTTTAGCGAGTCTCTTTTATCTGTTTTTACTCTGTCCCCAATGGCAACTTCAATACCTGCTGCATGAACGACCAAGTTTTTTATGCCATTTTTCTCAAGTATTCGATGGAGGTGAAAGCCGGAGAATCCAGCTTCATAAGCGCTCTCAATCTTGGCTCCCGGAAAGAATTTATTACAAAAGACCACAAGCCCCTCAGGATTGGCTGGTAGGGTTGCTTTTTTTACCACAATCTTCTCGCAAAGTGCTGTGACTGCATAGGTCTTTTTATGCACATCTATTCCCAAATATATTTTCTTGCCTGTATAGTCTTTCATGACGGTTCTCCTAAGTTTGGTTACTTAAAGCTTAATTTTTAAGCTAGAGAACCGTCTTTGTTCAAGTAAAAGTTCCTTGCACAAGACCGGCTATCTGATATTCAGCATAGCAACTGCTTCATTGAGCGGTCTAAATGCACCATCTCTCCACAGGCTAACGAGCGAAGTCCTCGCTCTAAAATATTCATTGCTCCGACTACGTCGGCATGATTTTTATATTTGCAATTGACACATTCGAATTGGGTTTGTGTCTTACGACTTTTTTCTGAAATATGCTTGCAAGGGGGACAAGTTTGGCTAGTATATTCCGGAGGAACCATGACTAACATTCCACCGTTCCATTCTAGTTTATACTCCAACTGGCTACGGAACATTGCCCACCCTTGATCCAAGATTCTCCGATTAAGAGCGGTTTTACGATGTACATTCTTTCCCGGTTCTTTTTTTGTTCCCGAAGCTGATTTGGACATATTTCTTATCTGCAATTCTTCAACACATACAAGCGCGTGGTTTTTGCTGATTGTTGTGGTGACTTTATGCAGAAAGTCTTTACGGGCATTTGCAATGCCCGTATGAATTTTCTGGACCTTGGCTTTCTCCTTTTTCCAATTACTACTGAATTTGACCTTGCGCCTCATATCCCGCTGGCTGCGGCGTAGTCGTTCTTGCTTTTTCTTAAAACTGTTTAATGGAGCGATATAGTTTCCATCGTTCATCGTCGCAAAACGGGCAATGCCCATATCGATCCCAACAGAAGTATTTGCGGGATGCTTTGGCCGTTCAGCTTCTTGCTCTGTTTGAATGGAAATAAACCATTTTTTGCCGCTATTGGTCACTGTGACGTTGCGGACTTCTCCTACGACTTTTCGGCTTTTGCGGTACCGGAGCCAGCCTAGTTTTGGGAGGAAGATGCGGCTATTGTCCTGATCGAGTTTTATTTGTGCAGGGTCAGGATAACGAAAGCTGGTTTTTTGGCCTTTCCGTTTATAGCAGGGAAAGTTTGCGCGCTTTGCAAAAAAGTTCTTAAAGGCTCTGTCTAAATCTTTTAAGGCATGCTGTAGTGAATGGCATGGTGCGTCATAGAGCCAAGGTGTCTCTTCGGAATGGCGCCACTCTGTGAGCTGTTTTGCCATGCTCTCATAGCTAATGAATGTGTTGCCTGCTTCGTGATTACCGATTTGGATCGTTAATGCTTTATTAAATACAAAACGGCAAGCTCCAGCAAATTTACGCATGGAACTTTCTTTCTCTTCATCTTGATAGAGTTCAAATTGGAAGGCTTGCTGCCGTTTCATAGGCTAAATTATAATTTGGCAAACGAAAAAAACCAATGAGATTCTGTCTAAACGTGCACATTTCTGGTAAGGGGGAAATTCGGAGCGCGGTTGACCCAGTCCTGAAGGACTGGGTTTGCCCGCGCAGAAGGATCAAGAATCTATGCCATAGATGCTGAACCTATCCAAAAAGGCTTATAAAGAATTTCGGGATAGGTTCTAATTCGACAACAGTTTCTTGTTCTTGTCATTCCTCATAGGAAAAATCCAATTCATCTGATAGCAAAGGCGAAGTGTCTTTAGAACCTATAGAGGTGGGACGCGAAGAGCTTGGCCTATTATGACCTCTCGATATACTTCTATCCGCCTCCTCATACCACGTCCCCACATCAGGTATACCAGCGTCACACCACTCCTGTGCATCATCGCTAAGGTTAGTCGGTTCAGCTGGTAAGCGCTGATTTTGAACAAGTATTGGCGCAAAAGTAGATGCAACAGGGGATGAAGACGCTGCAATTCTATCTTCGATAGCTTTCAAAACATCTTTCGGATTAAAACTTGCTGTTTTTAATTTAGTAGCAAGCGGAAGAGTTCTTTGAGCCATCCGTTTTTGCATGTGAGTCATCTTTTTCACAGGCCCTTGTTGCGATTGATAGCGTTTATCCTTTTGGGCAACAACTTCTTTAGCGACTGCAAGAGTTAACTCTTTTGCGAAGGCAAGGTTATCTGAAAGCTGAGCTTTAATGCCCCGTTGGATCCACCCATTTTCTTCACCAAAGAGATTTTTATTAACAATGAATTGTCCCTCTCTAGTCAAGGTGAATGGTTGATCTTTGAGTTGCAATATCAGGTGCTCTAATTTTGCTATGTGAGGAACACATTTAGAAACACACTCCTCCTTCATTATTTTGGCAAAGGCCTCATTTGTTTTGAATATTTGTTTAATTATTCGAGATTTTGCAATAAAAGGCTTCTCAACGCCAAAATACTTTCCAATCTGAGCAATTTCTTCCGCACTAAAATGACCGATTGGGGCAACTTTAAGAGCATGAATTTCGGCTTTCAACTGCCGGATTTCATCTTCCCAAGCTTGCGCGTCTCTTTTAGCAGCCTTTTGTTTGATCAGCTCAAGGGTATTCCGTGCGGAAAGGCCTTTATTAAGTTCAACTCTTCCCCTCCATGCGTTTGTATCCATTTCCCGTTCGAGCCTTACTATATTTAATGGGTCCAGGCGGTCAGCGGCTTTCAGTTGTTTAAGACGCATTCTTTGCTCACTGATTATCCCTTGAAGACGCTCAATATTTTCTTGTACTGATTCGATCGTTTCTTGACACTCTTTGGCCACACGTTGATCGTATTCTATTGCTGCTAATTGTCGAGACTTCATATCAATCATTGCACGTATTGCTAACGCCTCGTTTGCGAAACGGCCAACCGCTGTTTCATCCTTCTTAGCTGCGCGTAGCACCTCTTCCAAGTTTTTACCGATATCGGAAAAAAATGCTTCGACATCTTCAAAGCTATATGGTGATGTCTCTCCGATCACTTGTTGATCTAGTTCAAATTCTCTCTGAGTTTGCAAAAGCGCTGCAATTGTTTCTTCCCTTTTTTTGTTAACTAGCTTGAGGGCATTTAATTCTTTGGCTGTCAACTGTGGTAGTACTGACGAGAGAGCGACTCCATTATAGTGGATGCTAGCCAGTTCCTCAGGTGTAACATCTTCTTTTTTGTCCTTCAAAACTTCGAGCTGCTTCATGAAATAGCTCATAATGCTTTTCAGCTGAGCCGTTTGAAAATATACATCGAACTCTTGACCGTTTAGCAAATCATATAAATCGGACAAAGTCTCCCCTTCTGCAAATTCAGGGATCGAAGCTAAACCTCGTATAAAGGCTTTTGAAATCTCTTGAGAACTTTCATAACCTCCCGATGCACGTTTCGCAGTGAGGACATGTGAGGCAAAATCCATCACAAAGCTGCAGTATCTATCATGAATACCAGTGATATCAAAATTATGATAACTTAATGGCAGGCTTTCAACGTATCTTCTTGCTCGGAGTTGATTCACTGTTTGCAGAATATAGTCCTTACTAAGTTCATTGTGGATATCAGCAAGATACTTATCTTTATCGAGTCTATGAGTTTCAGCTTGCTCGATGGCTAATTTAATCAAATCATCGTGCCCTTTAACTAACTTATCGCCTGCAGTCTGTGCTTTTATACGGGCATCTTTTCTTTCAGGAGATTTATCAGCTGTTTCCTGAGCTGTACGATAAGCTTTAAAGGCGCTTTTGACTTTGTCAACTTCAGAACATAAAACAATATGTGTTTGATAAAGATCAAGATTCAGCTCTTGTTCGAGAGTAAGGCCGACGAGCATTGCTTTGATCGGGAGAATAACTCTATAATGAACGTGAAAAATACCATAGCTGGCGGAGACCTTCGCTTTCTCAAGCTTCTTCTCCTCTATAGTCATGCATTCATCCAATAGTCCATTATTGGTAATCATTTGGCGAAGTTTATGGCCTAGGCTTGAATTGCCGATCCTTTGGCTAAGCTTATTCCCTGAATCTGACGTAGGATAAACCGCAGTCTGGGTTGGACTCTGTGGCGAAACTGTTTTTACCGCTGGCATGATAATTACCTTTTTATTAATCAGTTATTTATTGTTTAATTCACTCATCGTCAGAAAAATTTGATTCATCTCTTAACAAAGGCGAGGTATCTTCAGAAACTCTCAATATATTTCTATCCGCCTCCTTATACCACGTCCCCACATCATGTATACCAGCGTCGCACTCCTCCTCTGCATCATCGCTAAGGTTGGCCGGTTCGGATGATAAGCGCTGATCTTGAACGCGTCTTGGCGCAGAAGTCGATGCAACAGGTGATGAAAGCGCTTCAATTCTCTCTTCGATTGTTTTCAAAACACCATTCTGATTAAACCTTGCCGTATTTAATTTAGAAGCAAGCGGAAGAGTTCTTTGAGCCATCCGTTTTTGCATGTGAGTCATCTTTTTCTCAGAACCTTGTTGCGATTGATAGTGTTTATCCTTTTGGTCAACAACTTCTTTAGCGACTGCAAGAGTTACATCTCTTGCGATAGCAATGTTAACTGCAATCTGAGCTTGAATGCTCTGCTGGACTTCCTCACCAAAGAGGTTGTCATTCATACCAAATTCTCCATTTTTCATAGTGAATGGTTGATCTTTAAGTAGTGCAATCCAACCTTTTATTAGTGCTTTATGAGGGGCATACGTCTCTTCTTTTACTTTGGCAATGGCTTCTTTTGTTTTACTTAATTGCTGAGTCATTCGAGATCTTGTAGAGGAAGGCTTCTCAACGCCAAAATATTTTGCTATCTGAGCAACTTCTTCCGCACTAAGACTCATTATAGGGGCAACTATGCGTGCACGACGGTAGTTAGCTTGCATAGCTTGCTCACCTGTTTCAGCAACCTTGTCTTTGAGCGGATTAAGTCTTGTTTTTGCATTACCAAGTTTACATAATTCGTTTATTTTTTTACGTTTGCTTGTCTCTATTTCCAATTTGAGCTTTTCAATTAAATCGTTTTGTCTTGATCGCTCAATGTCATAACGTTTTTTTTCTTCTGCAATTCTCTGTTGATCCGATGAATCCACTGTGTTGCTGAACTTCTTGAAGTCTCTGTCCAACTTGTCGATATTGACTTCCATTTTCTGAAGAGCCGTGTCTTGGTCTTTGATTACACGATTAAGACGCAGAATTTCTTCGTTCGCTTGTTCGATAACTATTTCACACTCGTTAAGTGTTTCGTGATACTTTTTATACTTTTCTTCTATTGCTGCTAATTCATTAGACTCGGTCCTAATCAATTCACCCATTGATAGTGTCTTTCTTGCAAAACGGCCGACCACTGTGTTAAACTGCGTTACATCGTCCCTAGCATCTGTTAGCACGTCTTCCATTTTTTTACCGATATCGCCAAAAAATGCTTCGATATCTTGATAGCTATATCGTTGATCTTGTGCTTGTGGTGTTTGCTCAAATTCACTGTGTACTTTTAAAAGCGCTGCAACTGCTTCTTTCTGTTCTTTATTAACTTTCTTGAGGGCATTTAATTTTTCGACAGTCAAATGGGGTAATACTGACAATAAATTGACTCCATGACAGTGGATGCTGGCCAATTCCTCAGATCTAATATCTTCTTTCTTGTTCATTAGAACTGTGAGCTGCTTCCTGAAATGATCTTCAATGTTTTGCATCTGAGCTATTTGATGATGCTTAACGAGCTCTGGATCATTTAGCGAATCATATAAATCAGACAAAGTCTCCCCTTCTGCAAGTTCAGGAATAGAAGCTAACCCTTGAATAAAGGCTTTTGAAATCTCTGTAGAACTTTCACGACCGCCCGATGCACACTTCGCAGCGTCGACATGTGCGACAAAATTCGTCACTAAGGAGCGGTATAGACCGTGCACATAAGTGATATCAACGTTCTTAAAATCTAATACAGATCTTTCAATGGGGCTTCTTACTCGTATTTGATTTATTGTTTGCAGAATATAATCCTTACTAAGTTCATTCTGAATATCGTCAAGGTACTGATTTTTATCGAGTTCATGGTCCTCAGCTTGCTCGATGGCTAGTTTAATCAAATCGTCGTACCTTTCTAATAACTCGTAGCCTGCAGCCTGAGCTTCTTTGCGGGCCTCTTTTCTTTCAGTTGCTGATTCTAGCGGAGTATTGTCAACTGTTTCCTGAGCTGCACGATAAGCTCTAAAGGCGCTTTTGACCTTGTCAACTTCAGCACATAAAGCAATGTGTGTTCGATAAAGATCAAGGTTCGACTCTTGTTCTAAAGTAAGGCTGAAGAGCTTTGCTTTAATCGGGAGAATAACTCTATAATAAACATGCGAAATACTATAGCTAGAAGAGGCCTTAACTCTTTCAAGTTTACTCTCCTCTAGAGTCATGCATTCATTCAATAGACTGCTTCCATTATTGCCAATTCCTTGGCGAAGTTTATAGCCTGGGCTTGACAATTGGCTAAACTTACCCTCTGAACCTGACGTGGGATAAACCCTATTCTGGGGTGGACTCTGTGACGAGAATATTCTTGGCCATGGCATGATAATTACCTTTTTATTAATCAGTTATTTAATATTTAAATATTATAAACAAATAAACATTTGTTTTAAATAATAGCAATTATTTTAATGTATAACACATAAACACTATACACAAACATCTAATATTCAATTACATGCTAAAAAACTATATTAACAATAATTTTATTGAATTTAAAAATAAATTTTACTAAAATTAGATATGTAATTAAGAGGTTAATATGAATAATACCACGGAATTGAACAGTAAGATTGCCGGCCTTGAGAGCCAAGTCGATCTATTAGAATCGGAACTTAGCTATATCGATCAATTGCTTCTTAAATGCGGGTTTCCCGAAGGGATTAAGACCCTAAAAATGACTGTCGAAGAGCTACTTAGTCAAGGCGCTACCGATATCGACGAAGACGAATCAGAAATGCTTTAAAATTAACGACTTATATCCAATCAAATCTTAAGGGCAGACCGGCTAAGGTCTGCCCTCTTGCATTTTACGGAATTTTAGGGTTTAATGATGAGTAAGTTATGGGCAAGTTGATTTTTGAGCACAGCGGAGAAGAGAAGGAGGTCCCGGATGGGGAGCCCATCGCTTCAGTCTGTGAAGAGGCAGGGGTGCCCTTTGCCTGCACGGAAGGGGTTTGCGGAACCTGCGTGATCGAAGTTGTCGAAGGGATGGAGAACCTATCCCCCTTTACCCAAGAAGAAAAAGACTTCCTCGGAGATGAGGGCAGGGAAAGGCTTGCCTGCCAGTGCAAACTCCGGGGCGGATGCTTAAAAATTAAATTTTAGAGGAAACCATGCAAGACCAAATTACAAAAGAGATGACCATCGACGAGATCTTCACAAGGTTTCCTCAAAGAGGTCAAAGACTGGCTCAAGAGATGCAAAATGCAGGCTTAAACTGCGTTGGCTGCGGAGCCTCTGTTTGGGAGACGTTAGAAGCCGGCATGCTCGGCCATGGGTTTAAAGAGGAAGATTTAGAAAAGCTCCTCAAAAAACTCAACGCGATCTTAGCTGAGGAAATCGACACCTCTACTATTTCCCTAACCCCCAAAGCAGCTGAGAAGTTTAAAGAGATTCTCTCTGAAGAAGGGAAAGACGGCTGGGGACTGAGATTTGCCGACCGCGCTGGCGGATGCAGCGGCTTTGAGTATGTGCTGGACTATTCAGAAAAGGCCTTAGAGAACGATGAAGTTTTTCACTCTAATGGGATTGACATCCATGTCAGCCAATCTTCGGTCCCTCGACTCAAAGGCTGCGTCATCGACTTCGTCGATGGGCTGAATGGCTCAGGATTCAAAATCTCCAATCCCAATGCCAAAGGCGCCTGCGGCTGCGGCAAGTCCCAGAGCTACTAGAGTGCGTCCCTAGTAAAAAACTTAACCTCTAACCGTTCAAAAGACAGCTTTTTAGAATCTTTTTGCGTAAAGGAGGAAGATGTTTTTTCGCGGTATGCCAAACAATATTGACATCGACCCCGAAGTATTCATGGATCAGGAGATTCCTCATCCCAGACTCATTTGTTTCCATGGAATATCGGCATGAGCACGTTTGACCGTCGCAGGAATGCTTCTACTCGCCTCTCCAATAATTTCTAAATTCCTTACAACGGCATCTATCACCAATTCATTTTTCTTGAACTGGTTCAACGTCATCCGTTTTGTAAAACGGCCGATTTTCTCTATTGCACGAAGAATATCTTGAATACGAACAGAACAATCTCTAGAAGACATGTTTTGCTTCTTTTAGAATACGTTCTTTGAGGGCGGGATGAAGCGCATTTTTTGTAACCAAGTCTACTTCACAACCAAGTAACTCTTCCAAATAAGTTTTTATTTCCATAAAAATGAACAATCCCCGTTTGGAATCAAAATCTATCAAAATATCGACATCGCTTTTAGCTGTCCCTTTGTTTCTTGCAACGGAACCAAAAAGAGCAAGCGTGCGCACTCCTAGCTGACAAAGATCCTTTTTATGTTTACTTAAAATGCTTCTAGCTTCCCTAAATAACATCTCTCACCCCATGCTCTCATAATACTAAAATCTGGATGTCAAACTCAATAAAGAAAAAACTAACTCTTCTTCCTGCGGAAAGTTCCCAGCGTCTCCGTCTGCATCTCGATCGCCCGATTGTCAGGACCAAACATGAATGTCACTTGCTCATTGCCTGAGTTAATCGTCGACCACAGCAAAGTAAACGTATCATTACTCCAAGCTAGTAGCCGGCCTTTCCAAAGCGCAGGCCCTGCCTCCAGAACCAACCCTCCGTTTTCTGTTCTAATCTTAATCAATCCATACAAAATGCTCTCAAAAACCCCGGTGTATTGTTCAAGAGAATGACTCGGAGGTAATGCACCTGGAGGTTTAGGAGTGACTTTGAAAAGATCTTCTATCGATTCTTCCATCTTCAGGATCCCGGCCTCGATATTCATCCTGCTTTTTCCCAGATATTTCTCTAAAAACTTAGCTCGTATCACTTCGGGCAGCGGGGTCAGGTTGAGATTACTCAAAATGCAGATGCCCAGTTTAAGTTCTGGAATGAGCGTTACATTGGTCCGCACTCCATCGAGAGCTCCTCCTTTTTCAACAATCATGAACCCGTTGTAATTGTAGTTGCCCCATCCGAGTCCGTAGCTGAACGAAGCATTGGGATTGATGGGCGGCGCTTCAGAAATAGAAGCTTCCGACACCATCGAAGGAGCAAAAATTTCTCGTACCGTCGCCTGCTTTAAAAGGCGCTTTCCTTGAAAAACTCCCCCATTCAAATGCATGATCATAAATTGCGCCATATCAGTCGCTGTTGATGTAATGCCGTCCGCTCCGGGAAATCCCCCTACCTGGTCTAAGGCAATCACCGCTATTTTCCCATCGATCATCGCATGAGCAGCTGCAACATTTTGTTGGTCTAAATGGGTTCTAAAACCACTTCTTTTCATCTCTAAAGGAATGAGCAGTTGCGTGGAGATTGCCTTTTCCCAAGAGGTCTTGAATATCTTTCCTAAGAGCTCTCCTGCCACAAAAAAACCGACGTTGGAGTAGTTCGCGAGATTGCGAAAACTCGTTGCAGGCTCGATGAAGCGAACACGATAGAGAATTTCCTCAGAGCTATAGCCCATTTTGCCTAAAAGATCTCCTCTAAAAGCCGGAAGACCTGTGCGATGTGCCAGAAGATCGCGTGCCGTCGCAAAACGGGATGGATAAGAATCTTTCAGAGCAAACTGTGGCAAATTTTTAATAATTTCTTCATCCCATTTTAAGAGTCCTTTATCAACTCCCACGCCTAGCCCTGCAGCGGTAAACACCTTGGAAACCGAAGCCAACTGGAAAATAGTCTCTGGGTCCACCGGTCCGCTTTCATCAATCCGTCTCACTCCAAATCCTTTGATAAAGACAACCTTGTCCTCTTTGACAACTGCTACTGCAACACCGGGAACTTTCCATTGAACCCGCATCTCCTCAACCCACCGCTCAAATTCATTCCAATCTTGAGCATAGATTCCACATTCACTTGCAAGTAAAATAATAAATAAAATTAAATTCCTAACCATATTTTCTAAATAACAGATTTTGTTTTTACAAACAAACTAATATAAAATCTGTTTTTAAGTTTTTAAATAATAAAAGATGTGAAACTGTTGAAGCCGCTCAACTTGAATAAGTTGAGCGATATAGTTTATATGATTCTAAACAAATCATTTTTTTTAAAAAGAAACAGGATCAGCACGATCGCAAGCGGCAGGATAGGTAGGATGGTACATTCTTTTATACTCCAATTTCTTCCTTCCAAAGTTAACGAGCAAACCAACTCGTATTGACCTGCTCCCCAAAAACTAGTCCATAAGAAAGTTAAGGTTCGTGATAAACTGTAACCCAAAGGGTCACGAACTATGAAGAAAAGATTTACAGAAGAACAAATCCTCCAAGTATTAAACACAGCCC
>Ga0207695_10005732_pt1 | contig 16366 bp, 18 predicted proteins | sample KBSC54metaG_FD_184354 | JGI IMG/M metagenome (GOLD analysis project Ga0207695, IMG submission 184354) | Corn rhizosphere microbial communities from Kellogg Biological Station, Michigan, USA - KBS C5-4 metaG (SPAdes) (version 2) | ecosystem: Host-associated > Plants > Roots > Rhizosphere > Soil... | reverse complement strand
CCAGAACTCACGGGCTGCGCTCAAAAAGTGAGACCCGTACGTCCCCAAACTGCTTATACCCACGAGCAGTAAAACCCAAAATGCGGCAACGGCCCTCCAGCCAACCGTAGATCTCGGACGTATAGGGCCCGACCAACAGGAAGCGCGGCTGGTTCTGGAGCTTGGTCGTAACCAGGTGCTCCATATAGTCCTCCGCCTCCCGGTCCATTACGATAGGCGCTGCTACCAGCTCTCCGGGCATACGGTACCGCCGCACCGGCGAGAATAACACCTCCGACATAGCTGGGTTGAGAACATCAGAGAGCGTCGACCCTTCGATGAAGCCGGTAGTAACAATCACCGGTGTGCGGGAATCGGCTACTTCTTGGCGCACCACCGCTACCGCACCGCGATAGTCGTCCGCGCCCCTCATGAAGCGCTCGCTGAGCCCATGCAGCAGGAACGCGCCAATGGCAAGCGCGGCGGCGATGAACCGCCGCATAGCGGCCGGCTCTAATCTGGATAAAAGCATCCCGGCGGCCAAAGCCACGCCTGGGGCATTCTCCAGATAATACCGGTCGGCAAAAAGCTGCAGATTGGTGAACAGCGCCAGGACAAGAAGAATTCCTGGCGGCAGCAGAGCCCACATCGCAATTAGCCAAGCTCCCATCGAGGACGGGATAGCGGAACCTCGGAACGGCTGGCGAACAAACAGGAATAGCAGAAGCGTAGCGCCCACAATACCTGCCAGCAGCGGAGGAACCACGCTCCAAAACGCCGCGTAAACTCCCGGGACTCCCAGGTATGAATGGTTGCCGCGGCTAGCGAAAGAAGCCAGGATCTCAGGAACCAGAGGCAGCAGGAGCACACCACTCGCGAGCCAGGCAGCGATTAGCGCGCGGACGCTCACCGCCGATTCCCGCGCCCGGATCCGGACCAGCGCATAGGCCGCGTGAACCAGGAACATGATGGCGTAGAGAAAGGTCGCGTAGAGTGTAAGCGAAGCCAGAAAGACGTAGCCCACCCCGTATCGCGAGCGCCCTGTATCCAGCCAGTTCACCAGACACAGCATGGCGCCGATGACCAGCAGGATTGCGAGCGAGTAGGGGCGTACGGTCGAAGCTACATCCACAACGCTTCGCATGGTTACGAAGACCAGGCAACTGAACATCGCCGCCAGAGGTCCCAATAGTTTGTTGCCGAGGCGGTAAAGCAAATACACCGCCCCCAGCGCCGCGAGCACGGCCGGTATCCGCATGACCACATCGCTGTCGCCGCCGAGAGAGCGTGCCAGGATCACAAGAGAGTTGAACAGCGTGCCGCTGGGCCAGATGCGGGACCGCTCCAGCATAATCTTGAATCCGTCTTTTACCACCCACCAGTTGCCGCTCTCGTCCAAACCGAGACTGGTGCCGATCGGCACGAACCACAGCAGAACAATACTCAGAATCAGGGGAGGCCACAGATAGCGGCTTTCCTCGCGCTCGGCCGCGTGCGCTGATGTAGACATTTCGGGGGCGGCGAGACTCGTCATGACTTCCCCTCCCCGGCCGGCAATTGGAAGCGTTCCAGCCCTGGCAGGACGGCGAAGCGGGTCGCGACGCTGTGGAGCGCTTCTCCGATTTGCGGGACCACGTCCTCGGCCAATCTCGCCTTCCCGGCGGCGAGATCCAGATACCCGATTCGCTCCGGGTCCAGCCCCATGATCCGGCAGCAGGTGGCATCCACGGCGACCGGATCGGCGCCCGCGACCACCACACCGGCCGGACGCGGAGTCCCCTGAATCGGCCCGTTCCCTTCCATGCCGACAATGCCGTCGACGATCGAAAAAGCGCGCGGGAAAAGTGTGTGCAGATCGGCGATGCTTTCGTTGATTCCGGCCCAGTGCAGCACGTTTTTAGGCCAGCCATAGATACCGCCGGGCACCAGTCCGAACAGATTCTTCATGCTAAGCGTGGCTCCCGCCCAATGATGGGTCTTGAGCTTTGGAAGCGAAACCAGCAGGTCGCAATTCAGCACCGTGTTGGGAAGGTACAAAGAGCGGAGCTTGGATTGCGGCCGCACCAGGTTGACCAACCTGAGCTGATCCAGATTCAAATCCGTGAACAGGGACTCAAACCTGGGGATAGTTGAGAAGTATCCCGCGGCATCCGCAAGGTCCAACGTGAGACGACGATGGCCGGGCCCCTCGGCGATACGCACATCCGCCGCTCCGGCGGCTTTGAAGCCTTCGAGCGCGGCATGGACCAGCTTGGGGTTGGTGTTGATCACAGTTCGCTCGTCGAACTCGACCATATTCGGCTTCAGCACCACGCGCTTTCCGCGAACGTTCAGGCCGTGCTCGGCAATCAGCCGCCGGACCAGATCGAACAAGTTCTCCGAATATTCAGAGGCGCGGTAAATGGATACCGGCGCCCATTTCGCCGGCGTCTGTGAACAAGCGGAGAGTGCCAGTGCGGCTCCCGCGGCGACCATCGCTTGCCGGCGAGTGGGTTGGTCTGAATTTTGACGAGACTCGCACATACTCAACCGAGAAATAGATTTGTCCCCTGCTGCGCTGCGTCGGCCAGTATGCCCAGTGCGATCTCCAAAGTCTGTCCACGCCGCATTAAGGACGGCGCCTTGGGCTCGCGACCGTGCGCTAACAAACCCAGCCTTAGCCAGCTCGCCGCCTGATACGACTCGCAGGACGCCAGATGCTCTTCCGCCCGGGCCACGGCGCGGGCAATCTCCGGGCCGTCCGACCCATGCATCGCGAGCAGCCCGACGCCGGTGGTTTCGGGATAGGAATCGGAGTCGTACCCTAGCGCTTTGGTGGAACCGTGATTCCATCCTCCGTCACGGCAGCGACGCGCAAGGAGAAAACTGCGGCCTTGCTCGATTCGCCTTTTGAGCTGCGCATCCATGTTTTGCCGCCCCAGTTTTTCGAGTGCCAGGACCGACAGCGCCGTGGGAATGGTCCACGCCGCAGCCCCCGGATACCAGGGCCAGCCGTCAAAGCTCAAGGAAGTCTCGGATCTCACGCCCAATAGAAACATGCGAAGGCTGTAAGCCCAGCCGGACTCTCGACCGGTCTGAGCCAGCACCCATTTCGCGGCCCGAGCCCGGTCCACCCCGCCCGGGACTTCGTGCGGCAGCAAGAGAGCCAAGGCAGTCAACCAGGTGCTCTCCGCGACTGGTTCGCAAGGCGCCAGCCCGCCATCCTCGCGCTGATGGCGAGCCAGCCACTGCGACCCGCTTCTGGCTGCACCAGATTGCGCCTGCCCGGAAGCCGCCAGCGCCAGTAGCGCATAGCATGTGGGCTCGGTCCATGATGCAGCACCGGCCTGGTAGGGCCACCCGCCGTCGCGATTCTGCTGATTTTGAATTTCGGCTGAATCAGGCATGAGGATCGGCCTTGGCGATTATCGCTCGAACGTCTGGGGTGAACGATCCGCGGGGTTCGCTTCTAGCGAGCCCTTTTCCGGCGGCTCCGCCGCATCAAATAGAGGATCAGGACGACCGCGGCAGCGATCCATAAAATAGCGGCAATAGTGTTTTGACTCATTTTAAATATGCTCCTTCGTTAAATTATTAACTTTCAAGTTCAGCCAGCCTGCTGGGCTGAGTTTACTACGTATTGCGTACAACCTCAGATCGGCCCCCCCTGGAAACTCTTCATCATGGGAATCAGCTGCTTAAAGATCTGCAGTATTCCGGGGCCCGCGGCTACCACCAACATAGAGGGCAGGATCAGAAAGAAAATGGGGAAGACCAGCTTCACGCCCACCTTGTTGGCACGCTCTTCGGCTTCCTGGCGGCGGCGGGTTCTCATAAAATCCGAATGAGTTCGTAAGGAATCCGCGATGCTGGTCCCGAACCGGTCGGTTTGCACCATAATCGCAACCAGCTTCTTCAGTTCCGGCTCGCCCGTTCGGGCGGCGAGATTGCGAAGCGCGTCCACGCGGCGCAGGCCGCCTCGGATTTCGAGGTTCACCAGCTCAAGTTCGTCGCTCACATCCGGATGCACCGTAATCAGCTCGCGGGCCACGTGCTGGATGGCTTGATCCAGGCCCAGTCCCGCCTCCACGGATACTACCAAAAGATCCAGGGCGTCGGGGAGGCCGTATCGTATGCGTTCCTGGCGGCGTCCAATTAGAAAATCTAGGACAAAGCTCGGGCCCATGAAACCCAGAAACCCTGCGCCGACGGGAATCACGACCGAGAGCACGGTATTGGACGTAAGCATGGGCCGGAACACCAGCGTCAGTACGACTAGCACGGCACACGCCACCACGCGGATTCCAAGATAGATCGGGAGCGCGCGCTCCGTACGGTAGCCGGCCGCGATCAGATCGAGGCGAATAGAGGTAGCATCCGCCGGATCCACCGGCATTTTCTCGCCGATCTGTTCAACCACCGTCACCAGCAGACCGGGTTCCGAATCGTTTAGCCGGTCGAGCTCGGGCATCGTAAAGATCGCCTGGCCGCCGAGCTGCTCATAGACCCGGCCCGGACGCGCGTAAAAGCGATATCCCGCGTAAAGTATCGTCACCACTAGAACTACGAAAAGAGCAATAGTGATCAGAATGGCCATGATTACACCTTGATATCGATGATCTTTTTCATGATGAAGTATGCCAGGATTTGACCCGCGATGGCGCCGCCAATCATCCACTTTCCGTCCGGATCCTTGGCCAAGTCCTGCAAATATCCCGGCGCAATCACCATCAGACCCGCGACCAGGAACAGCGGCAGAACGGTCAGAATGATGCTAGTCAGGCGGCCGTGCGCGCTGGCGGCCCGCACTTGTCCCCGAAGTTTAAAGCGTTCGCGAATGATGTAACCCAGGCGCATCAAAATCTCACTGAGGTTGCCCCCCGTCTGCCTTTGGAGCATTACTGAGGAAATAAAGAGGCGGACATCCAGAAGAGGGACGCGCCTTCCGAAGTTTGTGAGCGCAACCTCTATGGGAGCGCCGAGGTTTTGCTCATTGAACAGGGTGCGGAATTCCTGACCGATAGGATCCGGGGATTCCGATCCGAGCATTTCCAGGCTGATGCTAAACGCATGCCCCGCGCGCATCGAGCGGGCTAGGAAGTCGAGAGCCTCCGGCAGTTGCGCCTCGAACTCACTCATCCGTTTCTTGCGCTTGAACTTTAAATAGAAGTAGGGCGCCCCGCCCAGGAAGAACGCCAGAGCCAAAGCACTCAGGAACTGAAAGCCCAGCGGCTGAATGACCCAGCCCAGCACCCCACCCACGATGCCGCCGATCAGCATCAGCATCACCAAGTGGGTCACCGTCCAGGACAATCCGGCCTGTTGGATCACGCCGGAAATCCGTTCCGGCAGCTCCGATTGCGCCAGCAAGGCTTTGAGCGGATCCTCTTTTGACGAATCGATCAGAATCGAAGTCTCCGCCTGATCCTGCCGCTCGCCCGATGCAGCCTGCAGGATCGCGCCAACCCGTTTTTTACTCTGAGTCTCAACGAATCGATGGCCGAGACTGATGGCCACCAGAACGATCGCGAACAGAATCAGAAAAATAATTCCTACAAACCAGGGATTCATATCTACTCCGGTTTTCCTATCTCCACCACCGTCTGGAAGATGGAAGGGGGAAATTGTATGCCTGAAACGCGAAGCTGCTCGTAGAACTTGGGGCGCACGCCGGTGGCGCGAAACTTACCCGTAACGCGGCCGCCGTCGGTCAATCCCGTTTTTTCGAAAACGAAAATATCCTGCATGGTGATCAGGTCGCCTTCCATCCCGACGCACTCCGAGATCCCGACCACACGGCGGGTGCCATCGCTGAAGCGGGCGATCTGCACCACGACATCGAGAGCAGAGCTGATCTGCTGCCGCATCGAGCGTATTCCCATGTTCGCGTTGGCCATGCCGACCATCACTTCCAGGCGGCCCAGAGCATCGCGCCCGGAGTTGGCGTGAATGGTGGTAATCGACCCGTCGTGACCGGTATTCATCGCCTGCAGCATATCCAGGGCTTCCTCGCCGCGCACCTCGCCGACGATGATACGGTCAGGACGCATACGGAGAGCGTTGATCACAAGCTGGCGGATCCGGATCGCTCCCGTACCTTCGATATTGGGGGGCCGCGTTTCCATGCGGGCCACGTGTTCCTGCTGCAACTTCAGTTCGGCCGCGTCTTCGATGGTGACGATCCGCTCGTCTTCCGGAATGAAGTTGGAGATCGCGTTTAACAGCGTCGTCTTCCCGGCTCCCGTGCCGCCCGAAATAAGAAGATTCAGGCGCGACTGCACGCAGGCCTTGAGGAGCAGCATCATGTTGTCCGTCAAGGTGAGAATGCGCACCAGATCCTCAGCCTTGAGGCGCTCACGGCCGAAACGGCGAATCGATAGGAGCGGACCGTCCACAGCCACCGGCGGAATCGCAGCGTTCACACGCGAGCCGTCGGGCAGGCGGGCGTCTACCAAGGGCGACGATTCATCCACGCGACGGCCGACGCGGGCGACCACCTTCTCGATGATCCGCATCAAGTGTGCGTTGTCCTTGAATTGAACCGGCGTCTTGTAGAGCTTACCGGCGCGCTCAATATGAACCAGCTTGGGAGTAGTAACCAAAATATCCGAGATGGTGGGATCCGCCAGTAGCGGCTCCAGAGGTCCCAACCCGAACACTTCATCCAACACTTCGCCGATGAGGCGATCCTTTTCAACCATGCTGAGAGGAGTTTTCTCCTCTTCCACCAGCTTGGCCACCGCGCCGCGCACTTCGCTGCGGATACGCTCGCTCGCCACGCTCGAAAGCAGCTCCAGATTTATACGGTCCAGAAGTTTCCGATGCAGCGTGAACTTCAGCTCCTGGTATTCCGGATTGATGGCTTCGGTCGTAAAAAGCCGGTTCACCCATCCGGGTTCCTGAACCGCGAGCGAAGTAGTGGCTGACATAGACAATCTCCTCTATTACCCAAACAACGAAAATTTCTTTTTCTTGGTCTCGACGCCCGCGATCTTGCCCGCAAGCCGGGCGAAATCGCGACCGAGGTGGGAAGTGCCGTCAAGCAGACGCCCTTCCGTAAAAGCTTCCTGCAGAGCGTCGTACTCGTTCGTCAGCGTCGCGTAGATAGGAAGACCCAGCATCTGCTCCAATTCTTCCAGGGTGACCTCAGTGCGCTTCGGCAAGCGGTTCAATACGAGGCGGAGCTGTGATTGTCCGTAGCCTGACTCCAGCAAGAGCTGGATCAGCTGTTTAGCCTGGTGGAGCGCGGGAATCTCATGCGTCATCACCAAATAGGTCTCATCAACGGTGTCGAGCAGGGTCAGTGTGGTACTGTTTACATTTCGCCCCAGGTCGAGAACCGTCCAGTCATATTGGGTACGCATGAATGCGATGGTCTGCTTCAATTGCGTCGCAGGCAGTTGCTTACTGGAAGGAGTGGAAGGCGCCGTGATGATTTCCAGGTTCGGAATTCCATTGGAAACCAGTGCGCGCCAATAGCTCTGGTCGAGCCGCTGGAGATTGTTCACCGCGTCAGCCACGGAATACTCGGATTTGGCTTTCGTCAAAAAGCCGATCATGCCGGCCTGCAAATCCAAGTCCGCCAGCAGAACTTTGCCTTTTACCACGCGGGCGAGTTCCATGGCGACATGGCACGCGATGGTGCTCGCGCCGCAGCCACCTTTGGCCGAGAGGAAACCGATGGTCTTGCGTCCACGCGTGAGCTTCTCCCGGGAACCCTCCCGACTTTTCGCAAGGCGTTCCAAAGCCAGTTTCAAAGGCTCCTGGACCGGCGGAAACAAATATTCGCTGGCGCCGGCCCGCAAGGCGTTCAAGATCATCTCGGGCTCGGCGGCAGTATGTAGCGCGAACACGGCCGGACGCGAGGAGGTGGATCGAAGGGTCGCGATCACTTCATCCAGCGGCTGCACCTGCCGCTTGATGTCCAGCAGAATCACATCCGGACGGACGCGCTCGATACGTTCCAGGAAATTCGGCCATTCCGTTGGAATCTCCGGTAGATCGAGGACCACCGGAATCGCCAGCGCCTCAAGCGCGTGCATGAGCTCCTTCCGGATGTCTCCCGATTCCACGACTACTGCAACGGCGATAGGATACATTAAAAACTCGCTCCGTCTATCTATTCTGATTCGGCGGTGCCGCGGCCGGCGGAGCCGCAGCCGGGGCTGGGCTTTGCGGCGCTGGCTGGGCGCCCTGGGGAGCCGGCAAAATTGGTACCGGCACGTACTGGATCTGCGGTGCGGCCTGCGACGGCGCCGTCGGGTTCTCGATGCTCTTCATCAGGTCTTCCACGGGAATCGGCTCGGGAGTCGATGAAAGCGCAACCGGTCCGGTCACTTCGGGTCCCGGGGTCTGGGGCGGATTGCTGGACGTATTTGGGGGAAGGAATTTCCCCGGCCGGTTAAGATCAGGAAGAGGCTGTCCCCGCGGTATGGGCCGCACCAGTTCCGGCGTTACCAAAACCAGCAATTCCGTATTGCTCTTGTTGAGCTGCCGCGAACGGAAGAGCTTGCCGAAGAAAGGGATATCTCCCAATCCTGGAATCCGATTGAACGTTTCCGTATCGCGATTGTCGAGCAAACCGCCGATACCGAACGTCTGGCCATCATTGAGCTCGATTTCGGTTTGCACGCGCCGCGTGCTCAAGCCCGGAATCGTGAATCCCTGAAAAACCAGGCCATTCGCGTAATCGAGAGAACTGACCTCGGGCGTCACCGAAAGACGGATGGTTCCGCGTGGTGTGATGACCGGCGTGAAATTGATGCGCACGCCGAACTCGCGAAACTGAATCGTCACGGCCCCCAGTCCGCCGCCGCCGCCCTGCAGAGTGGGGTACGGGAATTCGCCGCCGGCCAGAAAGCTGGCGTTGTGGCCGTTAATGGCAAGCACGTTTGGCTCGGCCAGGATCTGAAGCTGGTTTTTACTTTGCAGCGCGGCGATGGTCGCGCCGAGGTTCAGATCCGGCCGGAACAGAAATACATTCAGCGCCTGGCCGAGGGAGACGGTGGCGCCCGTGCCGCCCGTGCCAGATACCTGAACCTGCGGCGGCGAGAATTGCCCGGTGGCTACTGTACCAGGCGTGTTGCCCGCCCCGGTACTGAAGAAGTTGATCCCCAACTGCGAGGCAGTGGACCGATCCACATCCGCGAACCTAACCTTCAATAGAATTTGCGCCTCTGTCTCCGGGACCGCGACTCGCAGCAGGTTCACCGGTCTGCCAAGGGTGGAGGCGATCTGGATGGCGCGGTTGGCGCTGCTCATGTTCTTCACCGTGCCGCGCACGAAGACCGTGGCGTCCTGAAGGTCGATGGTGACGTCCTGATTGCCCAGTTCCTCCATCATCTCGCGGCGTACCGCGTCCACCTTCGCCTCATTCCGCTGAATCGTGAGATCGAAGAATAAGCGGTTCCCACCCTGCTGCCAGACGATCAGGCTGGTCTCACCCGCCGACTTTCCATTTACCAGCACTTCATGCGGAGTGATGGCAACCGCCTCCGCCAAATCGCCGTTCGCGACCGACACGCGCTCGATGTTGGGAACCGAATCCACCAGGACCGACTTACCAACGGTCACCGCAAGATCTCTCGAGGCTGTGGCTTGTACGGGAGTGGGAGGCTGACTGAAAGCCGCCACGGAAATCGTCAAGAAAATACATGCGCGTAGGATCATTTATTATTGCTTCGCCTCCGAAGCTTTGGTATTGTTTTCGGGCTCGAACTTCGCGTCTGCGCGTCTCGACCCATGGATCACTTCGACGATGATCGGGGGCGGAGGGGGCTTTACCGGCTCGGCTTTAGCCGCCACTGGCGGAGGTGGCGGTTTGGGCGCCGCACGCTTCGCGGCCACCGCCTTGGGAGCCGTCTTTGCGCCGGGCATCCCGTCTACGCCGTTGAACAGGTACTCGACTGCCGTACCGCGTGTTTTGGACTCCTCCTTATCGGTAGGATTCCGCAGGATCATCTGAATGCGCTCCTCGTTGCTCGCCAGGCTCATCACCTCGGCCTGCTCCGGCGTCACCAGCAGATTGACGATCGGAACACTGACGGGTTTACCTTCGTTGTCCTTTTGAATATTCTGTCCAGCCGAGAGCACCTCGACGTTCTGCAGCAGCGTCTTGGTAACCGTGCCTACAGTGTTGGAATTGCCCGGCGGATTGCCCGCCAGCAGGATATCGACGCGCATTCCGGGAGTGACGAAACCCGCCACGCCGGCCACATCGTTAACTCGCACTGCTACCGCCCGCATTCCCGGAGGAATGATGGCCGCCAGTCCCGCGCCGGCGCCCTTAGCCGCCACGCGGCTCTCTACGATGGGCTCGCCCATGTAAATCGGTTCGATCACACCACGACCGATGGCATCCTCGGGCTTCAGAATGGCCCCGGGAGGAAGTGCTCCGCCCCACTCGGCGACCTTGATGTCCACGTCCTTGATGAGATCCCCTCTTTCCAGATTGCGCGCCGCCATCAGCACACGATTGCCGGGTTTGGCGCTCGCGGTGATTTGCGAGTTGATCAAACGGTAGATCAGAACGCTCGCGGCCGCTGAGACCACAAGTGCGAAAATGAGGACGGTAATAAGTCGCTGCTTCACGGAATTTGCTCCTAACTTGACTGATTCGCCGCCGCCAGGCGGCTGTTCACAATGCTCCAAATCGCGGTGGTACTTGTAGCCATGCCCATGTAAAGCGCCGCTCCCGCCAGGCACACGAACGCGAGCAGCAGCGAGTACTCCACCAGGTCCTGGCCTTCCTCGTTGTTCCAGAATGATCTTTTACGCTGCACGATTCTTCTGCCCTCTCACGGCTGGTTTAATTCGACGCCGCCGAAGCCGCCTGCGACAAACTTTTGTTGGTGATGCTCCAAATGCTGGCGACGGTCCTCCCAGTGGGGATAAATATAGCCGCCGCGGCCAGGCACACGAACGCCATCAGCAAGGTGTATTCGATGAGGTCCTGGCCTTGCTCCTCGCGAACAAAACGAACGAATAGATTTTTCATTTGTGGTTGCTCTCTTCCCCCCGCACCTGCTCGGCTGGAGACGAACGGACCAGTGGTGACACCGGCCCGTCTATCCCAGGAACATTCCAATCTAGCTGACACCCGCGGCAGCCGAAGCCGCCTGCGAGGTAATTGCGCTGGTGGCGCTCCAGATACTGGCGATACCCTGGCCCTCCGGGATGAATATCGCAGCCGCCGCCAAACACACGAACGCGAGCAGAAGGGTGTACTCGATCAAATCCTGCCCTTGCTCCTCGCGCAGAAAACAAATGAATAGGTTTCTCACTTGGTTATCTTCCTCCTAAGATTTTGCTGTGTGAATCCGCCGAACATCTGGAAGAACGGGTCAGCGTTGAAACCGACCCGTGTTTTCCAGGTCCATCCTGATCTAGCTAACACCTGCCGCAGCCGAAGCCGCCTGCGAAGTGATCGCGCTGGTGGCGCTCCAAATGCTGGCGATGCCCTTGCCTTCCGGAATGAATACGGCAGCGGCCGCCAAACAAACGAACGCGAGCAGAAGGGTGTACTCGATCAAATCCTGCCCTTGCTCCTCGCGCAAAAACCGAACCATTAGACTCTTCATTTAATTCAATGCTCCTTTGCTGTGAAATTCGTGATCCTCCGGATACACGTTTGGGGATACCGCGATCGAGAGATCTCGCTCCCCTCCACCGATACCGCTAGTGGAAACTTTTTCGGCGCTTCCGCCAATTTGTCGAAATACGATGGCCCGGGTGTCGTCATACACCACGCGCCAGTTGCGCGATTCCTTCAACGCGCCGGTCAGGGGCGCATCCACCGGCATCAGAATCGTGTTGACTCCGTACTTGGCCAGGGTCTGCTCCCAGTCGTATTTAACATTCAGGATGTCGATGTAAGCCTGTCCAAACACCGGGCCGTAAAAATCACTGCGGCCGTCCACGAACACTTTGACGCCCTTGGGCCACAGATGATAAAGCAGGTAATCTCCCCACTCGTCGTGGGTGAAGATACGCTGCCCGGGCTGCTGCAGCAGCGCGAGGGCCCCCGCGGGATAGCGCTCCGGATCGTATTCCGGCTTCAGCTTCTTGCCGGCGTTGGGCGATTGGATGGCAAGGAACAACAGCACCATCACCACCGCCGGGAACACGTGCAGGCGCCACGGCCGCTCCATCGGAGCGATCTCTTCGCCGATGGCTTCGGGCGCCGCAAACACCCGCCGCAGCCAGCCCGCGATGGGCGCCTCGCTCAAAGCCTTCAGCCAGATGGTCAAGGGGAGCGCCACCACCGGCGCCGCTGCCAGCATGAAGATGGGCATGTTGCGGACGATAATCAGCGACAGATGGCCCCAGCCCACGATGGTCAGCACTTCGGTAAACTGCTTACGCCGGCCGTACCACACCGCCGCGCCCAGGCCGAGCGCCAGCATGGCTTCCAGGAAACCCGCCGCGCCCATCCGGAAGTTCGTGCTTTGAAATTCCAGGATGTACTTGGTCTGGAACGGGTCATTCAAGTACTTCAGAATGTGCTGGTGCAAGTGATAGGTATAGGGATTGACCAGCGTCGCCAGGGCACAGCCGGCCACGGTGTAGATATAGGGAAGCGAAGCCTTGGCGGAGGCCAGCCGTTCCTCGCGGCTGGTGGCGAAAACCGCACGCAGCAGCTCGCCGCCGGCATACGTTCCCACCAGAATAATCCCGATAAAGAAGCCGCCGTGGATGTTGGTCCAGGGGATCATGATCGCGGGAAGCAGCCACAGCAGCCGCGTGCGGCCGTCATGTACGCGATCGAGCACGGCCAAAAAAATCACCATGAACAGCGCGGTAAACAGATGCGGCCGAGCCAGCCAGTGAATCGAGGAGCCCGCCGCCGCCATGGCCGTCAGACCAATGGCCACAATCGGATTTCCACAGCGCCGCAGAATCAGGCGGTACAGCAGCGCGAAGGCCAGGCACATAATGACCATACTGACGGCCACCACGCTTCCCAGGCCGCCATGCGCGTGAATCCAGGCGAACGTCACGTCCCACAGCCACTCCCAGGCAAACCAGGGCTGGTTGGGCATCGTAAAGGAGAACATGTCCTGGTGCGGGATGCGGTGATTGGCCAGGATCCATTCCCCGGTTCGAATGTGCCAGCCGGTATCGCCGTCCCCGAGCATGGTGCGAACGCCATCGAGCTTGGAGAACAGGAACAGCAGCGGAATAATGAAGGCCGCATCCGTCAGCGAGGGCATCAGATGGAACAGCGCGTGCGAGGTCGCCTGCGCAGGGGTTTGCGCCGCGCTCGACGGAGCGTGTTCCGTGGTGACCGGATTGGGGCTGGTTTCGATCATGTTCACTGGATGAGGGCAACCTTGTACCTAACCAGCGGGTTAGTAGGTCCGTTGAGCAAAAGGCCGGTATCGCCGGTGTCTTCGATCAGTGCTCCCGTCACCACCTGAAGCGGGCAGTTGCCGGGGCCGCATTGAAAGCCGGTAGTGCCGTGCACAAATTCCATCCAGGCGCCACGTGGCTGATAGTACACACCGTGCACAGCAATATTTCCGTTCCCGGGATCCATCGTGACGCCCGGAGACGTTCGAGTCACGTGATTGGCGGCCAACATGTTTGCCAGCTTGGTGGTTGTGCTCAATGGGCAGTCGTCGTTGTTGCAGTAAATGACCGAGCCGTCATCGTGGGTGCAATCGGTGCCCGAACATCCCGGCGATCCCGCCTCCTGGTTGTATCCCACAACGGAATTTCGCCGGTCCTGCCACCAGGCCACTCCGGAATAAGCATCCATTCCAGGCGGCAGGGTGCTTGAGCCGTTGCTCGAACCGACCAGTCCGTACAAACTGATATCCGCGTTCTTGAAAGCGAGGGAACCCTGATAGAGCGGAGGCATGCCGCTGGGTAGCCCAGTCATCTGGTCGGCAAGACCGGGGTAACTCCCGTCGGTGAAGATGAACATGGTTCCCGTGTTCTGATCGCCCGTAATATTCGAGCCTTTACTTCCGTTATTGGCGTTGAACACGGTGGCATAATCGGCAGGGCTGGAAGTGCCGGCCATGACGTACTGCCCTGCAGCGAATGTTGCTTGGTCGCCCGTTTTCAAGCCGCCCCAGAGAATGGTTGTTCGAAAGGGATTGGTTTGGCTCGCCCCGCCATTGAAAACTCCTCCGCCAGGGCATGTACCCGACTGAGTCGCCGAAAATGTCGCAGTTCCGGTGAGTTGAGTGAGGTCGATTGGGTTTCCGTCGGGAACATTCTGGCCATTCACGACCTTGTAGGAGTAATACTGATACGGGCCGAGCGTGACATTCTTCCCAGTGACAACGCCTCCGGGATAGCCGCAGGAACCGATGGGTGACGATGATGTCTGAAGTGGCGGTTGCTTCCCAGCCTGCATGGTTGGGTCTTGAAACGTGCTGGCATTGCTGCTCGCGGTCGGCGTCGACGGGTTCCAACCGTTCCCGTGTAGCGCCCCTACGCCAGTCGCGTCCTGCATGACGGTGATTGAACTCCCGTAAATCCCCGGACCGCTTGAATCGCCGGCATAGGCCTGACTACACTTGCCCTGGGTTGTCCCCACGACGGCGTGGCAGGAGGAGGCCATGATAATTCCAGCGGGGGCACACACATCCGCTTTTCCGCCGGGCGCCCCAGGACAGTTCATGCCCCCGGCCCCTGTCCCGCTAATGATGTCAATGCCGCAGGCCTGGTTGTTTGTCACGGCCAGCGAGCCCGGATCTGTGATGCAATCCCCGGCGCGGTTCATTCCGAAAAACGACCCTGGCTGAATCGAACCAACGATTCCCGCGGTCGCCACGGCCGAAACCGTTCCGAGCGTGTTCCCCAGCACCGCCGAAAAGAGTTGCGGAACAGTTTGGACCGTTCGCACTGTCACCCAATATTTAATGTTATTCACGCCGGGAGCCGTGGGCGGCGGAGATGTGATGTCGGCCTGAATGGTCACGTTCTGCCGGGAACTGGCATTGGTGTAATCGAAGCCATTGGTCTTGGCATAGAGGCATCCGTTATTGAGGTTGGAGGAAGTGTCGATCTGGCCGCAGGGCGTGACCGTGCTCTGGCAAAGGACATTCGAGACATTGGAGCACGTCAAGGTGGTGACCGTGACGTTCGCGAGCCTGGCCTTGGCCACGGCTTCCTGCGCTGCCGCCAGCGCGGCCCCATCGGCAGCCGCCTGGGCTTCCTTTTGCACGAAATAGGACCACCCCAAATCCACCGCGAGGCCCATCAGCCCAGCCATCGCGATCAATGACAGAGTCACCATCACTAATGCCTGCCCGCCTGACGTTTTGTGTCGATTGCTCGTCATAGTCAGCCTCAAAATTGAACGATGTCTTCGGAACTCGCTCCCAGATTCACCTGCGCGAATGAAACCGGGCTGGCTCCCGGGAAAATCATCGCAATCGCCGAGTGGAACGGCGTTTTGATATCGATCCTAATTTGCTTGCCTACCTGGTTTTCGCTATTCGTCGACGGGGGCCACTGCGTGGTGGTCTGACTCAAACATGCAGTGATAAGGCAGCTCGTGATGTCGCCGTTGTTGGCGTTGAAGGTTAGAAGGGTCTTGTCCGGGTCCAGGCCGACACCGGCGTCCTTAATCGCCCTGGCCAGATCGGCAACCGTTTTCGGACAGTTGTTAGTAATACCCGGAGGATTGTTGATGCAGTTTTCGCCATGGACGCTGGCAAGCCGTACGCCCACTTTCACCGAGTAAGCCAGGGTGTTATAAATCCACATTCCCCGCGACATTTCAAAAATCGAAATGAGCGTGAAAATAATCGGAATACCTACCAGGGCCATCTCAATGGTGGAGGAGCCGGACCGCCGATTCCGGATCATGGGAGAAGCCTCATCTGAGAGGTACGGGTCAGGGTCATCCGCCCGGTGAGAACGCCGGGAATCGGAAGGAGCGGAATCGTCTGATACGTAACCGCCGACTGTACGCAGAATGGAACGTCCGCAAAGGTTACTGCCGTACCCACGCCAGTATCCGCGCAAGCCGATCCGTTCAGTTCGGTGACGGTGACCACCACCGGCAGCGCGTCACAGGTCCCGCCATTTACGTTGGGCAATGTGTGTAGTTCCCCCAGCGCGATCGTGCACTTATCGAGATTGCTGGTCTGCGCGTGTGACAGCGCCACGGCTCGCGCCGCGTTCTGAGTGCAGATGGCCGCGTAGCAATAAAACCCCACGTCGAACACGCCCAGGAAAAGGAAGAAGATCCAGGGCGCCATCAGGGCCACTTCCACCACGGCATTTCCCCGCTGGTTGCGCCGCCTCACATTCGTACTCCACTGGTTTGCGCCTTGGCGGCTTTGACCGGCTTGGGCTCCGCCCGATCCGAAAATCGGGTCTTCCACAGCTTGAACCGCAGCTTCCAGAAGCCGCGGCCGCTTTTCTCCATGTTGATCAACCGGGCGCG
>Ga0207695_10005731_pt1 | contig 16366 bp, 19 predicted proteins | sample KBSC54metaG_FD_184354 | JGI IMG/M metagenome (GOLD analysis project Ga0207695, IMG submission 184354) | Corn rhizosphere microbial communities from Kellogg Biological Station, Michigan, USA - KBS C5-4 metaG (SPAdes) (version 2) | ecosystem: Host-associated > Plants > Roots > Rhizosphere > Soil... | reverse complement strand
CGGCAGTCGGGAGTTTCGGTGGGGGTGGCATCTTGTGATGAGTTGATTTCGCGGCGCTTATGGGGCAGCCCAATCGTGGCTGTTGAGTGGCGTTCAGCCGCTTCTCAGGGTTGGAAACCTAATTCTGTTCCGCTCCGGACCTGAAGCAGTTCGTTTTGTAAATCCAGCTGTAAGCCGGCAGCCCATCCACGATCAGGACTTCCTGGTCTCGGCTGGCGGTCCGTCGGCCAGGGATTGCTGCTTCTTAAGACCGTCCTCAATCACTCGCGATAAACCAAGGCCGCCGCGGGCCGTTAAAGCTCTCGCCAGTTGCTCCTCGCCCAGCCCGAATGCGGCGCTGCTGGCCTGATCGTCGCCGGTTCCGAGCCATCCTTCGCCCTCCTCTCGGACAGAACGGAGCATCTGGCCAATTAGCAACGCCTCGAAATCCTTTGAAGCTCCGGCCCGTTTCAGCTTTGCTCCGTCGGGCGGAGCAAGGTCCGCTGCCATTGCGGAGATGCCGCCTCCGAGGCTACTCATATTTGTGCTCATATCACTTCCAAGTCCGCGTCTAACGCGCCAGCGGCTCGCAAATTCTGAAGAATTGCAATGATGTCCCGCGCCGACGACCCGATCGCCGTGAGCGCGCGAACCAACTCCTCTACCGTGGCGCCCTCTTTCAGCACTAGATTGCGCGCCGGCTCGTCCTTCGCGGTAATCGTCTGAGTCGGGACAACCGCGGTCGTTCCATTAGAAAGGGGTCCGGGTTGGGAGACAATCAGTTGCGTCTGCACTTCCACCGAAAGATTTCCATGCAGAATCGCGACCGGCGCAATTCGGACATCTTTGCCGATGACGATCATTCCCGTGCGCTCGTTCACTACGATGCGCGCCGTCATGTCCACTTCCACCCTCAAATCTTCAACGGCTGCGATGAAAGCCGACACCCTCGTCCGCCATTCCGAAGGAGTAGCGACCGAAATAACCGCCGCGTTATCGGCGTGCGCAATCGCCTCAGCCGCTCCAAAGCGCTTATTGATTACCTCCGCGATGCGTGCAGACGTTGCGAAGTCTGAGTTCCTCAGTTGCAACTTCACGCTCGTGGTTGGCTGCACGGAAGGAGCGGCGTGTTCCACCGATGCCCCGGCGGGTACTCTCCCCACCGTCGGATGATTTACCGTTTGACTCACGCCGCCTCTTCCCGCCACGAACCCTCCGGTTACGACCGGTCCCTGAGCGACGGCATAGACCTGACCATTGGCGCCCCGAAGCGACGTCATCAGCAAGACGCCGCCCTGGAGATTAGATGCATCGCCAATCGCCGCGGCCGTGACATCTATTTTCGTGCCAGGCTGCGCGAAGGCCTGCAGTGTTGCTGTAACCATAACGGCGGCCATATCCTGCACGCGAATCGCCGCGGGAGATACGGAAACTCCGACCTTCTCGAGCATATTCGCGAGGCTTTGCGTACTGAAGATGGTTGTCCGCTTGTCGCCTGTCCCGGCAAGGCCCACCACCAAACCATACCCAATCAACTGGTTATCGCGGACCCCCTCGATTGTCACCAGGTCCTTCAGCCTCGTCGCCGGAGAGGCGTCCGATGGAAGCCATAGCGCGCCGGCCAAAAATATCAAAATGCGCTTCATGACCGTTTTCAGAACGGAAGAACGCCCAGCAACAGCCGGTAAAGTATATTGGGCCTGCGAACCGCATCCCCCACCACGCCTTTTCCGTTCACCCGAATCTCCATATCCGCTATTTGTGTGGATGGCACGGTATTGGCCGTCGAAATGTCTGTGGTTCGCACAATGCCGCGCACCGTGATTACCTGTTGCTCGGAGTTCACCTGTATGCTTTTGTCGCCCTCGATCAGCAGGAGCCCGCCCGGCAGCACACGGACAACTCTCGCCGTCAACATCGCATTGAGGGTAGCGCCGCGCGACGTGCTGCCCACGCCATTCAGCTTCTGATCGCCACTTAGTCCGGCAAGGTTCGCTAGTGCTCCGGCAGCCGACTTCTTACCGGCGAGCGATGACACCGAAGCATTCGCGCTCGACGCGCGCTGAGAAGTACTTGCACCGGTCGCCACCGCATTCACCGATTCAGTTACGAGCACGGTCACAAGGTCATTCATTTGACTGGCCCGCACATCGCGCCCAAGGTCGGTGAGGCGCGAAGAAGGCGACCAAATTGCGCCAGGCGACGTTTCAGTATCCTCATTCGAAGCAGACGCACTGCGCACGTATTGTTCAAGAAGCGAGGGTTCCGGCGGCCTGGACTTCTTCTTCAGGCCAGCGGGTCCGGCGCCAAGCAGACAGTGGGCGCCGAGGAACCATACATAAACCCGCTGTGACTTCATAGCCCGCCGACCAGGACCACGGCCCTCGCGCCATCAAGCCTGGCGCGGAATGTCTTCCCGCTCGATGGGTTTCGTAAGTCCATGAACTCACCGCTGTGTCCATCGCGCTCGGCTATCGCGCTAAGTTGCAGGCGGGTGCTTCCGCTTCGAACTTCTACATGAACAACTTCGCCGCGTCGTACATCTGGCGCCTTGACCAGGAGAGAGAGAGGAATTGGCTCACCTGCCCGAATAGCTTTTTTCGGAACCAAGCCGAGTACATCTTCCAAACGGCTTGCCAGATCCTGCGTGAAAACGCTTCGCTTCTCAGTGCGAACAGACGCCAGTTCAATAGGGGCATTCGTGGCGAGATCTTTCACCGCTACGACGGCCATCAAGGTCTGGGAAACCTCAACCCGTGCCCATACCGGCAGCCTTTTCGTTTCCGAATAGCGAACGTATCCGCGCCAGAGCCGTGCCCCAGGCCTGGCGATTGAAACCGGTTCCAAACCGGCGACCGGAAACTCGATTTTTCCCTGTGGCACCGGCGCTTGCGACAACTCCAGCACTTTGATCCGGGCACCCGGCAGAGCAAGGTTCATTTCACTTATTACCGCTGCTGTGTCGATCTGCCGCAAGGGGATTTCAAAGCATACTTCGGCGCCCTCCCAGGGTTCGATACCGTAAGCCTTGGCGATGCGCGCAAGTTCAGCCGCGGCGAAGGTGCGCTTCACACCGGGGGCAGGCGCCCAGCCGACGATCGCCGAAGCCGGAAGCGCGGCGAACCGCGGATCCGCGAGCGCCAGATCAGTTCCGACGATGCGTTCGCCGGTGAGCGGAACGCACTCGGCGCGGGCGAATGACGACAGCGATAACAGAAGAACGAATGCTGGTTTCATGATGGCTCTTTATCGAGTCAGATTATTCACTTGCGAATACATATCGTCCGCGGCCTTGACGACTTTGGAATTGGCCTCGTAGGCCCGCTGGCTCGTGATCATGTTGATGAATTCATCCACCACACTGACGTTCGACTGCTCCAGATAACCCTGCTGCAGAGTGCCGATGCCTTCGCTGCCGCCGGGCGTTCCGACCGTTGCGTCACCCGATGCATCGGTGGGCAAATAGAGGCTTCTGCCCAGCGAGTTCAACCCGGCGGGGTTCTGAAAATTCGCAAGAGTGATCTGCCCGGCATTTTGCGCCTGGATTTGACCCGGAAGCGTATACGACACGGTCCCGTCAGTAGCTATATTGATCGCCTGAGCCGTGGGGGGGATCGTGATCTGCGGCTGTAACTGATCGCCGTCCGACGTGACCAGGCTGCCGGTGTTATCAAGGTGGAAGCCGCCCGCCCGTGTATACGCGGTCTGGCCGCTCGCCTGCTTGATCTGAAAAAAGCCTCGCCCCTGAATCACCAAATCCAGAGGGTTTGAAGTGGCGGAGAAGTCGCCTTGCTGAAACACAATTTCATTGGAGGAGGCGCGGGTACCCAATCCCAACTGCAGCCCGGTGGGAACCACTGTCGACTGGCCCGCTGAGGAACCAGGAGCAACCATGTTCTGGTACAGCAGATCCTGAAACTGCGCACGGCGCGACTTATAACCGGCGGTATTGGCGTTCGCAAGATTATTGGCGATATTGTCGATGTTCAACTGCTGGGCGGTCATTCCGCTGGCGGCACTGTAAAGAGCTCGAATCATAATGTTGTTCCTGATTTCTAAGACTGCACGCGCGCAACTTCGTCGATAGCGCGCTTATTAAGGTCATTGCCGATGCTCATCGCTTTTTGCAGCATTTCGAACTGGCGCAAAATGGCCACCAGGCGAACAGCCGATTCGGGTCCGCCCACGTTGCTTGATTCGAGCTTCCCCTGGAGCAGGCTGCCTTTGGCCGGCTGGCGCGCAGCCCCGGCAAGAGGGTTCCAGTAGTTAGAGCCTTCCTTGTTGATGGATCCCGGTGCGAAGCCAACCAGCTCCAACTGCCCCGTGTTCTGGCCTCCCTGTCTGACCGTTCCATCGGGTTTGACTTCGAACGGAGCATCGGCGGCAACGTGAATCTGACCGCCCCCTTTGGCGCGAACCGCACTTCCGTCGGATGTGGTGAGTACGCCCGTGGATGAAATCCGGAAATTCCCATTTCGGGTGTACCGTGTTCCGCGCGGTGTTTCAACTGCGAACAGTCCGTCGCCGTCGATGGCAAAATCCAGAGGATTGCCGGTGGCCCGGAAGTCGCCCTGCGCAAGATCTGTCCAGTGACTTTCGATGACGGGAAGCGTGGCGCGGTCGCCGGTTTGGGCATCGGGCGAAGCGTCCAGGCTTGTATAAAGGCTGTAAAATTCGCGGTCGGCTTTGTACCCTCCGGTTTCCACATTGGCAAGGTTATTGGCAAGCAGCTCAAGGGATTCCATCCGCGCTTTCATGCCGCTCGCAGCCGAAATTGATATTGCATCCATAGCGTTCCGCGCCAGATCTATGCAGGCCAGGGGCCGAACGAAAAATATTTGTCTAAATTCCTCTAAATGAGGAAACAACGGTCGATATGAGGAATAAGCCCGCCGTGCGAAAGCGCCAAAAAATTGGCGTTTTGTTGATAAATGCCAGGAACCTGGCGTGGCGACCCCTTCTAAAAGACTGAAACTTCACGGACTCCGATTGGTGCTCGGACTGCAATTGGGACGGCGTGACTTCCGGCCCGAGTTTCCCGGTCTTTTCCCTTGCTTCCGCGGTAGCCCCGCCGGCTTTGCAGGGACCTGCCGCGGCTCCGTCCCGAAATGCGTTGGTTTCGTTTGATGACGTTGTGAAATCGGTAGCGTTGCCCCGGCAGAGTGAGCCCAAAGGCCCGCAAATTCCCAAGCCGGCGAAGCCCGCGGCCAGGACCTTGTTACCTGTGCTGTTGAAAGGCGATACGGTGCCAGTCCACAACCGGCAGCCGCGGGCACCTGAAACCGGGGGGTGGAAGCACGAAGCGAATCCCGATATTCCGCTGCCGCCCGATCTGAAAAAGATCAAAATTCCGGAAGAGATAACGAAAAAGGGGCGGAGCACGCATGCCGCCCCCGCCAAATCCCTGCCTCTCGACGCGGCGCCAAAGGAAAAAGGTTTTGTCGTAGCGGTCGCTCTCCCGCAAGTCACAGAACACACACCCTTGCCGAGGCTCGTTCGCAAACCTGCGACTGAGGATTCCACAACCGAACGAAAGGCAGTAACATCCACCCCGGAGCCGGCGCGCGATTCAACCCCCGAGATACTCGCCAGCCCCGCGGCGCTTGAGGTCAGGCTTCGAGTGGCTCCCGACAGTGTAAAACGGAGCGCCGGATTTCCGGATAAGCCCCTACCGGTTGCAAAGGAGTCGAAAAACGATACTGCTGATAAGCCGGAAAAGGAACCGAATCAGCCCCGAGTCGAGGTGGAGCCGGCGCCGCTTCTTCAGAAAGCGCACCAACCAGCGACCCAGGTCCAGCCATCCACGCGGGGATCGCATTCGGCAGGTCCCGAAACCGTCGCGCACCCTCAGACCGAGGTTACGCACGCAAGAAGTTCCGCGGTTCCACCCGCTACTTCCGACAACTTCATCAAGCCCGCTCTTCCGCAGCAAGCCACGCCCCGCGCGGAGGTAAAGGATACCCCGGCGCCGTCGCACGCTCAGGAACTCCTGCCCGAACGTCCGGAAACACCTCAGCCGCTCCGCAACGTTTCACTCGAGTTCACGCCAGACGGCGCGAGCGACGTGCGCCTGCGTGTTTCTGAACGTTCCGGCGAAGTTCACATTTCCTTGCATTCATCAGATCCCTCCCTCTCAGGCCGTCTTCATGAGGGGATTCACGATCTTGTCGGTTCTCTGTCCAGCGCCGGGTATGACGCCGAAGCGTGGACATCGGACCAGGGCCGCCAGAATCAGCGGCAGCGGGAAGACGCGGATGAGTCGCCCAAAAAGCGGCACGGCGACTCGTCCGGAACGGGCCGCGCCGAAGTATTCAGCAGCATACTCCAACAACCAATACGCGAGGTCATATGAGTTCAGCAGTGAGTGCCGCAACGCATCTTTTGCCGAGAGCGGCGTCCAACCAGACGGACAAGAACCAGCCCAATACGCCCGCATCGCTCTCCGATCCTCTGGCCAATGAGCAGACATTTCTGAAGCTGTTGGTCTCTCAGCTTCAGAATCAGGATCCGCTGAATCCCACGGACAGCAATCAATTCGTTTCGCAGCTCACTTCTTACAGCCAGTTGGAGCAATTGATCGGAATCCGTCAGAATACAGCGCCGCCCGACCCAACCACCACTGCCTGATTACAGAACTCAAAAAGGATACCCAATATGTCAACTACCTTTTCCAATGCTCTCTCCGGCCTGAACGCAAGCGCTCTGGCGATCGACGTGGTTAGCGGCAATCTCGCCAACCTGAATACATATGGATACAAGTCAAATACCGTTTCATTTCAGGATCTGATCAATCAGAGTCTGGGCTCGAATTCGGGAGTAGGTTCCACTTCGGTGGGCGGCTCCACTATCGCCCAAACTACGCGCAGTTTTTCTCAAGGGTCCATTCAGTCGACCGGTCAGGCCTTCGACGCGGCGGTTCAGGGGAACGGCTTCTTTGTGGTCCGCGCCGCCAGCGGCCAACAGGGCTTCACACGGGCTGGAAACTTCAAGGTGGATGCATCGGGGCACCTGCTGACTTCCGGCGGGCAGTTCGTGCAGGGTTGGAGCACCCTAAGTGGAACTCTCAACGCATCCGGTGGCGTGAGCGATATTACGCTGCCGATTGGCGGGTTGCGGCAACCCTCGCAAACGACGGCAATTTCCGCGTCGGCGAACCTGAATGCGAATGCGGCAGTTGGTTCTCCCGATGCCACGTTCAGTTCCCCGATCCCGGTCATCGACGCTCAGGGTAACACCCACACAGTGACTATCACTTACACGAAGACGGCCGCGGATAACTGGAGTTACACGGTCACGATTCCGTCGGCGGATGTCCTAAACCCTTCCGGCACGGGGACTGCCTCGACGATCACTCAGGGAACTCTCACTTTTGACGGCAATGGTCATTTGACGTCACCACTCGCCACCTCCGGGCCGGTACAACTCCAGATTACGGGGCTTGCGAACGGCGCGACTGACATGAACGTCAACTGGAATATTTTCGACGGCGGCGGCGTGGCAAGCCTCACCCAATATGCACAGGCTTCGGCGAATCTGGGGAGCACCCAGAACGGCACACCATCGGGGCAACTCACCAACATGAGTATTGGCACGAACGGGGAGGTTCTGGCGCACTATTCGAACGGCGATGCCATCCCGGTTGCGCAACTTGCGCTCGCATCCATTCTCAATCCTGACTCGATGCAGGACCTGGGGGACAACACGTTCGGAGTGACCTCCGCGACCTCGCTCCCGGCCATCGGACTTCCCGGAACGGGGTCGAGAGGACAGATTTCCGGAGGCGCGCTCGAATCGTCCACGGTGGACATCGCCAAGGAGTTTACAAACCTGCTGATATATGAACGCGGCTATCAGGCGAATTCCAAGGTGATCACCACCGAAGACGACATTCTGCAGCAGACGGTCGCGTTGAAGCGCTGAGCCGGTTCATGTCGCCCCAGGAAGAAATCGCGCATATCGGAAATGTCGGGATCGAAGTGGAAGTCCAGCTCGATCAGAGATGGATGAAGCTTTCAGAAATCCTTTCGCTTGAGAAGGGCAGCATCATCGAAATGACGCGCTCAGCGGGGGAGAACATCGATATTTTCATTGGAAAAAGACTGGCCGCCTTTGGCGAAATCGTGATTATTGAAAGCATCATGGGAGTTCGGATCACGGACTTCAACACGGAACACTGATGGACGCGGTTCAGCCATTTCTCAGTGTTGCCTTAGTTCTCGGCCTGCTTTGCGGCGGCCTCTGGTTTCTCAAAAGCCGGGGCGCCGCCGCATTTCATCTGCCGCGAATCGCTTCAGGTGGCTACCGGCAAATGGAGGTGCTGGAACGGGTTTCCCTGGGGCCGCAACAGGCGCTTCATCTGGTTCGTGTGGCCGACCGGACGATCTTGATCGCAACGGGCCAGGCATCCTGTCAGGTGCTTCTCGAAATGCCGGGACCGGAATCAAAGGAAAAATGAATCCTACCCTTCTGCCGTTGAACGCGAAGGACCTCAGCACGCCCATGCAGATCATCATTTTGATGACTGCGCTCACGCTGCTGCCCGCGATCATCATGTCCATCACGCCGTTCCTGCGGATCTCGATTGTTCTGCACTTTCTGCGGCAGGCTTTGGGGACTCAGAGTGCGCCCTCGAACCAGGTCCTGGCAGGGATGTCGCTGTTCCTCAGCATGGTTCTGATACAGCCTGTCGCTTCACAGATATATAAGGAAGCCTGGCAGCCGATGGAGGCCGGCCAAATGAGCGGGGCGCAGGCATGGGACGCGGGGACGAAGCCGCTCAAACTCTACATGGGCAGGTTTGTGCGTGAGGCGGATGTGAGACTTTTCCTCGATATCACGCACGCGGCCAGGCCGAGGACGCCCGCAGATCTCGAACTGACGGTTCTGGCGCCCGCCTACATTTTGTCTGAGATGCGGGCGGGCTTTCAGATTGGCGCGGTGCTGTTTCTGCCTTTTCTGCTGATCGACATTATCGTTGCGTCGGTCACGCTCTCCATCGGCATGGTGCAGTTGCCGCCGGTCATGGTTTCGGCGCCGTTCAAGATTCTGCTGTTCGTGCTGGTAGACGGGTGGAACCTGACCATCGGTTCGCTCATGAAGAGTTTCTACGTATGACGCCCGATTCGGTGGCGCACATTATCGGGCAGATGTTCATGACGGCGTTTTGGATTGCCGCCCCGCTGCTGGCAATTGGTTTCGTCACCGGAATTGTCATCAGTCTGATTCAGATTGTGACGTCCATTCAGGATTCGGGCTTTAACTCGATTCCGCGCCTGATCGCGTTCCTCGGAGGCTGTCTTCTGCTGATGCCCTGGATGGTTCACAAGAGCATGAGTTACACGATTGACATTCTGGGGAACCTGAGCCGCTATGCACGCTGACGCGCTTTTTACGTATGCGACGCTTTTCGGATTTCTGTTTACGCTGGCGCGTGTTTCCTGCATTTTTGCTTTCCTGCCGCTGGCGGCATATCGAGGCGCGTCAGACATTCCCAAGGCTTTTCTTTCACTCGGATTCACGATGATTCTGTGGCCGGAATGGAAATCGCCGGTTTCTTCGGACGCCGGCATCGGCAGGATTGTGACGGGGCTGGCGGGTGAAGCAGCCCTGGGTCTGGCGATAGGGATATCCCTCGCCGTTGTTTTGGAGGTATTCCAGATAGCGGCGCAGGTGATAAGCCTGCAGGCCGGTTTTGGTTTCGCGTCCACGGTGGACCCGAGCAGTGGAGCGGACTCAACCGTCCTGTTAAGTCTTGCGCAGACGACCGCCGGGCTGTTATTCTTTGCGACCGGCGCCGATCGCCTGTTGGTTCGGGCTCTCGCGGATAGTTTGAGGCTCTGCCCTCCAGAATCGTTCATAGCGCAGAGGGTCTGGGCTGAGGCTCTGATCAAATTCTCCGCGTCCATCTTCGGGGCTGGTTTGCGCCTCGCCGCGCCCATTATTGCGCTCCTGATGCTGGCCGACGCTGCGCTTGCGGTGCTTGGCAGAGTACAAACCCAAATACAACTGGTGAGCCTGACCATACCGGTAAAGTTGGCCGCGTCGATGGTGCTGATGGCAGCCACGCTCACGCTGCAGCCGAAGTTCTTCGGGACGATGATGACCCAGGGGATTCAGTTGATCGAAGGCATGCTCCGAACCGGCCATTGATGGAATTGATGGATTCTCACGCATGGCGGACAATTCCCAACGCACTGAGCAGCCAACACCGCGGCGCCTCGAAAAGGCCCGCAAGGATGGAGACTTTCCCGTCGCGCGCGAGTTAGTCGCGGCGCTGCAGTTCTTCACTTTCATAAGCTTTGCGGCGGCATACTTTCCTAACTGGATTACCACCGTGCAGGCGGCTCTGGTCACCGGCCTCCGAAGAGCGTTTTCATCATCGCTCAGCACGGGCGATCTAACCACACTTCTCACGCTGATGGCGACGGAGGCGCTTCGACCCCTGGCTGTGCTGGGGGGGCTCCTTATGGCGGTCACTGTTTTGCTGCAAATGGGATCGACCAACCTCGGCTTCAGTCTTTCGAGGTTGATGCCAAAGTTTGAGCGATTGAATCCCGCGAACCGTCTTCGAGAGGTTCCGGCCAACAACATGGCCCACTTCTTCCAGGCGGTAGTAATGATTCCCCTTATGCTGTGGCTGACCTGGGGGTTGGTGCGGGACCGATTGCCGGAAATCCTGCGATTACCGCTGCTTCCGGTCGCGGCGGGAGCGGGCGCTGCGGGAATGCTGTTGCGGGATGCGCTGCGAAAATCGGCCTTCGTCCTTGTCGTGCTGGGCGCCGTGATGCTGGTTCGCGATCGCTCCCGCTACAATGCCCGGCTGCGGATGAGTAAACAGGAGATCCGCAACGAATCGAAAGAGAACGAAGGGAATCCGCAGATTAAGGCGCGGGTCCGTAAAATTCAGCGCGACATGCGCCGCAAGAACATGATGCGGGCGGTGCCAACCGCAACCGCGGTCGTCGTAAATCCGACTCACTATGCCGTAGCCATCAAGTACGAACAGGGAGGTATGGCCGCTCCCCAGGTGGTTGCAAAGGGAAAGAATTATCTCGCTGCGCGCATCAGAAAGAGGGCGATTGAAAATCAGGTACCAATAATTGAGAATCCTCCCCTCGCTCAGGCACTGTATAAGTCAGTTGACGTTGGACAGGAGATTCCGCCCGACCTTTATCGGGCTGTGGCCGAAATTTTGGCCTACATATTCAAGCTGACGAATCCAGCGGGAAGGAGAACGAGATGACTGCCGCGCCGCCGAAGCCGAAGAATGCCGCACCGCTGTTTACGCTGAAGACTGCGAGTGAGCTTGCCGTGCCGGCGGCAGTGCTCGCGATTGTGGTGGCGCTCATCGCACCGATGCCTGCGTTCCTGCTGGATCTGCTGATCGTCTGCGACATCATGATGTCCGTCATCGTGCTTATGGTCGCGATGTACATTACCAAGCCGGTGGATTTCAACGTTTTTCCCACCACGCTGCTGATGCTGACGCTGTTTCGTCTGGCGCTCAACGTCTCCTCAGCCCGGCTCATTTTGCTGAACGGGCACACCGGCACCTCAGCGGCGGGCGATGTGATTCAGGCGTTTGGAAACTTCGTGGTGGGCGGCAACTACATCATTGGCGCGGTTATCTTTCTGGTTTTGATTGCCATTCAGTATGTGGTCATCAACCACGGCGCGGTGCGCATTTCGGAAGTGACGGCGCGGTTTACACTCGATGCGCTGCCCGGCAAGCAGATGTCTATCGACTCCGATTTAAATGCGGGGCTGATCGACGAGGCCACTGCCCGGCGCAGGCGCAAAGAGCTGGCGGGCGAAGCCGAGTTCTTCGGCGCCATGGACGGCGCCAGCAGGTTCACGCAGCGCGACGCGGTTGCGGGCGTGTTGATTACTGCCATCAACATCGTTGCCGGTTTGCTGATCGGTGTTCTGCAACATGGCCTTGACGTGCTCAAAGCGTTGCAAACGTACACCGTTCTGACGATTGGCGATGGTCTGGTGACCGTAATTCCCGCGCTGATGATTTCCATTTCAGGCGGCATGATCGTGACTCGCGCGACATCGGATAACCGGCTGGGCGTGGAATTTCAGAAGCAGATATTTGGCGCAGCCGAACCGTTACAACTGGCGAGCGGAGTTCTCATCGCGCTCGCCCTGTTTCCTGGCCTTCCCAAGATTCCCTTTTTGCTGCTTGGGACGGGGTTGGGCGCAATTGCCTGGCAGATGAAGAAAAACGCGGCGGCGGGAATACCCGAATCAGGCGCCGCCGAACCGAAAGCGCCGAAAGAGAATCTGGAGGACCTGCTTCGAGTGGAGTTGCTGTCCATTGAAGTGGGCGTTGGGCTGGTCTCGATGATTGCCGACGGCGCTAATTCCCCGTTGCTTCGGCGGATCGGATCGATTCGGAAGCAGTTGGCCACAGAACTCGGATTCATCATTCCGGCGATTCGGGTCACCGATAACCTGAGCCTGCGTTCGCGTGAATATTCCATCCTTTTGAAAGGGATCGAGATAGCGCGATTCGAACTGCCGCAGGGTTCGGATCTCGCGATAGCGGTCACGGCAACCGAGCGGCCCCCGGAAGGCCGGGCCACGAAGGATCCGGCGTTTGGAGTCACAGCATGGTGGGTTCCATCCTCTCAAGGCGAAAAGATCAGATCGATGGGTTATACGGTGATCGATCCTCTCAGCGTGATGAGCACTCATCTTTCTGAACTCATCAAGCGAATCGCTCATGAATTGTTCTCGCGTCAGGAAGCTAAAAAGATGCTCGACCGGGTGAGCACAGAACACGCGAGAGTGGTGGAGGATCTGGTTCCGAAATTGCTCCCGCTCGCCACCGTGCAAGGTGTTTTTCAGAATTTGCTGCGCGAGCGCGTGTCGATTCGGGACGCGGTTTCCATATTGGAATCCCTTGGTGAGGCGGCGGCGGCAACACGCAATCCGGTGCTGTTGACCGACTTTGTACGGCAGGCGATTCGGCGCGCCATTGTGAAGCCTTATCTCAACACGAAGGGGGACCTGCCCGCGTGGTTTATCGACCCGCAGATTGAGCGGTTCGTGGAGGGAGGAGTGGAACACGGAGAAACGAACAGTTCGCTCGGGCTCACTCCTCAGGCCTTGCGGGATTTGCTCGATCGCTTCAGCCGCGGGATCGGTCCGCTTGAAGCGGCTACAGCTGTGATTACGAGTTCATCGTGCCGGTACTTCCTTCGCCGCTCGGTTGAATCGTCGATGCCGAATCTTTTCTTTCTTTCGCACAACGAGGTCCCGGCAGGGACCAAAGTGATTTCCCTGGGAGTTGTTCAGTAACATGCAGACAAAAACGTATTTCGCGACAAGCGTGCCGGCGGCGCTCGAAGTGGCCCGCAAAGAACTCGGCCCCGATGCGATGCTGGTCGGCTCGCGACCGTCACCGGCGGACGCGCGGGCCTTCGGTCGTCTGGAAGTCACGTTCGCATTCGATGACGCTCAGCCTGGAGCGCGAGAGGCGCCCGCGGGAGCACAACACCAGAAAACCGAACTCGACGATTTGCGGACACAGATCGCAGCGCTTCGCGATGCCGTGGGAAATGTCGGTGGAGTGATCCCCCGGGCGGCCGCGTTTGCTGGCGGGTTTGCTGATCACATGCAGGCAGCCGACGTGGAGATCGAAAGAAAGATGGACGCCTCGGGCGCAATCGTTTCACGGTTGTGTGCGAACGGCTTGAGCCGCGAGTTTGCGCGCGAGCTTGTCCTCTCCGCGTCTCAGAGGCAGGGCGAGCGGGAGCCATCCGTCACATCTGAGCTGACGGAAAAAATTCGGGTAAAGCTGTTTGCGGAAATGAAGCCGAGGGACAGCCGAACGATGGCGTTCATTGGCCCGCCCGGGCGGGGAAAAACCACCAGCCTTGTGAAGATCGCATTGCGCTGCGGTCTGGCCCGTCGCGTGCCGGTTCGCATTTATTCCGCAGGTGCGCATGGGATAGGCGGACAGGAGCAGATGTCGAGGTTCGCCGCGATATTAGGAGTTCCTTTTCAGGCGTTCGAGTCGCTCGAAAGTTTGCATTTGGCCCTGAATGGCGATGGCTGGCGGGGCCTGGTTCTGATCGATACGCCGGGCTTGTGCCGAACCGATTCGTGGGAAATATCGGAATTTGCGACGTTTTTTTCGCGTCGCCCGGAAATCGAAAAGCACCTGGTGCTCAGGGCTGAGGGACGCACTGCGGACCTGCTTCACGCGGTATCCGCGTTTTCAATGATGGGGCCTACACATCTCTTGTTTACAGGTATTGATGAGGCACTTACGCTGGGCGCGATGGCGGAGGTGTTAGCCCGAGCCGGAATCCCCGCCGCGTTCGCGGGGACAGGCCGGGATATTCCGGACGATATCGAAGAGGCAAACGCCGCGCGATGGGCGCGGACCGTTTGCAATGGCCATGCCATGGCTGCCGCGGCGGCGTAAGGAGAACAATTGGCGGCGGCAGCATATCTTTTTCCGGTTGAATCCGTATCCGCCGAGGAGCGGGAACGGCTGATCATCGAGCACCTGCCTCAGGTGCGGTTAATCGCGCGCAAGATTCACGAACGGTTGCCGGAGACTGTGGCTCTTGACGATCTCAATTCAGCGGGAATAATCGGCCTGATTAGCGCCATTGACAATTTCGATCCGTCGCAGAACGTCAAGCTCCGGACGTATGCCGAGTTCCGGATTCGGGGCGCGATTCTCGACAGTCTGCGCGAAACCGATTGGGCTCCCCGTATGAAACGCAGGCAGGCGCGCGAGATGGAAGCGGCCGTGGCGCGCGCCGAACAGCGACTGAGGCGCGCCCCGCAGGAAGAGGAGATCGCGGCCGAACTCGGCGTTACCGTTCCCGAGTACAGGCAGCGACTTACGGATATCGCGGCGTTGGACATCGGCGAACTGGAATACGCTCGCGATGACGAAAGTTCCAGCACGCTAATCCGCTACGTGGCCGCGAGCGATGAAGAGTCGCCCGCCCTTCAGCTGGAACGAAATGAGCTGGAACGTTTGATTACAGCGGCGATCGACGCCATACCCGCTGTTGAACGGACTGTGCTGAGTCTTTATTTTTATGAAGAACTGACTCTGAAGGAAATCGGCGACGTGATGGAACTGCACTTCTCAAGAGTGTCGCAGATTAAATCGCAGGCGATTCTGCGGCTTCGGAATGCGATTTCGAAGCGCTGGCCTGGCGCCAGGGGATGACGATTAGTGGAAGTCGGAAGGGCATGAAACCATGAAGAATTTGGAAGCTTCCGAGCGCATCGGCGCTCACATCGAAGCCGCGATGAGACGCGCGCTCAGCAGTATGACGGGTCAGGAGTGTCTTGTAAGCGGTGAGGCGGATGTGCCCGAAGATCCGATTGTGTGGCAGCAATCGTTCTCATTCGATCCGGATCGACCGGTATTTTGGCTGATTGCGGGCAGAGAGTTGTGGACGGCCGCCGGCCAGTTAACGCTTGCGGCAGTCGGTATCGAATCGGTTTCGGACGAGGATTGCCGTTCCACATGGCAGGAAATCGCGGGCCAAACCATTGGTGGCATGGCGGCCGCGTTTACAGGCGATTTACAGCGCGAAATCACGGCGGGCAAGGGCGAGGAAGTGCTTGCGGTTCCGGAGGAAATCTCATGGAAAGTCTTCAGTGTGCGCCAAAAGGACAGTGTTTGGCACTTTCGCGCCGGCTGGCTGGCTGCGCTTGGAGCGCTGTACGAGCAGGTTTCGGACTCTGAGCCAGATAAGGGCGGCAGCCAGGGCAAGGAAAGCACGCCGGCCGGCAACACATTCTCAAAGACCTTCGATTTACTTCTGGATGTCGCTCTGCCTGTAAACGTATCGTTTGGGCGAACTTCGCTGCAGATTCGGGAGGTCCTGAAGCTGAACACGGGTTCTATAGTCGAGCTAAATCGCCTCGTGGTGGAACCGGTAGATGTGATTGTGAATGACTGCGTGATTGCGCGTGGAGAAGTCGTGGTGGTTGACGGGAACTATGGCGTCCGGATCACGCAGCTTGCCAGCAGAGAAGACAGGCTGAGGTTCGGGATATCGCAGACTTCAGCCCGTGTGGCCGTAAGCGCGGGAGGTGGAATATGATGCCCGACGGCTTGGCTGCGACCATTTGTTCGATTGCCGTCGGTGTGGTTGCGCTCAGTGTCGCCGCGGCGATTTGTGCCCGGATACTTCGCCGGCCCGCGAGCTCGGCGAATGGCGCCAGAGAATGTTGTGCCACCACGGAATTTCGTGAAGCATTCGCGGCTCACCGGCGGGCATGCGACCAGAAACTGGAAGCTCTTTTGAAAACTCTGGAATCGCTTGAGGCGAGTTTGCCTGCCCGCGACGAACCGCGGCCCCAGGAAAGCCTGAATCTCTCCACCCGCGCGCGGGCGCTT
>Ga0207695_10005728_pt1 | contig 16373 bp, 20 predicted proteins | sample KBSC54metaG_FD_184354 | JGI IMG/M metagenome (GOLD analysis project Ga0207695, IMG submission 184354) | Corn rhizosphere microbial communities from Kellogg Biological Station, Michigan, USA - KBS C5-4 metaG (SPAdes) (version 2) | ecosystem: Host-associated > Plants > Roots > Rhizosphere > Soil... | reverse complement strand
CCAAGAAGAGGCCCTTGCAGTCCGGCAGCGTAGCCACAACCCCATCGACGGCGCGCGGATTGAGCACCTTCGTCGAGGCCATCAGCTTGGTCGCCTTCTTGCGCAAAGCCTTCTCCGAGTCCCCTTCGTCGTACGTGCCGCCCAGCGCCTTCAGAGTCTTGCGCAGGGCCTTCTTGTCCAGCGCCTCCACGTCGACCGGAGGAGCTGCTTCACCGGCGCTCACGAGCGTCGCCGGCTGCTTGGACTTCTCGGATTTGGAGGGAGTTTCCTCACTCCTCCTCCGAATCGTCATCGTCGTCGTCCGAGTCCTCGTCGTCCTCGTCGTCGTCCTCGTCGTCGGAGGCGGCCTTCTTGCCCTTCTGCGGCTTCTTGGCCTTCTCCTTGGCCTTCTTGCCGCTCTTCTTCTTCGAGGGCTTCTCCTCCTCCTCGTCCTCGTCCTCCTCGTCGTCCTCTTCTTCGTCGGAGTCCTCGTCCTCGTCTTCGTCCGACTCCTCGTCCTCATCGGAGTCGTCATCGTCGTCCGAGTCCTCGTCCTCCTCTTCGTCCTCGTCTTCCTCGTCCGACTCCTCGTCTTCGTCCTCGTCGGAGTCCTCGTCTTCCTCTTCGTCCTCGTCGTCCGAGTCCTCGTCCTCCTCCTCGTCGCTGGTCTCGTCCTCCGAGTCCTCGTCTTCCTCCTCGTCCTCGTCCTCGTCGGCCTTCTTGCCCTTCTTCTTGGCCTTGGCGGGAGACGCCTTGCCCTTCTTCTTCGACGGAGCTGCCTTCGCGGCCTTGCCCTTCTTCTTGGCCGGCGCCGCCTTCTTCGCGCCCTTCTTGACGTCCTTCTTCGCGGCGGCCTTGACCTTCTTCACTGCGTTCTTCGGCATTCGCTTGCCCTCACTATGGTTTGTTTTGCTCAATGACCCGACGAATACGAAGCAGAGACTTCTTCACCACCTCCGGCGAGTAACGAAGCGACCGCGCCAGCACATCGTTCGTGATGGTTGGTCGTGACGCGTCTCCCCGACCAATCGGCACGCGGAGTCGCACAAGGTGCGCACAACGTAACTGGGCGATCATTGCCAGCGTCATCGTGTGCTCGCTTGGGAAGGCTTTCTCGTACAGAACCTCCTTGTCAACCTGGCGCGGTAACAGGTCGCAGTAATACTCCACCAGCTCAGCGTATCCGATTTCGCTATCCGGTGCCGCCACGTCGTGTTTCTCAGGATCGTATGGAACGAGCTGCGCTCGGCGCTTCTTGGTGAGCGCATCACGCAGGATGTTCTTGTACGTGTTGTCCAGGACTTTCCACAAGAACGTGGTGGTGCGCGCACCACGCGTCTCATCGAACCTGCCTGTAGCCACCACGTATGCCATCATGCCTTCCGACACGAGGTCGTCGATCTCCATGTGGACACCACTGTCCACCGCCCTGATCAATGCTGCTCTTGCACGGCTGAGGATGATCCGGCGCTCCTCTTCGGTGAGGCGGCGCCGGTCCATCACGTCGTCGTGTTGGACGCCACGATGCTGACGAGCGAGCCGGCGAGTCGACCCGCCTTGATGGCGTTGTTCACCTCGTTCTGAAGCACGTGCTTCATGGCCTCGTCGATGGGCATGCCGGGGAACCGCTCGGCAGCCGCACGCTCGTCATCGGCCTTGTTGCGAACCAACGTGATCGTCACCGTGTGTGTGTCAGCCATGGTCTTCCTCCGCCGAGAGGGCTTTGGTGCTGACGTCCTCCAGTCGCCACTCCACGTAGCGAGCATTGGAGATCGCCTGCTGCTCGGCCGCTTCCTTCGTGTCAGCGTCGACGAGCAACGTGCACCTTTCGATTTTTGTCTTTTCGAGCTTTACGCGGAACTTCACGGTCCACCTCCTTCGCCTTCAGTCGCTTGCTGCACTTCTTGCAGTAGAGCTTGACCTTCTTTCCCACAATGACACACCACCAGCCGTGGGTTTGCCACGTCTCGGGCCACCGTGTTGTCAACACAGTTTTGCAGCGTCGACAGGTGCAGCTCATGACCTTCCACACCGAAACGGTGCGGCCGTTCTTGAGCGTGCGGGGCTTGTAGCCGAGCATCATTCATCGTCACTCGGCTTGCGCTTCCCCTTGGCACCCTTCGCCTTCTTGACGGAGGGCTTATTCATGGATCGGCGCTTCTTATCGGCCGCCTCACGTTTGGCCTCCACCTCCTCCGGCGGCAAGGAAGACTGAGGTGGGGCCATATCTGAAGCACCAAGGTCCCACCACCGCGTGTCGTTGCGGCTGTGGTCCATCATGGCGCCATAGTCCGGCGACACCTGGCCATGCAGGAAGCGCATGAACCACCAGATGTCACCGTTCGGTTCTTCGACCCGCATGTACACGAACGGCTCGTGCTCCACCGGCGTGGGCGCACCGTTGATATAGCGGATCATCTTGTACGGCGTGTACTGCTCCGGTCGTGTGCGATGGTCATAGTCGACCAAGGAGCCCTTCACGCTGGCCCACTCCATCGGATAGGGGCACCCGAAGCAGACAGGCTCCGTGTGGTTCGTAGAGCGCGACAAGCACGTGATCAGAGGCTTGGGCTGGTGGTAGAAGGGGCACTGGTTCGCCGTGTTCTGTTCACGGACCACATGGAGCTTGACGCCTCGCGCGCGCAGCGCCGCCTCACTACGCGCGTGCTCCAGGTGTTGCTGCCGCATCAGTTCAATGCGGCCCTCAGTGCCACCCTCTACCGCCGCGACGTGACGGCTGCGGAGTTCTTCAATGCGCTTGATGGTGGCGTCCCCACTCACAGACGGAGTCCTTTACTTCTTGTCGCCAGTAGTGAAGGTGCAGTTGGTGACGGAGACATTGTTGATGTTTGCCGCCGTCTTGAGCACGTCGAGCGCGACACGCAGCGTCTCTTGCTCGGCGCCTGAGTTGAGGATGTCCATGATGGCACCACGGACTTCCGCAACCGCTTCCCTCTCAGCACCAATGTTGATCATTGCGGCAGGCTGCTTGGGCATTGCGATCCTCCAGATATCAAAGCGTCGTCTACTTGTTTCCCCTTGTCAAGACGCTACTGTATTTTTGCTGTCACTTTTTTCAGTGCGGTCTTCAGCTCCTCCTCTTTCTTCTTGATGGCCTCCATCTTCGGACCGTTGACGTAGCCGGCCATCTCCCGCTCCATAAGCTGGTTCAGCACCTCCGGCGGCAACGCGTCCACTTCCCAGCTCTGTTTGCCGTGCTCCGCGATGTACTTCTTGGCGCGTGGGTCGGTGACTTTGGCCGGGTTGGGCGGCGGGTTGTAACGCTTGATCTGCTCCTTCGTCAAGGCAACTTTGATCACGTCGAGTTCCTGAACGCCGAACATGACCATGCGCTCGGTGATGTCCCGAACCATGTCCTCGCCGGACGGATCGAAGTCGCCCAGGTAGAGAAGCGTGGTGTATTTACCATCCCTCGATGCTTCGATGAAGCGGTTGGACGAAGTCCACATCGCGCTCTGCGAGCTGTAGCCCTTGTTGATCATCAGCGTGATGTGGTGACGATGTGCGATCGGCCAAAGCACAGACGCAAGGGCGTCCTTCTCCACCCACAGCTCGACGTAGTGCTCCTGGTCCTTCCAGCGCGGCAGACGAAACTGAGCGTGCAAACTGTCAACACCGTCTTGCAGCGTGGACCACTCCGCCGCGCGTTGTGGCCGGCGCCCGCGGTCCTCGATTGCATCCCAGTCCACCAAACCGGCAAGACGTGCTTCACTGATGAGCTTCGACAGACGCTGGTAGTTCTTCACCGTGTTCTTGGTGTCCGGCGGCAAGCCGTTCTTCGCGTTGTAGGCAGCGTCGATCCACGACGAGGGAAACAAGTCCTGGGCGATCATCTGATAGTACAACTGGCGCAGGGTCATCGTGATGCCCATGTCCATGTACTTCTCGATGACCACGTTGCAGCGGTCGATGACGATCTGCGACTGGTGGTTGAATCGCTTGGGCCGGTACTCGATGAGCGCCATGACTACTCCTCCTCGTCGTGGTAGGAGCCCTGTCGAGAGTCATCGTCGACCCACACCAGTTCCTTCTTGGCGCGAGTCACACCGACGTACTTGATGTTGCGCTCCTCGATTTTCCGTGCTGCCGCCGCACGCGCATCCTTGACCGGGAAGCGGAGCATGAGCGTGTTCTGGAGGATGTAGACGCGGTCCGTCTCCAGGCCCTTCGAGCGATGAATCGAGGAGCACACGATCTTGCCCGAGCCCGCTTCGGCGAAGTCACTGAAGAGGTCGGTGATGCGGCGGTCCAGCTCCTGAAGCCCCGTCATGCCCTCGCAGAGCACGATGAGGAGGTCGGCCTTGTCGTTGATCGCGGTGATACGAGCTTCCACCGTCTTGGGGTTCGCCTTGGCGCGGTCCACCTCTTTCTCACGCCACGTCTTCAGGCGCTCCAGGAGGTGCGGGATGGAGCGGGCGCGCAGGCTCTTCACAAGCGCCTGGATGCCCTTGCCGATGTCCTTGCCCTCCATCCGGGCACGCTTACCCATCTTGAGCAGCGCGATGCAGATACCAGCCAGGGGCGCGTTCTTGCGGCTCAGGATGAAGTCGCCCGGCTGCGCCTCCATCAGCATCTGGTCTTCGCTCACGGTGCGCACAATGCCTTCCGGCGCGGTCGGAGCGGCCGTGTAGTCCGGCACGAGCGTCTTGGCGATGGCGACCACCTGCTTGGGGCAGCGGTACGTGATCGTGAGGCCCAGCTCGGTCGCCTTCAGCTCCGTCTTGAGCCGGTCGAGCGACGTCGAGTCCGCCCCACGGAAGCCGTAGATGGCTTGGCAGTCGTCACCCACCACCGCGATGCGGCCGTCGCGCGCGCAGACGCCCATAGCGAGCGCGATCTGCGTGGCGTTCATGTCCTGACACTCGTCGATGACCACCATGTCGAAGCGCCCGCGCAACCACTTGTTGCGCACCGGCAGGTAGACCATGTCGTCGAAGTCGATGGAGCGCTCCTTGTCCTTCTCGGCGGCAGCCTCCATAGCCTCCACCGCGTGGAACGCGATGCGATCGAGGTCGTAGCCGTGCTCCAGAAGGTCCGGCATGGGCTCCACGTCGTGCAACTCCGCCAGCTCCATCAGCTGGTCCTTGGTCGCGAAGGGCGCCATGCTCTTGCCGAGCGATGCCAGACGCTTGACGAGGCCGATGGCCGCACCCGGCGCGCCGTAGCCCAGGACGTCGTTGGCGAGGCGATCAGAGCGCGCCGAGTCCAGGTTCACGCGACCCCACTGCTTCATCACCAGACCGTAGCCCACGCTGTGGAGCGTCTTGGCCTCCGCGTTGTCGTTGCGCAGCTTCTCCGTCAGCTCGACCGCGATCTTCTTGTTGAAGGCGGCGAGGAGGATCTGCTGCTCCGGTGCGTAGTTGATGCCCTCCAGGATGGTCGTGGTCTTGCCGGTGCCGGCGCGAGCGCGCACGACGAGGTTGCCGCTGCCGTCACGGAACCAGCCGAAAATCTTCTGCTGTTGCGACGACCAGGCGCGGTCCGCATGCGATTGATTGATCTTGGTGAGCTTTTTGTTTTTGACCATGGTCGTCTCCTCTGTGGCGTTAACGGTGTACCCAAACAGATATCAAATGAGCGTATGCGAGGTCAAGAGGGAAAGGTCATCAAGAGCGCGAATTGTTGCGTTGACAATGTGCGCACGTAGTATTGACAGTTTGTGCCAGCGGATGACACCGGCTTCGTACTCACTCCACAGCCGAAACCACTGCCGCCATTGCGCTGAGGGTGGTCTCTCAGGCGCCGGAACAAGCGGCAATGGCTCAAAGCTGTCATCCCATAGGATCCACTCCTCCCACCACTCCATCTCCCGCCCCCATGATTGTGGTCAGATGTTGCCAGCGAAGATGGGGCCAGCCATCATGCCGAGCTGCTGGCCCACCCACACGGTGTACTCCTTCTCACGCAGAACCTTGTAGCCGCCGGCCTCGATGCCCAGCGCGGCGCTGTCAGCGATCTCCTTGGCGACGCAGCTCTCGTTGTCGTTGGCGGAACTGGTGGCGTCGATGGCGTCCTCCAACGCCATCTTGGCCGCGATGTCGTATGCCTCCGACGAATCGCGCGCCGAAAGCGCCATCATGAACGGCGTGAACTTCGCCCGCACCTTGTCGTACGACAGGCGGATGGTGCGCGTGCCACGAGTGCACGACACCTGTGCCTTGTACTGGTTCATGGACCAGCGATAGCTGATGGTGATGCGGACGTCCCCACAAAAGCGTTTCGCCATGTTTCTTCCTCCCCTGTGTTGTCGTTGTGGTTACAGAAGCGCGGTCAGAATGTCGACCCGCTTGATCTCCAGGTCGACATCGCGCATCTGACTGTTCGCGTAGTTCGTGAGGACTTCGGCCGGCGTGTTGCGGATGTACGCCTTGTCGGCGGCCTTCTTTTCGAGGTCTTCACGCTTCGCCTCGACGATCTCCTTGCAGCGCTCGATGGTCTTCTCGATGCGCTTACGCTCTTCGGCCGGCTTGCGCAGAACCGCCAGCGTCATGCGCAGCTCGTTGGTGCCCATGCTGTGCCCCTTCGCGTAATACTTGATGGCGGTGGCCGACAAGCGAAACAGGGCCGCAAGCTGGGCGTGGGTCCACCCCTTCGCCAACACGGCCGTCATGAGATCTTTCATCTCGTTGCGTTTGTCGATGTTCGTCTGCTGGCGACTGGTGGGCATGTGTGATCTCCTTGAACCAAACGTATATCAAACAGTCGTACGTTGGGTCAAGCGATCTTTTTCATTCGAGCCTTTACACGAGCGGAAAAACGTGCCGAGCCAGACGCCGTCGTTTTCTCTATCAGCTTCAAGAGATGCGGTCGTTGCGGGTACGGGTAGTCGTCAGGGTCCTTGGTGTCTGGCAGCTCGACAACACGCGTCTTCCAGAACTCCCCCAAGCGCTCCGCCTCCTCGTGGGCCTTCTCGATCGCATCCTCGTCCCACATGAGCACGATCTCCTCGGCGTCCGTGCCGAGAAGCATCGCCAGTTGGTGAGGGCTGATGGACGTGCCGAAGGACCCCATACCACCAGTGATGCGCCCGACACCAACCGCCATCGTGGAGAACGTATCCTCAAGAATCACAATGCGTTTGCAGTGGCGTGCCCGGTCGTAATTGTACAACATGTAGCTGGTCTTCGACCCCTTCGGATAGCGAACCTTCTTGGGTCGTGAGCGCCTGGTGCCGTCACAATGTGAACACACTTCTTTGTCGATGATGCCCTCACCACCGCAGCTCTCGCAATCGGTAATGGGAGGCTTCTTCTGCATGTAACGCGCGTGGAAGGTGACAAGGCGCCCCTCCTGCACCACCGGCACAACGAGGCGGTTGCGGTAGAAGCCCTCTTCCGTCCACCCGAGATCGTAGCGGACAGCTCGTGCTCGATTGATCTGGCGTTCTTTGAAGTAGCGCGGAAGCTTGTCTGCGTCACAAGCTGCGATGAAGCCGCGTGGCAGTGTCACCGTTGGCAACACAATGACGTCCTGGTCCTCGCCAGAGTCATCCTTGCCGAGCGCCTTCATCACACGATCGACCTCCTGACGCAAGTTGACTGATGCACCGGCGCTGTGGTCCTTCAGAACCTCGATGGCACGAAGAAGGTTGCAGTCCTCCAAGAGCCGGATGAGCGCAACGACGTCGTAGCCCTTCTGGCAGTAGTAGCAGTACGCCGTGCGCTTATCGACGTTGCACCACAGCTTCTCACGGTAGCCGTCAGGACCGCAGATTGGGCAATCGATCGCCCATTCGCTACTGCCGTACTTCTTCGGCTTGCGTGGCTCCGCCTGGAGATATTCGAGCAGGTTGAATGCTCGTGACAGGCGCGCCAGAAACGACTTGGGAGCGAGCGCGCTCATGCGCCGAAGAGACGCTTGCGAATGGTGGCGCAGACCGAGTCAAACTCAGCACGCCCCTCTGATGTGTCCACAGCGTGCCCACGAGCTATCGAAAGTCGGTTCTGCTCCTCCGGCGTCAGGAGATACTTGATGTCCTCGTACGCCGCAGCTGCGCTCTTCTGTGGGCCTGGATAGTTCACCGGCGCCTTCGCTGCGTAGCGTTCGAACGACCTACGAACTCGTTTGTCTGGTCCAGGGCCTTTGATCCCTGGTTCTCCATAGCGAGGACGTGCAGTCCGTGCGTAGACTCCCCTTGGCATGGCTCCCTCCTATGCAGCCAGCATCTGCTGGCGTGCCCAATTGACTCTGCAAGGCGGTAGCTCGAACTCAGATTGCCCGTAGCGACTCTTGTCCACGTACCAACGTGCTCGCCGTTTCAGCTTCTCCTTCTTCGTCTGGCAGAGCGCGATAATGAGATCGGCGACGTCAGCTTTCTTGAGCGAATCAGCAAGGTCGGCCTTGGTGATGACCGGCTTGTTGAGCGCTCCACGATTCGTTTGGGACGCTGTCCACACAACGAGGTTGTGGCGTTTGGCCAGCGCGCGCAGCTCACGGTAGGTGAGCCCTGCCTCCTCGTACGTCTTCTCATAGTGCCGAGACGGTGTGATGAGGTCGGCGTAGTCGATGATTACGACGTCAGGCACGAAGCCGCTGGTCGATGCCAGGAGCTTCATGTACGCCTCAATGCCGGCGACTGTGACGCTGTCAAATTCCTTAATGACCAGGAACTCGCCGTACTTCCGACCAAGTTCACCAGCGCGCTTCCATGCGCGCTTGCGCGTCTTCGGCGACTCAAGGTCGTTGAGGTCGAACTGCGTCAGGGCCGCGTCGTAGCGGTCCTGCATCGCCATCTCCGACATCTCATTGATGGAGATGTGCAACACTTTGTGCCCGGAGATGATAGCACTACGACCGATGTGGACGAGGCTACCCGTCTTGCCACGACCCTGTGGCGCGATGATGCTGTTGATGGTCTTGCGCGGGACGCCCTTGTGCTTGAAGTGCTGATCGAGGTTCGGAATGCCGGTCGGAATGCCGCGCTCGATTGGAAGACGGCGGCGAGCTAGTCGCTGGTCGCGGTCCCGATTGTAGAAGTGCCCCAAGCTGCCCAGGCCGATGTTCTGGATGACCTGGCCGTCAGCAAACAACGTGTTGATCTCGTCCCACCGATGCTTCTCGTAAGCGTCAAGAATATCAAGAATGCGCGTCTTGGTATCTTGCGCCTTGATGAAGTTGTACAGCTCCTCCTTCACATAGTCGCGATCAGCGAGCGGGCGATCAATCTTCCTGACGAAGGTCCGGCTCAGCTCACGGTCATCGCCTTTGAAGCGATTCTCTTTGAGTGCGCGGCGGTGGTGGTTGATGAGCGCATCCTTGCTCATCGGTGTGCCGTGCGTTCGCACGAAGCGTGTGATCGTGCGCGCTACCCAACGGTGCACCTTCGTCTCGAAGACGTCCGGGTCGAGGTAGTTCGCAACGGTGAGCTGGAAGTCTTTGTCCTGGAAGATGGTCTTCACCATCTTGCCTTGGAAGGGGCGGTCGTAGTCGAACTTGACCTTGCGCTCAGTGTCCATCAAGCCGCCTCTGTGGCTGAGATGAAGCGTTCCTTCACCTGGCGCCACACGCCTTTGTGCTTGAGAAACGCCTTAGAGAATTCTTGTGGTAACTTTGACAACACCTTCTGTTCGTCACAACCATGGAACAGCGCAAGCGACGACAGCTTGTCTTGCTCGATGGTGAAGTTCTTGTGGATGCTCTTCACCGCTCGTGACGCACGCCGGTCCGCCATCTCACGCTTGTACTCCTGGTAGGCGGTGATGGCGGAGGGGCCGTTGAGGTGGTAGGGCTGCGGGAGGATGGGGCGTTCTTTGTAGACGGACAGACGATCGAACTTGATGAATTGCGATTCCATGTACTGCTGCGGCTTCGCCTTCAGCCACTCGCACGTCTCTGCCGCTTTCTTGAACGCGGCCTTCACTGTTGCTGGTTGGGTGCGCCACTCCGGGATGGCGTTGCGGTAGAAGTCGAACTTGCTGCCACGTGGCGCTAGATACTCGTAGTACAGACGGAAGAGCTGTCGCGCGAGTGGGCTCTTGATCTCCTCGTCCTTCACCAAGGTGAGGCCGGCGTCAAGGAAGCTCATGAAGTCGGTGCAACGACTAGCTGCAAGCTCAGCCACAAGCTTGCGGGCGTCAGGGAGCAATTTGAAGCCGCCGTCGGCCTGGACAACCAGCTTGCGGTGCCTAAGCCAATTCAGCGTTGCCAGCGCGTCCCCTTCATTCAAACCACAAAAAGAAGCAATCCACTTCGCATCACGAACACGCACGGATGGCGCGTTGCGCGCCGCCAACGCTTTCACGGTCCGAGCGACCATGCTCTCATTAACCATCGCTGATGCCTCGCCTCAGTTGTACACGGAGTCTGGAGCTGTGGTGCTACCGGATGTCGAAGCCTTCCTTCTCGTAGCGGTCGACTCTCACCTCACTGTGCTGCGTCAGATAGCGGTGTGTGAAGTGTGCGTACTCGGTCATGTGGAGCGTGTTGTCACCCTTCTTCTTGCGGAGCCCACGGCCGATGCGCTGAAGGATGAGGATGACAGACTTGAAGTCGTCGGCAATGACCAAACCACGAATCGCGGGAATGTGTTGACCTTCACCGAAGACTGGTGTGGCCACAAGTATCTGTGTTGACCCTTCGTCGAAACGCTTCTTCGCCTCTTCTATCTCGTCTTCAGGGAGCTTCCCGTGGACGAATTCAGCTCGACCGAATCCACGTTCCTCGAATCGGTCCATGAGGGCGAACCCATGTTCATACTCGCGAATGAGTACAAGAGTTGGGCGTCCCTTTGCAACATGCCTGAGAGCGTCTTTGACGATTCGTTCGTGGAAGTGCTTGTTTCGGACAATTGCTGTTTTGTAGACCTCATCGTATCGACCATCGGCATGGACCTCCTCATCGTTGTAGTCAACACATTTGGTGATGGAGCGGAGCTTGATGATGGGTTTGGCAGAGAATCCACGTTTGATCAGCTCGTCGTTCGTGACTCGCGCCACGACAGGACCGCAATACGCCTCAACGTAGACGCTGCGACCATCGGTACGGTCAAACGGCGTGCCACTGAGACCGAAGCGCCAGTAGGCGTGGCACTTCTTCGCGATCTGCATCCACGTCTTGGCCGCTGCGTGGTGCACCTCATCCAGGATGAGCAGCTGGATGGTCTTGAGGAACTTGTTGACCAACTCACGCTGTTTGCGTGCACGAGGCGTGAGCGAGTTCGTGATGGCGATCGTGATCTGCTTCGGATTGAACTCGCCACCCTGGATGACACCGATCTCATCCGGGTCGAGGTCCAAGAAACCAGCGAGGTCCCGCTTGGCCTGGCTCACCAGCTTGCGGTTCGGCACCATGTAGAGCGTGATGGGTGTATCGAGCGCCTTGATCAAACCACTCGCCACCGCAGTCTTGCCGGCGTTCGTAGCGAGATGGGCGATGCCGCCATGATGCTTGATCCCGCCAGTGATCGCCTTCAGCTGGTAGTCGCGGAGCTTGACCCCCTTCAGCATGCGCGCATTGACGCGCCGGAGGGCCGCTGCCGCTTCTTTGGCGCAAGGGCGCTTGTCCACGACCTCTACCTCGCGCCGCGCCGCCAGGGCCTCCTGGACGCGTTCCACAAGCCCTGCGGGAAAAGTGCCTGTGTCGACGTTGAAGAGGTGCGTCTTGCCATCCCAGTCGTCAGCCCAATGTTGCCCGGCCATACGAGCGCGACGCTTGATGTGCTCGGCAGCTGGGTTGTTGATGCTCAGCAGCTCGTCCAGCTCTGACAACACTTTGAAGGGGATACCAACGACACGAGCTGTGACGTGGTGGAAGACCTCTATGGTCGCACGGCGCCGCATGTTTCCTACCTCCGTTGTAAACGGTGCGGCAGGCTACAGCGCCGCTATTTTTGCTCGGGCGGGATGATGATCGGCGAGGCGACGTCGGCCGGCTTCACGGTCATCTTCTTGTCGGCAGGGAAGAGAAGGTCCCAAAAAGCGTTGTAGCCGCCGATGGCAGCGACGCCGATGCCGAAGCCGTAGACGAGAAGCGACAGCGAGAAGGCCCCACCCTTCACCAGCTGCGCCGTCATCGCAGAGGCCATGCCCATGATGAGCGCCAGCGCAGCCGATACGCGCTGCGACTGCACCCACGCGCCGAACTTGTTGTGCAGCTTGGGTGCGAGGAAACGCGCCCCCGCCACAAGAACCATGGTCGCCATCGTGGCCGCGAGGCCGTAGCGCTTCGAAACGACCGCCTGCCAGAGCTGGTTGAGCATTTCGGTCGTGCTCTGCGTGGCCGGGTCCGACGGGACATCCGCGAACACCTTGAAGTACCAGAGCAGCGCTACCACCATCGTTACGCCAGCGACCCAATTGCGAGCCCGATGCACCATCCGATTCAGCATCTGTTCACCCCTCTTTTTTCGTGTGGTCGTCGTCGATCGTCTCGCGTACGACCCCTGTCCCTTCGTTGTTGATCTTCTCAGCCAGCTTGAAGAGCTGGTGCGTTGTCTCCTCCACCTCCGCGTAGGTCTTCGCCGACTTCTCTTCCACCGCAGCAAGCGCTGCTTCCGACTCGTCAGACAGGCGTGGTCTGGCCGGGTTCGGAGCACTGTTCTCGACAAGCAGCTTGATGCGGGAAAGCGTTTCGTCAGGCATCAACCTAACGGGAGTCTTCCTGCGTCGTCCAGAGCTTGAGTCCATCCCGACCTCCTACCCCTGCCGCTTGTTGAGCGCGTCGATGACGTTGCTCTGCGCCTCGCTGCGCTCGCGATATTTTTCCATCCAGGTTTCCGCCTTCGTGATGTAGCGCTCTTGCATCTGAGCCATCTCTTCCTTGTGCGATTTCATCAGGGCTTCCTGCTTGTCGAGGAAGTCCTTCTGCATCTTCACCATGGCGCGGTCCTTCTGGAGGTAGCCCGCCAGGGACAGCGCACAGAACAGGCCCAGGGGTCCGTACACCAGAAGCGTTTTCAGGACATCCTCGATCAGCATTCTACCGCCCCTCTCATCTAGGTGACATTGTGTCTACAACGTGAAAAAACTCATCTAGATGAACTTTTGTAACTTTGTTACCCAGCGACGGTTGCCGTCACTTCGTACTTCTTCGTTGCGGTGCCTACCAGCGTGATCGACGGAACGGCACTGCACTCGAAGTCACGCGCTGTGCTCGGAGCGACCGTGGTGGCGACATCTGGGTTGGAGGTCGTATCACCAACAGCTTGCGGGAAGATGACGGTAATGGCCGTCGTGTCGGTGTTGTTCACCGTGATCTTGCGCGCGAACGACGGCTTCCCACGCGGGTTGACCACCGGGATGACGATCTTACCGCCGGCGGGAAAAACACCGTTCGCGAGATTGACGAGTACGCCACGTTGCATGTTGGTCCCTCCTTACTTCTTCTGGACGGTGAACGTGAGCTTCGACGTCACGTACTTGACGCGCTCGTTGAAGCCCTTGACGAAGGCCGGGTCCACCGCCGCGCCCGGCTTGGGGCTGTAGGTCTGCGCCGTGGCCTTGGCGATGGCGCACCCGAGGTCCGGCAACGCATCGCCTGCGCCCTTGGCGATGAGGTCGTCCGCTGCCTGCTTCCAGTCGGGCGTGGCGCCCTTGAAGGCGTCGGTGAGCAGCATCGAGATGAACTCCTCGACTGCTGACGTCACCGTGCCACCGAAGCAGCCCAAGACGTCGAGAGCCTTCTGCTGGCCTGGCGTCGGGTTGGGGCAACCCGTCAGGGTGGCCAAGAGAATGAGTCCAAGAATTCCACTGAGCTTTTTCATCACATCTTCTCCTTTACGTGTTGCCAGCCGAGTAGCCGGATCCGAAGCCTGTGAACGTGAAGTTGGTCGCAGTGCCCGATGAATTGGTGCTTGTGTTACCGACAGCCTTCATACTAGCCGAAACACCACCTCCCGCGATCAACAATGCACCCTTCGTCGGTGGCCCCACCTGCCAGGCACCCGTACCGTTGATGTAGAACATGTTGCCGATGAAGTTGAGGCCGGCGTTGATGTTCAGGCGCAGCTCGAACGAGTCGTTCGTGAGCGTAACGCCCGCTCCGCCGCAATCGTACGTCGTCTTGTTGTGGCTGAAGTCAGTGTTGGCCCACTTGTCGCCGACACCACCATCGCCCAGGTTCCACGACAACCCCTGCGCCGCCGTACCAGCCGCGTAGTTCGTAACGAAGGTGTTGTCAACCACGCTGACGTTGCGAGAGAAGAGCACTGCCGCACCGACTGCTAGCTTCGTGATGATGGCCGCCTCCAACTGCGAGATGCTGTCTCCCAAAGTGTTGTCAGCGACGCTGATGTTCTCGAAGATATCTCCCGAGGTGGACGTGCCGGCGAAGATGCCGATGTGGTACGGACGCGTGCCACCCGTGTAGTTGATGCCTGCACGAGAAATTGTGTTGTCATCGACTTTGACGTCACTGAGCGTCCCACCCGTCACCATGATCGGATGCTCAGTACCTGCCGGCGTCGTGATGCCCGGCTGCACGTTCGAAAGCCGGTTGCGGCAGACGTTGACGCTGCGAGCGAACCCGCTCGTAGCTCCTGCGCCCAGGACGGCCAGAACGTGGTTGACGGTGGCCCCCGCCTGGAGAACGGTGTCGATGCTGTTGTCGACGATGCTCACATTGGTGAGTGCCGACGTCGACAACGACTGCACAATCGCGAAGAAGTCGTTGATGTTGTCGCCCTGGTTTCCAGAGACGTTGACGTTGGTAACGCCAAAACCAACAACCTGGAAGCCACACGCGCCATTGACCGTGAAGTCGAGGAGCTTGTTGCGCGCGATGATCATATCCTTGATGGCGAAGTTCTTCACCCCGTTTCCGTTGTAGTACAACGCCTGGAAGCAGTTTGTGTACACATTGTCCAGGATGGAAATGCCACGCACCGTCGGGTTACCCGAGGACGCGGAGGTGATGTACACGCCCGTACCCACCGTGTCGAACGTGCAGTTGCGGATCTTCGTTGAGAGATGGTTGTACGTGTGTCCCGCCACCGGTGACATCAAGAAGAGCACACCACCAGAGACAGTGAAGAACTTGCAGCGATTGATATCGACGTTGATCTCTTCGTCGATTTCGATCGCCGGGTAGTTGATGAAGCCCGAACCAACAGTGATGGCTGCCACCGCTCCCGTACGCCAATTGCGGAAGCTGAAGTGGCAGTCCTCGATCGAGATCAGCTTGTTGGCTTCCGCACCAACTGGCGCCACGATACGGAGAGCTGGCTGCTGACGCGGGCTGGCGATGGCCGACACTTGATCGCACAACGTGAAGTCGCAACGACGCATCTTCACGTCACCGACCATCGACGTCAGCGTGACGAAAATCGGGATGACCGGAGTGTCACCAAAGCCGAAGCTCGTGTACTGCATATCGTTGATGAACTCGCAGTCCTCGATGAGGACATCACGAGCGGAAGCGAAGCTGATACCCGTCGAAAAGGCGTAGGCCGAGTTGGGCAAGTTCGTGCCCATGTTGTTGAAGGTGTAGAAGTGGGTATGGCGAACCTTGATCTCCTGCACGCCACCCGTTGGAGGGGACGATGTGGTAACAAGAACCGGGTCCACCGAACCCACGCTCGTGCCGTAGGCTTGGACAAACGAGCAACCGTCGATGATGTTGTGGCCGTTGAGCACCACCTGGCCGCCCGTGCCACCCAAGAAGAACAGGTGGTGAGCTTCCGATCCATCAGACAGCGTGAGTTTGTGGCTGCTCAGCTGGATGACCGTACGCCCATTCCAGTTGATCTTGAAGCCGCCGATGACCGTCGTGAGGGTGGTCGTCAGAAGAGCACCCTGCTCGGCGGTCAATACAATGTTGCTGGGAACCGCAACATCTGCCGCCAGCGTGTACGCACCCTGCGTGCCCGGCTTGATGAGCACCGTGAACTTGTCGTTGAGGACGGTGCGCGAGTTCGACAACGTCACCTGCGCCACTGCATTGATGAGCGTGAAGAGGTCGGCCAGCAGCAAATCGAAACTGGCGTAGTTGGACGCATCGAAGTCACCAAAGGTGTTGACACCGTCACCGATGGTCCACACCGTATTGGTGCTGCGGTCGACTGGATCAAGACCACGCCGCACGGCGGAGAACAAGCCATAGTCGCTCGTCGCGAGCTGCGGATTAGGCTGTGTGCCCAAGCCACCGCGCTTGAACTTCATGTCGGCCATGAGAGTGGCCAACGTGCGCATCATGCCGTTGATGCTGAGCGAGGTGGAACCACCGGCCCCACGATCGGTGCTGCTCAGCGGCACCACTTCGGGAGACGGTGAGCTGCTGGGAAGCGCCGAGTTGTCACCCACGAAGCCGGTGTCGACGAACGTGACCGACGACGTGTAGCCGGGTGGTAGAACGATTGGCGTGGGGGTGATGAGACCCGTCGTGTTCGGCGTGCCACCCGCTGCCGTGCGATAGATGAGGTAGTCCTGCGCTTCCGGCAG
>Ga0207695_10005726_pt1 | contig 16375 bp, 13 predicted proteins | sample KBSC54metaG_FD_184354 | JGI IMG/M metagenome (GOLD analysis project Ga0207695, IMG submission 184354) | Corn rhizosphere microbial communities from Kellogg Biological Station, Michigan, USA - KBS C5-4 metaG (SPAdes) (version 2) | ecosystem: Host-associated > Plants > Roots > Rhizosphere > Soil... | reverse complement strand
TCGCCAACAAGGTCATCAAGATCTATCCGGCGTTCGCCGAGTTCTACGGCATGGAAGACGCGATCGAGCAGGTCGTGTCGTACTTCCGCCATGCCGCGCAAGGCCTGGAGGAAAAGAAGCAGATCCTCTACCTGCTGGGCCCGGTGGGCGGCGGCAAGAGCTCCATCGCCGAGCGGCTGAAGGCGCTGATGGAGCAGGTGCCGTTTTACGCCATCAAGGATTCCCCGGTCAACGAATCGCCGCTCGGACTCTTCAACGCGATCGAGGACGGCCCGATCCTCGAGAACGAGTACGGCATCCCGCGGCGCTACCTCAGCCGCATCATGTCGCCGTGGGCCGTCAAGCGGCTCGAGGAGTACGGCGGCGACATCCGCAAGTTCAAGGTCGTCAAGCGCCGTCCGTCCATCCTGCGCCAGATCGGCATCAGCAAGACCGAGCCGGGCGACGAGAACAACCAGGACATCTCGTCGCTGGTGGGCAAGGTCGACATCCGCAAGCTCGAGGCCTTCGCGCAGGATGATCCTGACGCCTACAGCTACTCCGGCGGCCTGTGCCTGGCCAACCAGGGCCTGCTCGAGTTCGTGGAAATGTTCAAGGCGCCGATCAAGGTGCTGCACCCGCTGCTGACGGCCACCCAGGAAGGCAACTTCAAGGGCACCGAAGGCTTCGGCGCGATCCCGTTCGACGGCATCGTGCTGGCGCACTCCAACGAGAGCGAGTGGAAGAGCTTCCGCAACAACAAGAACAACGAGGCCTTCCTCGACCGCATCTACATCGTCAAGGTGCCGTACTGCCTGCGCGTCAGCGAGGAAGTGAAGATCTACGAGAAGCTCATCCGCGGCTCCTCGCTGGCCGACGCCACCTGCGCGCCGGGCACGCTCAAGATGATGGCGCAGTTCGCGATGCTGACGCGCCTGAAGGAGCCCGAGAACTCGTCGCTGTACTCGAAGATGCAGATCTACGACGGCGAGAACCTCAAGGACACCGATCCGCGCGCCAAGAGCTACCAGGAATACCGCGACTACGCCGGCGTCGACGAAGGCATGAGCGGGATCTCCACGCGCTTCGCGTACAAGATCCTGTCCAAGGTCTTCAACTTCGACTCGACGGAGGTCGCCGCCAACCCGGTGCACCTGATGTACGTGCTGGAGCAGCAGATCGAGCGCGAGCAGTTCCCGCAGGAGACCGAGCAGAAGTACGTCTCGTTCATCAAGGAGAACCTGGCGCCACGCTATGCGGAGTTCATCGGCAAGGAGATCCAGACCGCGTACCTGGAGAGCTATTCGGAATACGGTCAGAACATCTTCGACCGCTACGTCACCTACGCCGACTACTGGATCCAGGACCAGGAGTACCGCGACACCGACACCGGCGAGGTGTTCGACCGCAGCGCGCTCAATGCCGAGCTGGAGAAGATCGAGAAGCCGGCCGGCATCTCGAACCCGAAGGACTTCCGCAACGAGATCGTCAACTTCGTGCTGCGCGCCCGCGCCCAGAACGCCGGCAAGAACCCGCTGTGGACGAGCTACGAGAAGCTGCGCGTCGTGATCGAGAAGAAGATGTTCTCGAACACCGAGGAGCTGCTGCCCGTCATCAGCTTCAACGCGAAGGCCAGCGCCGACGAGGCCCGCAAGCACGAGGACTTCGTCAACCGCATGGTGCAGAAGGGCTACACGCCCAAGCAGGTGCGCCTGCTGTGCGAGTGGTACCTGCGCGTGCGCAAGTCTTCCTGACGCCGCCACCACCAAGACTTCCAAAGAAGCAGATAGGTCGCCCATGACAAATATGTCGCCGGCGCTGCCGCTCGCAAGCCTCGCTGGAAGTTCAAGGGAGCGCTGGAACCGGCTCTGCCGGGCCAGTCGCGGACGGCCCCTCGGGGGCAGGGAGCGCCAGCGACCGTGGGGTCGTCGTGTTTCGAGCGCCAGCGAGCGTGGGGGCTAAATTGCTTCAGCAGATCATCGACAGACGGCTGTCCGGCAAGAACAAGTCGGTGGGCAACCGCGAGCGCTTCCTGCGCCGCCACAAGGAACAGATCCGCGAGGCGGTGCGGCGGGCCGTGGACGGCCGCGGCATCCGCGATCTCGAGAAGGGCGAGGACGTCCACATCCCCAAGCGCGACCTGAGCCAGCCGGTGTTCGGCCACGGCCAGGGCGGCAAGCGCGAGGCGGTGCATCCCGGCAACAGCGAGTACGTCACCGGCGACCGCATCAAGCGGCCCGACGGCGGCGGCGGCCAGGGGCAGGGCGGCAGCCAGGCGAGCGATTCCGGCGAGGGCGAGGACGATTTCGTCTTCCACCTCACCAAGGAAGAGTTCATGCAGGCGTTCTTCGACGACCTCGCCTTGCCCAACCTCACGCGTACGCAGCTCGCCGAGATCCCCGAGTACAAGTCGCACCGCGCCGGCTTCGTCAACGACGGCACGCCCAGCAACCTCAGCATCGTGCGCTCCATGCGCGGCGCGCTCGGGCGGCGCATCGCGCTCAGCGCCGACAGCCGGCGCGAGCTGCACGAGGCCGAGCAGGCGCTGGCGCTGCTGGACGAGCAGGGTGCCAAGGACGACGTCACGCTCAAGCACAAGGCCGAGCTGCAGGAGACGATCAAGCGCCTGCGTTCCTACATCGACCGCGTGCCCTTCCTCGACCCGCTGGATCTGAAGTTCCGCAACCGCGTCAAGGTGCCGGTACCATCCACCCGCGCCGTGATGTTCTGCGTGATGGACGTCTCCGGCTCGATGGACGAGTCGCGCAAGGATCTCGCCAAGCGCTTCTTCATCCTGCTGTACCTGTTCCTGACGCGGCACTACGAGAAGATCGAGGTCGTGTTCATCCGCCACCACACGCAGGCGGCCGAGGTCGACGAGCAGAACTTCTTCCACGCCACCGAGACCGGCGGCACGGTCGTCTCCAGCGCGCTGGTGCTCATGGACGAGATCATCCGCGCACGCTACCCGGCCGACCAGTGGAACATCTACGGCGCGCAGGCCAGCGACGGCGACAACTGGCACCACGACAGCGGCCGCTGCCGCGAGCTGCTGATGGAGAAGATCCTGCCCAAGTGCCGCTATTTCGCCTACGTGCAGGTCGCCGAGCCCGAGCAGAACCTGTGGGAGGAATACCAGCGCCTTGTCGGCGAGGTGCCGCAGTTCGCGATGCGCAAGGCCATCGAGGCCTCGCAGATCTACCCGGTGTTCCGCGAACTGTTCCGCAAGGAAGGAGCGCCTGCAGCATGAGCACGCACCTATGACTTTCCTCGAGAACCGACGCGCCGTCGGCCGCAACGCGTGCGCCGACGAATACGGCGGCCGCCGCCGCGCGGGCCCGCCGCAGGACATCGCCCCGCTGAAGGAGCGGCCGGCGCAGCCGCTGCCGTCGCCCAGCGACTGGACGTTCGACATGATCGAGCGCTACCACGAGGTGATCCGCGAGACCGCGCAGCGCTTCGGGCTCGACACCTATCCGAACCAGCTCGAGATCATCACCTCCGAGCAGATGATGGACGCCTACGCCAGCGTGGGCATGCCGGTGAACTACCGCCACTGGAGCTACGGCAAGGAGTTCATCGCCACCGAGAAGAACTACAAGCGCGGCCAGATGGGCCTGGCCTACGAGATCGTCATCAACTCCGATCCGTGCATCTCCTACCTGATGGAGGAGAACACGATGGCGATGCAGGCGCTGGTGATCGCGCACGCGGCCTACGGCCACAACAGCTTCTTCAAGGGCAACTACCTGTTCCGGATGTGGACGGACGCGTCGTCCATCATCGACTACCTCGTCTACTCGAAGGACTACGTCGCCCGCTGCGAGGAGCGCCACGGCATCGACGCCGTCGAGGAGCTGCTCGATTCCTGCCACGCGCTGATGAACCACGGCGTCGACCGCTATCGCCGGCCGAGCAAGCTGTCGCTGGCGCAGGAGCAGGCGCGGCGCGAGGACCGCGAGGCCTACGCGCAGTTGCAGGTCAACGACCTCTGGCGCACGCTGCCGCGCCGCGCGGCCAGCGACGACCTGGCTGCCGAGGAACGCCGCTTTCCCGCCGAGCCGCAGGAGAACCTGCTGTACTTCATCGAGAAGAACGCGCCGTTGCTCGAACCCTGGCAGCGCGAGATCGTGCGCATCGTGCGCAAGATCGCGCAGTACTTCTACCCGCAGCGCCAGACCCAGGTGATGAACGAGGGCTGGGCCACGTTCTGGCACCACCGGCTGCTCAACCAGATGTACGACGACGGCTACCTGTCGGACGGCATGATGATCGAGTGGCTGAAGTCGCACACGAACGTCGTGGCGCAGCCACCGGTCACCGCGCGCCACTACTCGGGCATCAACCCGTACGCGCTGGGCTTCGCGATGTACACCGACATCAAGCGCATCTGCGAATGCCCGACCGACGAGGACCGCCAGTGGTTCCCCGACATCGCCGGCGCGCCCTGGCTGCCCACGCTCGACCACGCGATGCGCAATTTCAAGGACGAGAGCTTCATCGGCCAGTACCTGTCGCCCAAGCTGATGCGCGACTTCCGCTTCTTCGCGATCGTCGACGACGAGAAGGACAGCGAGCTCGAGATCTCCGCCATCCACGACGAGAACGGCTACCGCGCGCTGCGCGAGTCGCTGTCGCGCCAGTACGACCTCGGTTCGCGCGAGCCCAACATCCAGGTCTGGAACGTGAACCTGCGCGGCGACCGCTCGCTGACGCTGCGCCACAGCCAGCACAACGACCGCCCGCTTCACGAGACCTCGCAGGAGGTGCTCAAGCACGTCGCGCGGCTGTGGGGCTTCGACGTGCACCTGGAAAGCGTCAACGGCAAGGGCGAGACGACGCGCCGTTGGTCGGTCACGCCACCGCAGGCCTGACGCCCGGCCCCTGCGCCGACACTCGGCGTTTTCCATCATTCGTGCGCCGTTCGTCCACGCGAGGGGTGACGCGGCGCGCGAGTGGAGGTAAGGTGGCGCCGCCGAAGAGCGTGGGAGACAAGGTTCAACGGATGCTGAAAGTCGCATTGCTTGCAGCGGCCATGGCGCTGGCCGCGTCCGCGGCGACGGTCACCGACCCCGGTGCCGATCCGGTGGTCTCGACCGCCGCACCGGCGGACATGCCGTGTCGCGCCGGCCAGCCGCTGGAGCTCGCCTGCGAACTGCGCATGGCCGAGGCCGGTGGCGATGCGAGCGCCGCGCCGGCCGAGCTGGCCGGCCTGGCGCCGCCCGTCACGGGCATGTTCGACTGGGTGCCGCGAGCGTCCGCGGCCGACCTCGCCTTCAAGGACGCCGCCACGGACGCGGGGCCGGTGCTGCCCGCCGGCCTCGCCCGCGAACGCGACCGCTCGAGTCGCCTCGCGCCGGCGCTGCTGGCGCTCGGCGCACTGATCATCCTGCTGCGCCGACGCCCGGGCTGAGGCCGCGCACGCCCGCTCCATGCCGGATGGATGCCGGCACCGCCGCAGCAATCGATGACGCCCCAGTTCGAGCGCCTGGCCGCCGTCACGCCGGGCTGAAGATCTTTCCCGGATTCATGATGTCGTGCGGATCGAGCGCGCGCTTGATCTCGCGCATCATCGACACCGCGCCCGCGCCGGTCTCGTCGACCAGGAAGGCCTGCTTGTGCAAGCCGATGCCGTGCTCGCCGGTGCAGGTGCCGCCGGCCGCGATGGCGCGCTGCACCAGCTGGTGGTTCAAGCGCTCGGCCGTCTCGCGGTCCGCGGCGCTGGCGGGGTCGATCAGGTAGGCGACGTGGAAGTTGCCGTCGCCCACATGGCCGACGAGGAAGTGCGGGATGCCGGCCTGCTCGGCCTCGTCGAGCGCCTGCGTGACCGCATCGGCCAGGCCCGAGATCGGCACGCAGCAGTCGGTCGTGATCGCGCGACAGCCGGGGCGCAGCTGCAGGCCGGACAGGAAGGCATGGTGGCGCGCCGTCCACAGGCGCGTGCGCTCCTCGGGCGTCGTCGCCCACTGGAAGGCGGTGCCTCCGCGCTCGGTGGCCAGCTCCTGCACGGTGGCGGCCTGCTCGGCGACGCTCGCCGCGCTGCCGTGGAATTCCATCAGCAGCATCGGCTTCTCGGCCAGGCCCAGCTTGTCGTTGCGGTTGACGGCGATGACCGCGTTGGCGTCCAGCAGCTCGCAGCGCGCGATGGGCACGCCCATCTGGATGATGGCGATCACGGTGTCGACCGCCGCAGCGGCGCCGTCGAACGAGCAGATGGCCGCGGCCACGCTCTCGGGCAGCGGGTGCAGCTTCAGCGTGACCTCGGTGATGACGCCCAGCGTGCCCTCGCTGCCCACCATCAGGCGCGTCAGGTCGTAGCCCGCGCTGGACTTGCGCGCCCGCGTGCCGGTGCGGATGAGCTCGCCCGACGCCGTGACCACGGTCAACGCCAGCACGTTCTCGCGCATCGTCCCGTAGCGCACCGCGTTCGTGCCCGACGCGCGCGTGGCCGACATGCCGCCGATCGTCGCGTCGGCGCCCGGGTCGATCGGGAAGAACAGGCCCGAATCCTTGATCTCGCGATTGAGCTGCAGGCGCGTGACGCCGGCCTGCACCGTCACCGTCAGGTCTTCCGGGTTGAGCTGCAGCACGCGGTTCATGCGCGAGACGTCGACGCTGACGCCGCCCTGCACGGCCAGCAGGTGCCCCTCGAGCGATGAGCCCGCGCCGTAGGGAATGACCGGCACGCGATGCCGGGCCGCGGCAGCGACGACGAACGCGACGTCTTCCGTGCTTTCGCAGAACACCACGGCCTCGGGCGGGGGCACGTCGAACGGCGACTCGTCACGGCCGTGCTGCTCGCGCACGGCCAGCGACGTGACGAAGCGCTCGGCGAAGCGGCCGCGCAGGGTGTCGGCCATCGCGGCCGGCATCGGGCGTGGCTGCACCTGGAAGGGAAGGTCGATGGCGGTGGTCATGGGGCGGTCGGTCGGGCGCTTCGAGTCTACGCCCGCGGCTCCCCCGCCGCTCACGCCGTCAGCAGGCGCAATTCCGGCAGTTCGAGCCCGGGGTTGATCTCCACGAGGCGAACCTCGCCGTCCGGCAGGCAGGCGAACTCCACGATGTGCGCGGTGGGCGGCAGCGCAGCGGCGACGCGCGTCGCGAGGGCGCGCATGCGAGGCATCGCGGCGCCCAGGAGTCCGGCGGACTGCCCGCGCTGGCACGCGCTGATGAACCGCACGCCGCGCGGGTCGACCTGCCAGCGCACCTCGCTGACCTGGCTGAAGTCGCGGTACGCGTACAGGTGCAGCTCGAGCGGCGTGCCACTGTCCAGCCAGGCTCGTGCGACGAGGCGCTGCGCCGCCGTCGGCTGCGACAGCAGGCGACGCACGACCGGTTCCAGCGGCATGCCCTGGAAGATCGGACGCAGCGAGCCGCCGTCGCGCCAGCTCTTGATGCCCAGCTTGCCGAACAGGTCCCGCGGCGCCTCGGCCGGCAGCGCGGCCGGCCACTGCGCCGGCTCGAAGGCGTTGCCGGCGGCCTTCACCGGGATCGAGAACACGGGCTGGTTCAGCAACGCCGCACGCAGCGGCGGCGGCAGGCGATCGATGTCGACGGCCAGCAGCTTGTCGTGGGCGGTTTGCAGCGTCATGCGACGGGTCTCGAAAGTCAGCGCGGACAGGGCCGCAGTCCGTGGAAGATCGTCACCGGCTCGTCCGTCCCGCGTTCAGGGCCGGCTGGCCCGCAGGCAGTTGATGAAGCCCGCGAAATCATCGGCGACGAAGCCGAGCGCCACGTTGTCGTCCAGGCCCCAACGGGACGGGTTGTCGGGCCAGTACAGGACCTGGCCAGGGTTCGTCGCGATATCCAGCAGGATGCGCCCGTGGCCTGCGTCGCTGCCGACGGGCAGGTACCCGGGCGGGAGACTGGGGCGGGTCTCGTCGTCGGGCGACTCGGTGGTGGTCATGTAGCGATGGATCTGGAGCAGCCTGTCCGGGCGGAACAGGAAGGAGATGTCGCCCTCGCGCGTCTGCCTTCCTGCTGCCGAGTCGATCGTGTACCAGAAGACGCAGCGTCCCTCCGGGTCACGGCCGAACACCACGAACCCGTAGCGCGAGACGAAGTCGACATAGCTGGGCGGCAGCTTGACGCCCAGGGCGCCCTCGAGCGCCGCGATGTCGGCGGGCGTCGCCTTGGGCTTCGGCAGGTCCCGCCAGGCCTGCTCCATGTCGGGGGTGATGTTGAACATGGTCGCTAGAAGAGTTGATTGTTGATCATCGAGTTGCCGCCCGTGTGGGCGACGCCGTCCATCGAACGGTCATGGATCACCTGCGGGACGTAGCCGACGGAGCCGTCCTCGAAGTGATGAAGCGTGAACTCCGAGGCATCGGGCGGCTGCCAGTGCGGGTTGGTTTCGCGCATCTGCGCCAGCAGCGCGTCGCCATCCGTCTTCGCGCTCCCCGTCACTTGCCACAGCTGGTGCTTGCCGCCTTCGACATAGGCGTCGAAGTCGGGGGCGCCGTTCTTGAACTGGATCTCGTTGACCTGTCGCCCGTCGGGCAAGGTGCGTGGTTCGTTGAACTTGAAGATGCCGTTGCCATCTGCCGGTTGGGCGCCGCCCACCCAGCTGCCCTTCGAACTGTTCGTCGGCATCTGCAGCTGGCGCTTGCCGTCGTTCTTGAGCTTGCAGGCCTCGCAATTGGCGACGCGGTTCTTGGCGTCGAGCATCGCCTGCTGCACCGACTCCAGCGCCTTCTTGCGCGCGGCGGCCACCTGCTCGAGCGACAGCCCGGCGTCCTTCAGCGCGGCCTTGCCGGCACTGGCGAGGTTGTCACCGGCCTTGAACATCGCCTCGATCGCGCCGGCCACCTTGGGTGCCTTGCGCGCGATCTTGACCGGCTTGGCGACCGCGTCGCCGAGGTAGGGCACGAGGCTGACGGCCGACAAGGCCGCCCCGAGCGGGTCGCCGTTGGCCAGCGCGATGGCGAGACCGGCGCCGTCGCTGACGGGCGTCGGGTCGAAGATGCCGGTGACGCTGGTGATCAGGTCGGCCTTGTCGAGTGGCGACATGTTGGCCGCCGCCTCCATCGTGCGATCCCAGACGTTCTTCTTCAGCTCCTCGCCGAGCGCCTCGTTGTACTTGTCCGTCACTTGGGTGTCCCCCAGAATCGTTCTCGCCACTCCCCGGGGCCGCGATACTGCGCGGCGCGCAGCCAGGCATCGCCGAACGGCTCCTCGGACAGTTCCTGCCAGCGCGCCATGGGCGCCAGGTCGCGACGATTCAGCACCTGCGCGATCGCGGGCTCGCGCCAGAAGCCAGGGGCGATGTCGAAACGCAGCTGCAGGAATACGCGCAACGCTTCCACGTCGGCCAGGCCGAACGGGGCGGCGATGTCCAAGGTGTCCTGCACGACCCAGTGCAGATAGGGCATCGGGTATATCTCGAAGAGGCGTGGACGGAACTCGAGCAGGTGCTGCAGCAGGTCTGCCTCGAGCCGCGGCCGGTTCGATAGCGCCAGCCGGTTCATCTGCTCGGCAGTGAAGGTCAGCGTTGCCATGCGATGAGGATAGCTTGCGGCAGGCTGTCCTGAACAGACACGGCAGGGGGTATGCGCCGCGGGCTTGTAACCAGTCGTCCGAGGGTGGCGCGACAGGGCCGGCGGCGGACGTCCTACACTCCCGCCATGGCCAATCGACTCTCGCAGATCGCCACGCGCACCGGCGACGACGGCAGCACCGGGCTGGGCGACGGCACGCGCGTGCCCAAGAGCCACGGACGCATCGGCGCCATGGGCGACGTGGACGAGCTCAATTCGCACCTGGGCGTGCTGCTGGCCGAGCCGTTGCCCGACGACGTGCGCGAGCTGCTCGTGACGATCCAGCACGAGCTGTTCAACCTCGGCGGCGAGCTGTCCATTCCCGGCTTCACGCTGCTCAAGGACGACGCGGTCGCCGGCCTCGACGCCGCGCTGGCGCGCTACAACGAGACGCTGCCGCGCCTGATGGAGTTCATCCTGCCCGCCGGCACGCGCAGCGCGGCGCTGGCGCACGTGGCGCGCGCGGTCGCGCGGCGGGCGGAACGCGCCGTGGTCACCCTGGCCGGGACGGAGGCGATCAACGCCGCGCCGCGCCTGTTCCTGAACCGCTTGTCCGACCTGCTGTTCGTGCTGGCGCGCGTGCTCAACCGCGCCAACCTCGACGGCCTGGGCGGCGACGACGTCTACTGGAAGAGCGAGAAGCTCTCGCGCAATCTCGATCCGGACGTGCCCTGAACCAGGCGACGTTCGTGGCGTCGGTGCAAGACGTGGCCACGGATCGCGGCCGGGGCGCCGGCGGCCTCGTCATCCTGCGCGCAGTCGCCGGATCCACGGTGGCGGGCCAGCTCACCGGCAAGCGGCGCCCTGGCCGAGGTGGATCCTGCGACTCCGCTTCGCTGCGTGCAGGATGACCGGGTTGGCGGAGCGACGTGGCGGCCCGTGAGCGCACGATGTCGCGTGACCCGGGGGCACCAGGCACCCGGGGCGCCGCGGCGCCGCTAGCCCTTCAGCTGCTCCAGCCGGGCTTCCACTTCCCGTTTCCCGATGCCGCGCAACGCGGCGATCGCCGCGAGCGCCTGCGGCCGAGGCTTCGCCTTGCCGGCTTCCCACGCGTAGATCGATTGACCGGTCGCCCCGACGAGCAGCCCGAAGTCGGCGGCCGACAGGCCCAGGCGCTTGCGGTTCGCCGCCATGCCCTTGGCACGAAAGCGCAGCCCGGTCGCGTCCGGCTCGGCCGGCTCCGCGCTCGCGGTGGGCCGGGGGCGGGCGTCGGCGGTGGCCGAGCTGCGGGCGAGTCGCTTGACCATCGCTTCCAGCACCTGGATTCGGCGCTTGAGGTTCGCGATCTCGCTGCGCTGTGCGGCGACGGCCTTCTTCAGCCCGTCGCTGTTGCTGCGCAGCTCCTTGCGCGCGAGCCTGGTGATTTCGGCTTTGAATACGGTGGCGATGTTGGGCATGTGCTCTCCGGCGGTCGCATCGACGCCGCATGCCGCAGTCCCTCGACCTCGGTCCGGTCTGCGATCTTCTTGGCGCCATCGATGCCGATCCCTGTGGGGCGACTGTACCCTGCCGTCGGGCATGGCCGCGTAACAGCCGGCAGGCGCGCGGGCGGCCCGGCGCGCCCGACGAGCCGGCCGTGCTGTCGCGGCCCGTCGATTGCTCGTTCGCCCCGCCAGGGCGTCTGGTGGCATCGAGCGGGAATCCGGCATGGCCAAGACTGTGGGCGACTTCATCGTCGAGCGGCTGCACCAGTGGGGCGTCCGGCTGATGTTCGGCTATCCGGGCGACGGCATCAACGGCGTGTTCGGCGCCCTCAACCGGGCCGAGGGAAGGATCCGCTTCATCCAGGTGCGCCACGAGGAGATGGCGGCGTTCATGGCATCGGCCTATGCCAAGTTCACCGGCGAGCTCGGGGTCTGCATCGCGACATCCGGCCCTGGCGCCTCGCACCTCGTCACTGGTCTCTACGATGCCCGGCTCGACCACATGCCCGTGCTGGCGATCACGGGCCAGCAGGCGCGCGACGCGCTCGGCGGCCACTACCAGCAGGAGATCGACCTGTCGTCGCTGTTCAAGGACGTCGCCGGCTCGTACGTCCAGCAGGCCGGGATGCCCGCCCAGGTGCGCCACATCGTGGACCGCGCGGTGCGCGTGGCCGTCGCGGAGCGCCGCGTCACGGCCATCATCCTGCCGAACGATCTGCAGGAGGAATCGTACGAGGATCCCCCGCGCGCCCACGGCACCCTGCACTCGGGCATCGGCTTCGCCAGGCCGCTGGTGCTGCCCGCGCCGGCGGATCTCCAGCGCGCCGCCGACGTGCTCAACGCCGGCAGGAAGGTCGCGCTGCTGGTCGGGGCGGGCGCGCTGCAGGCGACCGACGAGGTCATCGCCGTGGCCGATGCGCTGCAGGCGGGCGCCGCGAAGGCGCTGCTGGGCAAGGCCGCCTTGCCCGACGACCTCGGCTGGGTCACGGGCTCGATCGGCCTGCTGGGCACCGAGCCCAGCTGGAAGATGATGAACGCGTGCGACACCCTGCTGATGATCGGGTCGGGCTTCCCGTATGCGGAATTCCTGCCCAAGGAAGGGCAGGCGCGGGCGGTGCAGATCGACATCGCGCCCGACATGCTGTCGCTGCGCTATCCGATGGAGGTCAACCTGGTGGGCGACGCGGCGCTGACCCTGCGCGCGCTGCTGCCGCTGCTGCGTCCCAAGACCGACCGCGCATGGCGCGACGAGATCGCCGGCTGGATGTCGACCTGGTGGAGGACGCTCGAGGACCGCGCGATGCAGCCGGCCACGCCCGTCAACCCGCAGCGCGTGGCCTGGGAGCTGTCGCCGCGCCTGCCCGGCGACGCGATCATCACCAGCGACTCGGGCTCGTGCGCCAACTGGTATGCGCGCGACCTGCGCATGCGGCGCGGGATGATGGCATCGCTGTCGGGCGGGCTGGCCTCGATGGGCGCGGCCGTGCCGTATGCGATCGCCGCGAAGTTCGCCCATCCGGGCCGGCCGGTCATCGCACTGGTGGGCGACGGCGCGATGCAGATGAACAACATGGCCGAGCTCATCACGGTGTCGAAGTACTGGCAGCAGTGGAGCGACCCGCGCTGGATCGTCTGCGTCTTCAACAACGAGGACCTGAACCAGGTCACATGGGAGCAGCGCGTGATGGAGGGCGATCCGAAGTTCGACGCGTCGCAGCAGATCCCCGACGTGCCGTATCACCGGTTCGCGGAGCTGATCGGCCTGCGCGGACTCTACGTCGACGATCCGGCGCAGCTCGGGCGCGCCTGGGACGAGGCGCTCGCCAGCGATCGGCCGGTCGTGCTGGAGGTCAAGACCGACCCCGAGGTGCCGCCGCTGCCGCCGCACATCACGCTCAAGCAGGCGACCGCCTTCGCCAAGGCGCTGGCCAAGGGCGACCCGCGCGAAGGAGGCGTGTTCATCGGCGCGATGCGCCAGGTGCTCGGCACCCTCCTGCCCGGCGACCGCCGCTGACCCCGCGCTCGCGGCGGGGAACGCCCGTCACGTTCGCGCGCGCGTGACGCGCCCGCGAACGGCGCCGCGCGTCACGCCCTGGCGCTGCGCCGCGCGAGGACGGCGTCGCGCAGCACGTCCAGCACGGCGACCGAGTCGTCCCAGCCGATGCAGCCATCGGTGATGCTCTTGCCGTATTCCAGCTTGGCCGGATCGTCCTTGCCGGGCGTGAACTTCTGCGCGCCGGCGTTCAGGTGGCTCTCCACCATCACGCCGAAGATGCACGCGTTGCCCGCGGCGACCTGGTCGGCCACGTCGCGCGCCACGCCCACCTGGCGCTCGTACTTCTTCTCGCTGTTGGCGTGGCTGAAGTCGATCATCAGGCGACACGGCAGCTTCGCGGCCTCGAGCTCCGCGCACGCGGCCTGGACGCTGGCGGCGTCGTAGTTGGGCGCCTTGCCGCCGCGCAGGATCACGTGGCAGTCCTTGTTGCCGCGGGTCTCGACGATGGCGACCTGGCCGTTCTTGTGCACCGACATGAAGTGGTGCGGCCGGCCCGCGGCCTGGATCGCGTCGATGGCGATCTTGAGGTTGCCGTCGGTGCCGTTCTTGAAGCCCACCGGCGCCGACAACCCGGAGGCGAGCTCGCGGTGCACCTGGCTCTCGGTGGTGCGCGCGCCGATCGCGCCCCAGCTGATCAGGTCGCCGATGTACTGCGGCGAGATGACATCCAGGAACTCGCCGGCGGCGGGCACGCCGAGGCGGTTGATGTCCAGCAGCAGCTGGCGCGCGATGCGCAGGCCCTCGTGGATGCGGTAGCTCTCGTCGAGGTACGGGTCGTTGATCAGGCCCTTCCAGCCGACGGTGGTGCGCGGCTTCTCGAAGTACACGCGCATCACGATCTCCAGCGTGTCCGCGTACTTCTCGCGCTCGGCCTTCAGCTTGCGCGCGTATTCGAGCGCCGCGGCCGGATCATGGATGGAGCACGGGCCGATCACCACCAGCAGGCGGTCGTCCTGGCCGGCGACGATGTTGCGCACCGCGTTGCGCGTGCCGCCGACCAGGGTCTCCACCGGCGTGCCCGCGATCGGGAAGAAGCGGATCAGGTGCTCGGGCGGCGGCAGCGGCGTGACGTCGCGGATGCGCTGGTCGTCCGTGTCGCTGGTGCGCTCGCTCAGCGACAGCGTGTGGCGCGCTTCGGGCGTCGGCTTGGCATTCGTCATCATCTGCTCCGGTGTTCTCGTGAGTCTGGCGATTCGGGGGTACCGGCACCGGCGAAAAAAAACCGCCGGGAGGCCGGCGGTCTTTCGAAGGTCTCGTTGCTTTTCAGCGTGCGATTGCCTCTCCAGCCACCTGACGGGGCGAGAACCAAAAGTACGCAAAAAAGAAACGCGAGACGTTCATGGAAGTTCGAATGTAGCACGGCGTGGGACGCGTGGCTTCGCACGGCGGAAACCGGCGCTTGCGCTGGCGTGGATCCGGCGACTTCGCGCCGGATGACACCTTCCAGTCACCCTGCGCGAAGTCGCAGGATCCACGAATCACGCGGTACCGCCGACGACCAAGCCGTCGATGCGCAAGGTCGGCTGGCCCACGCCCACCGGCACGCTCTGGCCTTCCTTGCCGCAGACGCCCACGCCGGAGTCGAGCTCCATGTCGTTGCCGATCATCGAGATGCGCGTCAGCGCGTCGGGCCCGTTGCCGATCAGCGTGGCGCCCTTGACCGGGTACTGGATCTTGCCGTTCTCGACCCAGTAGGCCTCGCTGGCGGAGAACACGAACTTGCCGCTGGTGATGTCGACCTGGCCGCCGCCGAAGTTGGTGGCGTACAGCCCGCGCTTGATCGAGGCGACGATCTCCTCGCGCGGCGTGTCTCCGCCCAGCATGTAGGTGTTGGTCATGCGCGGCATCGGCGTGTGCGCGTAGCTCTCGCGGCGGCCGTTGCCCGTGGGCTTGACGCCCATCAGGCGCGCGTTGAGCGAATCCTGGATGTAGCCGCGCAGGATGCCGTCCTCGATCAGCACGTTGCGCTGGCTCGGGTTGCCCTCGTCGTCGACGTTGAGCGAGCCGCGGCGGTCGGCGATGGTGCCGTCGTCCAGCACCGTGACGCCCTTGGCCGCCACGCGCTTGCCGATGCGGCCCGCGAACGTGCTCGAGCCCTTGCGGTTGAAGTCGCCTTCCAGGCCGTGGCCCACCGCCTCGTGCAGCAGCACGCCCGGCCACCCCGGGCCCAGCACCACGGTCATCTCGCCAGCGGGCGCCGGGCGCGACTCGAGGTTCGTCAGCGCGGCGTTGACGGCCTGGTCGACGTACTTCGACAGGATCTGCTCGGTGAAGTAGCCCAGGCCGAAGCGGCCCCCGCCGCCGCCCGAGCCCGTCTCGCGGCGCCCGTTCTGTTCGGCGATGACGGTGATCGACAGGCGCACCAGCGGGCGCACGTCGGCCGCACGGGTGCCGTCGGCGCGCGCGACCAGCACGACGTCGTGCTCGGCGGCCAGGCCGGCCATGACCTGCACGACGCGCGGGTCGCGGGCGCGGGCCATCTTCTCGATGCGTTCGAGCAGCGCCACCTTCTGCGTGGAGTCGAGCGTGGCGATCGGGTCGCCCGTGCCGTACAGCAGGCGGCTGCCGGAGATGCGGGTCTTGCCCTGCAGCTTCACGCGCCTGCTCTGGCCCGCGGCCGCGATCGCGCGCACGGTGCGCGCGGCGTCCATCAGCGAGTTCGCGGAGATGTCGTCGGAATAGGCGAACGCCGTCTTCTCGCCGGCGACGGCGCGCACGCCCACGCCCTGGTCGATCGAGAAGCTGCCGCTCTTGACGATGCCTTCCTCCAGGCTCCAGCCCTCGTGGCGCGTGGTCTGGAAGTAGAGGTCGGCGTCGTCGATGCGGTGTTCGCCCATCGCGGCCAGCGTCGCCGCGAGGTTCGTCTCGGTGAGGCCGAACGGCGCCAGCAGCAGGCCCTCGGCAATGGCCAGTCGTTCGATCGTCGGTTCGCGTGTGATCACGGCGGGCTCCTGGTTTGCTGGTTCAGGGACAAGCCGGCACGTTCCGGCGAATCCAGGGAAAGGTGGCTCGATTGTGCAGGCTGTTCGCCCGGTTGGCGGCGCCTGCGCGGGCGTCCAGGAAAAGTTCCATCGGCGGTCGAGCTGCCAGGCCCTCTGAAGAAGGAGTCTGACATGTTCAATCGCCCACTGCTCGCCATCGCCGGCATGGCCCTCGCCTCGAGCGCGGCCTTCGCCCAGGGGACGTACTACGACCCGCCGCGCTACGACGACCAGCACTACAGCGACCCGCAGCGCCTCGACGCTCAGCGCTACAGCGATCCGCAACGCCACGACGGCTATTCCCGCGCCGCCTGGCGCGAGCAGCAGCGGACCGCCGAGCAGGAGCAGCGCATTCGCGACGGCCAGGCCAACGGCAGCATCACGCCGCGCGAAGCTGCC
>Ga0207695_10005725_pt1 | contig 16375 bp, 14 predicted proteins | sample KBSC54metaG_FD_184354 | JGI IMG/M metagenome (GOLD analysis project Ga0207695, IMG submission 184354) | Corn rhizosphere microbial communities from Kellogg Biological Station, Michigan, USA - KBS C5-4 metaG (SPAdes) (version 2) | ecosystem: Host-associated > Plants > Roots > Rhizosphere > Soil... | reverse complement strand
CGTTGTTGGCCATCTCGATGCAGGCGAGCTTGTAGACCGCTGCCGCCGCCTCCTCGGCGCTGGCCAGCCCCGTCGGCTGTGCCAGCCTGGTCTCCAGCGCCTGGCGCGCGCCCTCCAGGTCGAGCTCGAAGCTGCCGCCCATGAACGCGTCCGCGCCCAGCAGACCGAGGATCAGGCAGGCGTCGGTCAGGGTCGGCTCCTCGCCGCCGCGCCCGAAGGCCACCGGCCCGGGCCGGCTGCCCGCACTTTGCGGTCCGACCCGGATCACCCCGCGGGGGTCGACCCAGCCTATGCTGCCGCCGCCGGCGCCGATCGCCACCACGTCCATCAGGCTGAGGCCGGTCAGGTAACCGGGGCTCGGATGCCCGGGCGCGGGCACCATGGTGCGGTGGCGCAGGGTCACCTTGCCGTCGACGATCACCCCGGCGTCGAAGCTGGTGCCGCCGACGTCGGCGGTGATGATGTTGGCGCGCCCGATCATCGCCCCGAACTTCATCGCTCCGACGTAGCCAGCCACGGGGCCGGAATTGATCAGGGTCACCGGATAGCGCTTGATCTCGTCGGGCGTGGCCACCCCGCCGGCGGCGTGCACCATCCTCAGCGCGCCCTCGAAGCCGGCTTCGCGGAAGTAGCGCTGCAGGTCGTCGACGTACCTGCGCACGCCCGGCGAGATGAAGGCGTCGATCACGGTGGTGTTGGTGCGTTCGTATTCGCGGATCGCCGGGAACACCTCGCTGGAGATCGACACCGGCATGTCGGGCGCCAGTTCCAGGATCGCCTCGCGGATCGCCCGTTCGTGCGCCGGATTGGCGAACGACCAGAGCAGGCAGACGGCCATGGCCTGGACATCGTGCGAGCGCAGGAACGCCCGCAGCGAGCGCCGCAGCGCCTCCGGGTCGAGCGGGAACACCACCTGGCCCTGCGCGTCGATCCGCTCGTCCACCTCCAGGATGCGCTCGCGCGGCACGATCTGGGGCAGGGGCCGCAGCTGCAGCGGGTCGAGCGTGCCCCAGCGGTGGATGCGCGCCATGTAGAGGGTGTCGGCCGTGCCCGCGGTGGTCACCAGCCCGACCTTCGGGCCGCGCAGCTCGGCCAGCACGTTGGTCGCCACGGTGGTGCCGTTGATCGCCAGCCGGCAGCGGCTCAGGAACGCCTGCTCGCTGAGGTCCAGCTTGGCCGCCACCTCACGCACCGCCTCGCTGATGCAGCGGCTGTAGTCGTCGTGGGTCGACAGCACCTTGGCGGTGGTGGTCGTCCCCGCCGCGTCGATGACGACGGTATCGAGGAACGTGCCGCCGATATCCATCGCCATGATGAATTCAGTCATTCAGGAACTCCGTGGGCAGGCGCGACCCGGGACTGCGGGCGGCCCAGATGCCGGCGGCCACTGTGCGGAGTTGAGAGACGCGACGCCAATGTGTGTCTCCCGAACCCAGCCATGCTGGACGCGCATATTTCCGAAGGCCGCTTCGCCTACGTTGCCAAACCGGGTTTACGGTGACGAACCACATACGTCATCGCCGGGCGTGTCCCGGCGACCCATGAGCGCCTTGCTCGGTCCGTGGTCATGGGCGCCGGACGAGCCGGGCCGTGATTAGGGGATTGCATGCTCACCCCACGTCCAGTCCGCCCCCATCCACCGCCGCCTCGACGCCGCTGACGTAGGTGTTGGCCTCCGAGCACAGGAACACCGCCAGGTTGGCGAAGCTCTCCGGCGTGCCGGCGCGGCCCACGGCGGGGATGTAGCCGATCCGCGCCGCAGCCTCGACGAAGGCCTCGTTGACGGTAGTGGCGCCAACGGCCTCGGGGCCGGCGATCCGGGTCACCTTCTCGGGCCCGAGCACATAGCCGGGGTGCAGGGTGTTCACCAGGATCTGGTCCGCGCCCAGGTCCTTGGACAGGAACTTGGCCAGGTTGGTCAACGCCGCCTTCGCCGCGGTGAAGTCAGGGTGCACGTCGACCGGCGCGACCCGCACGCCGACGCTGGGCTTGTAGATCGAACCCGCGCCGATGAAGAGCATCCGTCCCCACTGCTGCGCCTTCATGTGCGGGATCACCGCCCGCGCCATCCGCACGCCGGCATGGAAGGTGATGTTGAAGGTCTCCTCCCAGTCGGCGTCGCTGATCTCCATGAACTGCCGGTTCAGGTGCAACGATGGAGCGAACACCATGATGTCCAGACGCCCGAACGCCTCCACCGCCTGCTTCACGAAGATGTCGGCCGCCTCGCGGTGGGCCAGGTCGCACTTGATCGGCAGCGCGCGTCCCGGCAGGCCCTTGGCCGCCTCCGTGATTTCCTCCAGCGGCTGGGACGAGCGGGCGCAGAAGGCGACGTTGGCCCCTTCCTCGAGCAGGCGCAGGACGGTCGCGCGGCCCATGCCCTTGCTGGCGCCCGCGACGACCGCGGCGCGGCCCTTCAGCCCGAGTTCCATGGTCTCCTCCTGATCCGCTTGCGGGACTTGGGCCGCAGGCTAACACGAACCTGGCTGTGGCGCAGGGCCTTGCCTCGCCGCCGGCTCGGCCGCAGGAGAGGGGCATGCTGGTCGCCCACATCTCCGATTTCCACGTCGTTCCCCCACCGGAGCTCTATTACGGCCGGCTCGACACCCGCCTGTCCCTGGCCCGCGCCCTCGAACGGATCGAGTCCCTCAGCCCGCGTCCGGACCTGGTGGTCGGGACCGGCGACCTGGTCGACAAGCCCTCGGCCGGGGCCTACGCGGCGCTGCGTTCGGTCCTCGCCGGGCTGACCATTCCGCTGCGCCTGATCCCCGGCAACCACGACGACCGCGGCCTGCTCGCCGAGGCCTTCCCGGACCACCCCTACCTTGGCGGTGACCTCGTCAATTTCACCGCCGACTACGAGGCCTTCCGGCTGGTCGCCTTCGACGCCGTGGTCGCCGGCAAGGAGTACGCCCGGCCGACGCCCGAGGCCCTGGACTGGCTGGAGGGCGCGCTGGCGGCCGAGCCCCGTCGCCCGGTGATGCTGGTCATGCACCACCCGCCCATCGACACCCGCATGGACTTCGTCGACGCCTTCCAGGGCGGCTGGTCGCCCGAGTTCCTGGCGCTGATCCGGGCCAACCCGCAGGTGCGCCTGATCCTCTGCGGCCATGCGCACCGGCCCATCGACGCGGTCGTCGGGGCCGCACGCGTCTCGGCCGCCGGCAGCACGGCGCACCAGTTCATCCTCTCGACCGACTTCGCCACGCCGCCCCGCATGGTGTTCGAGCCGCCGATGCTGCGCCTGCACTACTGGCGGGATGGCGAGGTGGTCTCCCACCTGATCCCGGTCGAGGCCGGCCATGACACGCTGATGTTCAAGGGCGTGGACGAGACCACCTGGCCGGCGACGGCCGAACGGCTGAAGGCGCGCCTGCAGCGGTCGCAGGACGGCTCCTAGCCGGCCGGTTCCGCCAGCATCGCTTCGGGCACGCGCAGGCCGCGCTGCACGGCTGGCCGCGCCCCGATCTCCGCCAGCCAGCGGTCGATCTTCGGCGTCGGCCCCAGCGCGTCGGGCGATCTGGTGCGGAACCTGGGCAGCACCGCCGCCGTCCAGGTGTAGGCGGAAATGTCGGCGATGCTGTAGTCGCCCGCCAGGTAGGTGTGACCTTCGAGCCGCCGCTCCAGCACGCCGAACAACCGGGCGGCCTCCTTGGTGAAGTGGTCGATGGCTTCGGGGACCGGGGTCTTGGCGCGGACCGCGAAGGAACCCCACTGGCCGAGCATCGGGGCAAGGCCGGACGTCGACCAGAACAGCCACTCCAGCGCCTGCTGCCGCCGCCGTCCGTCCCGCGCGATCAACGCGTGCTGCTTGTCCGCGAGGTAGAGCAGGATCGCGCCGGTCTCGAACACGGCCTGCCGGCCATCCACGCCGGTCTCGTCGACAATGGTGGGAATCTTGTTGTTCGGATTGAGCTCCAGATAGTCCGCCGCGAACTGTTCGTTTGCCGAGATGTCGACCGGGTGCGTCGTGTACGGCAGCCCGAGCTCCTCGAGCGCGATCGAGGCCTTGTGCCCGTTGGGCGTCTTCCACGTGTACAGCTGGATCATCCGGTCAGCGCCACTGTACCGATGCGGCGATCACTTGCGGATCGCGCAGCTGATCGTGCAGCGCGCTGCCTTCGATCGCGCAGTCGCCCCGGCCGTCGCGACCGACCTTGCAGTCGGCGTCGCGGCCGAAGGCGGCGGCCATGAGCGTGGAGCGGTCGGCCGCGGGGGTCTGCAGCGTGATGCGCACCCAGCGGTCAGGCGTGGGCCCCAGCGCCACGCACAGGCTCGACTCGTCGGGAACCTCCAGGATGGGGCCGCGCACGATCGCGGCAGAGCTCTCGCCGGTGCAAACGGACGCAGCTGCGGCTGGCAGCGCCGTCGTGGCCACGATGAGCGTCGCCAGGAGGCCTGTTCCCGCGCTCACCCATCTGCCGGCCATCACACCTCCGACGTCCATCGGCTACCCAACGGGCCGCGGCCGTTTCGGTTTCATCTTGGCCGAGACGTAAGCCCCGCCATGATGCAAAAACCCTTCGCGCCAGGAGACCCGCCCAATGACCGACCATCTGCTCGAGACCTTCGAGGACGGCATCGCCACGCTCACCATGAACCGGCCCGAGGCGCGCAACGCCCTATCGGTCGAGATGCAGATCGCACTCAAGGACGCCGCGCCGCGCCTGGCCAACGATCCGAAGGTGCGGGTGGTGGTGCTCACCGGGGCCGGGGGCGCCTTCTGCTCCGGTGGCGACGTGAAGGGTTTCGCGGCCGGCCGTGCGTCCGGCGGGCTCAGCCAGGAGTCGACCCTGGAGGAGCGGGTCACCGACCTGCGCGCCCGCATGGACGTGTCGCGCTGGATGCACGAGATGCCCAAGCCGACCCTGGCGGTGATCCCCGGCGCGGCCGCCGGCGCCGGCTTCTCCCTGGCGCTCTCCTGCGACCTGCGCATCGCCGCCGACGAGGCGAAGATGACCACCGCCTTCGCCAAGGTCGGCGTCTCCGGCGACTATGGCGGTTCCTGGTTCCTCCCCCGCCTGGTCGGCGAGGCCAAGGCGCGCGAGCTCTATCTGTTCAGCGACGTGATCACCGGCGCCGAGGCGGCCCGCCTGGGGATCGTGAACCGCTCGGTGCCGCGCGCCGAGCTGGCCGAGGCGGCCCAGGCCTGGGCCCGCAAGCTGGCCGCCCTGCCGCCGATCGCCGTGGCCTACATGAAGGACTATTTCCGCGCCTCGGCCCACGCCAGCCTCGGCGATCAGCTCGACCGCGAGGCGCTGGGCCAATCCCGCACCATGATGACCGAGGACCACAAGGCCGCGGCGCGCGCCTTCGTCGAGGGAACGACGCCGGTGTTCCAGGGGCGCTGAGGTCAGCGCAGCCGGCGAAACGTCTCACGGATCTCCGCCACCACCGTTGCCGGAACTTCGGCGGGGGAGAAGTGCCCGCCGCGCGGCTGATAGGACGTGCGGATCAGGTTGTAGTAATCGGCCGTCCAGAACCGCGACCGGCTGGTCTGGTCGTACTCGAAGAAGCTGATCCCGGTCGGCGCCTCGACCACCGGCTGACGGTCGTGCGCGGGGCGCCAGGGGTGATCCGCGCCGGTGCGGTAGGCGCGGACCGAGCTCGCCAGGCTCTCGGTCAGCCAGTAGAGCGAGAAGGTCGTCAGCAGGAAGTCCTCGGAAAACGCGTTGCGCACGTCGCCGCGGCAGTCGCTCCAGTGCCGACGCGCCTTGATCAGCCAGGCCAGCAGGCCGGCCGGGGAGTCGTGCAGGCCCGCCGCCAGGGTCTGCGGCTCGACGGTATGGACGACGCGGTGCGAGCTCGGCGTCGTCGGCGGCGAGGTCGGCGCGGCGGCCAGCACCGGATCGGAGGGCGGCGTGGCGGGCGGCTCGAAGCCCCAGTCCCAGTTCCAGGGACCCAGCGGGCCGGGCGGGATCGGCCGCGCGGGCGCCAGAGGCACCGCGCCCAGCAGGTGGATGCCGATCAGCTTGTCCGCATGGGCGTGGCCCAGCTGGGCGGTGACCACGGCGCCCATGTCGCCACCGGCTGCGCCGAAGCGGTCATAGCCGAGCACGTCGCGCATCAACCGCACCCAGAGGTCGGCGGTGCGGAACGAACCGATGTCGGTCCTCGTCAGCGGCGTCGAGAAGCCGAAGCCGGGCAGGGACGGGACCACGACGTCGAAGGCGTCGGCCGGATCACCGCCGTGCGCCCCCGGGTCAGCCAGCGGCCCGATGGTCGCGTTCCAGTCCCAGAACGTCCAGGGCCAGCCATGCGTCAGGACCAGGGGAACCGGCTTCGGACCACGCCCAGGCCTGTGGATGAAGTGGATCGGCACGCCGTCGATCTCGACCCGGTAGTGATCGAAGGCGTTGATCCGCGCCTCGGCCGCCCGCCAGTCGAACGCGCGCCATGCGCCCACCCACCGCCTGAGCTCCTCGGTCGGCACGCCGTAGCGCCAGTCCTCGTTGTGATGGTCCGGCGCAAACCGGGTGCGGGCCAGCCGGTCCTGCAGGTCGTCCAGCGCAGCCTGCGGGAAGTTCACCTGGAAGGGGTGGGCGTCCATTCGACGATCCTCGCAAACTCCGGCTGCGGCGGAGGCGGCCGGGCAGGCGAATGGGCGCCTGGGCCGGGGCTTCTGGCAAGCTCGCGTGCGAACTGTTCGGCGACAATCCCGCGAAGCAATTGTTAGCGTTAAGCGAATGGTGGCCATTTTTGGCCTAGCCTGCCGAAACGCAAATCGGTGACGACACCTGCCAATGCCCAGAAGAGAGGCGGCCTGTCTGGCCCTCGTGGCGGCCATCCTGAGTGCGTCGCCGCTCGCCGCGAACGCCCAGACGGCCGTCAGCTTCTCGCCAATGCAGCGGGCGGAGCTGATCGCCCTGATCGGGGCCAGGGGGGAGCCCGTCGCGCTCTATCCGCAGGTGCTGGGGGCGCTCGGCCTCGAAAATACCTCCCCTGCGCAGGTCTTCAGGCAGTTGGCTGTGGCCGATCGCGGGACCGGCATTACCCGTCAGGCCAGGTACCAGCGCCGGGAACCGCCGGCCGGCGCGTCCGCCGCGTGCGCCTCATCCGCCAACCCGGTCCATCCCTTCCAGACCTCTCGCCGTCGCCTCGGCGTCCGACCGCGCCACCGCGGCCCCCACACGCCTGGCGGCCGCCAGCAGAAAGAAGACGCTCACCGGCGCCAGCGCGTACAGGCTGAGCACCCCGATCCGCAGCGAGCCTGACGCCTCGCTGATCTTGCCGGCCAGGTAGGGCCCGAGCGAGAAATTCGAGACCATCACCAGCATCGCGAAGGTCGCCGCGCCGGTGGCCCGCATGCGCGAGGCCATCAGTTCCTGCACCAGCGCCGCCGCGCCGCCCTGCGACATGCTCTGGAGCATCACGAAGCAGGCGAAGCCGGCGAAGAAGATCCGCTGGTCAGAGGTGTTGAACAGCACTGCGGCGACCGGCGCCGGGATGAGGATCGCGGCCATCAGCACCCAGATCGCCGCACGCGGGTCGCGGCGGCGCAGGAAGTCGGTCAGGGCGCCGCCGCAGATCAGGCCCACCACCCCGAAGACGGCGAGCAGCACGCCCATGGTCACGCCGCCGACGCCATGCGCCGGGTGGAAGGTCCGCAGCAGGTAGGGCGTCGCCCAGAACTGCACGGCGTTGTTCAGGCACCCGGCGATGGCCGTGCCGACCGCGAAACAGATGAACACCGGAGACCGGAAGGTGCGGTCGATGAAGGCCCGGTCCCTCACCGCCATCGACTGCGCGAACGAGGCGATGGCGTAGCCCGCGATCGCCAGCGCCAGCCACTGGGCCCAGTCGCCGGTCAGCGCGGTCAGCCCGCAGGCAACGACCGCGAGCCCCGCCGCGATGGCGACATTGATCCATCCGGCCGGCGGCGACAGCCTGAAGATCGAGACAAAGCTGAACGGCGGCAACACGACGCCGACATCTGCGAAGAACGCGCCCCAGGCCGAGCGGGCGCCGTCGTCGGGCCTGACCGGCTCCACCTCGAAGCGCCCGCGCAGCGGCTCGCGCAGCCGGAACATCAGCAGCGCCACGAGCAGGCCGGGTACGCCGCACAGCAGGAACGCCGCCTGCCAGGGGCGGATCAACCCCGCCAGTCCAAGCCGCGGCGCCAGATGCGGCCAGGCCTGCACGACCGCGCCGCCGATCATCAGCGCCAGTCCCCCGCCTAGCACGCCGCCGGTCAGGTAGACCCCGAACGCCGTCGCCCGCCGGTGTCTCGGAAAGAGGTCGGGGATCAGGGCGTGGCTGGCCGGGTTGGCCACCGCCTCGCCGGCGCTGACGCCGACCCGCGCCAGCGCCAGGTGCGCCAGGCTGCCGGCGAAGGCGGAAAGGGCGGTCATCCCGGACCATAGGCCGAGGCCCAGGCCCATCAGCCGCAGGCGTCGCCAGCGGTCCGCAAGCCGCCCCGTGGCGATGCCGAAGATGGCGTACAGGGCAGCGAACACGGTGCCGTACAGGAACCCGATCTGGGCGTCCCCGACGTGCAGGTCCTTCTTGATGGATTCGGCCAGGATCGAGAGGATGCTGCGGTCCAGGTAGTTCAGGGCATTGGCCACTGTCAGCAGCAGCAGGATGACCACGGCTGGCGAGCCGACGACGGGCGCCCGCCGCGCCACCGCCGCGCTTGTGTTCACGATGGCCGTGTCTGCCTTTGCGTCCACCATTCCCCCCGCGCCGCGCGCCAAGGCCTATACGGCCCCGGGCCTGTAACGCGAGTCCCTACACCGCGAACTTCTGGGCGAGTCGCGCCGTCAGGTCCCCCAGGCTTGGGGCGGAGTGCGCCCGCCAGGCCATCGCCAGGCGCAAGGTGAGGTGCTCGCCAAGGCCCTGAAGCGGCGCGAAGGTCACGCCTGCGAACTCGATGCCGCTCGACGGGGCGGGGATGATGGCCAGGCCAATGCCGGCCGCCACCAGGCTCAGGGTCGTATAGGTGTCCGGCGGCTCCAGCTCGACGCGCGGCCTGAGGCCCTGGCGCGTGAACTCCGCCCACAGGGCCGCATGCAGTTCCGGGCGCCGCTCCCGCTCGAACATGAAGATCGGCTGGTCCTGGATATCCAGCAGCGTGACTGTGGCCTTCTGCGCCAGCGGCCAGCCGTTGGGAATCGCCAGCACCGGTCGGGACTCCTCGATCGTGCAGCTTTCGATCCCCGGCAGCTCGTCGGGGCGGGGGAAGATGATGCCGATGTCGATGCCGCCTTCCAGCAACGCCTGCTCCTGCGGCAGGGTGGACATCATCTGCAGCTTGATCTTGCATTCCGGCTCGAGCTCGCGGATTTCGCGGATCATCGCCGGCAGCGCCTTGGTCAGCGCCACGGCCACGAACCCCACGGTGACGCTCTGCAGCTTGCCCTCGTGGATCAGCCGCGAGATGCGCAGGCCGTTGTCCAGGTGTCGCAGGGCCGGTTCCAGCTCGCGCAGCAGCGCTTCGCCGGCCGGGGTCAGGGCGACGCTGCGGCGGGTGCGCTCCAGCAGCTTGAAGCCGAGGGCCGTCTCCAGCCGGGCGATCGACTGGCTCAGCGGCGGCTGGGCGATCCCCAGCTTCTCTGCCGCGCGCGAAAAATGCCGCTCTTCGGCGACGGCGACAAAATGACGGAATTGCGTAAGATTCACCGACCCTCTCCTGAGGCGGAGATATCACGCAGATGATATAACTAGAAGGCTATTTTATATTAGAATACCCCGATTTCTGAGGGTATCCCTGGAGGAAGCAGCGCCACCGCGCCGGATGCGCGAGAAGGACGAGGAAGATGAGCGGCCGCCCCGAACTGATTGATGCGGATGCGCACGTGAATCCGCCGCCTACCTTCTGGGACGATTACTTGCCGTCCCATCTGGTGAGCAAGGCGCCCAAGATCGAAGCCGGTGGCCCGGGCGAGGGCCATGACTGGGTGGTGTTCGAGGGGACGCGCAAGCCGCTCGGCATCCTGGCCGCGCTGGGCGGTCGCAAGGTCGAGGACTACAAGGCGGCGGGCCGCGAGTCCGAATTGCGCCGCGGCAGCTGGGAGGCCGCCTCGCGCCTGCAGGACATGGAGACCGACGGCGTCGACACGGCGGTGCTCTACGGCGGCGGCCCGCTCGGCACAGGCGACAACGAGCTCTACCTGGCCAGCTTCGACGCCTACAACCGCTGGCTTGCCGACTTCTGCAAGCACAGCCCCCAGCGCCTGGTGGGCGTCGCCTACCTGCCGATGCAGGACGTGGACCAGTCGGTCCGGATGCTGAAGGATGCCGCGAAGCGCGGCCTGAAGGGCGTCAACATTCCGGCCTTCCCGCAATCGGCGAACGGGATCAGCGGTGGCGGATTTGCCGCCCAGGTGCTGGCTTTGACCGGCGACCCCGACGGCCCGCGACAGTACGACGATCCGCAGTTCGACCCGTTCTGGCAGGCCGCGGTCGACCACGACATGGCGGTGACCATCCACCTGGGCGCCCGGGTCGCCCGACCGGGCCAGAACCGCTTCTTGCCCAACCTGGTGATGACCAAGGTCAGCATGGCCGAGCCGATCGCGATCATGATCTTCGGCGGCGTGTTCGAGCGCTTCCCGACGCTGCGCTTCGGCTCGATCGAGAGCGGCGTCGGCTGGTTTGCCTGGATGGCCGAATACATGGACGCGATCTGGCTCAACCAGCGCCACTGGCTGAAGAACGAGCTGAAGAATCCGCCCAGCCACTACATGGACCAGAACGTCTACGGCTCCTTCATCCGCGATCCGACCGGTGTCGCCAACTTCCACAAGGTCGGCGGCCGAAACATCATGTGGTCGACGGACTACCCGCACTCGGAAACGACCTGGCCGAATTCGCAGGCGAACCTGGACAAGCATTTCGCCGGCATTCCCGAGGCCGACCGGCGACAGATCGTCTGCGAGAATGCGCGCCGGTTCTACGCGCTCTGAGAGACTTCATCGCGCCCGACGACCTGGGCTCCAGGTCTGCCGGACCTGCGCAAGTTCATGGCGGAGATGCCAACATGCTCGACATTCTGATCAAGGGCGGCACGGTGGTCGACGGCGCCGGAAGCCCTGCCCGCATCGCCGACGTCGGGCTGAAGGACGACCGCATCGTCGCCATCGGAGATATCTCGGAGGCGGCGAGGCAGACGATCGACGCGACCGGCCTGCTGGTCACGCCCGGCTTTGTCGACCCCCACACCCACTACGACGGCCAGCTGTTCTGGGATCCTTACGCCACCCCTTCCAGCCTGCATGGGGTGACCTCGGTAATCGCCGGCAACTGCGGCTTCACCCTGGCGCCGCTGCGCCCTCAGGACGCCGACTTCCTGCGCCGCATGATGGCGCAGGTCGAGGGCATGCCGCTCGAGGCGCTGGAGAACGGTCTCGCCTGGGACTGGACCAGCTTCGGCAGCTACCTCGGCAAGCTGGACGGCAGGCTCGCCGTCAACGCCGCCTTCATGGTCGGCCACAGCGCCCTGCGGCGCTCGGTGATGGGGCCGGCCGCCACGGGGAACAAGGCAAGCCCCGAGCAGGTCCGCGCCATGGCCGATCTCCTGCACGAGTCCCTCTACGCCGGCGGCCTGGGCCTCTCGACCTCGCTGTCCTTCACCCACATCGACGGCGACGGCCAGCCCGTGCCGTCGCGCTTCGCGGACTGGGAGGACGAGGTCCTGCCCCTGGTGCGGGTGGTCAAGGCGCACGAAGGCACGACGCTGGAGTTCATCATCGACGGCTGCATCGGCCAGTTCAGCGACGCCGAGGTCGACCTGATGACCCGGATGTCGGTGGAAGCCGACCGGCCGCTGAACTGGAACGTCCTGCACATCCGCTCGGACAACCAGGCCGCCTACGAGCACCAGCTGCGCGCGTCGAAGCGGGCCGCGGAGAAGGGCGCCCGTGTCGTCGCCCTGACCATGCCGGTGAACGTGCAGAACTCCCTGAGCTTCCTGACCCACTGCGCCCTGCACCTCCTGCCGGGCTGGGGCGAGGTGCTGCGGCTGCCGCTCGAAGAGCGGATCGCCGTCCTGAAACAACCTGCAACCCGCGCCCGGATGATGGAGACCGCCCAGGACCCCAAGGCCGGCGGACTGAGCCGGCTGACCGAGTGGTCGCGCTACACCATCGGCGCCACGTTCTCCCCGGAGAACGAGGGACTGGCCGGCCGCAACCTTGGCGAGATCGCCGCCGAGCGGGGCCAGGATCCCACCGACTGTATCTTCGATATCGTCATCGCCGACCGGCTGAAGACCGTGCTCTGGTTCAAGGGCGTCGAGGACACCGAGGAGAACTGGCGCAGGCGGGCGGAGGCCTGGAACGACGAGCACGTGCTGCTGGGCGGCTCCGACGCGGGCGCCCACCTCGACCGCATGTGCGGCGCAGGCTACCCGACCGCCTTCCTGGCTGACTGCCTGCGTGGCCGCAAACTCACGCCGCTGGAGCGCGCCGTGCAGCTGATGACCCAGGTTCCGGCGCGTCATTTCGGCCTCGTCGAGCGGGGCGAACTGCGGAAGGGCTGGAAGGCCGACATCGCCATCATCGACCCCGCAAAGGTCGGCGCCCTCCCGGTCGAGCGGGTCGACGACCTTCCTGGCGGCGCCTGGCGCCTGACCTCGTTCTCCGAGGGCGTCGAGCACGTCCTGGTCAATGGCCGCGAGATCGTCCGGTCGGGCAAGCTCACCGATGCGCTCCCGGGGCAGATCCTGAGGTCCGGGACAGATACCTACTCGGTGCGGCCGAGCGCCGCCGCCAAGGCGCCGACGCCCGCGTGATGGGATGCGGGCTCGGCGGAGCACTGGATATCCGCCGTGGACCGGAACTGGGAGAGGCGCGGCCCTAGCCGCGAAGCGTTCGGCAGTCATATAACATATCGGGCAGGTCTCCCGGCCGGCCTGTCGCGAGGGATCTTGTCGACCCGCGCCGTCTGGTCTTCAACCTCGCCCAGCCCCATCTTCCGTCCCGTCCGCGCTCGTCATCGTCCTACCGAAATTGGAGAAGACATGAATCTCCCCCTGAAGATCACCAACTCCGTCTACGTCGGCGGGGAGTGGGTGAAGGCGTCCGGCGAAGCCGAGCCGGTCATCAACCCCGCCACGGAAGAGGTGATCGGCTTCGCCCCAGTGGGCGGCAAGGCCGAGGTGCTGGCGGCCATCGGCGCGGCCCGCGAGGCCTTCGACCGCGGGCCCTGGCCCCGCATGTCGCCCGCCGAACGGGCGGTGAAGCTGAAGGAACTGCACGCGTCCCTGTTGGCCCGGCGCGCCGACGTCCACCGCCTGCTGGTCGAGGAGGTCGGCTGCATCGCATCGGGCGTCCCGAGGCAGTTCGACTTCCCGATGATGCTGGCCATGGACGCTATCGAGCGCGGGTCGCGCTACCGCGACACCCCGCTCCCGCCCGGCACCGTGCCCGGCCCGGACGGCTCGAAGAAGCTGGTGGGCGGCGTGACCCGCCGCGAGCCCGTGGGCGTGGTGGCCGCCATCACCCCCTACAACTACCCTTACCTGCTCAACCTGGTGAAGCTGTTCCCGGCCCTGATCATGGGCAACACGGTGGTGCTGAAGCCGTCGCCCTTTACGCCCTTCTCGGCCCTGATCGTGGCCGAGGCCGCCGCCGAGGTTGGCTTCCCGAAGGGGGTGCTGAACGTGGTCACCGGCGGCAAGGACGTCGGCGAGCTGCTCACCACCGACCGGCGGATCGATCTCGTCACCTTCACCGGCTCCGACGCCGTCGGCGCGGCGATCGCCGGGCAAGCCGCCCCTACGCTGAAGCGCCTGCACCTTGAACTCGGCGGCAAGTCCGCGCTGATCATCCGCGGCGACGCCGACCTCGACCAGGCGGTCGGCGCAGGCATGCTGCACCTGACCCACTGCGGCCAGGGCTGCGTGCTCACCACCCGCCACCTGGTGCACAATTCCATCCGCAAGGCCTACGTCGAGCGGCTGGCCGAGGCGCACCGGGCGATGAAGATCGGCAACCCGGCCGACCCGTCGGTGACCCTGGGACCACTGATCCGCGAGGCGGCGCGGACGCGCACCGAGCGCTATGTGGACGAGGGCGTGAAGTCCGGCGCCACCCTGGTCACCGGCGGCAAGCGGCCGGCAGGGCTCGACAAGGGCTTCTTCTACGAGCCGACCCTGTTCGACAACGTCGAAAACAGCTCCATCGTCGCCCAGGAGGAGGTGTTCGGCCCGATCGGCGTGGTCATCGGCTTCGACACCGACGCCGAGGCCGTCGATATGGCCAATGATTCCGTCTACGGCCTGGGCGGCTCGATCTGGTCCGCCGACATGGGGGCGGCCTTCGACATGGCCTGCGCCATCCGCACCGGCCAGGTCGGCATCAACGGCGGCGGCGCCGCGCCGGGCTCGCCGTTCCTCGGTCCCTTCGGCGGCTACAAGCGCTCCGGAATCGGCCGCGAATGGGGCGATGAAGGACTCAACGCCTTCACCGAGCTGAAGAACCTCACCTTCCGCGAACTCTGACCCGTCTCGGGCAGCGCAAGATCGGGCGCGCCGCAGCGGCGCGCCCGAACCCACTCAGGAGCCTGAAGCATGAAGCATCGCACGCTGGCCGCAGGCCTCGACGTGTCCGCCATCGGCGTCGGCTGCATGCCGATGATCCGCGAAGGCAACATCAACTACGGCCACGCCGACGACGACCAGTCGGTGCGCACCATCCACGAGGCGATCGACCTCGGCGTCACCTTCTTCGACACAGCCGAGATGTATGGGCCGTTCCGCAACGAGGAACTGGTCGGCCGCGCGATCAAGGGCAGGCGGGACGGGCTGGTCATCGCCACCAAGTTCGCCATGCGCTTCGACGGCGATACCCCGATCGGCGTCGACGGCAGCCCGGCCAACGCCCGACGGGCCTGCGAAGGCTCCCTGAAGCGGCTCGGGATCGAGACGATCGATCTCTTCTACCAGCACCGGGTCGACCCCAACACGCCGATCGAGGAGACCGTGGGCGGCCTCGCCGACCTGGTGAAGGAGGGCAAGATCCGCCACATCGGCCTGTCGGAAGCCGCAGCCGGCACGATCCGCCGCGCCGCCCGGACCCATCCGATCGCGGCGCTGCAGAGCGAATATTCGATCTGGGAGCGCGACGTGGAGGACGAGATCCTGCCCGCGTGCCGCGAGAACGGCATCGGCTTCGTGCCCTATAGCCCGCTTGGGCGCGGCTTTCTCGCGGGCGGCATCCGCAGCCTCGCCGAGTTGCCCGCGAACGACTGGCGGCACAACGACCCGCGCTACTCCCCGGAGAACATGCCGAAGAACCTGGCCATCGTGGACACGATCGCCGCGGTCGCGGCGCGGCACGGCGTGTCGAATGCCCAGATCGCACTGGCCTGGCTGCTGGCGCAGGGCGACGACATCGTCCCGATCCCTGGGGTGAAGCGGCTGGAGACGTTGCGTGACAGCGTGCGTGCGCCGGAGGTGAGCCTGACCGCGCAGGACCTGCAGGAGATCGCTGAGGCCGCGCCGAACGGCGGCACGGCGGGGCCTCGCTACGGTCAACGCAGCATGGCAGGCGTCAAGCTCTGATCGGAATAGGCCTCCGACTTTGCGGAGGCCTATTCCGGCACGCGGTAGCCGTCGCGGGTCAGGATGCGCACCGGATCCGTGCCGTCCCAGGCCGCGCAGATGGCGGCGTTGCGCTGGTGGGCGGCCATCATCTCGGGCTGGTATTCGACCAGTTCGGTGATGTGGCCGAAGTCCTTGTAGGTGTCGAAATACTCGACCCGCAGCTTGCCGTGGAATTCGGTGATCGAGGGATAGCCGAGCGACTCGTAGTGCGCTTTCGTGCGGTCGAAATGCCGCGTCATCGTGCAGAAGTGGTGCAGCCCGCCCGACCCCTGCGGGTAGATGTAGCGGTAGACGCTCTCGGTCTCCGACGTCTGCTGGATCAGCTCGATCTGCACCGGCCCGGACTGGGAGACGGCGATCTGCATCTCCAGGTCGCGCTTCGTCCCCTGGTAGGAGGTCTGGTACCAGCGCTTCGGCAGCACCAGGAATGGGCCGACGCCGTAGACGCTGGCCCACCGCCGTGCGGCGGCGATCAGGTCGGGCACGACCCAGGCGACCTGGAAGAAGCGGTATTCGTCCTTGGGCCAGCCATCCTGGTAGAAATAGTTGATCGGTGCGCTGGTCGTCGATGCTGTGGGCGCTTCAGCGGTCATCGAGATTCCCTTAGTGGCGGCTGGGACGCAGTATGGCCGAGACCGAACGGTGATCCAGGATGGAATGCATGTCGAGGTGGGGGAGGGCGACGGCCCCCATCTCCTGCTGGTCCACGGCTTCGGCTCGAGCCGCGCCCAATGGCGCCTGAACCTGCCGGACCTGGAGCAGTTCTGCACGCCGGTCGTCATCGAACTCTTGGGTCACGGGCGCTCGCTCAGTCCCGACGATCCGGCC
>Ga0207695_10005722_pt1 | contig 16380 bp, 14 predicted proteins | sample KBSC54metaG_FD_184354 | JGI IMG/M metagenome (GOLD analysis project Ga0207695, IMG submission 184354) | Corn rhizosphere microbial communities from Kellogg Biological Station, Michigan, USA - KBS C5-4 metaG (SPAdes) (version 2) | ecosystem: Host-associated > Plants > Roots > Rhizosphere > Soil... | reverse complement strand
GAAATGCGTGCCCAGGAAATGCGAGGTGCCGGCTTGCAGCGCCTTGCCGTCCTGCATCATCGCTTCGATGGAATAGGTGTTCACGGCGCCGGGGAAGCGTTCATTCTCCGGCTTCTCGCCCGCGATCACCGGCATCGCCAGAATCTCTTCGGCGAAGGCGCGATAGACTTCCAGCATCTTGCGGGTTTCTTCCACCGCCTCGGCTTCGGTGGCATGGGCGGTATGGCCCTCCTGCCAGAGAAATTCCGTGGTGCGCAGGAACAGGCGCGGCCGCATCTCCCAGCGCACCACATTGGCCCATTGGTTGATCAGCATCGGCAGATCGCGATGGCTTCTGATCCAGCGGGAAAAGGCGTCGCCGATGATGGTCTCGGAGGTGGGGCGCACCACCAGCGGCTCTTCCAGCTTGGCTTCGGGATCGGGCACCAGCTTGCCGTCGATCTGCTTCAGGCGGTGATGGGTGACCACCGCCATTTCCTTGGCGAAGCCGTCCACATGATCGGCTTCCTTGGCGATGAAGGAGAGGGGAATGAAAAGGGGGAAATAGCAATTCTCATGGCCGGTCGCCTTGATGCGGCGGTCCAGTTCCTGCTGGATCAGTTCCCAGACGCCATAGCCCCAGGGTTTGATCACCATGGCGCCACGCACGGGGCTGGTTTCGGCCATATCGGCATCGCGCACCACCGCCTGGTACCAGTCGGCGAAACGTTCGCGGGTGACATTCAAGGCGCGCTGCATGATCGGTCCGAAATCGGTTTGACGGTTTCTCTTAGCGGTTTGGAGCAGCCGGTTCCAGCACGGGTGCCGACCAGAAATGATTGGCAGCCATGGCGGCAACGCCGCAGAGGCACATCAGCGCCGCCATGGGCACCGGCGTGGCCGGGGTTGCCGCGCCCATGGCCAGCGATGCGATGGAACCGCCGCCGGACACGATAATGCCCATCAGTGCCGACGCCATGCCCGCACTGGTGCCGAAGCCCATCAGAGCCAGCCCGGACGCTGTAGGGCTGACCGCCCCGACCAGAGAGCAATAGAGAAACAGCCAGGGCATCAGGCCATAAATTCCGCCCCAACCGGTCCAGGCGAACAGAAGCGCCATTGCGGCGAAAAAAGCCTGCGCCGCCAGTGCCCATTGCAGAAGGTGCGGCGCGGGACGGTGGTGCAGCAGGCGCGCCGTGACTTGGGACACCACGATCAGGCCAATGCCGTTGGCCAGGAAAGTGAAACCGAAATATTGCGGAGGAATGTGAAAGATATCGATCACCACATGCGCCCAGCCGGTGAGATACACGAACAGTCCGGCACTGGAGAGTGTCGCAGCCATCACATAACCCAGAAAACGCCGGTCCCGCCCGATGGTCACGTAATCCCGCATCACGGCGATGGGGTGAATGGCGCGGTCCGAGCCGGCATGGCTCTCCGGCAGGCGAAAATAAATTGCGACCACGGTCAAGGCGGCCAATCCGCCCTGGATCCAGAACAGATCCCGCCAACTGCCGATCAGGAGAAGCCAGCCGCCGAACAGAGGGGCGAACAGAGGCGAGACTGACAGGACCAGCAGCATCTGGGCAAAAATGCGCGCGGCCTCCCCGGGCGGAAAAATATCCCGTACGCAGGCGCGCGCCAGGACCGATCCGGCGCAGCCACCCATCGCCTGGACGAAGCGGGCGGTATCCAGGCTGATGGGGCCGGGAGCCAGGGCGCAGACCGCAGATCCCAGGGCGTAAAGACCCAATCCCGCAAGCAGCGGCGCGCGCCGCCCGAACCGGTCGGACACCGGCCCCACAACGGCCTGGCCGATCGCTACGCCCAGAAAATAAGAGGCCAGCGAATGTTCGATGGCCGAAATCGAGACATGAAAATCGGTGGCGATGGTGGGCAGCGCCGGCAGATACATGTCGATGGCGAGGGGCGAAAATACTGTCAGCACCCCGAACAGAAAAATCAGTTCGAAACGCCGCGTTGGTGTCAGGGCAATGGCCGGGTTCACGCCAGACCGCTTAGGGCCGCACTGAATTATTAGCAAGTAGACGCCGCGGGCCCGCCCCCTTAACCTGCCTCTCCATGGCCGAATCAAGAAGAATCGGGGCTTTTGCGCCTTTCGAATGGATGCTGGCGCTGCGCTATCTCAGGGCCAAGCGTCAAGAAAGCTTCATCTCGGTGATCTCGGGTTTCTCCCTGATCGGGATCGCTCTGGGGGTCGCCACTCTGATCATCGTGATGTCGGTGATGAACGGCTTCCGGCATGAATTGCTCAAAAGTATTTTGGGCCTGAACGGCCATGTCACGGTGCAAGCCAGTGATGGATTGCTCAGAGATTTTGACGGGCTGACCCAGAAGCTGCGCGCGGTGCCCGGTGTGACCCGGGCGGCGCCGGTGGTCGATGGTCAGGTGATGGCCAGCCAGAACGGGGTCAATGCCGGCGTCATCGTGCGCGGCCTTCATCCGGCCGATCTCAAAAGCCTCACCTTGGTGTCCTCGACCCTGTCGCAGGATGCGCTGGCTGGCTTCGACAGCGGCGACGACGTGATCATCGGCGCGGGCCTCGCCCGCAAGATGGGCATCCGGGTGGGCGGCTCCATCACGCTGATCGCGCCCAAGGGCAATGTCACGCCATTCGGCACCACGCCGCGCATCAAGACCTACAAGGTCTCGGGCACCTTCAAGGTGGGCATGACGCAATATGACACCAGCTTCATTTTCATGCCGCTGGGCGAGGCGCAGCTTTTCTTCAATTCCGAAGGCGGCGTCAGCAGCATCGAAGTGATGGTCACCGATCCCGACAATGATCTGGCGATGCTGCCGGCGTTGCAACAGGTCTTGGGCCGCGACCACCGGCTGGTGCCCTGGCAGGAGACCAATTCCAGCTTCTTCGAAGCGTTGCAGGTGGAACGCAATGTGATGTTCCTGATCCTCACTTTGATCATCCTGGTGGCGGCACTGAACATCGTGTCGGGCCTGATCATGCTGGTGAAGGACAAGTCGGGTGACATCGCGGTCCTGCGCACCATGGGCGCCAGCCGGGGCGCGGTGATGCGCGTTTTTCTGATCGCGGGCGCCAGCATCGGCGTGGTCGGCACCTTGCTGGGCTTTGTCATTGGTGTGGTTTTCTGCGCCAATATCGAAAGCATCCGCCAGGGCCTGTCGCGGCTGACCGGCACCACCCTGTTCGATCCCACCATTTATTTCCTCTCCAAGATGCCGGCGGAGCTGGATGCGGGCGAAGTCACTGCCGTGGTGGTGATGGCGCTGACACTGACCTTGCTGGCGACGCTTTATCCGTCCTGGCGCGCCGCCAAGCTCGATCCGGTCGAGGCCTTGCGCTATGGCTGAAATGCTGCGGCTGGAAAATGTCTCGCGCCGTTACAAGGAAGGCGAGGGTCAGTTGGAGGTCTTTCGCGACCTCAACATGTCGCTTCAGGCAGGCGAGATCGTGGCCTTGGTGGGCCAGTCGGGCGTGGGGAAATCCTCACTGCTTCACATGGCCGGTCTTCTGGAAGCGCCTTCGGGCGGCGAGATCTATATCGGCGGGGTGGCGGCTTCCCGGCTGCCGGAGCAGGAGCGCACCCGCATCCGCCGCGACATGATCGGCTTCGTCTATCAGGCGCATCACCTCCTGCCGGAATTCGACGCGCTGGAGAATGTGGTGCTGCCGCAGATGATCGCCGGCAAAGGCCGCGGCGAGGCGGCGGTAGAAGCCCGGCGGCTGCTGACCGCTCTGGGGCTGGGCGAGCGGCTGACGCACCGGCCGGCGCAATTGTCGGGCGGCGAGCAGCAGCGCGTCGCTATCGCCCGGGCCTTGGCCAACAAGCCCCGCATCCTTCTGGCGGACGAGCCTACCGGCAATCTGGACCCGCGCACCTCCGGCGGGGTGTTCGATGCCCTGCTGGCGATTACCCGCGCCGAAGGGCTGGCGGCGCTGATCGCCACCCATAACTTCCAGCTGGCCGCCCGGATGGATCGTTCCCTGGTCCTGCAGCAGGGCATGCTGGTCGATGGAGCCGGCCTGGCCCAGCCGGCCTGATTTCCCTTTCTGTTTTGGCCCGTTCCGGAAGGCGCGGCCGGGCCATCCCCGCCTCAGGCTGGGCGGGGTGTTTTTGATCCTGTTTTGTTCTTGCGCCCTGATGAGAACCAAAGTAGAACAAACCTCCAAACAGGAGGAACGGCGGTCATGTGGATCAAGGATGCGGCGGCAGGCGCGGGGTTGGTCATTTTCATGGTGTCGTCCTTTGTGCTGGCCAGCAGCGCCCATGCGGTGATGGCGATCCTCTGACTGTGGATACCCGGCGGATGGCTCCCACAGGGCGGGCCTGACGCGCGATAGTCGGGCGGATTCCTCAGGTTCACGCACGCTATGGCTCCTCCTCGCAAAATGGCTTCCTTCGTCCATCTGCGGGTGAAAAGCGCCTATTCGCTGCTGGAAGGCGCGGTGCGGCCGAAGGAACTGGCGATGCTGGCGGCCGAAAGCGGCATGCCGGCCGTCGCCGTCACCGACAGCAACAACCTCTTCGGCGTCTATGAGATCGCCGACACGGTGGCCAAGGCCGGGGTGCAGCCGATCGTCGGCGCGCTGCTATCGGTCGAACTGACACCCTCGCCGGTGACCCAGCAGGGCAGCCGCAAGAAGCCCCCGAACCTGCCGCTGCTGGTCCAGAGCGATGTCGGCTATCGCAATCTCACCAAGCTTCTCAGCGCGGCCTATCTGCAAGCCGAACCCGGCGACTGGCCGCATGTGAAACTTGCGGCGCTGGCCGAACATGCCGAAGGCCTGATCGCTCTGACCGGTGGCCCGGGCGGACCGGTCAATACCTTGCTGCTGGAAGGGCAGACCGACGCCGCATCGGCTCTTCTGGATCGCCTGGCCGAAATTTTCGACGGACGCCTTTATGTGGAGTTGCAGCGCCATAACCAGCCGGAGGAACGCGCCACCGAGCCGGCCTTGATCGATCTGGCTTATGCCAAGCAGCTGCCGCTGGTCGCCACCAACGATGTGCATTTCGGCGCCTCGGCGATGTACGAGGCGCATGACGCGCTTCTGTGCATCGCGGACGGAAGTTTTGTCTCCCAAGACGACCGCCGCCGACTGACCCGCGAACATCGCTTCAAGAGCCCGGCGGAAATGGCGGTGCAATTCTCCGACCTGCCGGAAGCATTGGACAACACCATCGAGATCGCCCGCCGCTGCGCCTACCGGCCGGTGAAGCGCAAGCCCATCCTGCCGGTGTTCGTGCCGGAATCAGGGCGCAGCCCCGAAGACGAATTGAAGGCCCAGGCGGAAGAAGGATTGGCGCGGCGCATGGCCATCAACACTTTGCGCGCCGAGCCTCAGGTTTATCACGAGCGGCTGGCCTATGAGCTCTCCATCATCAACCGCATGGGGTTTCCCGGCTACTTTCTGATCGTTTCGGATTTCATGCGATGGACCAAGGCGCAAGGCATTCCGGTGGGTGTGCGCGGCTCCGGCGCCTCTTCGCTGGTGGCCTGGGCATTGGACATCACCAATCTGGATCCTTTGCGTTTCGGTCTTTTCTTCGAGCGGTTCCTCAATCCGGAACGTATCTCGATGCCGGACTTCGATATCGATTTCTGCCAGGAGCGGCGCGACGAAGTGGTGCGCTATGTGCGCAACAAATATGGCGCCGACCGCGTCGCCCATATCATCGCGCTGGGATCGCTGCAGGCGCGCGCGGCTGTGCGCGATGCGGGCCGGGTGTTGCAGATGCCGCTGGGCCTGGTGGACCGCATCGCCAAGCTGATCCCCAATCCGCCGGGCAAGCCCATGTCGCTGAAGGATGCGATCGACAGCGAGCCCCGGCTTCAGGCGATCGCGGAATCCGAACCCATCGCCCAACGCCTGTTCGAAATCACCGGCCGCATCGAAGGCCTTTACCGCCACGCATCCACCCATCCGGCCGGGGTGGTGATCGGCGACCGGCCGCTGGACGAAATCCTTCCGCTCTACCGCGATCCGCGTTCCGAAATGCCGGTGACGCAGTTCGATTATGAAGATGCGGAAAAAGCCGGCCTGGTGAAGTTCGACTTTCTCGGTCTCAAGACCCTCACGGTCATCGCCAAGGCGGAAGAGCTGCTGAAGAACCGGGGCATCGCGCTCAACACCCAGACCATCGATTTCGACGATCCCGGCACCTTCGAAATGCTGGCGCGAGGCGACAGTATCGGCGTCTTCCAGCTGGAAGGCGCGGGCATGCGCGATCTGATGCGCAAGATGAAGCCGGACCATATCAACGATCTGGTCGCGCTGGTGGCGCTCTATCGTCCGGGTCCGATGGACTCCATTCCCAAATACATCGCCGGCAAAAACGGCAAGGAAGCGGTGGAGTATCTGCACCCGCTGCTGGAGCCGATCCTGCGCGAATCCTATGGCGTGATGACCTATCAGGACGATGTGATGCGCATCGCCCGCGAGTTGGCCGGTTACACTTTGGGCGAGGCGGATCTTTTGCGCCGCGCCATGGGCAAGAAGATTCCCGCCGAAATGATCGTGCACCGGGAGAAATTCCTCAAAGGCGCGAGCGAGCGCGGCATCACGCAATCGGTGGCCGAACAGATTTTCGAACAGGCGGAGAAATTTGCCGGTTACGGCTTCAACAAGGGCCATGCCGCCGCCTATGCCCAGGTCGCCTATCAGACGGCGTATCTCAAGGCGAATTATCCGGTCGAATTCCTCGCCGCCTCGATGACCTTGGATATCGGCAACACCGACCGGCTGAATGTCTTCCGCCAGGAAGCGCAGCGGCTCGGGGTAAAGATCGCGCCGCCGGACATCAACCGGTCCGAAGCGGTATTTAGCTGCGACGCGGAAACACGCACGGTGTTCTATGCCCTTGCCGCCGTCAAAGGCGTGGGCCGCCAGGCGATGGACCATGTGGTGGAGATCCGCGTGGTGGGCGGAAACTTCAAATCCCTTTCCGATTTCGCGCGGCGGGTGGATCCCAAGCTGGTCAACAAGCGCGCCTTTGAAAATCTGGTACGGGCCGGCGCTTTCGATGGGTTGAACAAGAACCGCCGCCAGCTGGTGGAGAATTCCGACCGGATTCTGGGCGGCGCCCAGGCGGCGGCGCGCGAGCGGGAAAGCGGCCAGGTCTCCTTGTTCGGCGGCGGCGACTCCCCGGCGGAAGAATTGCGTTTGACCAATGTTCCGGATTGGCCGGCGCATGAAAAGCTGGGCGAAGAGTTCGGCGCCATGGGCTTTTATCTGTCGGGGCATCCCTTGGATGCCTATGGCTCGGCGCTGAAGCGGCTGGGTGTGACCACCTATGCCAGCTTGGTGGAAGACCGGCGTGCGGGCTTCAAGGCCAAGCTGGCCGGCACGATGATCAAGAAGTCCGAGCGGCGCGGCCGCAACGATCAAATGTATGCCTTCGTCGCTTTCTCAGATGCCACCGGCATGTTCGAGATCATGTTGTTTCCCGAGGTGCTGGCGGCCAGCCGGCCCTTGCTGGAAGCAGGCAAAAGCCTGGTGATCGCGGCGAGCGCGGATTGGGACGGCGACGAACTGAAATTACGCGCCGCCTCCATCACCGATCTGGATCAGGCGGCTGCCAACGCGGGCGAGGGGATGGTGGTACGGCTGGACTCCGCGGCATCGCTTTCCGCTATCGCCGCTCAGTTGACGCAGCCCGGCAAGGGATTGGTCAGCTTCGTGGTGCCGGGCGGGGAGGGCGAGGAAGTGGAGATCGCGCTTTCCAAACGGCATGCGGTGACCGCGGTTCTACGCAGCAATATCGCGGCTATTCCCGGCGTGCTGTCGGTGGAAGCGGTTTAGGCTATCAGGACGCTTTCGATCCGCCGCAGCCCTTCGGCAAGGCCGTCCGCATCGCGGGCGAAGCAAATGCGCAAATACGCATCGTCACGCCGATCGCCCAGGCTGAAGGCGGATCCCGGCGCGGTGCCGACATTGGCGCGTACCACCAGATCTTTCGCGAACGCGAGGCTGTCCGCCATGCCTTCGACCTGAAGATATCCGTAAAAAGCACCTTCCGGCGCCATCCAGCGCACCCGGTTCTGACGCGCGATGAAATCCCGCACCACGGCCCGGTTCGCTTCGCACCGCGCCCGTAGGCTTTCGCGGAAGACATCGCCTTGCGGTGTCAGGGCCGCCAAGGCGCCGTATTGGTTGAAGGTGGTCGTGCCGGTATTGGCGACGGGAGAGAGAATGCGCATCGTCTCGCTGAGATTGCGCGGATGGGTGAGCCAGCCGATGCGCCAGCCGGTCATCGCCCAAGGCTTGGAAAAGGAATTGATCACAAAGACGGCGTCATTCTCATCCGCGATCTGGAGGAAGGACGGCGCATGGGTACCGCCGTCATAGATCAAGGTGCCATAGACTTCGTCGCTGATGATCGCGATGCCCCGCCGGCGCGCAAATTCCAGAATCGCTTCCTGTTCGTCGCGGCTGGCCATCCAGCCGGTGGGATTGCTGGGTGAGGAAATGAAGATCGCTTTGGTTCGCGCGTCGCAACGCGCGAACAGCTTGTCGAGGTCGAGATGCCAGCGGCCGCTGTTCCAATCTTCGTCCAGCCGCACCAGGCGGACGTCTGCGCCTGCGACCTGCGCCGCCTGATAGATGTTGGGCCAGACCGGCGCCACGATCACCACATTGTCGCCGGTCTCGACCACGCATTGCAGCGCAGTTACGATCGCGAGCATCGCGGCACCTGGTACCGTTACGCGCTCCATATCGATGGTGACGCCCAAGGTGCGCTGGTGAAAATCGGCGATGGCCTGGCGCAACTCCGGGATGCCCCGCGCCCAGGTATAAAAAGTCTTGCCTTCGCTCAGGGCCGTGATGGCGGCATTGCGGATGAATTCGGGGGTGGTGAGGTCGCTTTCCCCGAACCAAAGCGGGATCAGGCCGGGCCGGTGCAGGCCCAGATTGGCGACCTCGACCAGGCCATTGGGACGAAGCTGACGCAGAAGGGGGCGGATCGGGTCTGTCATGTGATTTTCCTAGCACGGGAACCGGCGGAAATGGCCGGTTTCCGGCGCAAGGCGGGGTTGCGCGGCCGGAGGCAAAACCCTATAAGCCCGGCCATCCCATGACGCATGGGTGGGTTTTCGGCCGGTGTTCGGCCGTCCCCGTCCGGTGCCGCTCCGCGGTAACCCATGCGCCCGACCAACCGGTAAAGGAGAACGATCAATGGCTTTGCCTGAATTTTCCATGCGTGGATTGCTCGAGTCCGGCGCCCATTTCGGCCACCGCCAGCAGCGCTGGAATCCGAAGATGGCGTCCTACATTTATGGCGCCCGCAACGACATCCACATCCTGGACCTGACCCAGACCGTGCCCTTGCTGCACCAGGCGCTGGTCGCCCTGCGCGAAGTCGCGGCCTCGGGCGGCCGCATCCTGTTTGTCGGCACCAAGCGCCAGGCCTCCGAGCCCATCGCCGCCGCCGCCAAGCGCTGCGCACAATATTATGTGAACCATCGTTGGCTGGGCGGCACGCTCACCAACTGGCAGACCATCAGCCACTCCATTCGCCGCCTGCGCTCGATCGAAGAAACGCTGACCACTGCGGAACAGTCGGGCCTCACCAAGAAGGAATTGCTGGGCCTGCTGCGCGAGCAGGACAAGCTGGAGCGTTCGCTGGGCGGCATCAAGGAAATGGGCGGCTTGCCCAACATGCTGTTCGTGATCGACACCAACAAGGAAGCCATCGCCATCGCCGAGGCCCGCAAGCTGGGCATTCCGGTAACCGCGATCCTGGATTCCAACTCCGATCCGGACGGTATTGCCTTCCCGATTCCGGGCAATGACGACGCCGCCCGCGCCATCGCGCTTTATTGCGACCTGGCTGCGCGCGCCATCATCGACGGTCTGGGCCAGAGCCAGGTCGAAGCCGGTGTCGATATTGGGGCTGCGGAAGAGATTGAAGATACTTCCAGCCATGTCGCTCCCGCCTCGGAAGCGACCGCCTAACCTTTACAATCGATTGTCGCGGTGCCGGTGGGCTTACGCCACCCGGCACCGCCGTTACGGAGGCCGCAATGGCAAATATCACCGCCAGCATGGTGAAGGATCTGCGCGACAAGACCGGCGCAGGCATGATGGACTGCAAGACCGCGCTCAGCGAAACCAATGGCGATATGGAAGCGGCCATCGATTGGCTGCGCAAAAAAGGCATCTCCAAGGCCGCCAAGAAAGCCGGCCGGGCTGCGGCCGAAGGTCTGGTGGGCGTTGCGGTGGGCAAAGGCGCCGGTGCGCTGGTCGAAGTGAATGCGGAAACCGATTTTGTCGCCCGCAATGACGAGTTCAAAGGCTTTGTGAAGTCCGCCGCCGATCTGGCGCTGACGGAAGGCGGCGATCTGGAAAAGCTGCTGGCCGCCAAGCATGGCACGAGCACGGTCCAGCAGACCCTGACCGAGCTTGTGGCCAAGATCGGCGAGAATATGAGCGTGCGCCGTACCGTGGCGCTGAGCGTCAATCCGGGCGTGGTTGCGGCCTATGTCCATAATGCGACCTCGCCGGAGCTGGGCAAGATTGGCGTCCTGGTGGCGCTGAAGTCCACCGCGGACGAGGGCAAGCTCTCCGCCTTGGCCAAACAGATCGCCATGCACATCGCGGCCGCCAATCCGTTGGCCTTGACGCCCGAGCATCTCTCCAAGGAGGTGGTCGAGCGCGAGCGCAACGTGCAGTGGGAACTGGCCAAGCAGTCCGGCAAGCCCGACGCCGTCATCGAGAAGATGATGGAAGGGCGCATGCGCAAATTCTACGAAGAAACGGTTCTGCTTTCTCAGACCTTCGTGATCGATGGTGAGACCCAGGTGAGCAAGGTGGTCGAGAAGGCCGCCAAGGAACTGGGTGCGCCGATTGCGATCGAAGGTTTTGTTCGCTTCCAGGTGGGCGAAGGCATCGAGAAAGTGGAAAGTGATTTCGCTGACGAAGTCGCCCAAATGGCAGGCTCGCGCTGACAGGAAAAAACGCCATGGCCCTCAAGCCCAAATATGCCCGTGTGCTGCTCAAGGTTTCGGGCGAGGCATTGATGGGCCAGGGCGGTTTCGGCATCGACACCGGCACGGTCGAGCGCATTGCCGCCGACGTGAAGGAAGCGGCCGAAGCCGGCACGCAGATCTGCATGGTGATCGGCGGCGGCAATATCTTTCGCGGCCTCGCTGGCGCGGCCAAGGGTATCGACCGGGCCACGGCGGATTATATGGGCATGCTGGCGACCGTGATGAACGCGCTGGCAATGCAGGCGACTTTGGAACGCAACGGCCTGCCCAGCCGGGTCCAGTCGGCCATTCCCATGAGCACGGTCTGCGAGCCCTATATCCGGCGCCGCGCGATTCGCCATATGGAAAAAGGCAGGGTGGTGATTTTTGCCGCCGGAACCGGGAACCCCTTCTTCACCACCGATACGGCGGCGGCGCTCCGTGCGGCGGAAATGGCCTGCGATGCCATGCTGAAAGCCACCCAGGTTGACGGTGTTTACAGTGCCGACCCCAAAAAGTATCCTGACGCCACCAGATACGAATCCTTGAGTTATCACGAGGTGTTAGCGCGGGATCTTGCAGTAATGGATGCGTCGGCCATTTCCCTATCCCGGGAAAATGGCATTCCGATCCTGGTCTTTTCACTGCAGGACAAGGGGGCGCTTGCCAAGGTCCTTCGGGGTGATGGCCGGGCGACCATCATCGAAGAAAAATGAAGTTCCCGCCGGGGTTTGAGTTAGGATTCCGGTATCAGGGGCGAGGCGAAGAACAATGGCGGACGCATATAACAAAGACGAAATGAGCCGGCGCATGGCTGGCGCAGTGGCGACCCTGAAAAGCGAATTCAGCGGTCTGCGTACCGGCCGGGCCAGCCCGGCGCTTCTGGATCCGGTGTCGGTCGAAGCTTACGGCAATGTCGTGCCCATCAGTCAGGTCGGCACCATTTCCACCCCCGAAGCACGCATGATCACGGTGCAAGTGTGGGATAAGGGGTTGGCCAAGGCGGTGGACAAGGCGATCCGCGATGCGGGTCTGGGCCTTAATCCGCAGATGGATGGCCAGCTGCTGCGTATTCCCTTGCCCGAACTCAACCAGGAGCGGCGCAAGGAATTATCCAAGCTCGCCGCCAAATATGCCGAGGCCGCCAGGGTCGCGGTGCGCAATGTCCGCCGCGACGGCATGGATCTGCTCAAGAAACTGGAAAAGGATCACAAGATCGGCCAGGACGAGCATCACACCAAGGGTGACGAGCTGCAGAAGCTCACGGATTCGCACATCAAAGACATCGACAACGCGCTCCATACTAAGGAGCAGGAAATCATGCAGGTTTGAGCACCAGCATGGAGATACCGCTGGCCGACCTTCCGCAGATCTTGCCCCGTCATGTCGCTATCATCATGGACGGCAATGGACGCTGGGCGCGGAAGCGGCACTTGCCGCGCGAAGCAGGGCATTTCGCGGGTATGAACGCGGTGCGCGAGACGGTCCGTGCCGCGTGCGATATCGGTTTGGGCAATCTCACTCTGTTCGCCTTTTCCAGTGAAAACTGGAAGCGGCCAAAAGCGGAAGTGGGCGCTTTGATGGGATTGTTCCGCACCTATTTCCGCAGCGACATGGACGAACTGGTCGAACGGAATGTCCGCATGCGGATCATCGGCCATCGCGGCCGGGTTGCCGGCGACATCCACCAGATGATCCTGGATTCCGAAAGCCGCACTGCCCAGAACACGGGCCTCAATCTCACTTTCGCCTTCGATTACGGTGCCCAGGAAGAGATCGCGGCCACCGCCCGGGAGCTGGCGCGTGCCGCCGCCGAGGGCCGGCTTGATCCGGAAACCATCACCACGGATCTGTTCGCCTCCCGGCTTTTCACCAGTGCTCTGCCGGAGCCGGATCTGGTGATCCGCACCAGCGGCGAGCGCCGCCTCTCCAATTTTATGCTCTGGCAGTCGGCTTATGCGGAGCTTCTGTTCGTGGACACGCTGTGGCCCGATTTCGGCCGCGCCGAGCTGCTCAAGGCGCTCCAGAGTTTTGCCGGCCGCGACCGCCGCTTCGGCGCCGTCAACTCGGAAGCTGTGGCGTGAGCGGCCCGCGCCCCCAATCTCCGTCCGCCGGCGGACATGCTCCGGGCTATCGCGCCATTCGCTGGAACATGGACTGGATCACGCGCCCCCTGTTCGGAATCGTATTGGCGGGAATAGCGATCCTGGTGTTGTTTTCCCGGCCGGAATTTTTCGCCGGCATGGTGGTGCTGATCACAATCCTGGCGGCTTATGAATGGCACCGCATGGTGTCCTTGGGTCACACATTCCGTGTTGAAACCGCGCTGACATCGGTCACGGCCGCGCTCGCCGTGGTGGTGCTCCTGGCGCTGCGCACGGGATGGCCGGCTTTGCTGATCGTTGCGGCCGGTGCGATCGTTTCTGCGATCTTGGCCCGTGTCAAAGGACAAAACCCCGTCTGGCAGGCGCTGGGCGTTGTTTACCTGGGCTTGCCGGCCCTGGCGCTGGTCAGTCTGCAGGCGTTCCCCAACCGCGGCGCCCTGGTGATCGTGGGATTGTTCCTGATCGTCTGGGCCACGGATACCGGCGCGCTGATTTTCGGCAATTTGATCGGTGGGGCGCGCATGGCGCCAGTCCTGTCGCCCTCCAAGACTTGGGCCGGGACCATCGGCGGCAGCATCACCGCCGCGCTGGTATTCGGTTGCTATGTTTGGCTGCTGGGCGGAACGCTTTGGATCGCCGCCTTGTTTGGTCTGATTTTCAGCGCGATCGCGCATGTCGGTGATCTATTTGAAAGTTTCGTCAAACGGCGGTTCGGCATCAAGAATTCGGGCAGCCTGATCCCCGGCCATGGCGGCGTGCTGGACCGCATGGATTCCACCATCTTCGCCAGTGTCGCCCTGGCGCTTTTGGTCTTTCTGGCGAATTTCAACCTTCTTTTCGGTATCGCGTCATGACGCCCATCGCTGCCCATGGAATTTTCGATACACTTCCCGCGCTTGAGGATGTGATCCGGCGCAAGGTCACGATATTGGGCTCGACAGGTTCCATCGGCGTCAACACGCTCGATGTAATCGCCCACGCCCGCAAAATATATGGCGCGGATGCGTTTCCCCTGGCGGCCCTGACCGCCCAAGGCAATGTCAAACTTCTGATCGAACAGGCCCAGGCCTTGCGGCCGCTGCGCGCCGTCATCGGCGATACGTCGCTGTATGAGGAACTAAAGACCGGATTGGCTGGAACCGGCATCGACGTTGCCGCCGGACGCGATGCGGTGATCGCGGCGGCTGCGATGCCGTCGGATTTCGTGATGGTCGCGATCATGGGCGCTGCCGCGATCGAGCCCGCGCTTGCCGCCATCGAGCGGGGCGTCATCGTGGCGCTGGCGAACAAAGAGTGTGTGGTCGCCGCGGGCGCCGTATTCCGCGATGCGCTGGAGCGGTCCGGCGCATCGGTGATCCCGGTTGATTCCGAGCATAACGCGATTTTCCAGGTCCTGGGTTCGGGCGATGCCAGCGAAGTGGAGATGGTGACGATCACCGCATCGGGCGGACCGTTCCGGGAATGGCCGCTGGAGAAAATGGCCGCTGCCACGGTGGAACAGGCGGTCGCGCATCCCAACTGGGCGATGGGCCGCAAGATTTCGCTGGACAGCGCCACCCTGATGAACAAGGGGCTGGAGCTGATCGAAGCGCACTTCTTGTTCGCGCTGCCGCCCGAAAAACTGAATGTGCTGGTTCATCCCCAATCCATCGTCCATTGCCTGGTCGGCTATGGCGACGGCACCACCATGGCGCACCTGTCCGCGCCCGATATGCGCACGCCTATCGCCCATGCACTGGCTTGGCCGCGCCGGATCGCGTCGCCGTCGCGCAGGCTCGATCTGGCCAAGCTGGGGCAACTGGTCTTCCAGGCACCGGCGCATGACCGGTTCCCCGCCTTGAATCTGGCGATCGAATCCATGCGGTCCGGCGGATTGGCCCCCACCGTGCTCAACGCCGCTAACGAAATCGCCGTGCAGGCCTTTCTGGACCGGCGCATCGGATTCCTGGATATCTCCAAAGTGGTGGGCGAGACCTTGAATACCGATGCCGGGCAGGTCAGCAATGGCCGGGCGGGCGATCTGGGCACCGTGCTGGGGACCGATGCGCGAGCCCGGGTGCTGGCCGAAGAAATATGTCAACGGGTGGGGACCTGAGAGGACGCCATGTTTGACGCCGTAAGGAACCTCATCGCCTGGACGCCGCTGGGATTGCCGGCCTTCCTGTTCGTCATCACCGTCGTGGTGTTCTTTCACGAGCTGGGCCATTTCCTGGTGGCGCGGGCCTGCGGTGTGAAGGTCGATGTATTTTCCGTCGGCTTCGGCAAAGAGATTTTCGGTTGGAACGACAAGCGCGGCACGCGCTGGAAGATCAGCTGGCTGCCGATCGGCGGCTACGTGAAATTTTCCGGCGACGCGAATGCGGCCAGCGCGCCCGATCATGCGGCGGCGGCCCGCATGAGCCAGGCCGAGCGCGATCAGACCCTCACATTCAAACCGCTTTGGCAGCGCGCCGCGGTGGCAGCCGCCGGGCCGGTGGCGAATTTCATCCTCGCCATCGTGCTTTTCACGGGCCTGATCTTTTTTACCGGCCATACGGTTCTTGCCCCCGTCGTCGGCGATGTGGTCAAGGGCAGCGCGGCGGAAGCGGCCGGCATCAAACCAGGTGATCGCGTCACTGGCATCGACGGGACCCGCATCACCGACTTTGAGCAGATGCCTCAGATCATTGCGGTCAGCGGGGGGCGCACGCTTGCCGTCGATCTGGTGCGGGGCAGCGAGCCGCTCACCATTCATGTCATGCCGCGGGAGGCTCGCATCCGCGACGTCCTAGGCGACATGGGAACCACCTATGTGATCGGCGTCCGCCCCTCGCCAAAGGCTCCGATTACGACCGAATATTACAGCCTGCCGTCGGCCTTCGTGGCCGCCAATGTCCAGACCTGGAATATCATGCGCACTACCGTGCAGGGCATTGCCCAGATGGTGCGCGGTTATGCCAGCGCCGACCAGTTCCGGGGGCCCCTGGGAATCGCCAAAATGACCCGTCAAGTGGCGGCATTCGGCTTTATGGCGCTTCTTCAGCTGGTGGCTGTACTTTCCGTAAGCATTGGGCTCGCCAACCTTTTTCCGATTCCTTTGCTCGACGGCGGACATCTTCTGTACTATGCATGCGAAGCAGTTTTGGGACGGCCGCTGGGTGAGCGGGCCCAGGACCTCGGATTTCGGCTTGGGCTGGTTTTGGTCTTGGGGCTCGTGCTCCTGACCACATGGAACGACCTCGCTCGCTTGAATCTTTTCTGAAACTTCGGCCGCTGCCGTTACCGGTGATGCGCGCCTCCAAGACGGGTGCCGGACGGCGGAATGCGGACTATCGCCAATCAT
>Ga0207695_10005718_pt1 | contig 16387 bp, 10 predicted proteins | sample KBSC54metaG_FD_184354 | JGI IMG/M metagenome (GOLD analysis project Ga0207695, IMG submission 184354) | Corn rhizosphere microbial communities from Kellogg Biological Station, Michigan, USA - KBS C5-4 metaG (SPAdes) (version 2) | ecosystem: Host-associated > Plants > Roots > Rhizosphere > Soil... | reverse complement strand
ATGGTCCAGCGCTACGAGAGATGCCTCCAGACCGGTCGCATTCTAATCTTAGTTCGCTGCGCCAATTCCCTCGAGATCGACCGCGCCCACATCATCCTGGAGGAAAATGGCGCCGAAGATATTTTTCGCACGCCGAGCCTCTAACTGGCGCCCGTGGAACGAGCGGCGCTGAATTTCTTTGGCAATCGGAGAAACTGTTGCGCAAAGAACAGATCTAATGGGCATGGAGGAAGTATGAAAGGTATTACGCTCGCTTCAGGAATCGGACTTTTGATGGTCGGCGCGTTGAGCGCCCAGGAAACGCCGCGGGTTTCATTCAATGTTGGTGGCGGATTTGTTCAGGGGGTAGGGGGCTCCGGCCGCCGGCTGGACACGGGTTGGAATTTCAACGGTGGCGTCGGCTACAACTTCAGTTCTTACGTAGGATTGATGGGACAGTTCGACTACAACCAGATGGATATCAATGCGGCTACACTTAACTCCCTGGGGTTTCCCGGCGGCGATGTGAATATGTGGTCCTTGACTTTGAATCCGATTGTTCATACGAATCCGCGCGGACCGGTGGATGTTTACTTCATCGGTGGAGGCGGCCTGTATCATCGCCGGCAGGAATTCACGCAGCCAACGACTTCTGTTTTCACCGGCTTCGACCCATTCTTCGGATTTTATCCAGTCGCCGTGCCTACAACCCAGGTGCTTACATCCTACTCAGTAAATAAGCCTGGCGTAAATGGCGGCGTCGGAATGTCCTTCGGCACCAAATGGCATGTCAAGTTTTATGCCGAAGCTCGCTATAACCGGATGTTTTTGGGCGGCGACAGGCACACGGATTATCTTCCCGTAACTTTCGGCCTCCGCTGGTAACCTGCGTAGAGTTTCTGAGCACCGCCGCCGCGAGCGACTGTGCGAGAGCCTAAACCGCTCCGCATAGACGCCCCGGCGGCGTTTTTTTTTGCCGAAATGGGCGCAGCGGCATGCTAACTGCATAGGGAGATATGTGGCATGGAAAACAACACAAGGCTTTTTGTGGATTGTAGGATTGCTGTGTCTGGGCTATTGGACTGAGATGACTCTCAAGGCAAGGTGGAGCCAAATCCAGGGGGCGCGAGACCTCGAACATTCCGTGGTTTCCACGGCCCCAGCTTTAGGTGACGTGGTTGGACGGATAGAGATTCCCAGGTTGAAGCTATCTACGATTGTATTCGAGGGTGCCGACGACGCAGAACTACAGCGAGGAGCTGGTCACCTCCCCGCCTCTGCGCTTCCGGGAAACCGTGGAAATATGGTGCTCGCGGCGCATCGCGATACTTTCTTTCGCCCGCTGCGCAACATCCGCGTGGGAGACCGTGTTCATATTCATCAGCCGCATGGCGATAGCGTCTACATCGTAAAATCAGCATGGATCGTAGATCCGGACCAGGTTGATGTTCTTAAACCAACCGCCGAACCTGCTCTTACATTGATTACCTGCTACCCCTTCCGGTACATCGGACCCGCACCAGAACGTTTCGTGGTTCGCGCGGTGCTGGCACTAAGCAACTGATAACTATATTGTTTTCAACGGATGTAATAAAGCCCCCGCGCGAAGCATCCTAGGTGCTGACGGTCAAATCTAAAATTCTCCTATGCGCCTGGCTATTCGACTAAATCTGCTCCTGATCGCGGGTGTCGCCGCGGTGGCGATGGGATTCGCCTATTATCAAGTGCGATCCGAACGGCGGGGTTTGGAGCGGGATCTTCAGCGCCAAGCGTTGGATCTTGCCGAGAGCCAAGCCAAAGCTGTGGAGCCACTGTTGGCGGCACATTCCTATCGCAGCCTCCAGGCGATGGTGGACCGCTCCACCGGGCGGGAGCGCTTAGCGGGCATAGTGGTGTCCGACGCCAAGGGGGAACCCGTCGCTATTACATCAGGGCTGATAGCTCGTCTGAACGGAAAGCCCCCCGACATTCTTCACGCCGACGGGCAGGATGAGACACGGGGAGAATTTATTCAACTCGGCGGTGTCCGCATGCACGCAGAAGTTGTGCCCGTTCGAAACGGCGAGGCGAACATCGGAAGCGTGGCGATTTTTCACGATGCAGCTTACATCGACACTCGTGTCGGAGATGCCTGGCGCCGCACGCTGGTGAGCGTGGCCTTCCAGACTCTATTGATCGCGGCGGTGACGCTGCTGACCGTGCGATGGGGGCTGGGCAAGCCCATGCAGCAGATGGCGCGGTGGATGCGCGAGCTCCGAACGTCATCCGAGGCGGCCGCTCCAGAGTTGCCTGGCAGTGGTGAATTTGAGTCGTTCACACGTGAAGTCTCGCACCTGGCATCGAGCTTCACCGCTGCGCGCGCAGCGGCCGAAGAAGAAGCCCGTTTGCGCGAAAGCGCCGAATCCCAGTGGACCAAGGACCGGTTGCGGATCTTTGTGCAAGGCCGCCTGGGCGATAGCCGTTTGGTGGTAGTCTCGAATCGCGAGCCCTACGAGCATTTTCACCGCCCATCGGGCATCGAGTGGACCGTGCCCGCCAGCGGCCTGGTTACCGCGCAGGAACCTATCCTCAGGGCCTGCGCGGGAACCTGGATCGCCCAAGGGACCGGCGACGCCGATCGGGAAACCAGCGACGACCAGGGACGCTTACGCGTGCCCCCCGACCATCCGCAATACACGTTGCGCCGCGTATGGCTCAAAGAGGACGAAGTCAAAGGCTTCTACCTGGGATTTGCCAACGAAGGGCTATGGCCGCTGTGTCACATCGCTCACACTCGTCCCAACTTTCGAGCCGAGGACTGGAAACAATACGAGGCGGTCAATCGCAAGTTCGCCGCCGCCGTCTTACGCGAAATCCGCGGCGAGGAGAATCCAGTCGTCTTGGTCCAGGATTACCACTTCGCTCTAATGCCGCTCCTCATTAAGAAGGCCCGGCCCGATGCCCGCGTCGCCATTTTCTGGCACATCCCCTGGCCGAATCCAGAAGCATTTGGCATCTGCCCGTGGCAGCGCGAGCTTTTGGAAGGGCTGCTGGGAGCCGACCTGGTGGGTTTTCACATTCAGGCGCATTGCAATAATTTTCTCGAGACGGTGGACCGGGTATTGGAATCGCGCATCGAATGGGATCGCAACGCGGTGATGCGTCACGGACATCTGACAGCGGTCCGCCGGTTCCCGATCAGCGTCGCGATGGATCCGGAGCAGAACGGTAGCGCCGCCTCCTCCGAACTCGCGTATCTGGAGCGAGCCGAACTCTTGGCCAAGCATGGCGTGCGCGCGCCCTTCATGGGCATAGGCGTCGATCGTGTCGACTACACCAAAGGCATCCTGGAGCGATTTCGCGGCTTAGAACGGTTCTTCGAAAAGTACCCCGCGTATCGCGGAGAGTTCACCTTCGTGCAAATCGGCGCGCCCAGCCGATCGGAAATTCGCCGGTATCACGACTTTATGCTCGAAGTGGAGCAGGAGGCCCAGCGAATCAATACCCGTTTTCAGACTAGCGAATGGAAGCCGATCGTACTTTTGACGCGGCATCACACCCGCGAGGAGATTTTGCCCTACTATCGCACGGCCAATGTATGCATGGTGACGTCCCTCCACGACGGCATGAACCTGGTTGCTAAAGAATACGTCGCATGCCGCAGCGACGGGCACGGAGTCCTGATCTTGAGCCGCTTTACCGGCGCCTCCCATGAACTAGTCGACGCGCTGGTGGTGAACCCGTATGATACCGAAGAGGTGGCCACGGCGATCCATCGCGCACTGGAGATGCCTCCCGAACAGTCCCGCCTCCGGATGGGCCGGATGCGCGCCGTGGTCAAAGAACACAACATTTACCGGTGGGCCGGTAACCTGATCGCGGAGTTGTGCGAAATCCGCACATCCGCAATTCCGGCCGAGCCAGATGCTCGGGATGCGGTGCTGAAGGGCTAATGCCCCCTCCGCACCACTTGTTTTCCTGCTGGGACGAGGTGGCAGAACGGCTCCGCAGTGCTCCGGCGATCGCGCTGTTCCTGGATTTCGATGGCACCCTCAGTCCGCTTTGCCCGCGTCCCGAGGACGTCCGTCTGAGCGGCGCTACGCGGAGCATCGTTGCAACCCTGGCACGAAACCCGAGAATTCGCGCGTGGGTAATCAGCGGCCGCCGGCGAGCCGACGTGCACGAGAGGAGCCGTATTGCGGGCGTACAGTATCTCGGCTTGCATGGATGGGAAGGGCGGCAAGAGGTTTCGATAAAAGAGGAGAGCCGCCGGCTTTTGGAATGTCTTAAAGATTGTGCTCGCCGGATGGTGGAGCGAACTCCTGAGACGTGGCTCGAGGATAAAGGTTTGGTGGTGGCCATCCATCATGCAAACGCCTCACCGTCCGGCGTAACGCGTATGCGCGAGGAAATTGCCCGTGCGCTCCTGCCGCTAAATGGGAGCTTCCGCGGAATTGCCGGCGAACGAACGTTCGAGCTAGCGCCGGCGGAGATGGGGGACAAAGGAACCGCTGTGCGTCACCAGTTGGCTCTCGCGGGCCGGGCAGCCTTGCCGGTGTTCGTGGGCGATGACGCCGTGGATGAGCCTGCCTTCGCGGCCCTGACCGGCGGGATCACCATTCGGGTCGGCCGGCCTGGTCATACTCGCGCCCATTTCCGGCTCGCCGATGTAAAACAGGTTCGAGTGTTCCTGGAACGCCTAAATAGAGAAATCGGGTATTAAGGCTTGTTGCCGCTGCTTACGCGCACGACAGTTCCGGAAGTGAGCGAATCCGAGGGGCTCTCGATGATTAGATCGCGCTCGGTAATGCCGGAGGTAATCTCGATTTCATTCCCGAAGTCCTTGCCGACCGTAACCGGCGTCATCTCTACCGTTCCATTCCCTGTCTTTCCCGCCTGAACGACCCCGACGCGGAGACCTTCGCTGCGGAACAACACTGAGCTAACGGGTACGATGAGCGCTCGTCCGCCGGGCAGCGACATGTGGACTTCCGCATAAGACCCGGGTCGAAGCTCGCCAGAAGAATTATCTATGTCGATTTCAGTCAGCAATGTTCGCGATGCGGCGTCCATCGCATCCGCGGTCCGGACCAGCTTGCCATGAAACTTGCGGCCGGGGTATTCGGCGAGAACCAGTTCGGCGGCAACTCCTGGAACAGCCGACCGCGATGAAACTTCGGGAACGTTGACGAATACCCGAAGCTGCCGCGATGCGGCAATATGGAATAACTCTTGTGCCGCTCCTCCATTGCCCGCGTTAATCAGAGCGCCGATATCGGTATTGCGGGCCGTGATCACCCCGTCGAAAGGCGCTCTCACGGTCCGGTAGTCCTGCAACTGTTCGAGCAGTCCGATGTTCGCTTCCTGTGCAGCAACGTTGCTGCGCGCCGCGGCGATGGCTTTATCCAAAGCCAGACTATTGGCGACTTGCGCGTCGTATTGCAACCGCTTCTGATCGTTGTCCTGGCTCGATACCACCCCCTGAGCCGCAAGTTGCTTCCAGCGGTCGGCGCTCACCTTGGCGTATTCCTCGTTGGCTTTGCTCTGCTGACGATTCGCCAGAGCTTGCTCCAGCGAAGCCTGGGCCTGCTGCAAACTGGCCTTCGCCTGGCGTAGCTGCTGGTCCTGTTCCGGTGCATCAATGTCCGCCAGCACCTGTCCCGCCTTCACCGCTGTTCCGATGTCGGCATACCATTTTTTCAGATAACCGTTGGTGCGAGCGTAAATCGGTGCATTGATAAACGCTTGCAAATTTCCCGGCAACACGAGTTCCTGTTTGGATTCGCCGAGCTTAGGGTGCACCACACTAACAGCGGGAATCGCCAAATCCGCCGTTTCCTGCTTCACGATGGAAGCAGCTTTGATTCGCGAGTCGATGCCGCGGTTGATCACGACGGCCAGCATCACGACTACCGCCAGGACGAAAATCCACTTCAACATTCGGCTAGCTGCCGAAGAACCCGCTCTTTCTTGTTCGGTCTGCATCATTCTCTAACTTTCATCGGCATCTGGCGATTCCTGTGTAACAGGCTGAATATCGTGGGCACGAAGAACAGCGTGGCGACGGTGGCAAAGATCAAGCCTCCGATCACGGTTCGCCCGAGGGGTGCGTTTTCTTCGCCGCCTTCGCCCAACCCCAGCGCCATCGGTACCATACCGATGATCATGGCCAACGCCGTCATCAGCACCGGCCGGAAGCGGGTTCCTCCCGCTTCGAGAGCCGCCAGCGCCGCATCGCCGTGGTCGGCCAAACGCTCTTTCGCGAAGCTAACCACCAGAATACTGTTGGCTGTCGCGACACCCACACTCATGATCGCTCCCATCAGTGCGGGCACGCTCATAGTAGTGTGGGTAACGAATAGGAACAGCACGATGCCCGCCAGAGCGGCTGGCAGCGCTGTGATGATGATGAACGGATCCAGCCAAGACTGAAAATTCACCACGATGAGCAGGTAGACCAGTACTACGGCCAGGACCAATCCGCCCAGCAATCCCTGAAACGACGTCCGCATCGTCTCGATCTGGCCACGCACGATCAGTTGCGATCCTCGCGGAAGATCCTTGCGGTTGGCATCCACAATGCGATTCAGGTCGGTCGCCACGCCTCCCAGATCGCGGTCCTGCACGGCGCCGAAAATGTCGATGGTGCGCTGGATATTGTAGTGCGAGAGCACTGGCATACCGCTGCTGCGGCTGGTGCTCGCGATATCGCCCAGGATTTCCGGACGGCGCGCCGTGGGAGACGTGAGCGGAATATTGTGCAGATCGCTCAAGGAAGAGATCTGATGCTGTGGCGTCTGCGTGATGACGTTGTAACTCACGCCGTTTCGCGGATCGAGCCAGAAAGAAGGCGCAGTCTGGAAGCTGCCGCTCAGGGAAACCAGTACATTGCTGGCCACGTTGAACTGCGTGAAACCGCTTTCCAGAGCCTTGGTGCGGTCTACGTCGATCTGAAGCCTGGGCTGGTCGAACACTTGGTGAATGCGCAAGTCAACCACGCCCGGCACTGCTCCGATCTGGCGCAAGAGATTAGAGGCGAACGCATGGTTCGCTTCAAGATTAGGACCTGAGACCTGGACATCGATAGGCGCGGGCAGGCCGAAGTTCAGAATCTGGCTGATGATATCCGCCGGCAGGAAATAGAACAAGACACCGGAAAACTCTCGCGGCAGGCTGGCTCGCAATGCGTGCACGAATTCATCGGTCGGGCGATGCCCTGGCTTCAGGGTTACCATGACGTCGGCGTCCATGGTTCCAATGGGAGCGGACGTGCTATACGCGGTATTGATCGCGCTGTATGGAACTCCGATGTTATCGGTGATACCGGCCAACTCGTCAGCCGGAATCACTTTTCTAATGGAGGTCTCGATCAAGTCGGCCAGCCGCGCGGTTTCCTCGATGCGCGTGCCGGTTTTGGCACGGAAGTGAAGATTGAACTGGCCCGCATCGGTCGCCGGGAAGAAGTCCTGTCCCAGCCAGGGAAACAATAGAAACGCCAGGCAACACAGCGCGAGAAAAGAAGGAAGAAATAAATTCCGGTGGCGCACGCATCCGGCCAGCATGTTCTGGTACCCGGCCCGCAGCGAATCAAATCCTTTCTCGAACGCCCATTGCATTCTCGCAGGAAGATTCCAGGCCGCCGGCTTGTGGGCATGATGCGTCCCCGGCTTGATGAGGTACATGCACAGCGTCGGAACCAACGTGCGCGATAGAATGTACGACGCCAGCATGGCGAACACTACGGCTTCCGCCAGCGGAACAAACAGATAGCGCGCGACGCCTGTCAGGAAGAACATCGGAATGAACACGATGCAGATGCATAGCGTCGAAACAAAGGCCGGCATCGCGATCTGCGCCGCGCCGTCCATAATTCCGGCGCGCAGACTTTTGCCCTGATCCAGATTCCGGTCGATGTTCTCGATGGTCACCGTCGCATCGTCGACCAGGATCCCGACCGCCAGCGCGAGTCCGCCGAGCGTCATGATGTTGATGCTTTCGCCCAAGGCGCTCAGCACGCAGATGGACGTCAGAATCGACAGAGGAATCGAAACGGCGATAATCAGCGTGCTGCGCCAGCTCCCCAGGAACAGGAGGATCATGACCGCCGTCAGGCAGGCGGCAATGATCGCCTCGCGGACCACGCCGCTCACCGCGGAGCGCACGAACAGCGACTGATCCGCGACGATATCGATCTTCAGCGCGGGGGGAAGCGTGGCGGCGATTCGTGGGATCATCTCCTTCACCTGCTGCACGATGTCCAACGTGGAGGCGGATCCCGTTTTCATGACCGTGACTAGCGCGCCGCGCTGCCCATCCCGCCGCACAATGTTGGTCTGCGGCCCGAATCCATCGCGGACGTTCGCGACATCCCGCACGTAAACCGTGCTGCTCCCGTTTGTAGCGATCGGAAGATTGTTGAGCTCCTGAATGCTCTTGGGGCTTGCATTCAGTTCGACCTCGTACTCGAATTGACCGATCTTAGAGGTTCCCGTAGGCAGAATCAAATTCTGATTGCCGATGGCCGTCACGATATCGGCGGGCGCCAATCCCTTGGCCTGCAGAAGGGTCGGGTCGATGTCCACCATGATTTGGCGCTGTTTCCCGCCATACGGATTCGGCACTCCGGAGCCTGGGACGGTAGCGAGCTGCGTGCGGATGGATGTCGCCGCGTAGTCGAATAGCTGTTGTTCGGATAGCCCGTCGCCCGAAAGTCCCAACTGCATGATGGGAACGCTGGACGCGCTGTAAACGATCATGAACGCCGGGGCAGTTCCGGGCGGCATCGAGTGTGTGCTCGTCTGGGCCACCGCGGTTAATTCGGCCATCGCCATCTCGACGCGTGCGCCTGGATGGAAGAAGACCTTGGTGATACTGCGGCCGTTGGTGGTTTGGGACTCCATGTGTTCGATGTCGTTGACCGTAGTGGTCAACGAGCGTTCGTACTGGGTCCCGATGCGCTCCTCCATATCCTCGGCGGGCAAGCCGTTGTAATTCCACAGGGCCGCGATCACCGGGATATTGACGTTAGGGAAAACGTCGGTGGGTGTACGCAGTATAACTAGCGGGCTGATAATCAGAATGAGCAGAGCCAGCACAATGAACGTGTACGGCCGATCCAGGGCTACTTTAACGATCCACACTTAACGGAAGAGTCTCCTCTTTTAGGATAGCGTCCGTCCCGAAAGCTCCACATATGCTGGATGGCAGGAAGGCACGGCCGTGCCGGTGGGCTTGGTTTTGGATAAAGTGGCTACTGATGCGAGTAAGGAGTGACTATGCGACGAATTTGGGTTGCTGTATTAGCGGGTGGGCTGATGGTATCGAACGCCGGCGCCCAGCAGGGGGCTAAGAACGGCGAATGGCGTACCTACGGGGGCGACCTCGGGAATACGCATTACTCTCCGCTTGACCAGATCAGCGCCGCGAATTTCGACAAACTCGAAGTCGCCTGGCGATTCAAGACCTCGAATTTAGGCCCACGTCCCGAATTCAATCTCGAATCGACGCCCTTGATGGCCAACGGCGTCTTATATGCGGCCGCGGGAACACGCCGGTCGGTAGTCGCACTCGACGCAGCCACAGGCGAGCTTCTGTGGGTCCACAGCGAGAAGGAAGGTGCACGAGGGAGTGCCGCCCCCCGTCAATTATCCGGCCGCGGCTTGGCCTATTGGACCGATGGCAAGCCAGGAAGCAATGACGAGAGGATTCTTTACGTGACGCCCGGCTACCGCCTAGTCGCGCTAAATGCCAAGACCGGCGTGCCCGTTGCGGGCTTCGGACAAAACGGAGTCGTCGACCTGAAACTTGATGACGACCAGCAGATCGATCTGGTCACTGGCGAGGTTGGGTTGCATGCGACTCCGGTCGTCGCCGGCGACACCGTGATCGTCGGCGCAGCGCACCGCTCGGGCGGAGTACCGCGGAGCAAGACCAACGTTAAAGGCTACGTCCGTGGATTCGACGTCAAGACCGGCAAGCGTCTGTGGATCTTCCACACCATCCCGCGTCCCGGCGAGTTCGGCTACAACACCTGGGAGAAAGATTCCGCGGATTACACCGGTAACGCAGGCGTCTGGGGCCAGATCAGCGTCGATGAAGAGCTGGGAATGGTCTATCTTCCCGTGGAACTTCCCACCGGCGATTACTACGGCGGCCATCGCCCCGGCAACGGCCTGTTCGGCGAGAGTCTGGTCGCGCTGGACCTGAAAACCGGCCAGCGCAAGTGGCACTACCAGTTGGTGCACCACGGCATCTGGGACATGGACATTCCCTGCGCCCCGATCCTGGTCGACCTCACCATCAACGGGCGGGCGGTAAAAGCGGTTGTGCAGCCTACCAAGCAGGCCTTTCTTTACGTGTTCGATCGTGTGACGGGGCAGCCAATCTGGCCGATCGACGAAAAGCCTGTCGAAAAGGGCAGCGTGCCGGGTGAATGGTATTCGCCCACGCAGCCGTTTCCCTCCAAGCCCCCGGCCTACGATCGTCAAGGCTTCCAACTTGAGGACCTGATCGATTTCACGCCGGCTCTTCGCGCTGAGGCAGTGAAGGCCGTGTCGCAATATAAACTCGGGCCGATCTTCACTCCACCAGTCGCGAGTAAGGCGGAGGGCCCGCTGGCCACACTGGCCTTGGCCACCTCAGGGGGCGGCACCAATTGGCCGGGCGGCTCTTACGATCCCGAAACGCACATCGCATACGTGTTTTCTCAGCGCTCCATGAGCATCCTGGGATTGGTCCCCGGCGACCCAAGAGTGACTGATGAGGCCTACATCCAGGGCACTGCAAAGACGGGTGCCCGGACCGTAGGAGGCTCGGGCGCGGACGCCGCCGCTGGCACTAAATCGGCGAATGATGTGGCCGCCGAAGCCGGGGGATTGACTGTCCAAGGTCTGCCGTTGGTGAAACCGCCTTACGCGAGCATCAGCGCGATCGATCTGAATCGAGGAGAGATACTCTGGCAGGTGGCGCACGGGGAAACTCCCGACAATATCCGCAATCATCCCGCGCTTAAAGGACTTACGATTCCGCGGACAGGTCGGGCCGGGGTGATCGGAACGCTGGTCACCAAGACCTTGGTGATCGCCGGCGAACGGGACACGTTCACGTTACCCTCCGGTCAAAAGGGCGCAATGCTGCGAGCCTACGATAAGGCATCGGGCAAGGACGCCGGGGCCGTCTATATGCCGGCCGGGCAAACCGGCACACCGATGACCTATATGTTGAACGGCAAGCAGTACATTGTGGTGGCGATCGGCGGTACCGGGTACGAGTGCGAGTTTATCGCCTTCCGGCTACTCGCTTCGTAACCTATCGCTCCGCAACCCGGCCATATATAATGGCTTACGTGATTTGCACCCCTAACCGGCGCGACTTCCTGCGCGCGTTAGCCGCAGGCGCCGCGAGCCTTTCGTTGTCTCGCGCGCAGACCGCCTCCATTACCGCCACCAAGCTCGCCGATAACTATGTCCACATCGCCGGTGCCGGATCAAATGTCCTGCTCGTAACCGCACCTGATGGAGCGCTGCTGGTCGACGGTGGATCGCCAGAACATTCTGCCGAGTTTTTGAAAGCGATCTCCGAACAGTCCGGTGGGCGCAAAGTACAAGCGCTTTTCAATACGCACTGGCACCTGGAGAGTACCGGATCGAACGACGCACTGGGCAAAGCCGGCGCCAAGATCATCGCCCACGAGAACACCAAACTGTGGATGGGCACCGACATCATCTGTAAGTGGCGGAACAAAACGTTTCAGCCTCGTGCGAAAGAAGCTCTGCCGAATCAGACCTTCTATACCGCCGGGAAAATGACCTTCGGCAAGGAAGAGGTGGTCTACGGATACCTTGGCCAGGCGCACACCGACAGCGATATCTACGTCTTCTTCCCCGGACCCAACATCTTGATGACGGGCGATGTTATGTCGGTCGGCCAGTACCCGATTCTCGATTGGACCACCGGCGGATGGATCGGCGGGCTGGCCGATGCAAGTAAAACGCTGCTCAGCGTCAGCGATGCACAGACGCGCATCATTCCCGGCAGCGGTCCGCTGCGGGGTCGCGCAGATTTGCAGGCGCAGGCGGATATGTGCGCCGCCGTTCGCACCAGCTTAGTGTTGCTGTTGCGAAAAGGCATGAGCGCCAAAGAAATGCTGGCCGCGGCTCCCACCAAGGATTTCGATGCTAAGTGGGGGAATCCGGAATTGTTCGTCACTAACGCTTATCCGGGCTTGTGGGGGCACGTTCGCGAACTCGGCGGGATCGTTTAGGAGCGGGAGCGAAAAGGAATGCGTTACCTCGTTGTAGCTGTTGCTGTAGCCTCTCTCTCGGGACATCTCTCTGCTCAACAGAAGAGTGCACCGGCGAATGCGGCGTCGGGACGAGCGCTGCTCGATAAGTATTGCGTCACCTGTCACAACGCGCGCCTGAAAACCGCGAATCTCACCTTCGACAAAATGGATTTGTCGCATGTAGCCGACGACGGCGCAGTTTGGGAAAAAGCTGTCCGAAAACTGCGCGGCGGCATGATGCCTCCCCCGGGTGCTCCGCGGCCGGATCTAAGTGCGGTTGATTCCTTTGTGTCGTGGCTCGAAACCTCTTTAGACCAGGCTGCGGCGGCCAAGCCGAATCCGGGCTCTGTCGCGCTGCATCGCCTCAATCGCACCGAATATGCAAACGCCATGCGCGAGTTGTTCGGAATCGACGTGGACGCCGCGGCGCTCCTGCCTGCCGACGACATGTCCGATGGGTTTGACAACATCGCCAACGTGCTTAAGGTGTCGCCGTCGTTCCTGGATCAATATATAAGCGCTGCGCGCGCGGTGAGCATTCAGGCGATTGGCAAGCCGCTTCCTTCGGACGCCGTTCTCGTGAACCTTCGCGGAACCCCTGCCGATCCCGCGGATCTGCCACTCGGAACCCGCAGCGGAACAGTGGCCGAATATCTGTTCCCCGCCGACGGTGAATACGAATTCCGCCTGGGCGGCGCAGGTGGAGGAGGCCGAAGCGGCCGCGGCCGGGCTCCCCAAGCCGGATTCACTCCCGAGTCCGATGCCACCGTCGTGACGCTGGATGGTGTAAAAATCGCGACCACCGGACGCGTCACCGTGAAAGCCGGAATGCATAAGATCGCCGTCAGCACGCCGGCGCGAAGCTTAATTGAAAACGAGTCCATGCTGCAGTCGTTTGTTCCCGGATCTGCCGGTCAGGCTTACGGCGGAGCCGGCGGTCGTGGAGGCGGAGCTCAGGGAGCTGTGACCGTCAATGGTCCGTTCAATCCCGCCGGCAGCCGCGTCGATACTGTCAGCCGCCAACGGATTTTCGTTTGCCGACCGCCGGATGCCAGTGAAGAGGCGGCTTGCGCATCGCGAATCTTCGCCAACATCGCGCACCGGGCGTTCCGCAGGCCGGTGACGGATCGCGATACCGCTGCGCCGATGGCCTTCTTCAAGCAGGCACGCGCGGCCGGCGATTTTGAAAAAGGCATCGAAGGCGGGCTGATCGCAATTTTGGCGAGTCCCAAATTCCTATACCGAGCCGAAATTCCTCCGCCGAATGTCACGGCAGGCTCCCTATATCGCATCAGCGACCTGGAACTGGCATCGCGGCTTTCGTTCTTTCTCTGGAGCAGCATTCCGGACAGCGAGCTATTGAACGTCGCGGAACAAGGCAAGCTCAAGGATCCCGCTGTGCTAGAGCAGCAGGTCAAGCGCATGCTCAAACAGCCGCAGGCGAAAGCCCTGGTCTCAAACTTCGCGTTCCAATGGCTGAAGCTGCGGGAAATGGCGAGCTTTGAGCCCGACCCCATCGTCTATCCGAGTTTCGATGCGCGGTTGCGCCAGGCATTTACCCGCGAAATGGAACTCTTCGTGGGTAGCGTGTTCCAGGAGGATCGCAGCGCGCTCGATTTGCTGCAGGGCAATTACACCTACGTCAACGAGCGCCTGGCGCTGCATTACGGCATCCCCAATGTCCGTGGCGACCAGTTCCGTCGCGTCACGCTGACCGATCCGAATCGGTTCGGCCTGCTCGGCAAGGGCGCGATTCTGATGGTGACTTCTTATCCCAATCGCACGGCTCCCGTGCTGCGAGGCTCGTTCATTCTGGAAAATATCGCCGGGACGCCGCCATCGCCGCCGCCACCTAACGTCGAAGCGTTCAAGGAAAACAAGGAAGGCGAAAAGGCCAAGACGATTCGCGAGATCATGGAGCAGCATCGCGCGAATCCGTCCTGCAACGCATGCCATGGCGTGATGGATCCGCTCGGGTTCGCATTCGAGAATTACGACTCCATCGGCACCTGGCGGACGAAAGATAAGTACGCGCGCACCCTGATCGATTCCGCGGGCAAGTTGGTGGATGGAACCTCCGTCAACGGTCCCGCCGACGTGCGCCAGGCCTTGATGAAGCATCCCGACCAGTTCGTGCAGACCATGACTGAGAAGCTGCTGACCTATGGGTTGGGCCGGCGGCTCGAATATTACGACATGCCCATGATTCGAAAGATTGTGCGCGACGCCGCGAAGGACGATTATCGTTTTTCGTCGGTGATTATGGGTATCGTCAAGAGCCCTCCCTTTCAGATGAGCGTGAAGGCTACGGAAAGCGCGGCCAAGAAAACTACCGAAACGGCCCAAGACAATAAAAAGGCGAACGCGCCTACGGCCAGGAATTAAAGAAAGGGAGTATTCATATGTTCATTACCAAGAAGCATCTCCCCCGGCGAACGTTTTTACGCGGCGTGGGCTCGGCGATGGCGCTGCCGCTGCTCGACGCCATGATTCCCGCGCGCACCGCTTTGGCGCAGACTGCCGCGAATCCGACGCCTCACCTCGGCTTCATCTATTTTCCGCACGGCGCGATCATGGGCCAGTGGACGCCGAAAACCGAAGGTGTGAACTTCGAGCTGTCGCCGATTCTCAAATCGCTGGCTCCGTTCCAGAAGCAATTGACCGTGGTGAGCGGCCTTGCGAATCGGCCCGCCGTAAGCCCGGCCGTGCATGCCATCACTCCCGGTACTTGGCTAAGCTGCGTGCATCCGCGAGCCAGCCAGGATCCGTTCGGCGGTCCGACGGTCGATCAGATCGCGGCGCAGCACATCGGTCAGGACACGCCGTTCCCATCGCTCGAAGTGGCGACCGAGGTTCACGGCGGTGGCGGCTCCTGCGATCGGGATTTTGGCTGTAGCTATGCAGGTACAATTTCCTTCAGCTCGCCCACCAACCCTTTGCCCATGGAAACCGATCCGCGCAAGTTGTTCCAGCGGATGTTCGGCCAGGGCGATACACCCGAAGAGCGTAAGCGAATCTCGAAGCAATATTCCAGCGTGCTAGATCTCGTTTCGCAGGAAGCAGCCGATTTGCAGCGCACCCTGGGGCCGCAGGATCGCGCCATGGTCGGCGATTATCTCGATACCGTGCGCGAAATCGAGCGCCGCGTTGAAAAGATGGACGGGCGCGATCTTTCTCATGTGAATATCCCCGATACGCCGGGGGGCATCCCTCCGACCTTCGAGGCGCACATCAACCTGTTGTTCGATCTAATCGCGGTCGCCTATCAGGCCAATATGACGCGTGTCTTCAGCTTCATGATGGCAGCCGAGGTCAGCGGGTTGACCTACAACCAGATCGGCGTTCCGGATGCGTTCCATCCGATCTCGCACCATAACAACGAGCAGGCCAAGATGGACAAGCTGGTGAAAATCCAGACCTATCACACCGAGATTTTCAGCAAGTTCCTGGCTAAGCTTCAGAAGATGCCGGATGGCGATGGGACCATGCTCGATCATTCGCTCATCCTCTATGGCAGCAACATGAGCAACAGCAACGCGCACAATCACGATCCGCTGCCGACGGCGCTGGTGGGCGGCTGGAAATCGGTCAAGGGCGGCCAACATCTGAAGTATCCCGACCAAACTCCCCTCGCGAACATGCTGCTTACGATTCTCGATCGTGCGGGTGTTCCGGAAGAAAAGTTTGGCGACAGCTCCGGCAAATTCAAAGAGGTCTAGCCATGAAGATCCTGCTTATAGCCAGTGCGATTGCTGGGCTGGCGTTGGCGGCTGACATCAAGGCGCCTTCGTCCGATGGCACTACACCGCTGCACTGGGCCGCCCATAACAACGATGCTGCAGAGGTCGACCGGCTGCTCAAGGCCGGTGCGGATGCGAACGCGAGGAACGAATTCGGCGCGACACCGATGTCCGAAGCCGCCTTCAACTCCAACACCGAGATCATCGATAAGCTGCTGAAGGCCGGCGCCGATCCCGACTCTCCTTCCGCCGACGGCCAGACGGCGCTGATGCTGATCGCACGCGGCAACAACGTCGCGGCGGCGAAGCTGTTACTCGAACACGGCGCGCACGTGAACGCGAAAGAGAAACAAAAGGAACAGACGGCTCTAATGTGGGCCTCGGCACAAAATCAAGGCCCGATGGT
>Ga0207695_10005716_pt1 | contig 16392 bp, 17 predicted proteins | sample KBSC54metaG_FD_184354 | JGI IMG/M metagenome (GOLD analysis project Ga0207695, IMG submission 184354) | Corn rhizosphere microbial communities from Kellogg Biological Station, Michigan, USA - KBS C5-4 metaG (SPAdes) (version 2) | ecosystem: Host-associated > Plants > Roots > Rhizosphere > Soil... | reverse complement strand
CGAGCCCATCGTGTATGCCCTGTCGATTCCGACACGCGCTCCGCATCCGGCGGCGGCGAGGGCGTTCGTGTCCTTCCTGTTGTCGCGCGAAGGGCGGAGTGTGTTGCGCGCGAACAAGCTCGACGCGTTGGACACGCCGGTGATCATCGGTCGCGGAGCGCCCGCATCGGTGCGGGCGGCGGTATCGGCGCCGTGATGGAACCGGTCGCGCGGACGTCATTCGCTCCGCGCTCGTTCGCGGCGCACCGCACGGCGAGCATCCTCGCGGGCTTGTGCGGATCGATTTTTCTACTGTTTCTGGTTGCGCCGATCGCGCGGCTGGTTGCAGGTGGCGGCACGTCCGGTGTAGCGGAGCTCTTCACGGACGCCGAGCTCCGCGGTGCGCTGTGGCTCACCGCGGTGACGGCGACGGTGGCCATGGCCGCCGGTGCGTTAGGCGGCACGCCGCTGGCGTACCTGTTGGCGCGACGGGCCTTCCGGGGGAAAGCCGTCGTTGCCGCGGTGCTCGACCTGCCGCTGCTCATTCCGCATCCCGTGGCCGGCATCGCGCTCTTGTTGATCCTGGGGCGCGGCAGCGCCGTTGGGCGGGCGCTGCTGCACGCCGGCATCCAGGTGGCCGGCTCGCCGGTCGGCATCGTGTGCGCGATGGTGTTCGTGTCGGCGCCGCTTTATATCAGCGCCGCACGGGAGGCATTCGCTCGTGTCGATACGAGGTACGAGTCCGTGGCACGTACGTTGGGCGATCCCGCATGGCGGGCGTTCCGGCGGGTGACGCTGCCGCTCTCGATGCGCGGATTGATCGCCGCCTTGGTGGTGATGTGGGCGCGCGCGGTGAGCGAGTTCGGGGCGATCGTGATTCTCACCTACAATCCGAAAGTGGCGAGCGTGCTCGCGTACGATCGGTTCACCGGTTTCGGCCTAACGGAAGCGCTGCCCGTGGCCGCCGTGCTCTCGATCCTGGCGCTCGTCCCGTTGATCGCCCTGCGCGCACTGCGTCCCGATCGCGGCGCGGGAATGGACGGGTGATCGACGTTGCGGGGCTCGGCGCGCAGGTCGGGACGTTCCGGTTGCAGGACGTGACGTTCACGGTACCGCACGGGCAGTACGGCGTCGTGATCGGACCGGCCGGCTCCGGCAAGACGACCTTGCTCGAGACGATCGCGGGCGTGATCGCGCCGCACGCCGGGCACATCGCGCTCGACGGACGCGACGTGACCGCCGCGCCGCCCGAGGATCGGCGGCTGGGCATCGTGTACCAACATGGCTACCTGTTTCCGCACCTGAGTGTGGAGCGCAACGTGGCCTACGGGGCCGCGGATCTCGCGTTCGCGACCGAGATCGCCGGCCGCGTGGGGGCACGGGCGTTGTACGACCGGCCCGTGCCGGCGCTGAGCGGAGGCGAGCGCCAGCTGGTGGCGCTCGCTCGCGCGTTAGCCGTTAGGCCATCGGTGCTGTTGCTCGACGAGCCGTTCAGCGCCCTGGATCCGCGATCGCGCACGATCGCGCGGCGGACGGTGCGCGCGCTGCACCGCGAGCTGGGCATCACGGTGCTCCAGGTGACGCACGATTTCACCGAGGCGGGGTTGCTGGGTGACGTGGCGGTCTTGCTCGACCACGGCCGGGTGCTGCAGGCCGGGCCGCCCGATGACGTGTTTCGGCGGCCCGCGTCTCCGTATGTCGCCGAGTTCCTCGGCGCCGAGAACGTGTTCGCGGGAACGGTTCGCGCGTTAGGCAACGGCGATCCGGAGGCCGCCGAGCAGCGGGACCAGCGCCCGTCGCCGGACGGACACCGGTCGCTGGAATTCCGCGCCGGCCCCCTCACCATCTATGCGGTCGGCGATGCCGCCGACGGCGCAACCCACGCCGTGATTCGGGCGGAGGAAATCGTGTTGTCTCGGGAGCCGAGCCCGACCTCGGCGCGGAACCAGTTTGCCGGTACGATCGATGAGATCGCGACGTTGGGCGCGCTCACGCGGGTGTCGGTCGACGTCGGCGGTGCGGTGCTCGTCGCGGCGCTCACCACACGCTCGGCGCAAGAGCTCGGGTTGGCGCGCGGGGGACGGATCTACGCGTCGTTCAAGGCGATGGCCGTGCATTTGTGCTGAGGCGTGTGCTATCCTCCACATGTGGCTCGCCTGCCGGCCGCACTGTCATTCGCCGACGGGTCAGCGTCCTCTCATCCGCACCGAAGACGACAACGGCACATGATACATCCGCACCGAATCGCCGTGCGGGACGGCGAAGAGCTCTACGCCAGCGCGCGGGGTGCAGGGCGACCCATCGTGTTCATCCACGGTTGGGCCACCCACTCCGACATCTGGCAGTATCAAACGTCGTCGCTCAGCGACGTCGCACGGTGTGTCGTGTACGACAAGCGAAGCCATGGGCGGAGCACTGACCCGGGACGCGGCTACGATTACGATGCGCTTGCCGACGACCTCGCCGCGGTCCTGGACGCGCTCGACGTGCACCAGGCGATCCTCGTTGGGCATTCGATGGGCGCGGCCGAGATTGCGCGCTACCTGCGGCGGCATGGCCAGGACCGCGTTGCGGCGCTCGTGCTGATTTCCTCGGCGCTGCCGTTCATTCTCAAAACCGATGACAATCCCGACGGAATCGACGCTGATGTGTTCGCCAAACGGCGCGACACCTGGACCACCGACATGCCGAAATTCCTGTCGGACAATGCGCGATTGATCGTGACGCCCAGGACCTCCGACGAGACGGTCGCCTGGATCGCACGCATGGGCGAGGCTGCATCACTGCCGGCCCTCATCGCCATGAACCACACGATCACCGAGACGGATCTGCGCCAGGACACGGCGGGCATTTCCGTGCCGACGCTCGTGATTCACGGCGATGCGGATCGGTCCGCGCCGCTCGCGCTGACAGGAATGCGCGTTGCAAAGATGATTGCCGGAAGCGAGCTACGCGTCTATGAAGGAGCGCCCCACGCGCTTCTCGTGACCCATCATCGCCAATTGAACAGCGACCTCCACGATTGCGTCCGGCGGTTGGACGCATCATGAGCGCCCGCGCGCGTGGCGACGACGCGGGTTCCGCGGCGGCCAAGCCGGCGCGGCTCGCATGAGCACGTTAGTCGTCATCATCGCAAGCTGGGCAGCGTTCATCCTCGTCTGGTTAGGCCTGTCGTTTTTCGTCAAACGCGACGTGCGAGGCGGACGATTCGCCAGGGCCTACCGGGTGCGCATGCTCGTCATCGCGATCCTCGTCGTGGTGATCGTCCGATCGCTCCGTCACCACGAGTCGGCCACGCATCACCTGGCGAACAGCCTGCTGTTCTTCTCGCCTTCGTCACTGCTGGCGTGGATCGGCGCGGGGCTCACGGCGCTCGGCATCGCCGTGGCGATTTGGGCGCGGTTGCATCTCGGCCGCAATTGGAGTGCGAGCCCGGCCATGAAGGAAGGACACGAGCTCGTCACCACTGGTCCGTACGCGTTCGTTCGCCACCCCATCTACTCGGGCATCATCCTCGCTACCTTGGGCACCGGGCTCACCGGCTCGGTCTTCGGGATAGTTCTCTTCGTCATCGTGACGACAATGTTCCTGTTCCGCGTCGGCACGGAAGAGCGCTATATGATGGAGTTGTTTCCCGGGACATATCCGGCCTATCGGGCGCGCACGAAGCGATTGGTGCCGCTCATCTGGTGACGCCCATGCCCGCATCGACCACGGCGCCGCCGCGCCTAACGAGCGAGACGCGCGCGCCAGCACGGCCGGGTGCCGGCGTCCTCTGGAGATAGGATCACCAAGTTCAAGAGACCGTTGTAATTTCGAGCGCACGCTGTTAGCTTGATTGGTACGGCCGGCGCCCAGCGCACGGCCCTCAGGCATTTGGATTTGGGGCCCGCCAGATTGCGGGCCTTTTTTTTGTCGGGTTCTTCGGGAAGTTCCGGGAAACGTGGCCGGAAAGAGAATCGAACGAACGATAGAAGTTGGATCGTGAGGCAGGCCGGACGGGCAGAGTGCTACGCTCATGAAGACGCGGACAAAGCAGGACACAACAGACAAAGCACCGAAAAAAAATCAACGCCTTGGTTTTGCTCGTGTTGTGTCCGCTGTGTGCGTGCTGTGTCCGCGTCTTCATGAGCGTAGATACAAGACATGAGGGAACGGCATCCCATCCACTGCTCAGGAGAAGAGAACGCCGGCGGTTTTATCCTTGACCCTGTGTCGGGGGATCCAGCACCGCCGCGCTTCCCGGAAATTCCCGAAGAAATTTGGTTCCAGGCGTTGCCGTCAGTTGACGGCGCCCCTTCGTGAGGGTTGTCACGAGCACGTTGTTGTCGGTTCGTGCAGCACCTGGTCGAAAGACCGCGCTCCGACCACAGCACAGATCAATTTCGAGGAGCACATCATGCGCACGACCGGCGTAGTAAAGTGGTTCAACGATGCAAAGGGCTTTGGCTTCGTCACGCCCGCCGACGGACAGAAAGATTGCTTCGTCCACCACTCGGCCATTCAAGGTGAAGGCTTCAAGTCGCTCTCCGAGGGGGAGACGGTGGAGTTCGACATCGTGCAGGGCCAGAAGGGCCCGGCGGCCGAGAACGTGACACGAGTGGCCCGCTAAAGTACGCGACGATCTCACGTTCACCGGACGCGCACCGCTCGCGGTGCGCGCTCCGGTTAGTCGGGCGCCGGTTGGCAGACGCGAGTCAGACCAGCCGGCGCTCGATCCACGTAAGGAGGTTCGATGATCGACAGCTTGAATTCGCGTCCGCTGGCCGAAAGCCCGCTGTGGGCCGATCGTCCGTCATTCCTCGCCTCGCACCGTGCGCTTGCGATCTGCAAGCACGAGCTCGAGATGCTCGCCGAGAACGTCGTGCGCGGCGTGGCGGCGCTCTCCGGCGCCGGAGTGGAGCAGAAATCGAAGGAACGTCTCTCGCCTGGGCGTTGCATCGTCCAATTGGGGCCCGTCGCGCTCACCATTACGTGGTTGCGCAGCACCATAGACTCGGTGGCCGATGGCGATCTGCTCGTCATCGTCTGGCACGGCTCCGTGGCGCCGCGCGGAGAGCACCTGCCCGAGCGCATGACGTCGCCGCGCACGCTGGTGGCCGCGACCGCGCTCTGGGAGGAGGTGTTCGTGGCGGCCGGCAGGGATCAAGCGAGCTGGGTCTGGCAGCCGAAAGACGCGAGCGTTCCGGGGTATTCGTCATCGGAGCTCGCCTTGCAGTGCGTCGAGCGGTTGCGCGTGGCGTACGAGGAGTTTCGCGAGAAGGGAGAGGCGGTCGCCTAACGCGTGCGCCGGCTCAGGCGATCGGATCCCCCGCGGCCGGCAGCACGCCGCGGGCGCCGCGCAATCAGGACGTCACAACCGCGCGAGTACTTTCTTGGCCAGCGCTTCTTCCATCTGCTCGAGCTGCTGCGCGGTTTTGGCGGTCTTGCCCATCGACACCGTCACACTGAACGCGCGATTGCCCTTCCGGACTTCGAGCTTCGCGTAGTTGCCGCCCCCGGTCCAATACGCCTCATCGCCGAGACCGCTCACCGGATGCGGGCCCATGTTTTTTTGTCCCTGAAACATGTAAACCTGCTGAACCATGAGATTCACGACAGGTTGATCGCTGAACGCGGACGTGTCCGGCGAAAACAAGCAAATGATCTTGCTTCCCAGGTACGGTCGTCCCGGCAGTGACTTCATGCCGACCACCGCGTTCACTTCGGCAACGGTGAGAAGCGAGCAGGGGTCGACCGATGACGCCTGCGCGGCGAGGCGCGGTGCGAGAAGGGCGGAAAAAAGTGCAAGGGAAGCGATCATCCTGACGCCACGCATCTCGACCTCCACGGGTTGGCCTGGGAGCGGAACGGGAGGCTGAGAGTATCTCGCCCAACGGGGACGGCCGTCAAGGGCCGCGGCGACATGCGGTTCTTCCGCGGGACGGGCGTCCTCAGTTGTCGCGCGCGGGGTGTTCGAACTCTTTGCCGATCCACGCCAGACTTTGCGCCACGTGCTCGCTCCAGTAAGTCCACGTATGCGCGCCGGGGTACTCGTGGTACTCGTGGGGCACGTGCAAGGCTGTCAGTCCGGCGTCGAAGGCACGATTCTCATCGATCCACCGGTCCTCGGTCCCGACATCGAAGTACAATGCCGGCATCAACTCCGGGCGGGCGTCGCGCAGCCGCTCCACGCGCGTGAGGGGATCGCGCGAGCGCCAGGCAGCGGTGTCTTTGCCTAACGCCTGCTCGAGCGATGGCCAGAGGTCGCCCATGGACTGCCGCAGCTGTTCCAGGTTCGACGCGTAGACGTCGTGCCCGGCGTACGGGTGCGGGCCGGCGTACATCAACTGCAGGGTGCCGGAGTGGCTCGCGGCGGCGCTCCACACCTCGGGATACTCGAGAGCCAGGTCCACGGCGCCGAATCCGCCCATGCTCAAGCCGGCGATGGCGCGGTGCTGGCGATCGGGCATGGTGCGGTACGCCGAGTCGACGTGGTGCACGAGGTCGCGCGCCACGTAGTCATCGTAATGCGGCCACGGCACACAAAACGTCGAGGCCGGCTCCTTGCGCGTCGTATCGCGCTTGCAGGCGCCGTAGTCGCCCATGGAGTTCCAGGTCGTGTACCAGCTGTCATCGCCGTCGGGCATGACGACGATGAACTCCGGACCGCCGGCGGCGATCAGCGAGTCCATCGTGGCGTCGAGATGGCCTAACTTGACCCAGTTGGTCTCGTCGCCCGAATAGCCGTGCAGATAGTACGCGACCGGATAGCGCCGGCTCGTATCAGCGGCGTACGACGGCGGCAGGTACACGAGATAGTGCTTGCTGACGCCTAACGCGGACGACCACAGCGAATCGGTTCTGACCGTGCCGTGGGATGGCAGCAGCGTCGATGCGGCGAGCAGCAGCTCGAGCAGCATGGCGCTCAGGGCCGCGAGGCCAGCGCCTCGGCGAGCGTGTCCCACGCCAGGAGCGCACACGGGTGGCGCACCGGCAGCCGCGCCACGCCCGACAGCGCCCGCAAATCGCCGAGGGATTCGTCCGCCGCGCCTTCCTCGCCGTGCACCATGCGCGTGAATCGATCCAGGATCTCGGCGGCTTCGGCTCTGGTCTTGCCCTTGAGCCGCTGCGTGAGCATCGACGCTGATGCTTGCGAGATCGCGCATCCCTCGCCCGTGAAGCGCACCTCACGCAGCGTGTCCCCGTCGAATTGCAGCTGCAGATCGATCACGTCGCCGCAGAGCGGGTTCTTCTTGCGCAGCGAGACGTCGGGGTGCTCGAGCTTTCCGCGGTTGCGCGGACGCCGATAGTGATCGAGGATCAGCTCCTGGTACAGGGCGGAGATGTTCGCGCGGCGCGCGTCCTGTGCGTTGGGCTCGCGGCCCTGGTCGTCAGGCACCGACACGACTGAACATCTCCCGGGCCGCCATGACGCCGTTCACCAGTGCGTCGACGTCGGCATCGTCGTTGTACACGTAAAACGAGGCGCGTGCGGTGGCGCTGACACCGAGCCGCCGCATGAGCGGCTGCGCGCAATGGTGGCCGGCACGAATGCAGACGTGATACGAATCCAAGATGGTCGCCAGATCGTGGGGGTGCACATCTCCTACGTTGAAGCTGAGCACACCGCTGCGATGCTCCGGCGCCGGGCCGTAGATGCGCACGCCCTCGATCGCAGCCAGCCGCCGGTACGCCGAGCCGACGAGGCCGCGCTCGTGGGCCCGCACGGCGTCCATGCCGATGCGCTGCAGCAGGTCGGCTGCCGCGGCGAGTCCCACCGCGCCGGCTGCGTTAGGCGTGCCCGCCTCGAACTTGTGCGGCAGCCGGTTCCACGTGCTGCGGTCGTCTTCCACGAATTCGATCATGTCGCCGCCCGTCATGTATGGCGGCATCGCGTCGAGCAGATCGCGGCGCCCAACGAGCACGCCGATGCCCATCGGCCCGAGCATCTTGTGTCCGCTCGCGGCGAAGAAGTCCACGCCCAGGTCGTCGACGCATACCGAAAGGTGCGGCGCCGCCTGCGCACCGTCACACACCGCGATCGCTCCGACGCCATGCGCCAGATCCACGATCTCGCGGACCGGCGCGATCGTGCCCAACACGTTGGAGACGTACGGGAACGCAACGACCCTGGTGCGCGATCCGAGCAGCGCGCGCAGGCGATCGAGGTCGATCGAGCCATCGGGCTCGAGCTCGCAGATGCGCAGCCGTGCCTTCTTCTCGAGCGCCAGCTGCTGCCACGGGACGAAGTTCGCGTGGTGCTCGGCGGCCGTCACGACGATCTCGTCGCCGGCGCCGACGTTCGCGCGACCCCATGACGATGCCACGAGGTTGAGCGATTCCGTGGTGCCGCGCGTGAAGATCACGCAATCGCTGTCGCGCACGCCGAGGAACGCGGCGACGCGGGCGCGCGCATCGTGATACCGCTGCGTGGCGCGCACCGAGAGCTCGTACGCGCCCCGATGCGGATTCGCGTTGTCGTTCTCATAGAACGCCCGGATCGCATCCAGTACGACGCGCGGCTTCTGCGTCGTTGCGGCCGAATCCAGATAGACGAGCCGTGGCGACGCCGCGAGCAGCGGAAATTCGGATCGGGGCAGGGCGCGCATCACCGAATGCGGGCTCCAACCCAGATCGCATCCTGCTCGATGCGCACTTGGTACACCGGCAACGCGTCGATCGCCGGAAAGCGCTTCACGGCGCCCGTGCGGCAGTCGTACCGCGCGCCGTGCCACGCGCACTCGATGATGCCGCCCGGAAGCAGCGCGCCGTCGGACATCGCAAACTCCTGATGAGTGCACACATTGCCTAACGCATGAATCTCGCCGTCCGTGTTCACGAGGCACACCCGTTCGCCGGTCGAGAGCGTCACGCCCTTGAGCGTTCCAGGCGGCAGCTCGTCCACGTCGGCGACGCGCTCGAGCGCCGGTCGCGCGGCGGAGCTCACGATGCCGCGACCGCCCCCGCTCCCGCGAAACGGCGCAGCGTGAGCGCCTCGAGCTCGGCGCGGACTTCCGCCACGCCGACCGCCTCGATCACGCCCGCCGCGAACGCATAGGTGAGCAGCTTCCGCGCCTGCTCGGCGCCGATGCCGCGGCTCTTCATGTAGAAGAGCGCCATTTCATCCAGCCGCCCAACGGTGGCGCCGTGCGTGCACTTGACGTCGTCGGCGAAAATCTCGAGCTGTGGCTTGGTATCGATGCGCGCCTGCGCCGAGAGAAGCAGGTTGTTGTTCTCCTGCTTGCCGTCGGTTTTCTGCGCCTCCGGCCTAACGAACACCTGGCCGTTGAACACCCCGTGCGACGAGCCATCCAGGATACCCTTGTAGACTTCCCGGCTGAACGTGTTCGGGCTCGCGTGCTCGATGCGCGTCTGCTGATCGACGTGCTGCGCGCCGTCCAACAGGTAGAGGCCGTGCAGCGTCGCGCCGCTGCCTTCGCCGGCGAGCAGCGTATAAACGTTGGTGCGCGCGAGCTCGCCGCCCGCGGCATACGAGAACGACACGAGGTGGCTGTCGCGCCCCTGGTGCGCCTGCAGCGTACCCACGTGGAACGCGCGCTCGCTCTCGGTTTGCAGCTTCAAGTGCGCCAGCGTTGCACCCTCGCCGAGGACTGCTTCGGTGACCGCGTTCGTGAAATACCCGTTGGCGCCGCCCAACGAGACATAACTCTCGATCACCGTGGCCCTGGCATGATGCCCGGCGACGATGAGCGTCCTGACGTGCGACGCCGAGCCGGCCGCTTCAGGCGTCGACACGAAGACCAGATGGATGGGCGTCTCGAGCTCTACGTTGGGCGCGAGCTGGATCAGCGCGCCATCGCGCATGAACGCCGTGTTGAGCGCCGTGAACGCCGTCCGCTGGTAGTCCGCCACCTTGCCGACGTGCCGCTCGAGCACTTCCGGCTGCTCTCGCCAGGCCCGCGCGAGGTCGGTGACCGTGACGCCCGCGGGACGAGCCGCACCGCCCGACAATGCCGCGTCGTATCGCCCGTTCACGAACACCAGCCGGATCCAATCCGGCCGCGCGAAGGTGAACGGCTCGACGTCGACCGCTGCGAGCCTAACGGAGCGCGCCGGACCCCCCGGCAGCGCCCGGAACGTGCCGTCGGCGATGGGCGCGACGCTCGTGAAGTGCCAATCTTCGTTCTTCGGCGTCGGGAAGCCGAGCGCCGCAAAGCGATCGATCGCTGCGCGCCTAAGCGGCAACAGCCACGACGGCCCGCTCCCGCCGCCGTTCGCTGCGAAGTCCTCGAACTCGCGCAGCAACACCGGAGCGGTCACGCCACTGCCTCCGCCGGCGTTTCGATCCAATCGTAGCCCTTGTCCTCGAGCTCGAGCGCCAGCTCCTTGCCGCCGGACTTCACGATGCGTCCCGCGGACAACACGTGCACGAAGTCCGGCACGATGTGGTTGAGCAGCCGCTGATAGTGCGTCACCACGATGGTCGCGTTGTCCGGGCGACGCAGCTTGTTCACGCCCTCGGCAACAATCCGTAAGGCGTCGATGTCGAGGCCCGAATCGGTCTCGTCGAGGATCGCGAGACGCGGCCGCAGCACGGCCATCTGGAGAATCTCGTTGCGCTTTTTCTCGCCGCCCGAAAACCCGGCGTTCACGCTGCGGTTGAGCATGGATGGCTCCATGTCCACCAACGCGAGATTCTTCTCCATGATGTCGAGGAACTCGAGCGGGTCGACCTCCTCCTGGCCGTGCGCCTTACGAATCTCGTTGTACGCCGAGCGCAGGAAGTACGCGTTGGACACGCCGGGAATCTCGACCGGATACTGGAACGCCATGAAGAGCCCGGCGTGAGCACGCTCTTCGGGCTGCATCGCGAGCAGATCATTTCCATCGAGCGTCGCGCTGCCGCCGGTAACCTCGTACACCGGATTGCCGGCGAGCACCTGCGCGAGCGTGCTCTTGCCCGAGCCGTTCGGGCCCATGACCGCGTGCACTTCGCCCGCGTTCACGTGCAGCGTGATGCCCTTGAGGATGTCCGCGCCTCCGCCGACCCTGGCCTGCAAATTTCGAATATCGAGCACGATGTCCGTTCCCCGAGTGATGTGACCGCGAACCGCGGCGCCTAACCGACGCTGCCTTCCAGCGTGATGCCCAGGAGCTGCTGCGCCTCGAGCGCAAACTCCATCGGCAGCTCCTTGAACACGTCCTTGCAGAACCCGGCGACGATCATCGATACCGCGTTCTCCTTGGAGATGCCGCGCTGCTGCAGATAGAAGATCTGGTCCTCGCCGATCTTCGACGTGGATGCCTCGTGCTCCACCTGCGCCGTGTCGTTGCCGACTTCGATGTACGGAAACGTGTGCGCGCCGCAGCGGTTGCCGATGAGCATCGAGTCGCACTGCGTGTAATTGCGCGCGCCGGCTGCCTTGGGGCCGACGTATACGCGGCCGCGATAGCTGTTGTTGCCCTGGCCCGCCGAAATGCCCTTGGACACGATCGTCGAGCGTGTGTTGCGTCCCAGGTGCAGCATCTTGGTGCCGGTGTCCGCCTGCTGGTGGTGATTCACCACGGCCACCGAGTAGAACTCGCCCACCGAGTTGTCGCCCTGCAGAATGACACTCGGATACTTCCAGGTGATCGCCGATCCGGTTTCGACCTGTGTCCAGGAGATCTTCGAGTTGGCGCCGGCGCATTTGCCGCGCTTGGTGACGAAGTTGAAGATCCCGCCGCGTCCTTCCTCGTCGCCGGCGTACCAGTTCTGCACGGTGGAGTACTTGACGGTGGCGTTTTCGTGCGCGACGAGCTCGACGACGGCCGCGTGCAGCTGATGTGTCGACCGCTTGGGCGCCGTGCAGCCTTCCAGATAGCTCACGTACGCGCCCTTGTCCGCGATGATCAGCGTGCGCTCGAACTGTCCCGTGTTCTCGGCGTTGATCCGGAAATACGTGGACAACTCCATGGGGCAGCGCACACCGGGTGGCACGTAGACGAACGAGCCGTCGGAGAACACCGCCGAGTTGAGCGACGCGTAGAAGTTGTCGCTGTACGGCACGACGGAGCCGAGGTACTTGCGCACGAGATCCGGATGCTCGCGCACGGCTTCGCCCAGCGAACAGAAGATGATGCCTAACTTGGCCAGCTGGTCGCGGTACGTGGTGCCCACGGAGACGCTGTCGAACACCGCGTCCACCGCCACTCCGGCCAGGATCTGCTGCTCCTTGAGCGGGATGCCGAGCTTGTCGTAGGTCTCGCGGAGCCTGGGGTCGACTTCGTCCAGGCTGCCTAACGGCTTGCGCGTCTTGGGCGCCGAATAGTACACCTGGTCCTGATAGCTGATCGGCTCGTAGCGGACGTTGCCCCAATGCGGCTCGCGCATCGTGGTCCAGCGGCGATACGCCTTGAGCCGCCACTCCAGCAGCCACTCCGGCTCCAGCTTCTTGGCGGAAATCGCTCGCACGGTGTCCTCGCCGAGGCCCGCCGCGATCGTGTCCGCGTCGATGTCGGTGACGAAGCCGAACTTGTATTCCCGATTGACCAGGTTCTCGATCGAGCTGCTCATCACGTCTCCTTGGTCCGAACGGCGCCGGGTTCCCGGAACCGCACGCTGTATTCGCAGGCGCCGCAGCCGTTCAGGATGTGCGACACGCGGTCCACCGATGCATCGAGTGTGCGCGACAGAAACCGACGCTCGGCGTCGCAGATCTCCGGAAATCGCTCGGCCACGGCCAGCAGGGCACAGTTGTGCGACACGACATCGGTCGAGTCGGGCGTTTGATGCCACTCAGTCATGAAGCCTTCGTGTGCCATGGCGCGACTCACGATCTCGAGGCGATGCTCCGCCGACGCCTGAGTCAGCTCCGGCTCCAAGCGCTCGGCGATCGTCTCGAACTGCGACTCGAGCATCGAAACCGCGGCATCGCGGCCGTCGCGCTGGGCGACCTGATCGAGCAATTGCAGCAGCGTGCCCTGATAGCGCCGGGGGAACAGCGCCTCGCCCCGCTCCGTTAGGCGGTAGGCGAATGCCGGCGCGCCCACACCCCGCCGCTCGCGGTCGTACTCGACGAGCTGCTCCGACTCGAGCTCCTTGAGATGGTGCCGCACGGCGTTGAGCGACACGTCGAGCCGCTGCGCCAGATCGGCCGCCGTCAGGCGAGGTGCCGCGGCGGGCGCTCGTTTGAGCTCGATGAGAATCGCTGCCCGCGTCCCCTTGGGGCCGCCGGCAGCGAGTTGTAGATCGTGGTGCAGCACGACGTCACTCCACACTCGGTCTTGCAATCCTAAGTGAAGTACTCGGGATTGTCAAGATAATGTGGCAATTTTGGTCTGAATTATAACCTATTGATGCCGCGTAGCTTAGCCGCTCTTTCCTAGCGCTTGAGCGCCATGATCGCGACGAGAAGCACGACGACGGCACACAGGCCGATCAGCCACGGGACGAGGGGATTGCGCGGGCGCTTTACGCCTTTCGTGTACTTGCGCGACTCGTTGGTCACCACGCGGTCCAGGAGCACGGTGTTCCGGCGGCTGAACGAGTCGTCGGCGTGATCCTCGAACTGGACGAGGCTGATGCCCGGGGGCAGAGGACGGCGCGTAAACGTGAACGTGGTGTCGCCAATGGTGATGCGGTCTCCCTCGACGAGCATGCGCGGCGTGCTTACGGGCGCCTCGTTGACGCGTGTGCCCGTGGAGCCCATCGAGTAGATCACGAACTGTCCGCCTTCCGACTTCACGTCGGAATGGAAGCGCGAGACGGTCGGGTCCTTAAGCACGATGCTGCAGCCGATCTCGCGTCCGATCTGGACGACGCGTTTCCGAAGGGCGTACGCGCGGCGCGACGACGAGTCGATCAAATAGGATGCTGCCGGCTCGCTGAGCGCTTCGGGGCGCGGCGAATCTTTGTCCTGGAGGAAGACGAAGCGCGCGGAACCTGCGGCGATCACGTCGCCGGAGCTGAGCGTTGCGCCTTCCGTCGGCGCCTGGGCGTCGTTGAGGACGACAATGTTTTGCGCCGAGGCGGGGACGACGCGCGCGCCGTCCGATTGTGTCTGAACGCGAAAGTGACGCGCTGCGAGATCACGGCCCGTGAGGCGCCAGGTAGCTTGCGAGCCGCTGCCTACGATCAGCTCACCATTCAGCTCGCGCGGGTTGTCCTCGAGGTCGGGCACGCCTTCGAGCTCAAGAAACGGCATCGGCGAATCTCCAGTCGACAGTCTTCATATGCGGTGTTCGTTGCGTGATGTTCGACGTCCTGATATACCCACGAAGGATGGCGGAGCATCACGCGATTGCACACCGGCCACGTCACGGCGGCCCCATCAGGCGGGACAGCGGTGTCCGCGACCAAACCTCGCGTCAAAGCAACCTGGCCGCGGTAGACGGCTCAGGTGCCGCGCCAGTGCGGGCAGTCCGCATCGTATTAACGCTCGATCGGACGGCGTGGCAACATTGGCGGTGCGGCCGTTCAGGATAGTGGGGCGGTGGCGTTGAGGTTCGTGGTGTCCGCTCGCATTTTCCATGACAATCGAGCGTCAGCGCGCGCTCTTTTTGTCCTTTCTGCCGGACATCTGTGGCGGTCTTGAGCACATCCCGTTTTTCAATCCGCGTTCGCTACCAGTGCTCCCGCCTTCTGTTGTCGGGCTCGGTGGTGCTGCTCATCGCGTGCGGCGGCGGCGAAAAGAAACCGCCGGCGCATGGGACGGCCGATTCGGTTGCCGTCGACAGCACGACGTTCGCGGACACGCTGTCGTCCGACACGGGCGTCGATACGGCGGGCCAGAACGCGACGGCAACCGTGCACGTCGAAGATACGGCGCGCGTCCGCGGTGCGGGGATCGAGCAGATTGGACAACTGCCGCCGCTCGCCGACTCGATCGCCAACCAGATGACGTTCATGGCGACGTTTCAGTCGACGTTCGTGGCTGCATCTCGGGCGAAGCATCTTCTGTTAGACATCGGGCGCGTGGACGCCAAATTGAAAGGGAAGGCGCGTCTGGCGGCGTATCATGCGGCGGTCGAGCAGCTCTCGCCGGTGAAAGTGGGCGACCATTTTCTGCTGCGCGGTCCGTGGGGCTCGAGCGATGCGAGCGTGACGGGCTTCGATCAGTGGCACGGCCGCATCGTGGCCACGCTCCAGGTGCCGCCTAACGTCGACAGTCTGGCGCGCGAGAAGCAGACGGTTGTGGCCCTGGCGGTGCGCGAGGACAGCGCGGCGGCGCCGACCGTGGACAGCTGTGCGCATCGGGGGCCGGTGGATTCGACGATGCTCGCGCGGGCCGCGGCCGTGCGCGATTCGCTCATGCTCCTCCTGCAAGGCGATACGGCGCACATGCCGCCCGACGTCCTCAAGGGGCGCAAGCTGACCTCGTCGCAGATTTACGGATGCTTCGGCGCGGCGCACGTGTTGCTGTTCGCGAACTACGCGGCCGACGTGAACCGGTACACGCGCGAATTCGCGGTGCTCATCGACACGACCGGCCGGGTGGTGCCGCTGCGCGTGGCCGACGTGCGCTTCCGCGTCCACGACGCGATTCGCGCGCTCGACGTGGATGGGGACGGCATCGACGACGTGTCCGCGATCGGGCGAGGGGAGCTGACGGGCGGAACGGTGCTGCTTCGGCTCGACCTGGCGAAGAAGCGACTGACGTACGTGATGAGCGGGTTTGCCTGGGAAGACTTTTAGGGCGCGCACGCCGGGTGAATCGACGCACGTCGCTTCCCTCGGTTCATCGGCGATCTAAGTTCAATAAATCAGACGTCTGGAGACCGACATGAGTTCGTACAGCACGCAAATGGCCGCGGCGCGGAACGGCGAGATCACCGATGCGATGCGGGTGGTAGCTCGGCGCGAGGGATTGGACGTCGAGACCGTGCGCAGCGAAGTGGCGCGCGGCCGGTTGATCATTCCGGCGAACGTTAGGCATCTGGCCGGCAGGCTCGAGCCGATGGCCATCGGGAAGGTCGCGGGCGTGAAGATCAATGCGAACATCGGCAATTCCGCCGTGACATCGTCGATCGAGGAAGAGCTCGAGAAGCTGCGTCTCGCCGTGCGCTACGGCGCGGACACCGTGATGGATCTGTCGACGGGCAAGGACATCGACCTGGTGCGCGAGGCGATCATCGGCGCGTCGACCGTCCCGATCGGGACGGTGCCCATCTATCAGGCCGTGCTGATGGGGAAGGAGCTCGAGGAGCTGACCGCGAACGATCTGCTCGACGTCATCGAGCACCAGGCGCAGCAAGGCGTGGACTACATGACGATTCACGCCGGGATCTTGCTCGAGCATCTGCCGCTGGTGTACGGCCGCGTGACGGGGATCGTGAGTCGCGGCGGCTCGTTGCACGCCGTGTGGATGATGCACCATCGCAAGCAGAACCCGCTGTACGAGCGGTACGACGACCTGCTCGAGATCCTCCGCGCCTACGACGTCACGATTTCGTTAGGCGACTCGCTGCGGCCCGGGTCGGTGCACGACG
>Ga0207695_10005715_pt1 | contig 16393 bp, 13 predicted proteins | sample KBSC54metaG_FD_184354 | JGI IMG/M metagenome (GOLD analysis project Ga0207695, IMG submission 184354) | Corn rhizosphere microbial communities from Kellogg Biological Station, Michigan, USA - KBS C5-4 metaG (SPAdes) (version 2) | ecosystem: Host-associated > Plants > Roots > Rhizosphere > Soil... | reverse complement strand
CTTCTTCTCGTGGATCAGGATCGCTGGATCGTCCAGCTCGGCGACCATCTTCTCGGCATTGGTGATGAAATAGGGCGAAATATAGCCGCGGTCGAATTGCATGCCTTCGACAACGTCCAGCTCGGTCGCCAGCGACTTGGCTTCTTCAACCGTGATCACGCCTTCATTGCCGACCTTCGACATGGCCTTGGCGATCATGTCGCCGACTTCGTGGTCGCCATTGGCGGAGATGGTGCCGACCTGGCCGATCTCTTCGTTCGACTTCACCTTCTTGGAGCGCTTCTTGAGGTCGGCGACGACGGCTTCGACCGCCTTGTCGATGCCGCGCTTCAGGTCCATCGGGTTCATGCCGGCGGCGACCGACTTGGCGCCTTCACGCACGATGGCGCGGGCCAGCACGGTGGCGGTGGTGGTGCCGTCGCCCGCCGCGTCATTGGTCTTGGAGGCGACTTCGCGCACCATCTGGGCGCCCATATTCTCGAACTTGTCGCCGAGCTCGATTTCCTTCGCGACCGTCACGCCGTCCTTGGTCGTGCGCGGGGCGCCGAAGCTCTTGTCGATCACGACATTGCGGCCCTTGGGGCCCAAGGTCACTTGCACTGCGTCGGCGAGGATGTCGACGCCGCGCAGAAGCTTTTCGCGGGCGTCGGCGCCGAACTTCACATCTTTGGCTGCCATTCTTTAGTCTCCTGAATTCTGTTGAATCAATTTTTGGAAGCGTTGGGCCGAAGCCGCTTACTTCTTCGCCTTGCGGCCTTCGATCACGCCCATGATGTCGCTCTCCTTCATGATCAGGAGATCTTCGCCATCGATCTTCACTTCGGTGCCCGACCATTTGCCAAACAGCACGAACTCACCGGCTTTGACTTCCAGCGCATTGCGTTTGCCGGTTTTCTCGTCAAGCAGGCCGGGGCCGACCGAGATGACCTCGCCTTCCTGCGGCTTTTCCTGGGCGGTCTCGGGAATGATGATGCCGCCGGCTGTCTTGGTGTCTTCTTTGACGCGGCGGACGACCACGCGGTCGCCAAGGGGACGGAACTTCATGCGTGCCTCTCCTAAGGTATTGGTTCGACTATAAAAAATATTATGTGGCAGCACTCCATGTACGAGAGTGCCAAGCCGACGCCCGGTATTTAGGAGCCCCCCCGAGGAAGGTCAAGGCAAGGTTCTTCGAAATCCCCTCAGAAAGGCGGCCGCGCCCGCCAGCTTTCTTCCCCCCGCAAGCCGAAGTCTTTGGCTGGGGAAGATGTCTGCTAGCGGGCTTGCCCGCGTGGCAGACAGATGGGGGCAAATTGAAATGTGGCGGATTTTGGGTTTTTTCGATTCGTCCGCAAACGCGCAAAGCCTGAAACCGTTATTCATGTGAGGTTCAGCCGCGCGCGATCAAGATCGCGCCAGGTTTTGAGCAAGGAGACTCGAGATGAAAAAAATCGCGAAAGTTGCGTTGAGCGCGATGCTTTTGGCGGGAGTCGCTACCGCTATGGCGAGCGCTCCAGCCGAGGCGCAGGTCTCGGTCGGCGTGGGCTTCGGCCCGGGATATTACGGCTATGACTATGGCCCGGACTATTACGCTCCGCGTTATTCCTGCGATCCCTATAGCCGTTGGTACAGCCCTTATCGCTGTGGCTATTACGGACCGGCCTACTATCCCCGCTACTATGGGCCCAGCTACTATTATGGTCCCAGCATCGGCTTCAGTTTTGGTGGCGGCTGGGGCGGTCACCGCGGTGGCTGGGATCGCGGTGGGCACGGCGGCCATCACCGCTAGGCATTCGATCCGCATCACGAAAGACGGCCTCGGGCGACCGGGGCCGTTTTCTTTTTGGCCTCGGTCGAACACAATCCCGCCTTGATCGGTTCAGCCGCCGTTCAACCGCAGAGGCAGAATTTAACGACAAGCGCGATCCTGCGCGAACGGTGGAGTGCGTGATGAAAATCTCCTGGAAAGCGGTTTTAACCGCGTTGCTGGTGGCGGGGGGCGCCACCACAATGTCCGGCTGCGCCAGCGCCCAAGGTTATGGCTATGACAGCGGCTATTATGGCGGCGGGTATTATGGCGATCCCAATGGATATGATTACGGCTATGGCGGCCTGCCCGATGGCGGCATCGGTTTTTCCTATGACAGCGGCGGCTATTGCGACGATTACGGCTGCCCGGACGATTATTGGGACATGCCTGTCTATTATGGCCCGGTCTATTACGGCGATACCTGGTTCAACGGTCCGGTCTATTACCGCGATTGGTTCGGGCGCCGGCAATATTGGATTCGCGGCGGCTGGCGTAATGACGAATGGCGCGGTCCGCGTCCCCGTTGGTGGCATGAGGGCCGCTATGGTTCGGCGTTAGGCCTGGACTTCTATCGCAGGCATGGCTTCCGCGGGCGCTTCGACAATAATCGCGGCTTCGACAATCGCCGGTTCGATAATCGCCAGTTCGATAATCGTCAGTTCGACAATGGCCGTCGGCCGGACGACCGGCAATTCCGTGACCGTGGCGGCGTGATATCTCCACAAGGCTCGCCGGCAGAAACCATGCGCGGCATTGGCAACGCGCTCGGCAATCGGCCGGACGGCAATCGCGACGATGATCGCCGTTTCGACAATCGGAACAATGACGGCCGCCGCTTCGATGGCGACCGTCAGAACTTCAACCGCCAAAACTTCGACCGTCGGAATTTTGACGACCGCAATTCCGGTGATCGGAATTTCGAGCGCCGCGATTTCGGCAACCGGGATTCCGGCCGCCGCGATTCCGGCGGGCAGGGCATGCGGGCTGATCCTGCGCCTCAGCAGCAGGCAGCACCGCAACCCCAGGAGCGATCGGCGCCGCGGCAGGATGGTCCTCGTCAGAATTGGCGTGGCGGCTCCGGCGGCGACCGTTATGACCGCCAGCAGTGACGTGAGGCCATCATACTTCGGCCAATGAATCGGCCCCGGCAGCGATGCTGGGGCCTTTTTTTAACCATTTGCTAACCGGCATTCGCGCTGCTGCGGGGAAAATTTCCGGTTAACAGATTGGAAACAGTCAGGCGGTCAGACTCGCCCCGAACGTTGATCTGGAGGGGGCATGACCCGGGTCCTGATAATGCTGACCTGCCTTTTTGCCAGCGCCACGCTTGGCGCGGCTTTGGCTCTGTTTTCGGGCTGGCCGGTCGGCATCCTGTCCGGCGCGCTGGCCTTTCTTTTTACCCAGCATGTGTCAGCGGCCTTCACCCGTCGGAGCGACAAACACGCCACCGCCCGCGAGATCTCGGCGATGCGCCGCATGACCTTGGAATTCGAGGACGCTTTGGCAACTACCCGCCAACGCATGGACGATCTTGCGCTTCAGCTTGAAGCGCGCACCGATGCGCAGGGAAAGAAGATCGTCTCCGAACTTCAGGTGCTGGAAAGCCTGATGCGCGAATTCGCCAGCCGCGTCTCCAAAAGCGCGCGCAGCGCCCAGGATGTGATCACGCCGGACCATGTGATGCAGACCGGCCGCCGCCAGGGGAGCGCCGGCGCCTATCTGGCCACCATGGGCGAAAGCGATCTCCTGGAAACCATTCGCGCCAGCCTGGAAGAAAATCGCGTCGATCTTTATCTGCAGCCCATCGTCAGCCTGCCGCAGCGCAAGCTGCGCTTTTATGAGGCTTTGTCGCGCCTGCGCGCCGAGGATGGCTCAGTGATCATGCCGGCGCAATATATCAAGGTCGCCGCCCCCGCCGGGCTCATGAGCGTGGTGGACAATCTGCTGCTGTTCCGCTGTGTCCAGATCGTGCGGCGTCTCACCCAGAAGAGCCGCGAGATCGGCGTGTTCTGCAACATCTCGGGCGACACGCTGGCCGATGCGGAATTCTTCCCGCAATTCCTGGACTATATGCAGGCCAATCGCGACCTGGCCGGTCAGATCATCTTCGAATTCGCACAAAGTGCGATCCTCAAGGCCGGGCCAGCCGGGGAGCAGAATCTCGCCCGCCTGGCGGAACTGGGTTTCGCCCTGTCGATGGACCATGTGGAGACGCTGGCGCTGGATTTCGTCAAGCTGAAGACGATGGGTTTCCGTCATCTCAAGCTGCGCGCCGATATTCTCACCCGCGGCATGAACGATGCCGGGGCGGCCGTCGCGGCCGAGGATTTCAAGAAGCTTCTGTCCCGCCATGGCCTCAATCTGATTGCCGAACGGGTCGAAGACGAAAAGACGGTGGTGCAGCTGCTCGACTATAGTGTCGACTATGCCCAGGGCTTCCTGTTCGGCGAGCCCCGCGCGGTTCGCGACGAGGCGGCCCGGGCGCAGCCCGATGTGGCTCCGGTGATACAGTTGCGCAAGGCCGGTTAAGGCCCTTCGCCCGAACCGGTTGACGGCATCGGTGGGTCATGCGATCCGAAGCCGATGTCTCCCCCCCGCCTGATAGCCGGCCTTGGCGAAATCGCGCGCGACCATGACGCCCTGATCTGCGATATCTGGGGCGTGATCCATAACGGTCATGCGCCTTTTTTGGAGGCGGCTGACGCGCTGCGCCGCTTCCGGCAGGCGCGTGGCAAGGTGATTTTGCTTTCCAACGCGCCGCGACCGCCCGGATCGGTGGAAGCCCAATTTCGTCGCATCGGCGTCGCCACGGATTTTTACGATGCCATCGTCACCTCCGGCGGAGCGGCCCGCGAGGATCTGGCCGCGCGGGCGCAGCGTGAGCCGTCCTTTCCACTCTATTATATCGGGCCGGAGCAGGACGCCGGACTGCTGAACGGACTCGATATCGTCCGCAGCGGAATCGAGAAGGCGGACGTGGCGCTTTGCGTCGGGCTGGTGGATGACCTGACCGAAACGCCCGACGATTATTCCGATATACTGGCGGCGATGCGGGCGAGAAATCTCACCATGTTGTGCGCCAATCCCGATCTGAAAGTCTATCGGGGCAGCCAGCTTTGCTGGTGTGCCGGCGCGTTGGCGGGGGCCTATGAAGCGATCGGCGGCCCTGTGGTCTATTACGGCAAGCCCTATCCGGCGATCTATGAAACGGCCCTCAAAGCGGCGTGCCGACCTTCACGGGCGCTCGCCATCGGCGATGCGCTGATCACCGACCTTAAAGGGGCAAAGAATGCGGGCCTGGCGGCGCTCTTCATCGCCGACGGTCTGCATGGCGAAGAGATCGAGCCTTATACGCCCGAACATCTGGGCGAAATGTTTGCCGCCGCGAATGTCGAAGCCAAGGCGGCCATGAGAGCTCTCAGATGGTAAGCGTTTACTACGAGGATCTTCAGGTCGGCCAATCCGCGAGCATGGAAAAGACCGTCACCGAGCGCGACGTCCAGATGTTCGGGGACGCCACCGGCGATCACAATCCGGTTCATTTCGATGAAAGCTATGCCGCCAAGACGATATTCCGCGGGCGCGTGGCCCATGGCGTGCTTTCTATCGGCTTCATTTCGGCTGTGATGGGCACCAAGCTTCCCGGCGAAGGTTCGATTTTCATATCCGCCAACTTCGCGTTCAAGGCGCCGGTCAGGATCGGCGAAACAGTCGTTACCACATGCACCGTGCGCGAAATCCGCGAGCGCCGCCAGGTCCTGGTGGATTGCCTCTGCATGGTCGGCGACACGGTCGCGGTCACGGGCGAAGCCCTGGTGCTGGCACCGAAGCGGCCAAAAAGCTGACGATGCGCATCTTCCGCCACTTCGATGATGTGCCGGCGATCTATCAGGGAGCGGTCGTCGCCATCGGCAATTTCGATGGCGTCCATCGCGGCCACCAGGCGTTGATTGCCCAGGCCCGCGCCCTGGCCGAAGAACGCAAGAGCGCTCTGGCGGTTCTGGCCTTCGAGCCGCATCCGGCGGAATTCTTCCATCCCCGTCCGGATTCCATCCGGCTCACGCCGCTGCGCGCCAAGGCGCGATTGCTGGCGGAACTGGGCGTGGATGCCATGTTCGCGCTCACATTCGACGAGAGCATGGCAAAGCGCAGCGCACCGGATTTCGTCTGCGACGTGCTGATCAAAGGGGTGGGATTGTCCGGCGTGGTGGTGGGGCCGGATTTCGAATTCGGGCGAGGGCGGGGCGGCAATGTCGCCACCCTGGCCTATATGGGAGAGATGGAAGGCTTTTCGGTCACCTGTTTCGACATGGTGACGGCCGACAAAGCGGGCCATGCCGAAAAGATTTCCTCCACCCGCATCCGCGACAGCCTGAAGGCGGCGATGCCCGAAGACGCGGCGCGGCTCCTGGGCCGCTGGTGGGCGGTGGAGGCGCGGGTGGAACATGGCGATGCGCGGGGGCGCCAGATGGGCTTTCCCACCGCCAACATGCATCTGGGGCACTGCCTGGCGCCCGCCTTCGGCGTCTATGCGGTCCGGGTCACCATCCTGGAGAATGAAAAGCCCATCGGCCGCCATGACGGGGTGGCCAATTTCGGCATCCGGCCCATGTACCAGATCGATGTGCCCCTGATGGAGGCCCATTTGTTCGATTTCGACGGCGACCTCTATGGCAAGCACCTGTCGGTCGAGTTGATCGCCTATATCCGCCCGGAAGCGAAATTCGCCAGTCTCGAGGCCCTGATCGCCCAGATCGGCGCCGATGCCCGCAAGGCCCGCGAAATCCTGGCCGTCACCCCCCAGACCCCCGCGCTGGACTGACTTTGGCCGCGCTGTTAGAAGCGCCGGATCATGTCCAATCCGCCCAAAACCGAGGGCCAGGCGCAGGACTACCGCGCCAGCCTGTTCCTGCCCGCCACCGACTTTCCTATGAAAGCTGGCCTGCCCGAGGCAGAGCCGAAATGGCTCGCCCGCTGGGACGAGATCGGTCTCTACGCCAAGATGCGCGATCGCGCCCGGGGCCGGCCCCTGTTCGTGCTGCATGACGGCCCGATCTACGCCAATGGCGACATCCATTCCGGCACCGGGCTGAACCACATTCTGAAGGACTTTGTGGTTCGCAGCCAAGGCATGCTGGGCAAGGACGCGCCCTATGTGCCCGGCTGGGACTGCCACGGCCTTCCCATCGAGTGGAAGGTCGAGGAGCAGTACCGCGCCGAGGGCAAGTCCAAGGACGAAGTGCCCACCGATGTGCTGCGCCGCGATTGCCGGGTCTTCGCCGGGCATTGGCTGAAAGTGCAGCGCGAGCAGATCAAGCGGCTGGGCCAGATCGGTGATTTCGAGCGGCCTTACACCACGATGAATTTCCGCGCCGAAGCGGTAATCGCGCGCGAAGCGATGAAGTTCGTGGAGAACGGGCTTCTTTATCGCGGCTTCCGTCCGGTGATGTGGTCGCCGGTGGAGAAGACCGCGCTGGCCGATGCGGAGGTCGAGTATCACGACAAATCCTCACCGCAGATCTATGTGAAATTCCCGATTCTCAAGGGCGGGCTGGAAGGGTTCGTGGTGATCTGGACCACCACGCCCTGGACCATTCCCGGCAACCGCGCCATCGCCTTCTCGCCGGAAATTTCCTACGGTCTCTATCAGATCGCCGATGCCGCCGACGGTTCGCTGGCGCGGCCGGGCGAGCAGATTCTGCTGGCCGACCTTTTGGCCGAAGATGTCGCCAAGCAGGCCAAGATGATGCTCTCGCGCGTGCGCACGGTGGAGCAAAGCGAGCTTGCGGCGACCGTCTGCGCCCACCCGTTCCGCAGTCTGGGCTATGGCTTCGAAGTGCCGCTGCTGGCCGGCGCCCATGTCACCGCCGACACCGGCACCGGCTTTGTGCATACCGCGCCCGGTCATGGCGAAGACGCTTTCGAATTGATCACATCGGCGTTCCCTGGCTATGCGGCGAACAATCCCGATGCCTTCAGCCTGGTCGAGCCCGATGGTTCATACGGCCCCAAGGTTCCTCATTTCGCGGGCAAGCGGATCCTCACGCCCGAGGGCAAGGATGGCGACGCCAATGGCGCGGTGATCAAGGCCCTGATCGAGAAAGGCAAGCTTCTTGCCAAGGGCAATCTGCGCCATTCCTATCCGCACAGTTGGCGCTCCAAGGCGCCGGTGATCTTCCGCGCCACGCCGCAATGGTTCGTCGCCATCGACAAGAAGATGCCGGGCTTCGGCAACAAGAGCTTGCGCGAAATGGCGATGGCGGCCATCGCCAAGACCAAGTGGTATCCGCCGCGGGGACAGAACCGCATCGGCGCCATGGTGGAAACCCGTCCCGACTGGGTTCTGTCGCGCCAGCGGGCCTGGGGCGTGCCCCTGGCGATTTTTGTGGAGAAGAAATCGGGCGAAGTGTTGAACGATCCCGCCGTCTTCCAGCGGATCGAAGAGGCCTTCGCGGCTGAAGGCGCCGACGCCTGGTTCACCTCGCCACCGGAACGGTTTCTGGGCGAGGGGCGCAAGGCGGAGGACTATGAGCAGGTCAAAGACATTCTGGATGTCTGGTTCGACTCCGGCTCGACCCATGTCTTCACGGTTGAGAATCCCATTGATCCCAATTGGCCCAAGGCCGATCAGGCGGATCTGTATCTGGAAGGCTCCGACCAGCATCGCGGCTGGTTCCAGTCGTCGCTGCTGGAATCGGTAGGCACGCGCGGACGCGCGCCTTACAAGGGCGTTCTCACCCACGGCTTTGTGCTGGACGACCAGGGCCGCAAAATGTCCAAGTCGCTGGGCAACACCTTGGCGCCGCAAGTCATTGCGGAAAAGAACGGCGCGGAGATCTTGCGCCTGTGGGCGGCCTCGTCGGATTTCACCGAAGACCTGCGCATCGGCCAGGACATCATCAAGGCCAACATCGAATCCTATCGCCGGCTGCGCAACACCATCCGCTTCCTGCTGGCCAACCTGGCGGGTTTCGACGAGAAGGAGCGCATCGGCGCCGACGAGATGCCGGAGCTGGAGCGCTTCATGCTGGCCCGGTTGGCGGAACTCGATGCTCAGGTCCGCGAGGGCTATGCCGCGTTCGATTTCAATCGCATCACCGCGACCCTGTTCAACTTCCTCACCAATGACGTGTCGGCTTTCTACTTCGACATCCGCAAGGACGTCCTTTACTGCGACGCCGCGATGGCCAAGCGCCGCAGGGCCGCCCGTACCGTGATGGACGAGATCTTCCGCCGGATCGTCACCTGGTTCGCGCCGATCCTTTGCTTCACTATGGAGGAGGCTTGGCTCTCTCGTTTCCCGCATGCCGAAAGCGTGCATCTGGAAACCTTCTTCGCGGTGCCCTCGGGCTGGGCCAATCCGAAGCTGATCGAAAAATGGAAGCGGATCCGCGAACTGCGCCGCGTCGTCACCGGGGCGCTGGAATTGGAGCGGGCCGCCAAGAATATCGGCTCCAGCCTGGAAGCCTCGCCCACGCTCTATGTCACGGACAAGGAGGATGCGGAGCTGCTGAAGTCCGTTCCGTTCGAGGAGATTGCCATCACCTCCGGCTTCACCGTGATCGCGGGCGAGGCGCCGCCGCGCGCCTTCGCGCTTCCCGACGTGAAGGGCGTGGCCGCGATCGCCGATTTGGCGGCAGGCAAGAAATGCGAGCGCTGCTGGCGGGTCCTGACCGAAGTGGGAAGCCATGCCGACCATCCCGAGCTTTGCGATCGTTGCGACGGGGCGGTTGCCGAAAGCGGCCGCGTGGAAAAGAGCCCGGCATGAGCCGGACCCGCCCGCGGGAGTGGGGTTTGGTTGCGGCCGCGGCCGCCCTGTTCGCCGATCAGGTGTCCAAATTCAGCCTGCTGTATGGCGCCGGCTTCCTCCATATGGGCCCGGGTCAGTCGATTCCCGTCTTGCCGTTTTTTAACCTGGTGATGGTGTGGAACCCCGGCGTTTCCTATGGCCTGTTTCCGGCCTCCAGCATCTGGGGAACAGCCCTGCTAGTCCTGGTTTCCCTGGGGGCGGTGGCGGGGCTTGGCTATTGGCTTTGGGGAATGACCAGTCTTTCCCTGGGCGTCGGCGTGGGGCTGGTGATCGGCGGAGCGCTGGGGAACCTGATCGACCGGCTGGTTTACGGCCGGGTAGCCGATTTTTTCCACTTTTACGGCTTCGGCTATGACTGGTATGTCTTCAATATCGCCGATATCGCCATCACCTTTGGCGCCGTCGCGATCATTTATGAAGTGCTCAAGCCTCAGCCGGAGGCCTGAGTGATTGGGAGCAGGTCAATGCGGTCCATGCGTGTTCTTTGTGTCGCCGCTTTGGGTGCGGGGCTTATCGGCTTGGCCGCCTGCGATACGCTGCGCGAGGAAGCGGGGCTGTCCAAGCAATCGCCCGACGAATTCGCCGTTACCACCAAGGCGCCTTTGATCATTCCGCCGGATTTCAATCTGCGGCCGCCATCGCCCGGCGCCGCCCCGCTCAACCAGACCGATCCCACCTCTTCGGCCGAGCTGGCGATGTTCAATTCCGCCGATCCGGCGACAGTCGCCGCCCAGATGCCCGGCAATTATTCCGCCAGCGAGAAGATGCTTTTGGCCAACGCCAAGGCGCAGAACGCCGATCCCACTGTCCGCGCCCAGCTTCAGTCCGACGAACGAAACATGCAGGGCGCCGATCCCAGCTTCACCGATCGCATCCTGGGCAGCCCCGCCAAGGCGGCGCCGAACGCCAAGGGTACAACCGAAAAGAGCGGCGGCGGCTGGTTTGACTGGTTCTAGAAGGACTTTTTTCGCGGTATTGCTGGCGACGGGCTTGGCGATGCCTGCCGCATCGTCGCCCGCATCGTCGTCGGCGACCCAGACGTTCCAATTTTCCCTCCCCAACGGCATGCAGGTGCTGGTGATCCCCGATCACCGCGCCCCCGTCGTCACCCAGATGCTGTGGTTCAAAGTGGGCGCGGTTGACGATCCGCCCGGCATTTCCGGCCTGGCGCATTTCTTCGAACACATGATGTTCCGGGGCACCAAACAGACGCCGGGCGATCTGTTTTCCCAGACCGTCGCCAAAAATGGCGGCGAGGACAACGCCTTTACGACCCATGACTACACCGCTTTTTATGAACAGATCGCGGTGGACCGGCTGAAGCTGGCCATGGCTCTGGAAGCGGACCGCATGGTCAATCTCGACCTGTCGGAAAACAATGTCGCCACCGAGCGCGATGTGGTTCTGGAAGAGCGCCGCATGCGGGTGGAAAATAATCCGCAGGCCCTGATGGGCGAGCAGATGGAAGCGGCGCTCCACATGTCGCATCCCTATGGCCGGCCCGTGCTGGGCTGGGCCGAGGAAGTCCGCCGCATCGACAAGATGTCGGCTCAGGATTTCTATCGGCATCATTATGCCCCCAACAACGCCACTCTGATCGTGGCGGGCGATGTCACGCCCGAACAGATCCGCGTGATGGCGCAGGCAGAATTTGGCAAAGTGGCGGCGCGCCCGCTGCAGCCGCGTTCGGAATTTTCCGAGCCGCCGCGTCTCACCGAGACGCGCATGACCCTGACGCGCCCCGATATAGAAGTACCCCTGTTCCAGCGCATTTATCGCGTGCCGTCCTATGCCCAGGCTTCGCAGGGCCAGGCGGAAAGCTTTGAAACCCTGGCGCAGATCATGGGCGGCGACCAGACCGCCGCGCTCTATCGCGTGCTGGTGGAGGAAAAGAAGCTCGCCACCGATGCGGGTGCTTCCTATGACGGCTATGCCCGCGATTCCGGCGAATTCTCGGTCTATGCGGTGCCCAAGCCCGGCGTCTCGCTGGAGACGCTGGAAAAGGCGGTGGATCAGGTGATGCAGGGTTTTTCGCAAGGCCCGGCCAAGGCGGCCGATCTGGCCCGCGCCAAGACCCAATTGATCGCCTCGGTGACCTATCGCCGTGACAGCCAGTTCGCGATGGCTTCCGCCTATGGCCAGGCGCTGATGATCGGGCTGACGGTGGATGACGTGAATGAATGGCCAAGCCGCATCCGCGCCGTCGACGCCCCGGATGTGCGCAAGGCTGCTCAGCGCCTTCTTCGCCGCAATGCGGTGAGCGCTTATCTGCTGCCGGGAGCCGGCAAATGAGGGCCCGGATTCTCATCGCGCTTTGGGCGCTTTGTTCTCTCTTGGCTGTCCAGCCCGCCGCGGCGGCCGAGATCAAGGCGCTCGATCTGGGCAAGGCGGCGGAAGTCTGGTTCAGCGAAGATCACACGGTTCCTATCGTTGCCTTCTCTATCAGCTTGCCTGCAGGTTCGGGTTACGATCCGGCAAGCAAGGCGGGCTTGGCCACTTTCGCTGCGGCCTTGCTGGATGAAGGCGCGGGGGGAATGGATTCGCGCGCCTTTCAGGAAGCCCTGGCGAGTCACGCCATCCAGCTGCGCGCCAGCGTCGAGCGCGACCATATGGTGGTCTCGATCGTCACCTTGAGCGAAAATGCGCCGCTGGCGATGCGGCTGCTGCAGACGGCGCTGACCCGGCCGCGCTTCGATGCCGAAGCGGTGGCGCGTGTGCGGGCGCAGATGATCCAGAGCATCCAGGACGGCAAGAGCCGTCCGCCGACCGTGGCGCGTCGGGCTTTCGCCAAGGCCTTTTTCAACGGCCATCCTTACGGCCTTCCCAATGATGGCGATGTGGGCACCATCGCGGCCATCACCGCTGAAGACCTGCGGGGTTTCGCCAAAAATCATTGGGTCAAGGGCGGCCTTCAGATCGCGGTCGCCGGCGATATCACCGCGGCGGTCGCCCAGAAGCTTTTGGGCGATACCTTCCGGCCCTTGTCCGGCGCCACGCCGCCGCCGCTTCCCAATGTCGGACGCTTGGGCAGTCCGGGCGTCCATGTGCTGCAGATGCCGGTTCCCCAGCCGACCATTCTTTTCGGGTTGCCCGGCATCATGCGCGCCGATCCCGATTTCATTCCCGGCTATGTCGCCAATTACATTCTGGGCGGCGGCGGATTTTCCTCGCGGCTCACCGATGAAGTGCGGGTCAAGCGGGGCCTTACTTATGGCATCAGCACCTCGCTCACCGCCTATCACAAGGCGAGCGTGATGGCGGGTTCTGTTGCCACGCGCGCCGATGCGGTGCGCCAGACGATTCAAGTGGTGAAAGACACGCTGGGCAGTTTCGCCGCCAACGGCGCTACCCAGGCGGAGCTGGATGACGCCAAGACTTTCCTCACCGGTTCGTTCCCCTTGGCCTTTGCCTCCAATGCCGGCATCGCCTCCCAGCTGGGAACCTTCCAGCGCCAGGGGCTTGATATCGGTTATGTCGCCCGGCGCAATGCCCTGATTCAGGCTGTGACCTTGGACGAGGTGAACCGCGTCGCCAAGCGCCTGTTCGATCCTGCACGTCTGACGGTGGTGGTGGCGGGTACGCCAGTGGAAGGCAAAACCGCGCCTCAGACCGCCAAGCCGCCGGTCCGGCCGGCTCCGGCGCCGCAGGTGCCGCCGCAAGCCGCTGCGCCGGTTCCGGCGCCCGCGACACAAGGTCAGCCCAAACCGGTGGAAACGCAGGCCAACAAATCCATTGTCAAACCGGCGGCAAAAGCGCCGCCGCAGCAACCACGGCCCTGAACGCGTCTATTGACTCGAGTTAAGGGCAGGGCCGTTTCCATCAAACCCTTCTGCTAGAGTTGGACCCATGCCCGAATCAAAAAATTCGCCGTTCCGCGTCTCTCTCGACCTGGCTCTGTCCGGTAAGGGCGCTGTGCCCCGCGCCGATTTTGAGCGGGCGCTGGCCGCGGCGGGTCCCGCGCTGGATTGGCTGCGTGGCCAGCAAGGTTCGCTGGAGCTGCTGAGCATTCCGTCACGCACCGACGATGTGAGGGCGGCCGCGAAACTGGCGGCCGGCATCAAGGGCATGAAGACCGTGGCGGTGCTGGGCATCGGCGGCTCTTCGCTGGGAGGTCAGGCGCTGACGGCTTTGCGCCGCGCTTCCGCCCCCTGGGTGGAGTTTCACGACAATCCCGATCCCTTTTCCTGGGCGGCGGCGCTGAAGCGTTTCGACCTAAAGAAGACCCATTTCATTGCCATCTCCAAATCCGGCGGCACCGCTGAAACCCTGATGCAGGTGTTGACGGCGGCCGAGGCGCTGGAAAAGGCGGGCGCAAAATCGCTGAAGAAGCATTTCACCATCGTCACCGAACCGCACAAAAGCCCGCTGGCCGATTTTGCCGGCAGCATCGGGGCAGCCCGGCTGGATCATCCCACCGGCGTGGGCGGACGCTATTCGGTGCTGACAGTGGTGGGCGCGCTGCCCGCAATCCTGATGGGCCTGGATGTGAAAAAGCTGCGCGCGGGGGCTGAGGCCGTTCTCGAGACCACCTTGGCGGCGAAGAATCCGATCGATGCTCCCGCTGCGGTGGGTGCGGCGCTGCATCAGGCGCTGGCGGCGGAAGGCAAGCTCGCCACCACCATTCTGTGGCCCTATGCCGACAAGCTGCAGGTGTTCGGCGGCTGGTGGCGTCAACTCTGGGCGGAAAGCCTGGGCAAGGACGGCATGGGCTCCACGCCCGTCTCCGTGCTCGGCCCGGTGGACCAGCACAGCCAGTTGCAATTGTTCCGCGACGGTCCCGGCAATGCGCTGTTCACCCTGGTCAGCGTCGACACCAAGGGCAAAGGCCCGGCCGCACCGCGCGCTCGCGCCAAGCAATTGGGGCTGGACTATCTGGCCGGCAAACGGCTGGGCGATCTGGTGGATGCCGAAGCCCGCGCCACCGCGCAGACGCTTTCCAAGAATGGTCGGCCGGTACGCCAGATCCATCTGGCCAAGGTCGATGAGTTCGAGATGGGCGCGCTGATGATGCACTTCATGCTCGAGACTATCCTGATGGGCAAGCTCATGGGCGTGGATCCGTTCGATCAGCCGGGTGTCGAGGAAGGTAAGATCCTGGCACGTCAGTACCTGAAAGAGGGCTAACCGAAGTGATGAAGCAAGCCCAGGCCCGCCGCCCCCGCGCATGCGTAAGCATGCTGGCGGGGGAGGTGCCCGTAGCAGCGCTTGCGATGCGAAGGGCGGAGGGGGCATGCCGATAAGGCGTCTGTCCGAAGGCACCGTCAACCGCATCGCCGCCGGCGAAGTGGTGGAGCGGCCTGCCGCGGCTGTGAAGGAGCTGGTGGAGAACGCGCTGGATGCGGGCGCCAGCCGCATCGACATCGCCACCTCCAATGGCGGCGCCGATCTGATCCTGGTCGAAGATAACGGCAGCGGGATGGAGGCGGATGAGCTTCGCCTTGCCATCGAGCGGCATGCGACTTCGAAATTGCCTGAGCGGAATGGCGAGGACGATCTTTCCCATATCGAAACCCTGGGCTTTCGCGGCGAGGCGCTGCCCTCCATCGGCGCGGTGGCGCGACTTTCCATCGCCAGCCGCATCGGCACCGGCGATGCGCATCAGATTGATGTGGAAGGCGGCACGGTCGCTGGTCCGCATCCTACGGCCTTTCGCGGACCCGGGCAGCACGGCACGCGGGTGGAAGTGCGGGAGCTTTTTTACGCCACGCCGGCCCGGCTCAAATTTCTCAAAAGCGCCCGCTCCGAAGACCTGGCGACACAGGACATCGTCAAGCGGCTGGCAATGTCCCGCCCCGATGTAGCCTTCACCCTCACCATGGATGGCCGCCGCGTGCTGGACCTGGAAGGCGGGCGCGAGCTTTTGGAAAGCCGGCTTACACGTCTTGCCCGCATCATGGGCCGCGATTTCCACGACAATGCCGCCAAGGTTGAGACCGCGCGCGAAGGCGTGAGTCTCAGCGGCTATGCGGGGCTGCCGACCTATAACCGTGCCAACGCCCAGATGCAGTTTTTGTTCGTCAACGGCCGCCCGGTCCGCGACAAGCTGCTGATCGGGGCTGTCAGGGGCGCCTATGCGGATTTCCTGGCGCGCGACCGCCATCCGGCGCTGGCTCTGTTCCTGGAATGCGATCCGGCCTTTGTGGATGTGAACGTCCATCCCGCCAAGACCGAAGTACGCTTCCGCGATGCAGGGCTGGTGCGTGGCCTGATCGTGGGTGCGCTCAAACACACTTTGGCGCAGGCGGGTCATCGCGCTTCGACCACGGTGGCGGGTGCGGCGCTATCGGCCTTCCAGCGGCAAGCACCGGACTTCGCGCCGTCTTTTCAACCACCGCCTTATCGTCCATCCGCGCCCGGCATGCGCGAGCCGTCTTCCCTGTTCGCGGGCGGGTTTTCCGCCAGAGTGGAAGAAACGCCGCCCGCCGATATGCCTGCGCCCGAGACCCCGCTGGGCCTGGCGCGCGCGCAGCTGCATGAAACGTATGTCGTGGCCCAGACCGCCGACGGCATCGTGATCGTCGATCAGCATGCGGCGCATGAAAGACTGGTCTACGAGCGGATGAAGAAAGCACTGGCCGATGGCGGCATCGCGCGTCAGCCTTTGCTGATCCCAGAAGTGGTGGAGCTTGATCCCGCCGAAGTCACCCGGGTGACATCCCGCGCAAGTGAGTTGGCGGAACTGGGCCTAGCTGTCGAAGCGTTCGGGCCCGATGCGGTGATGGTGCGCGAAGTCCCCGCCATGCTGGGCAAGCTCGATCTCAAAGGATTGATCCGTGACCTTGCCGACGAGATCG
>Ga0207695_10005712_pt1 | contig 16399 bp, 14 predicted proteins | sample KBSC54metaG_FD_184354 | JGI IMG/M metagenome (GOLD analysis project Ga0207695, IMG submission 184354) | Corn rhizosphere microbial communities from Kellogg Biological Station, Michigan, USA - KBS C5-4 metaG (SPAdes) (version 2) | ecosystem: Host-associated > Plants > Roots > Rhizosphere > Soil... | reverse complement strand
CGACGACGCCTAACGTGGCCAAGGCACCCGCGCCGGCTCCGACGCCGGCGAAGCGTGAATCAACCACCGTTCAACCGGCGGTGCGCGAATGGACGATTCGGCGCGCGACGGGCACCTGGCGGTACAGGCTGGAGGGAAACGCGACGGTGGTGTTGGCGAGCGACTCTTCGACTCCGGCGGCGCCGATTCACACGATGGCGGAGTATTCGTTGACGGTCGATTCGACCGGCGGCGGATCGGCGTACAGCATCACGGGTCGGGTCGACTCGTCGACGCTGACCGCGGGCGGGCGCGTCCCCGCGCGGCCGGCCGACTCCACGCTCACCACGTTCTCAGCGCGGCTCGATTCGGCGACCGGCCTAACGGACGTCGCACTGGGCGGCGGTGCGCGCGCGACGTGTGCTGGAGGCGTGACGCCGACGGTGGCAGCGGGGTTGACGCTGCTCGTGTCCACGCCATCGCATCTGCAACAGGGCACGGTCTGGCACGACTCGACGTCGACGACGACGTGTCGCGGAACCGTGGCGGTGGTGTCGAAAGTGTCGCGAACGTTTCAGTTGGTCGACACGGCCACGTGGAACGGGCAGTCGGTGCTACGTGTGAACGTGACGTCGACGTCGACCGTCGACGGACAAGGTCTTGCCTCCGCGGCGGGCGACAGCATCTGGGTGACCGGCACCGGCACATCGTCGGGCACGCTGCTGCTCGATCCGTTGGGGATGATGCCGGTGTGGTCGACGATGACGGGCAACTCCGGGATTACCGTGCGAAGTCACGAGACCACGCTGCCGTTCAAGCAGCAGGTGACCGATACGACGACGATGCTCGATTATCGGCCGGGCACCGGCCGGCCATGACGCGCGTTTGCGTTAGTCAATGAGACGCAGCGGCATGATGAGGCACATGTACTGTGCCGGGTCATTCCAGCCGACGGGTTCGACGGTTGCGGCTCTTTCTGGTGCTTTGAACGTCAGTCGCACTTCATCGGTCGGCATGTTGCGCAGGATTTCGAGCAGATAGCTGGCATTGAAGCCGATGTCGAGCGCGTCGCCTTCGTAGGTGACGGGCAGCTCGTCTTGCGCTTCTCCCAAGTCCGGCGTCTGGACGCTGAATTTGGCCATTCCTGCGTTGAACGACATGCGGATCCGATGCGTCTGATCGGAGGCAACCACCGACATGCGCTTGAGCGCTTGTGAGAGCGCGTTCTTGTCGGCAAGCGCGATGCGGTCGTTATCGCGCGGAATCACCTGCTCGTACGGCGGGTACGGGCCTTCGATGAGGCGGGTGAAGACCGCGGTGAGCGGCGATCGGAATCCGAGATGGTTCTCTCCGCGCGCGATCTCCAGATCTTCTTCTGCGGGGAAGAGTCGTCGCAGCTGCTCGAGCGCTTTGGGCGGAATGATCAGATCTTCGGAGTGGCCATTTTGCCCCGCGACAGGGACGTCGATTTTCGCGAGGCGGTGACCGTTGGTCGCGACCATGCGCATGCGGTCTCCGCGCAATTCCCACAGCACGCCATTGAGAATCGGTCTGCTCTCTTCGGTGGAGACGGCGAACGCGGTGTGCGCGATGAGCTTTTGGAGCTCGCCGGATTTGATTCTCCAGCTTTCCGAGAACTTGACTGCCGGGAAGGTCGGGAATTCGTCGCGGGGTAAGCCGAGTAGACGGAAGCGAGACCGTCCGCACTCGAGCGTGATTTTCTGTTCGCCGACTGCGCTGATCTTCACCGGCGCAGAGGGAAGCTCGCGCACGATTTCGGCGAGTTTCTTGGCGGGAACGGTGATGGCTCCCTGGCTTTCGACGTCGGCGATGACTTCGGTGGAGACGGCCATGTCGAGATCCGTGCCGGACAAGCGGATCCCGCGCTCGTTGGTCTCGAGTAAGATGTTGGACAAAACCGGCAGTGTTGTTTTCGCCGGCACTGTCGCAATCACTGCCGACAATCCGTCCTGAAGTTTTTCGCGCGCGATAGTGAAGCGCATTCCGATCCTCTGGTCCCGGATGTTCGCGGGGCTTGGAGTGAAAACGTGAACTCGCGGTGTTTTTTCTACTACTTCTTTACTGTTGGATCAAGAGTAGTAGAAGTAGTAGGGGGTGTGGAACTTGGGAAAACCAGGCGAAAGCATGAAGCGCGCAGCAGTTATCGTACTGAGAAAGCTGTGGGAAACCAAGTTGCTTTCCCGGGAGCGTTGGAAAACGTGCGATGCGATGTGGAGACGCCATCGATTTCCCACGGCGTGCACATCACGTGTGAAGATCCGAAATGCTTTTCCGCAGTGATTCCACACGAGCATTGAACGGAGCGTCGCCGGCCAGCAGCGATTGGACCCGCTCGAGGCTATGGATAACGGTGGAGTGATCGCGTCCACCGAAGGCGTTGCCGATTTCGACGAGTTGGAGGCCGAGGAATTCGCGGATGAGGAACATCGCGACCTGGCGCGGCACGGTGAGCTGTTTGGTGCGGCTCTTGGAGCGCAGGCCTTCGACGTTGATGCTGAACTCTCGAGCAACCAGGTGCTGGATGGACTGAACGCTCAGCGCGTGTTTTTCATCGGCTGTGTTGTCGCCATTTAGTCGCAGTTTGTCACGAAGTGCTTCTCGCGCCAGGCTGACCGACACGTCGCGGTGTTTGAGCGAGGCGTAGGCGAGGAGTCGGATGAGCGAGCCTTCGAGCTCGCGGACGCTGGAGCGGACGTGTTCGGCGATGAAGCGGATGACATCTTCCGGAATGGTGAGCTCGAGGTGATCGAGGCGCGCCTTGTTCTGGAGGATGGCGATGCGGTGTTCGAGGTCGGGCTGTTCGATATCGGCGACCATGCCCCATTGGAACCGGCTGACGAGGCGTGCCTCGAGTCCCGGGATTTCGGATGGTGGGCGGTCGCTGGTGAGGATGATTTGTCGTCCCGCTTCGTAGAGCGCGTTGAACGTGTGGAAGAACTCTTCCTGGGTGGCTTCGGTGCGTTTGAGAAAGTGGACGTCGTCGAGCAGGAGGAGATCCGTTTCGCGGTAGCGCCGGCGGAATTCGGGGGTGGACCGTTTTTGGATGGCGGTGACGAGCTCGTTGGTGAACTGTTCGGTGCCGACGAAGCAGACGCGCGTTGACGGTGCGCGCTGCATGATCTCGTGGGCAACGGCTTGCATGAGGTGCGTTTTGCCCAGCCCGGTATCGCCGTAGATGAAGAGCGGGTTGTAGACTTTTCCTGGCGCGGCGGCGACGGCTTGTGCGGCAGCGGCGGCGAGCTCGTTGGATTTTCCGATGACGAAATTGTGGAACGTGTAGCGAGCGCTGAGTTGGACGCCGGGCGCATCGCCAGGCGCTGTTTGGCGAGCCTGGTCGGGCGGCGGGGCGACGAACAAGTCCATTTGGGGCCGAGTCTTTCGTTCTTCGTCGACGCGAAAGACGATGGTGATGGGGTGGCCTAACGCCAGTGGCGCGAGACTGGCGAGATACTGCGAGTGCTTGGATTCATTCCAATCGGCGGCGAATCGATCGGGTGCCGCGACGACGATCGTATCGCCTTCCAGTTCCAGTGCTTCGGTCGGCTCCAGCCATGTTCGGTACGTTTGCTCGGGCAGCTCGAGGCGAGCGCGATCGAGCAAGCGGGACCATGTTTCTGTTGCCGTAAGCGTCATGCTGGGGAACAACTCGGAAGGGGACGCGAAGCTAGATTCGGCGTGTGGAAAAGTCAATCCGATGAAAACACGGCAGTAGCGTGAGTGGCGGCAACTCGAATTGCGGAGCGGCGCGCGAAAAGTGTGGCGTTGACCGGTGTGCGTGTGGTTGGTAGGTTTCATGTTCTGTCTGTTGTGAACGGAACACGCATTGGAGTAAGGACATGGGCAAGCCAACGTATCGTCCTCGGAACAAGCGCCGAATTCGCACGCACGGATTTATGGAGCGGATGTCGACGCGTTGGGGGCGTGAGGTATTGAGTCGGCGTCGCAAGAAGGGTCGGAAGCGGTTGACCGTTCGGCTTCCGTCGAAGTACGCAGGCGCCTGAGCGTCGGCGGTTCACGCGCCCGCATCGGTTGACGCGGCGCGCGGAGTTGGAGCGAGTTACGCGCGAGGGGAAGCGCATCCGAACCGACAGCCTCGAGCTGCGGTGGATCGCTTCCCCTCTTGGACATCCGGGTGGGACGGGTGGGGGTGGGGGTGGGGGTGGGGGACGCGTCGGATTCATTGTGCCGAGGTATGCGGAGACTGCTGTGGCGCGCAATCGGCTCAAGCGGCGGCTGCGAGAGATCGCGCGCGTGGAGATTCTGCCTCGGATGGGCTCGTTGGACGCCATCATTCGAGCGCGGCCGGTAGCATATCGTGTCACGTTTGCCGAACTTCGGCGCGAGATGACACGTATGGGCGATGGATTGGTCGCCGAAGCGGAGCGCGAGTGATGCGGTGGGTGTTGATTTTTCTGGTGCGCGGCTATCAGGTCGCGCTCTCGCCGCTTCTGCCGTCGGCGTGCCGGTTCATGCCGAGTTGTTCGGCGTACGCCGTGGAGGCTTTGGAACGACATGGAGCGCTGCGCGGCGGATGGCTAACCATCCGCAGACTTGCGCGTTGCCACCCATTCTGTGTGGGCGGCTATGATCCGGTGCCTTGAGCCCGGCTGCCAATTGAAATGGAAAAACGATTCTGGATTTTTCTCGCGGTGGCGTTTGTCGTGTTGTACGGGACAATGCTGCTGTTTCCGTCACCGCAGCAACCGAAACCGCAGGCAGGAGACTCGGCGGCGGTGCGCGATACCACGCACCGTGCGGTTGAGCCATCGAGGGTCGCGACGTCCGCGCCTGTTGTGCCGAGCCCCGCGAGAGTCGATACCACTGCGGTGTCGAACGCGCGGGTCGACACCATCGTGGTACACACATCGAACGCGACCTACCGAATCAGCACGCGCGGTGCGGCGCCGATCGGCGCGCGCATGGACGAGTTCCGTGCCTACTCGAAGGGCGATGGCAAGGTAGAGTTGGCGCGAAGCGGCTCGCCTCTGCTGTCGTATGCCGTGGTCTCGGAGAGTCGGGACACGATCTCGCTGGACCGCACTTCGTTCACCGTGGATTCATCGGCGCGCGGCGCGGGCGGGCTGCCGATCCTGCGGTTCCGCGGTGCGTTAGGCGCCGACACGGCGATGATCTCGTACACGTTCTCGCCGGACAGCTATCTGGTGCGGGTGAGCGGGTCCGTGCATTCCACCGGGGCCGCTTCGGGCGCACCGCGGGTGCTGGTCGTTTCGCTGCCCTCGTGGTTTCGATCATCGGAGGCGGACTCGGCCGAGGATGACCGGCACCTCGCGTTCGTGGTGAAGACGATGCGGGACGACCCCGAGAGCATCGACTTCTCGAAGCTCGACTCGACGGCCGCCCGGGTCCAGAACGGACCGCTCAACTGGGTGGCGAGCAAGAACAAGTACTTTCTGGTCGCGATGATGTCCGACACGGCGCGGTCGCCGTTTGCGGGCGCCGTGTTCGAGGGCGTGCCGCGTCCGGCGAAGACGATGGCCGTTCGCGCATCCGGGCGCGTCATTCAGCAGCTGCCGGCGGATGGCACGTTCGCGTTCACGCTCTACATCGGGCCGCAGGAATGGCGGCGACTGCTCGCGTTAGGCCGCGAGATGCAGAACGTGAATCCGCACGGTTGGATTTTCCGGCCGATCGTCCAGCCGTTCATCACGCTGCTCATGCGGCTGTTGCTGTGGGCGCACGACATATCGCGGATCAACTACGGCTGGCTCGTCGTGATCTTCGGTGTCGCCATCCGCCTGCTGCTCTGGCCTCTGAACCAGAGCGCCATGCGCGCGCAGCTCAAGCTGCAGCGCATTCAGCCCGAGCTGCAGGTGATTCAGAAGAAGTTCAAGAATACGCCGGACAAGCTGAACGCGGAGATGATGAAGCTGTACCGCGAGCACGACATGAGTCCGTTCAGTCCGTTGGCGGGCTGCGTGCCGATGCTGATTCCGATGCCGGTGCTGTATGCGCTGTACTTCGTGTTCCAGGACACGATCGAATTTCGCGGCGTGTCGTTCTTGTGGATGGCGGACATCTCGCAGCGGGATCCGTACTACATCCTGCCGATTCTGATGGCCGTGTCGATGTTCTTCCTCTCGTGGATCGGCTTGCGGGCGTCGCCGCAGAACTCGCAGGCGAAGATGATGGCGTACACGATGCCGGTCGTCATGGGCGTGTTCTTCTATCGCTTGGCGGCGGGGCTCAATCTGTACTATGCGGTGCAGAACCTGGCGGCGATTCCGCAGCAGTGGTTGATTGCGCGCGAGCGAGCGAAGGCGGGGGTGCCGGCGACGTCGGCGGGGCCGGCCGGGGCGCGAGCCACGTAGCGTCGATGCGCATCGACGCCCGTTAGGCAGTGAGCGCGGTGCTTCCCGGCGCTGAAGACACGATCGCGGCGCTGGCGACACCGCCGGGGCGGAGCGCGATCGCTGTCGTGCGCCTGAGCGGTCCACTGGCCCACGACATCGCGAGGCGCCTCCTCGAACCGTGGCGGGCGACGCCCCGCGCGGCGTATCGCGCGACGCTCCGGGATCCATCGACGGGCCGCGTCATCGAGCGGCCGGTGGTGACGGTCTATCGCGCGCCACGCTCCTACACGGGCGACGACCTCGTCGAGCTGAGCGTGCACGGCGGGCACGTGGGGCCGGCGCGCGCGTTAGGCGCCTGCCTGGCGGCCGGCGCGCGCCTCGCGCTCCCGGGCGAGTTCACGCGCCGGGCGGTGGCAGCCGGCAAACTCGACGTGCTCCAGGCGGAAGCGATCGGGGACCTCATCGACGCCGAGTCGCAGGCGATGCACGATTCGGCTCTCGAGCAGCTGGAGGGGCGGCTGTCGCGCCGGGTCGCGGAGCTGCGCGAGTCGGTTCTGCGGGTGGAGGCGATGATCGCGTACGACATCGACTTCCCCGAGGAGGACAGCGGGCCGATCGAGCCCGCGCGCGTCGCGGAAGCGATCGCGGCGCTCGAGGACGCGCTCGAGCGTCTCCTCGGCACCGCGGCGGCGGGCGAGATGGTGCGGCGCGGCGCGCGGGTTGTATTGGCCGGCGCGCCGAACGTGGGCAAGTCGTCGTTGTTCAATGCGCTCGTGGGTCGGGAGCGGGCGATCGTGACGCCGATTCCGGGAACGACGCGGGATGCGATCGAGGCTGTCGTGGACCTGGGTGCGTGGCCGATCCGGTTGATCGATACGGCGGGTCTCCGCGCGTCGGCGGATCCGATCGAGCAGTTAGGCGTGGCGATGACCGAGCGAGCGCTGGCCGAGGCCGACGTGGTGCTGGCGTGCGGCGACAGCGCTTCGTCGTTAGGCGCGGCGGGCGCGGCGGCGCGCGCCCGGACGGCGGCGCCGGTGGTGCCGGTGCGGACGAAGGCCGATCTCCTGGCCCCGGCCGATTTAGTATCCGCGCGATACCAAAGCGAGTCGACGGTGGCGGTGAGTGCCGTCACCGGCGCCGGCCTGGCCGAGCTCAGGGAGCGGCTCGAGGCGATGATCGCGGGGCGTGTCGGCGAGGAGTGGCGCGACACGCCGCTCTTGACGCGCGAGCGGCACCGCGCCGCGATCGCGTTGGCGCGCGCGGAGGTCGCCGCGTTCAAGCAGGCGTGGAGCGACGGCGAGGTCGGCGTGCCCATCGTGGTGGCCGCGGTTCACCTGCGAGCCGCGGCGATGGCGCTGGAATCGCTCATCGGCGCGATCGACGTCGAAGACGTGCTGGATCGCGTCTTCAGCACGTTCTGCGTGGGGAAGTGAGCCGGCGCCGAGCCGGGGCCGCCCCGCGACTCCGTTAGGCGGTGGCCGCCGTCTCGTCGCCGGCGAGCATCTCCGTCGCCTCGGCGCGGAGACACCAGGGGAGGCCGCGCGCCGACACGGCGTTCTCCACCATCCTGCTCCCCACGTAATACCCCGACCGCTCGGGCAACACGTAGCCACCCGGCATCGTCCGCGCGTCGATCGGGAGTCCGTCGGCGAGGTATCGCAGGCGAAGGCCGAGCGCAGCCCGATCGAGATCAGCGGCGACGTCGGCGGTGATCGTGTGCTCGAGGTCGCGGATGCGGGCATACTGGCGACGGTCGTAGCCGAAGTATTCCCATTCGGCGTGACCCGGGCTCACGGCGCGCGCGGCTTCGACAGCAAGTCCTTCGTTCACGAGCAGCTCGCGCAGCGATGCTCGACGGGCGGTGTCCCAGTACGAGTAATAGCCGCCGGCGGCATGCACGAGCCGACGCAATTCACTGCGTCCGTGCGGCGACGTGTAGCGGATCACATGCGCGATCTCGTGTGCGAGCCACGGACGAATGAGCTCGGGATCGAGTCCGAGCCCGTGCGTTTCTTCGCTTGCGACTGCAGTGAAATGTTCCAAGCAAATCACCGCGATGCCTTTACCATCGGTGACAAGCTCGCCGGCGTTTGCAGCGCCTACGCCAACCATGAGGACGACGTCGATGTCAACGTCTATGTCAAGCAGTTTGGAGCAGGCGGAGATTGTGTCTCGCGCGAGCGACAGGACGTCGGTGCGCTCCAACATCCCCACGAGGTCGTGCCGATTGGCCAGCACGGTGTTTCGTACCACCTCGTAGAAGTGTTCGCTCTCTGGATCGAGCACGTAGTTATGCCAATACGGTTCCAACACTCGGCGATTGGCATTGAAGTAGTTCTGGTAGGCAGCGATGGGATCGCTGTTGTCGACAACGGCAAAGAAATCGGGAACCAGGTCAATCAGCATGGCACCGGAGGAGGGAACCGGACTGGACGTGTGCGACCGATGTCGTCAGGACGCGGGAAGATACCGGCGAGCGGAAACTGCTACAAGAGGAAACACATCTGTGGCACGCAACTTTCCTTGATCATTCGGGCGAGAGGAGGCAGGAGCGAGAGGATGACCACGCTGAAGCAAATTGACCTGACGTGTCCCATCTGCGAGACCCGCTTTACGTCGCACGCGGTGCTGTCGACGAATTCGTTCGGCGGCAAGCGTACCGACTTTCATGAGCGGGCCGCGGGCGCCCAACCGTTGCCGTATCTGATTCACATTTGCGGGCGGTGCGGATACGCCGGTGGCGAGCGCGACTTCAGCGATGAAGCGGACGTCAGTCCCGTGTTGCGCGAGCACGTGTTGGACGAGCTCGCGCCCAGGCTGCCGGAAGTGGGCGGCACGATTCCGGGTTCGGCAAAGTACGAGTTTGCGGCGAAGGTCGCGGCGTGGCAGGGCGCGGAACCGCGGCGCATTGCCGATCTGTATTTGCGCGCGGCGTGGTGCTGCGTGGATGAGGGCGACGTCGAGGCGGAGCGATACTTCCGCCGACACGCGGCGTGGCAGTTCGAGGCGGCGCTCTCGAGCTACGATGGCGCAGAGCGAGAGGAGCGGGCGGTGCTCACGTATCTTGTCGGTGAGCTCTGGCGCCGCATCGGCGACCTCGCGTTAGCCGGCGAGTGGTTCGATCGCGTGGAATCCGAAGTCATGGATCCCGCCGCCCAACGCTGGGTGTTGGACGCCGCATGGCAACAGCGGAGCTGCCCCCGCGATTGGTTCGAGTGAGCGCGACTCGGCGCGCACCGAGCGGCTGTCAGCGCGTTCCAAAAATGCGATCGCCGGCGTCGCCAAGGCCCGGCAGAATGTATCCCTGCGCGTTGAGCTCGCGGTCTAGCGCGGCTGCGTAGATCGGAACGTCGGGGTGCGCACGCTGCATGCGCTCGATACCTGGGGGCGCCGCGACGATGCAGAGAAACCGGACGCGCGTGGCGCCGGCTCGTTTGAGCGATGACACCGCGGCAACGGCGCTTCCTCCCGTCGCCAACATCGGATCGAGCACGAAAAAGTGCCGTTCGGCCACGTCGCCGGGCACCTTGAAATAGTAGTCCACCGGCTCGAGTGTATCGTGATCGCGATACATTCCGATGTGCCCAACACGTGCCGATGGAACCAGCCGCAACACACCTTCCACCATGCCGAGTCCTGCGCGCAGCACCGGGACGAGCGTGAGCTTCTTTCCGCTCACACGGCGTCCGCGCATCGACTCGAGCGGTGTATTGACGTCCACCGTCTCGAGCGAGAGATCGCTCGTCGCCTCGTAGGCCATGAGCATCGCGATCTCCTCGACCAGCTCCTTGAACAACTTCGTCGTCGTCGTGCGGTCTCGCGCGATCGAGAGCTTGTGCTCGATCAGCGGGTGGCGGCTGACGATCAAGTTGCCCAGCGCAGGGGTGGTGTGCATGGGCCGCAAACTAGTATCTTCGGCCGAATGAAAGAATATCAGGCGGTGATCCTTCGGCTCACGCGGCGATCGCAGGAGGACGAAGATGCGCTCACCGATTTGCTCAACGAGCGAAGCCGTGGTGGATGGGAGCCCGCGCTGATGACGCAGGACGGCCAGCGGCTGACGGTCGTGTTCCAACGGACATCGCCGGGAGAGTCGCGTGTCGCCGGCTGACGGGGCAGAATTCAGAGTGACGAACACGGAACACCGGCCGCGTCTCGAGGCGGCCGAACGGATTTTGCGCGCTGCCGTGCGGTGCATCGTGTCATCGGGCGCTGCGGCGCTCACGATGCACGACGTGGCGGAAGAAGCAGAAGTGAGCAAAGGACTCATTCACTATCATTTTCACGACAAGGACACGCTGCTCGCGCGCGTCGTGGAATGGATGGGCCAGAACCTGGTGTCACGAGAGCGCGCAGCGCTCGAGAACTCCACACCGCGCCACGCAATCGATGATCTGTGGGCGTGGCTTGCCGCCGAGCTGGATCGCGGACATCTGCGGGTGCTGCTCGAGCTGGCGCAGTGGCGAAATCCGCTCGTGCGAAGAGCGATTCACTCGGCGAACCTCGCTCGCCGCGAGGCGTCCGCCTCTTCGATCGAACGACTCTTCGCCTTACTGGCGCTGCGCCCCCGCATCCCGGCGAGACTTCTGGCCGATGTGGTCGTGCCGTTCGTCGATGGACTGGCGATGACCATGGGCGTGGATGCGGAGTTCAATCCGCGCGCGGCATTCGATGTTCTCTGGCTCTCGCTGCTGACGCTCACGGACTAACGCGACCGCCACGCGCAGGACAGTGCGGTCTCTTGCCACAACCGGTCGCTTGCGGCCAGGTTCGCCGCCATGAAGCGCCGAAGATCTCTGAAAGCGCGCATCCTCGGCGCGGTCGCAGTCGCCGTGTTTCTGGGTTGGGTCGCGATGGTGATCGCCGTGATCGTGGTGGGGGCGCGCGATCAAGCGGCTCCGGCGAACGCGATCGTCGTGTTGGGCGCGGCCCAATACGAAGGGCATCCATCGCCGGTGCTCCGCGCACGGTTAGACCATGCGCTGGACTTGTATCAGCGATCGCTGGCGCCACTCGTGATCGTGACGGGAGGAACCGGCGCCCGCGACACGACGAGCGAAGCGCAGGTGAGCCGGCGGTTCCTGCTCGAGCGGGGCGTTCCGGACAGCTCGATCGTGATGGAGACCCACGGACTGACCACGAGCCAGTCCATCCATGCGGTTGCTGCGATCGTGTCGGCACTGCCGGGGCAGCGGGTGATTCTCGTGAGCGACCCATTTCACATGTTGCGTCTCTCGATTCTCGCGCACGCATTAGGTCTGACGCCGTTGACGTCACCGACCCGGACGAGTCCGATTTCGAATCGGGCGAGCGCGCGTTGGAAGTATGTGTTTGCGGAATCGCTCAAGGCGCCGCTGGCATTTGTGATCGAGCGAATCTCGGACTAACAGGCCGCGCTGGCGCAATTAAGAGTCGTTACTGTCGGAAGCCTGGCGCGACTTTATGCACCCCAACCGGGCGCGAACACGCGGCGCGAGTCGACTAACGGCTCTCTGCGAGGCGTCTGCGAAGCCGGCTGTCTGGTGCCATGCTCTGGCGGGAGGCGCGGAGGATGTGTCCTTTTCTGCCCCGTGGGACGGAACCAGGGACGATGCATTGAACTGCCTTACGTAAGCGTGTAGGTGGCGTAGCCTCTTGCGTATCTGCCAAGAAACACATCACATTGTCGCCGCCGGCTGTCTTTACACCAGCGCGGCATCTTTTCGCCGCGGGAGATCCCTGATGGCGAGGGGAGCTCCGGACCGGTAGGCCCCAGTCGCGGCGTCGGGCCGCAGGCGGCTACCTATTTTGTCGTACCGTTTGAGCTCTTGTCGTCGAGTGTTTTCTCCTCGTGAGGCGCTGTGCGGTGCTGACGGTTTCGCACCCGCCCTACAGCATTTGTTTCCGCTTTCGCATCGGAGCCATTTTTTCGTGGGCTACTATCGGTGCGTGTCTCATCGGTCGCATCCTGTCGACGAATATTTTCTCGCCGCAACGGGTCGAGAGCTGGTTGGCGTGTAAGGGGTCGGCTCTGGTCGGGTCGCTGTCGCTCGAGCACGGGCTGTTGTCGGGTGCGGAGCGGCCGGGTGGGTGGTGTGGCGGGTCGACAGGCGATGAATGGAGCTCGCAGTTGGCCGGTTATTGAAGCGTCGCAGTAACTCTCTCATGGGAGGTTCGTGCATGCGAATCCCAAGGCTACTCGTCGCCGTCGCCGCTGCGGCGCTGTGTGTCGGACGCGTCGCCGCGCAGGAGCAAGTGGAGACGACGAAGGGGAAGGCGTCGCAGGAGCCGAGCTTTACCAGCGTGACCGACCAGATGCTGCTGGATGCGCGGCAGCATCCCAACAGCTGGGTGACGTACGGGCACGACTACTGGAATCAGCGTTGGTCGACGCTCAATCAAATCAACACGTCTAACGTTGGGACGTTGCACGTGGCGTGGATGTACCAGACCGGGATATCGCGGTTAGGCTCTTTCGAGACGAGTCCGATCGTGATCGACGGCGTGATGTATCTGACGACGCCGTACAACACCGCCATGGCGGTGAACGCGCGGACGGGGAAGGAGATCTGGCGGTACGAGCACAAGCAGAGCATCGCGTCGCCGATCTACTGCTGCGGTCCGAACAATCGCGGGGTTGCGATTTCCGAGGGCACGGTGTTCATGGCGACGCTCGACGCGCATCTGGTGGCGCTCGATGCGAAGACGGGGGCCGTGCAGTGGGATGTGCAGGTGGAGGATCCCGAGGCGGGGTACAGCGAGACGATGGCGCCGCTGATCGTGGGCGACAAAGTGATCGTCGGCATCTCCGGCGGGGAGTACGGCATTCGCGGATTCGTTCGCGCGTACAACAAGAGCAACGGCCAGCCGCTGTGGACGGCGTACACGGTGTTCGACAAGGGATGGGAAGGAAAATTCACGCCGACGACTAACGAGGGCGAGCCGTTGCATCGCAACATCGACGCGGAAAAGGCGGCGATGGCGCAATACGGCGACGCGTGGCAGCGGGGCGGGGGCGGCGTGTGGATGACGCCGACCTATGATCCGGCATCGCATCTTCTATTCTTCGCGGTGGGAAATCCCTCGCCGGATCTCGACGGGTCGGTACGGCCGGGCGATAATCTCTGTACTGACTGTATCATGGCGGTGGACGCCAACGACGGCACGGTGAAGTGGTACTACCAGGAAGTGCCGCACGACGTATGGGATCTGGATGCGGTGAGTCCGCCGGTGCTGGTCAAGCTGAAGGATGGGACGACGGCGGTGGCGCAGGCGGGGAAGACGGCGTGGGTGTACGTGTTGAACGCGGCGACGGGGAAGCTGATCCGGAAGTCGGCGCCGTTCAACCGGCTGGAGAACATGTTCGCGCAGCCGACGCCCGAGGGGACGCGGATGCTGCCGGGCGCGAACGGCGGCTCGGAGTGGTCGGCGCCGGCGGTGGATCCAACGTTAGGCTACATGTACGTGTTAGGCATCGAGCAGCCGATGCACTACATCACGCACAGCGCGCCGTTCGAGAAGGGCAAGCTGTGGCTGGGCTCGGCGTTCAAGGCGGTGCCGGGCGAGCGGCAGTACGGGACGTTCAGCGCGGTGAATCTGAATACGGGGAAGATCGCCTGGCAGGTGGAGACGGAGCAGCCGATGATCGGCGGGGCGATGGCGACGGCGGGGAACCTGGTGTTCGTCGGCGAGGGCAACGGGCACTTCAACGCCTTCGATGCGCGCACGGGCAAGAAGTTATGGATGTTCCAGGCGGGCGCGGGCTGCAATGCGCCGCCCGTGACCTACATGCAGGATGGCAAGCAGTACATCGCGGTCGCGTGCGGCGGAAACTTTCAAATGGGCTATCCGTTAGGCGATGCGGTCATGGTGTTCACCCTCCCGGGGGCGGCGCCCAAGTCGTCGAAGTAGCCGAGGGGGGCAGGCCGGTGCGGGCGGGGCGAAGGATGCCGGCCCGCGCCGGCGCGAGGTGGATGCGGCCGTCACGGAGGGCACGCGATGCGGCGATTGGCGGTTGGCCTGACCGGCGGGTTGATCTGTGTGCTGGGGGCGTTTGCCGCGGGTCGTCGGAGTGACGGGGCGGCGATGCAGCCGCGGCGTGCGGCGCTGCTGAACGGCGCCGATTGGGCGGCGTATGGCCCGAAGGAGAAGGATGCGTACCTGAGTGGATTCATCGCGGGGGCGGGGGCGGAGCAAGCTCGCGCGCTTGCGGCCTTGGCTGGTGACTCGCTCGACAGCAGCGCGGTCTCGAGCAGTGCGATCACGCGGCTCGCGGACGAGAAGCAGCTTCGATTTTCGTATGCGCCGTCGGTGTATGCGGCACAGGTCGACGACTTCTACTGGTGGGTGGACCATCGGGAGATTCCGATCGTGGACGTGATGGTCACGATCAATCGTCAGATGAAGGATCGATAGCGATCCACGGCCGGTGACGGCACTACGATCACGTTCACCGTATTGGGAGGTGGGGCCACAGAGGTGATTTCTCTTCGCGCCGCTACGCCCGCAGCGGCGGGGCCTTTGAGCAAAAAAAAGGTAGGTCGACGATTCAGCGATTCCGTGGATGCGAGCTCTTCACGGTTTGGTTGGACACTCAAACTCGACTGGGAGAAGTAACCATGAAACGATCCGCACTCTGGTGTATCGCCCTGATGCTGGCCGGCGTTAGCACGGCACGGGCGCAGGGTCTCACGATGCAGATGAGTAACGGATGGTCGTTTACCTTCACGGGCAACGTCAATGCGTTTCTCGTGTACACGAATGGAAGCGTGGATTCGGCGCTCGGTCCGATCGACGGTGGTCTGGTTGGTCCGGAGCGCGTGACCCGCATTCGCACGGGCTTGCTGCCGGGCTTCGCGAATTTCGAGGCCGCCGGCAAGGAAGGCGACCTGGATCTCAAGGTGCACTTTGGATTCGCGCCGCAGATCAACAGCAACAGCCTGCACGACAACTTCGGCGCGCAGATCGACATGCGCGAGGTGTATCTCACGTTAGGCGGCTCGTGGGGCACCATTCTCGCCGGCCGCGAGCTGGGACTCTTCCAGCGGCAGAACATCCTGACCGACATGACGTTGTTCGGAACGGGGGCCAGCGGCGGCACGTTAGGCGCGGGCGGCACGACGTTGGGCCGCATCGGGTTCGGGTACGTCTATCCGAACTTCAACGCGCAGATCACGTACAGCACGCCGGCGGGCCGGCCGACGCAGTTCGCGATCGGACTGTTCGATCCGAGCGTGGTGTGCGGACCGAGCCCGTGCGCGGCCGCAACCGATGCATCGTATCAAGGCACACGGCTGCCGCGCGTCGAAGCGGAGCTGAGCTGGACCGGCAACATGGGCGCGAGCAGCGCGAGCGGTCAGATGGCCAGCGCCAACAAGATCATGTTGTGGGTGAACGGCACGTGGCAAAACACGAATCTCTCGGCTGTCTCGACGCCTGATTCGAATCCGAGCATCAATTCGGCGGGTGTCGGCGGCGGCGCGAAGATCGATGTGAACGGGTTCTCGCTCGTTGGATCCGGGTACTACGGAAGCGGGATCGGAACCACGTTGATGTTCGGTCAGTTGGATGGAAGCGCAATCGATCCGGCGCTCCAGGCGCGCAAGTCGTGGGGCTATCTTGGTCAGGTGCAGTACAGCCAGCCCGGCACGCACTGGACGATTGGTGGCAGCTGGGGTGAGAGCCATCTCGATGAGAGCGACGGCGACAAGGCCTTCCTGGATGGCGATCCTGATCCGCTCGTGAAGTACAACCGCGCTGCGGACGTCATGCTGACGTACCAGTGGACGAAGTCGCTCCGCTGGGTGCTCGAGTACACGTGGGCGCGTGCGGCGTCGTACGCCGGCTCGCAGAACACGTCGAACCAGGGCGCAACGGGATTCATGCTGTTCTTTTAAAGGCGGACAAGTCCGGACAAGACGGACAAGGCCGGACAAGGCTACAAGTCTGACAAAGCCGGACGAGGCCGGTCTGAAGGCCGGAGAAGTAAGAGAGCGCGGGCGGGTCCTCGGGGATCCGTCCGCGTTGTCATCTGTGCGCCTGGTCAGTCGCGAGTGCAATTGCGGCACGGGAAGCGAGCGCGGCCTGCTTGACACGCTCTCCGGTGGTCT
>Ga0207695_10005707_pt1 | contig 16411 bp, 16 predicted proteins | sample KBSC54metaG_FD_184354 | JGI IMG/M metagenome (GOLD analysis project Ga0207695, IMG submission 184354) | Corn rhizosphere microbial communities from Kellogg Biological Station, Michigan, USA - KBS C5-4 metaG (SPAdes) (version 2) | ecosystem: Host-associated > Plants > Roots > Rhizosphere > Soil... | reverse complement strand
CGTTCTCGAAGATGAAACCCGTATTCCGGCAATCACGCTTCGCGCCGGCGGCACTGCTGAACCCGCCCTATGGCGCGCGCTTCCGGCGTATGTTGAAACTACTGCTGCGCGGGTGATGCGCGCGCGCCGGATTCAAGCCGCCTTCGATTTCACCGACAGCATTTCCAACAGTTCACCCGCCGCGCGCAGACGATCCGCGGGTTCCGGGAGCTCAAGGCTGACGCGCAGCTTGTCCTGTCCATCCAGCTTGTAAATGCGCGGCCGGGTCTGGATCAGGCGGATGATGGTGGCCGGGTCGACGTCGGGTTTTTCGTGGAAGACGATGCGGCCGCCGGCGGCGCCGAGGTCGAGCTTGCGGATGCCCAACGCGGCGGCACGCAACTTCAGCGCGGCGATCGCGAACAGGTTTTTGGTGGCCTGCGGCAGCAGGCCGAAGCGATCGATCATCTCCACCTGCATGTCGCCCAGCGCGGCATCGTCGCGCGCGCCGGCGATGCGCTTGTACAAGGTGAGCCGCGTGTGCACGTCGGGCAGGTAGTCGTCCGGGATCAAGGCGGGCATGTGCAGTTCGACCTCGGTGCCGCTGTCGCCGCCCAGGTCGAAATCCGGCACCTTGCCTGAACGCAGCGCGTGCACCGCGCGTTCCAGCAGGTCGCTGTACAACGCGAAGCCGATCGCCTCGATCTGGCCCGATTGCGCTTCGCCCAGCAGTTCGCCGGCGCCGCGGATTTCCATGTCGTGCGTGGCCAAGGTGAAGCCGGCGCCGAGTTCTTCCAGTGACTCCAGCGCCATCAGACGCTTTTCCGCGTCTGCGGTCATGGCTTTCCGGTCGGGCACGATCAGATAGGCGTAGGCGCGGTGGTGCGAACGGCCCACGCGTCCGCGCAGTTGGTGCAATTGCGCGAGCCCGAAACGGTCGGCGCGATCGATCACGATGGTGTTGGCAGTCGGCACGTCGATGCCGGATTCGATGATGGTGGTGCACACCAGCACGTTGAAACGCTGGCGGTGGAAATCCAGCATCACGCTTTCCAGTTCGTGCGCGCCCATCTGCCCGTGCGCGACACGGATGCGTGCGTCGGGCACCAGCTCGGCCAGTTCGCGCGCGGTGCGCTGGATGGTATCGATGCTGTTGTGCAGGAAATACACCTGGCCGCCGCGCGCCAGTTCGCGCTGGAAGGCCTCGCGTATCAGTGCGGGGTCGTACTGCGCGACCAGCGTCTTGACCGCCATGCGCGCGGCCGGCGGCGTCGCGATGATGGAAAGGTCGCGCATGCCGCTCATCGCCATGTTGAGGGTACGCGGGATCGGCGTGGCGGTGAGCGTGAGCAGGTCCACCTCCGCGCGCAATTGCTTCAGGCGTTCCTTGTGGCGCACGCCGAAGCGCTGTTCCTCGTCCACGATCGCGAGGCCGAGGTCGCGGAATTTCACGTCCGGCTGCAGCAGCTTGTGGGTGCCGACCACGATGTCCAGCTTGCCGTCGGCGAGGCGTTTCAGCGCGCCTTCGACCTCGTTCTTCGCGCGGAAGCGCGACAACAATTCGACCTTGATCGGGAAATCCGCCAGGCGGTCGGTGAAGTTGTCATAGTGCTGTTGGGCGAGCAGGGTGGTCGGTACCAGTACCGCCACCTGCTTGCCTGCGCTTGCCGTCGCGACGGCCGCGCGCAGCGCGACCTCGGTCTTGCCGAAGCCGACGTCGCCGCAGACCACGCGGTCCATCGGTTGCGGCGCGGCAAGGTCGGCCAGTACGGCGTCGATCGCAGTGAGCTGGTCGGGCGTCTCCTCGAAACGGAAGCCTTCCGCGAAGCGCGCCAGCATCGCGCGATCGTAGTCGATGGCGTTGCCCTGGCGGGCCGCGCGCTGCGCATGGATCGCCAGCAGTTCCGCGGCGGCGTCGCGGACTTTTTCGGCCGCCTTGCGCTTGGCGCGCTCCCACGCTTCGCTGCCCAGCGAATGCAGTGGTGCGTGTTCGTCGTCGGCACCGCTGTAGCGGCTGACCAGAGCGAGTTGCGCGACGGGCACGTACAGCTTGTCGCCGCGCGCGTACTCGATCGCCAGGAACTCGCCCGGCATGCCGCCGACGTCGAGTGCCATCAAGCCGAGATAACGGCCGACGCCGTGATCGACGTGCACGATCGGTGCGCCGATTTCCAGCTCGGTCAGGTCGCGCAGGATCGCTTCGGGATCGCGCTCCGCGACTTGCCGGCGGCGGCGCTCGCCGCGCGCGCGTTCGCCGGCCAGCTCGCGTTCGGTGAGAACCACGATTGGCGGCTGCGCGAGCATGAAGCCGCGTTCCAGCGGCGCGACGGTGATCGCAAGGGATCCTCTTTCATCGTCATTCAGGACGCCGCGCAAAGGCGATCCGGAATCCAGCGCCTTTGCCTTGTCCGAAGAATCTGGATGCCGCCCTTCGCCGGCATGACGAGCAAGAAAATCCTGCCAGCTGTCCATCACTTCGGGCCGCAACTCGGCGCTGATCAGCTGCTCCAGCATTGCCTCGCGGCGTCCCGCAGAATCAACGGCGATCAGTGCGCGGGTATCGCGATGCGACTCCAACCAGTCACGCAGCCGCGCGGAGAATCCGCCCGCCGCCGCGCCGCTGGCCGAAAAATCCGGTGCCGCGGTGGTACCAATGTCCGTCGCGCGTGCATCGGTGCTGCCGGCCAGATCAACGCGCAGCACGCGGTTCAGGCGTTCGCGCAAGGATTGCGGTGGCAGGTACAACTCCATCGGCGGCAGGATCGGCCGTTCGATGTCGTGCGCGCGCTGGTCATAGCGCGCCTCGGCCTGCTTCCAGAACTGTTCTGCGGCACCGAGCGAATCACTTGCCAACACGAACAGCGCGTCATCGTCCAGATAGTCGAACAGGGTTTCCGTGTGCTCGAAAAACAACGGCAGGTAATACTCGATGCCGCCGGGCGTCACGCCCTGCTTCATGTCCTGGTACAGCGGGCAGCGGCGCACGTCGATCGGAAAGCGCTCGCGCAGGCGGTCGCGGAATGCGCGCATCGCTTCGTCGGTCAGCGGGAATTCGCGCGCGGGGAGCAGCTTGACCGCGTCCACCTGGTGCAGCGAACGCTGGGTTTCGGGATCGAAGGCGCGGATCGATTCGACGGCGTCGTCGAAAAGTTCGATGCGGTACGGCTCGGATGCGCCCATCGGGAAGATGTCGAGCAAGGCACCGCGCACCGCGAACTCGCCATGTTCGCCGACCTGCGGCACATGGCGATAGCCGCATGCTTCCAGCCGTCGCTGCTCGGCGGCGAGGTCAAACGTCTCGCCGCGCGCGACCGCCAGTCCGCTGCCCGCGATGTGTGCGCGTGGCGCCAGGCGCTGCATCAGCGTGGCGACTGAAACCACCAGCACGCCCTTGCGCGTGGCGGGCAACCGGTACAGCGTGTCGATGCGCTGCGAGATCAGTTGCGGGTGCGGCGCGAACAAGTCGTAGGGCAGCGTTTCCCAATCCGGGAAATGCAGCACCGGCAGCTCGCCCGCGAAGAACGCGAGATCGTCTTCCAGCGTGCGTGCCGCACGGTTGTCTTGCGTGACCGCGACCAGCACACCTTCGCGTGCGCGTGCCGCTTCGCACAGCAACAGCGCGAGCGATGAGCCGGCGGGCTCGCGCCAGTCGCGTTGTTGGCCGGGTGTACGCGGCAACGCAGGGATGGGGATGTTTGTTTCCGGCATGAAGGTCGATCGCACAAAGCGACACTCTGCCGGAGCCGCGTCGCGGCCCCAGCAGGAATGCGATCGCCAATTTTAGCAGCGCCGGCGCCGGGTCACGGTACGAATCGCACTTCGCGGACGCCGGAATCGTCCGGATCCGGCGCGATCGCCGCACCGAGATCGCGGCACAATTCCAGCATGCGCGCGTTGTCCGCGCGCACGCTGCCGCGCAAAGTGGTCAGGCCGCGACGCTTGGCCTCGCCGAGCAGCCGTTGCATCAGGCGCCAGCCGAGGCCGTGCCCGGAAACCGCCTTGCCGACGATCAGCCCGAATTCCGCCTCGCGCGCGTCCGGTCGTTGCATGTGCAGGTCCGCGACCGCGCGGATCTCGCGGCCGTCGTCTACCACGAAGGCCGCGTCGCGCGCCGGATCGAAGCCACGCACCTGCGCCTGCACCGAGGCCGGCAATTCGCGCGAGCGGTAGAAGAACCGGTATTCGATTTCCTCGGGCGTGAGGCGCAGGAACGCGCGGCGCAAGGCCTCGAGGTCGTCCGCCCGCAACGCGCGCAATGTGAAGGCGCGGCCATCGTCGAACCGGATGGTTTCTGCAAATGGTGGAGCGCCGTCTGTTGTCGTGCCGTGTGTCGTCACGATCGAAGCCGCTGTTGTCCGAAGTCAGGCCACGCAGCTCTTTGCCACGGATGGTGGATGTAAAGGCCGTTCTGGTCTGCATGCGATCGGAACGGTCATGTCGAACCATACCTGGGTTGCGCAGCGATCATGGATGATCGCAAAGCTAATGGATCCAGCCGCCCACACCGACACCGATGCTGATGTTCGGATGCCCCTGGCGCATTTCCTCGGGCGTCCAGCGGTGCATCGCTTCGCTGTGTACCAGCGCGTATGTGTAACCGGCCTGGCCAACCTCGCCGCTGCGCGCTCCGCCCAGCGTGCCGCGCAGCGTGACCAGCGAGCCAGGCGGGTAATTCATGGGTTCCACGAAACCTGGCACGATCGCGATGAAGCGGCCGGTGGCGGGTTCCTTCAGGCGCGGGCGCTGCGACGAATCGAGGGGGTAAGCGAGGATTTCGACTTCGCTGTGGTCGGCCAGGTTGTGCACGGAAATGACACTGCCGCCCCAGACGACTTGCAGGTTCCGGAAGTTCGCCGGGGATGTCGCGACCTGTTGGGGCGTCGCATTGACGCTGGACGGAACGGTCTTGTAGAGCGGCGCGGGTGCGCAGGCCACGATGGCCACAGGCAGTGCGAGGGCAAGCAGAAGCCGGAATGGTGCGCGCATGGGATGTGCCTCCTACGCGGGTGATGTTCCGAGCATATCGAAAAACGCGCGTGCCGGCGCATCGCGGTGCTGCAGTCATTCGCCGCGCAGCCAGCGCAGCCGGTGTGATGCCGCGGGCGATTGCGCAAGCCTGCTGCGCAAAGCCGGCAACATGGAGGCAAGAGTTGCGTCGATCTTCCACGGCGGATTGGCGATCAGCATGCCGCAGCCGTTCAGGCGCAGCGGCGAGTCATCCGGCTGCACCAGCAGCTCCGCCACCAGGACCTTCTCGAACGGCCCAGCGGCAAGATGGCGATGGAAGGGTGCAATCGCGCGGTGCGACTTGATCGGATACCACACCGCGTACACGCCGCTCGGCCAGCGCGCGTGCCCCTGCGCGAGCGCGGCCTCGATCGCGGTGAACTCGCCTTCCTGCGCCTCGAATGGTGGGTCGATCAGCACCAATCCGCGACGTTCGGGGGGCGGCAACAGCGCGCGCAAGGCGGCATAACCGTCACGCTGGTGCACGTGCACGCGTGGATCCTCGCGGAACAGCGCGCGCAGCGCAGCAGCTTCGTCGTCCTGCGTCTCGCAAAGGACAAGCCGGTCGTTCGCACGCAACGTTTGTGCGGCAAGCAATGGTGAGCCGGGATACGTGCGCAGCGTGCCGTCGGGATTGCACGCGCGGATTGCGTCGAGATAGCGGAGCAACGGCGGCGCCTCGGGGTCATCGAACAGTCGTCCGATGCCGCCGCGCCATTCGCCGATCTTGCCGGCTTCGACTTCGTCCAGCGCGTAACGCCCGCGTCCCGCGTGCGTGTCGAAGCAGCACAGCGGCTTGTCCTTTACCGTCAGCGCGTCCAGCAGCGCCAGCAGGATCGCGTGTTTGAACACGTCCGCGAAGTTGCCGGCGTGGAAGGCGTGGCGGTAGTTCATGGATGAAGTGGCTTGGGGCAAGGTCCTTGTGGCGCATGGAATCGTGCGTCACCTGGTGGCAAGTTTGATGCAGATCCGATCGCTTGTTCGACTGACATGCGTATAACCATTGATGAGGAACAGCTCGAGGCAGTCCGGCGCCGCTGCCAATACCCGCGGTTGTTCGGCGATGTTGCACGGAGTCTCGCGCCGGCACCGACGATCTGCAATTCGTGGCCGGTGGGCGCGTGTGGTTTTGAGTCGTCCCGGGGCGTAGCATCACGCCATGACTACGCCCGAGCCGACACCCGCGGAAACCGCGGTTCTTCGATGCACGCTCACGTGCCCGGATTGCGGGCATCGCAGCGTGGAATCCATGCCCGAAAACGCTTGCGTGTTCTTCCACGAATGCGCGGGTTGCGGCGTAATGCTGCGCCCCAAGACTGGTGATTGTTGCGTGTTCTGTTCGTACGGCGACGTACCGTGCCCGCCCATACAGCGTCGTCAAAAGTGCTGCGGGTAGAAAGTTGTGGCACTTCAGGCGGGTCGGGAAGGCGCCACCTGTTGCGGCCCAGGGTGTTGTCCGAGGTGGTGGCTTGCAGTCAGTGCACGTCGACCATGATCGTGGTCGGGTGCTCGGCGTGCCAGATCACCGGCTGTGCGCGATACAACGCTGGCAACTCGCGTTGCAATGCGGCGACCTTGGGCGCGTCGTTGATCGCGATGTAGAGCGCGTCGGGGTGCAGCCGCGCGTAATCCTGATGGTAATCCTCGGCGGGGTAGAACGCCTTGAAGGGCACGACCTGCGTCACGATCGGTGCTGCAAACGCGTGCGAGGCGCCGAGTTGTGCGACGTAGTCCTTCGCGATCTTTTCCTGTGCGGAATTGGCATAGAAAATCACGCTGCGGTATTGCGAGCCGGTATCGGGGCCTTGGCGATTCAACTCGGTCGGGTCGGTCGCCACCGAGAAATATACGCGCAACAGTTGTCCGTAGCTGACCTTCGACGGGTCGTAGGCGATCCGTACCGTTTCAGCGTGGCCGGTATCGCCTTCGCTGACCTGCTCGTATGTGGCGGTTGCGGCTGCACCGCCCGAATAGCCTGAGGTCACGTTGGTCACACCGGGCACGTGCTCGAACACCCATTGCACGCCCCAGAAACAGCCGCCCGCCAATACCGCGGTGGCGTTGCCGGAATGACTCGCCAAGGGCGCATCGACCGTGGGGGCCGGCAGCGCGTTCTGCGTTGTCGTGCCGTTCGTGGCAGGCGCGCACGCCGCCACGGCGGGCATGACCAGCAGCACGAACCACGCTCGCAGGGTTGTGGAAATCCTTGGCGTTTGCATACCGGTGTCCCGAAGTTTCAAGAATACAGACCGGTCTGAAGCTCGGAAGTTGCATCGCCACGGGTCGCGGCGAGCAATGTCAATGCGCGGCCGCGGCAACGCGCCCGCGCACCAGCAGTGGCCCGATTGCAACGAGATAAATCGCGTACGCGATGAACCATGCGAGCGCCGCCCATATCCAACCGCCGGGCTGATTGAAGCCGAGCCGCAGGATCGCAGCCACGCTCGGCAGTGCGAACATGGTCGTCAGCGTGGCGTTGGACTGGATCGGCACGCCACTGTGGCCCTGCGCCACGCGCACCATCATGGCCAGCGACAGCGTGCCCAGCGCGCCCACGGTGATGCCGTGCAGGGTGTCGATCTCCGGCATCGCGTAGATACCCAGCAGCGCGAGTCCACGCACGATCAACCCGATCACCAGCCAGAAATAACCGAGGTGCAGCACCCACAGCATCGGCTCGCGCCACGCACGCCAACCGCGCCAGCCGATCAACCGGATCAGCGCGAGCATCGCGACGATGAGCATCAGCACGCCGCGCGGACGCGAAGGCACGCCGAACAGTCCGCACAGCAACACCAGCGCGCCGCCACCATTTACCGCGAAGATCAGGTACTTGTTCGTCCACATGGTGTGGCCGCTGAGCTTGCGCCCGGTGAAGAACGGAATCACGCGTCCGCCGATCGCCAACATCAACACCATCAGCAGGTCGACCGTGCCGATCAGCGCGCGGGTGGGCAGCACGCCGTTGCCGGCCAGCACGCCCGAGTAGAACGCGATGTCCAGCCCGGCGAAGAACAGCAGGATGCCGATCAGGAATGCGTTGCGCTTGTTCTTCGACAACCACAGCACGCGCCCGACCAGGAACACCAGTCCGAACAGGTAACCGACGTCGAACAGCGCGCCGATCCAGAACGGCAAGGGCGTCAACAACAACACGCGCGCGACCACCCACGTCGCGGTCAGCAGCGCCAGGCTGCGCCGCGTGGTGGTGGCGATGCCGGTCCAGTTGGCCGATGCGGTCAGCAGGAAACCGCCCACGAGTGCGCTGGCGAACCCGTACAGCATGACGTGGGCGTGCCAGTAGAACGGATTCTCCAACGCGGCCGAAGGCAGCCAGCCGAAGTGCAGGAACGCGCCCCATGCCAGCATGCCCAGGCTCGCCGCGAGCGCGGCGCAGAAGAACAATGGACGAAAGGGGTGCAAGGGCGGGGCGGGGTGATCCACGACGGTTTGGGCGATGGTGACCATGGCATCGAGTCAGGCGACAATCCTCGCATGCTGCACCGGTGATGTCACCGCCGCCCTGATGCCGGTCAAGGAAATTGCGAATGTCGATTCCGCCCTGCGTCGTTCGTCGCTGTATCGAAACCGGCCGATTGCCGGAACACCGGAGGCAGGTCATGCGCGTATTGGTGATCGTGAAAGCGAGCGAAGAATCGGAGGCCGGCGGCATACCGGATGCCAAGGAGCTGGCCGAGATGGGCAAGTTCAACGAAAAGCTGGTCGAAGCCGGCGTGATGCTGATGGGCGAGGGCCTGCACCCCAGCTCCAAAGGCGCACGGGTGCGCTTCGACGGCAAGCAGCGCACGGTGATCGATGGGCCGTTCGCGGAAACCAAGGAACTGGTCGCCGGCTTCTGGCTGTGGCAGGTGCGCTCGATGGAGGAGGCCATCGAGTGGATCAAGCGCGCGCCGCTGTTCGACGGTGGCGCCGAAATCGAGCTGCGGCCAGTGTTCGAAATGGACGACTTCGGTGACGCCGCAACGCCCGAAATCCGGGTGCACGAGGCGAGCTTGCGCGAGAAGATCGCCGGGGCCTGAACGCGGTCGCATCGAGCGCTTGCACCGGAGGCGCGGCGATGATGTGATCGGCCGTCATGACGACGGCCGACATCCACCGCACCATCGAGACGGTCTGGAAGATCGAGGCGCCGCGCCTGATCGCCGGGCTGGCCCGGATGCTGCGCGACGTCGGGCAGGCCGAGGACCTGGCGCAGGAAGCGCTGGTCGTCGCGCTGGAACGCTGGCCCACGGATGGCGTGCCGGACAATCCGGGCGCGTGGTTGATGACCACGGCCAAGCGTCGCGCGATCGACCTAATCCGTCACCACAGGATGCGCGACGACAAGCAGGCTGCGCTCGAATACGAACTCGAATCGGACGCCATGACGCACGCGCCGGACCATGCGGACGCGCTGGACGACGACATCGGCGACGATCTGCTGCGGCTGATCTTCACCGCCTGTCATCCCGTGCTGACCCGCGACATGCAGGTCGCGCTGACCCTGCGCATGCTGGGCGGCCTGACCACGCCGGAAATCGCGCGCGCGTTCCTGGTTCCGGAACCCACCGTCGCGCAGCGCATCGTGCGCGCCAAGCGCACGCTCGCCGAAAAGCAGGTGCCGTTCGAAGTGCCGCGCGGCGAGGAACTGGCACCGCGACTGGCTGCCGTGCTGGAAGTGGTCTACCTGATCTTCAACGAAGGCTATACCGCCACTGCGGGGAACGACTGGGCGCGGCCCGCGTTGTGCGAAGAGGCGATGCGCCTTGGCCGCGTGCTGGCGGGCCTCGCGCCGCGCGAGCCCGAAGTGCACGGCTTGATCGCGCTGATGGAAATCCAGGCTTCACGCCTGCGCGCACGCACCGCGGCCGACGGTACGCCGATCCTGCTGCTGGATCAGGATCGCGCACGCTGGGACCGGTTGTTGATCCGGCGTGGACTGGCATCACTGGAACGCGCGGAACAACTCGGCGGTGCCAATGGCAACTACGCGCTGCAGGCCGCGATCGCCGCCTGCCATGTGCGCGCGCTGCACGCAAAGGACACCGACTGGTCGCGGATTGCATCGCTGTACGTGCGTCTCGCGGGAGTCGCGCCGTCGCCCGTGGTGGAATTGAATCGCGCGGTCGCGGTGTCGATGGCCGAAGGCCCGGAGGCCGGACTGCAACTGGTGGATGCGTTGCAAAAGGAACGTGCGCTGGCCGGTTACCACCTGCTGCCGAGCGTACGCGGTGACCTGTTGTTCAAGCTGGGCCGCCGCGACGAGGCAAGGGCGGAATTCGAACGCGCCGCATCGCTGACCGGCAACACGCGCGAATCGGAACTGCTGCACCAGCGTGCCGATGCGTGCGCTCGCGTGGAGAAATAGGTGGCCTCGGATTCCATATTTGTTCGTCATTCCGGGGCGGGCTGCGGCTTCATCGCAGGCCGAACCCGGAATCCAGCTTCTGGTGTTTACGACGCGCTGCAAGAGCTGGATTCCGGGTTCCGCCCGCAAACACCGCGGTCGGCCCCGGAATGACGAACGAATGAAGACATGGCTGGGATTTCACGCTAACCAGGTCTTGGGATGACGAGTGAAATCAGGATTCCATAACCGGAGAAAGTAGATGGCCTACATGCTGTTCGTTGCAGAACCCCGCGGCCAGCGCGCCGAGCGCACCGAGGAAGAAGGCAAGGCGGTGTACCAGCGCATGCTGGATTACGCCGATGAACTCAAATCGCGCGGCGTGCTGCGCGCGTATTCGTCATTGCGCAACGACTCCGAAGGCCAGCGCCTGCAGATCCGCGGCGGCAAGCGCAGCCTGCGCGACGGCCCCTTCGCCGAAGCCCGCGAGATGATCGGAGGGTTCTTCCTGGTCGATTGCGCCACGCGCGAAGAAGCGGTCGAATTTGCCGGGCTCTGTCCCGCCGCGGAGTGGGCGACCATCGAAGTGCGCGAAACCGGGCCGTGCTACCTGGGTTGATGGCACAGGCAGCGTACCGCTCGGCGTAACGCCCGAAATCAGTGGCGTGCAGCGCATCCACCGAAGCGAGCGGTTTGTTTTCATCCACGCAATTCCGACTCCACACCAATCGTGTCCAGCTCAAACACGTGGTTGTCAAAGTCTGAAAAATAGAGCGCGGTATCTGATCTTGCGAGCTGATATCCGTGTCTGATGGCTGCCAGCTTTCTGGCAACTTCTGCCAGCGTGGACGGCGACACCAGAAACGCGATGTGATCGCCTGTCAGGGAACGCTCCACGTCCGCCTTGACGAGCACGAACCACGTATCGCCCAGTTGCACAAAATTTTCATCGTGGCCATCGTCGTCGGTGCGTCGAATGGTCTTGGCACCGAAGACGTCCGCAAACAGCGACGCGGTACGGGATGGATCGCGGACAATCAGGGCGATGTGACTGAGCTTGTCGAGCATATTCGTGAACAAATTTGACGTTCGAAATCACCGGCGCGTACAGCGCGCAAGCTGGATCGGCATGTCAGCCTTCGCCCCATTCCCACCCATGACCGCAGTGCCTGCAGATGAACCTGCTTCGATTGGTGGGAAATGCAGCAAAGAAGACAATGATCAGTATCGCGGACATCCGTTTGCGCCACGGCATGGTGCGCTTGAAGTCCGTCGATCCGCAGCGAGGGCAGTGCTCGTTTTGCGATCCTGTCGCTTCATTCAATTCGTCTTCCAGCGTACCCGCATGGTAGTCGGAGAGAATCTGCCGGGACTGTGCAAGGCGACCGGATGGTCTTCAAGGGCATCGAAAGAAAGGCGGGGAAACCCGACGCGCTCGTGCGGGCGGCCTGGTATAGGCGGGGCGGCGGCGTGCGCGAAACCGCGGAACGATCGCTGGATGGCGGCAAGACCTGGAAGCCCGAGTTCGACATCCTGTTCAAACCGCACAAGTAGAGATTTGTCGCCTCGCGTCGAATGGGGTTGTCGTCATTCTGCAGATACCGAGGGACGAAGCCCGAGGCGGGACCCGGAATGACGACAAACTCGTGATCGGGGATTGCGCCTAGTCCTCGGCAAATTTTTGCAGCCGCGCCGCGTGCGCGACCAATTCCTTGCGCAGCCGTTGTGGCGTGCGTATTTCGAATTCGAACGGCACGCGCGCGAGCTGGCGCGCGAACCAGGCCAGGTCGTCGGTGCGCACGCGCAGCAGAACGCCATCGTCCATGGCTTCGAACAAGCCGATCGCCGGCGAGAACGCTTCACCCGCCTTGGCAAGGTCGGTGCGTAACAGGACTTCCACGCGATGTGCGCGCGGCAGCGTCGCGATGCTGCGGTTCAACCAGTCCAGCACGTCGAAACTTTTGGGTCGCGTGAATCGGACGGACAGTGGTTGCACCTCGATGATCCGATCGACGCGGAACCCGCGCACGCCGTGGCGCAGGTGGCACCAGCCGATCGCGTACCAGGCGCCACCGCGGAAGCCGAGGCCGTAGGTATCGAAATCGCGTTCGCTCGCTTCGCCCTGCGCAGAGCGGTAGTGCAGGTGCACGCGTTCGCCCGCGTGCGCCGCGTGCGTCAAAAGCATCAGGGTCGAGGCGTTGGCATGCGCCGTGAGAGCGCCGGCGGATTCGATCGAGACGCTGGCTTCCACCGCGTGCAGCCGGCGTTTCAGTGAATCGGGCATCACGCGTTCCAGCTTGGCCTGTGCGCTCGCCAGCGCGGTTTCGCCCGCGTGCAGGCCGAGACTGCGCGCTGCCAGCAGGCCCATCGACAGTGCCAGCGCTTCGGCATCGGTGAACATCATCGGTGGCAGCTTGAACCCCGCCACCAGCATGTACGCGCCGTGGCGACCGCGTTCGGTGGTGATCGGAATCCCGAGTTCTTCCAGCAACACGATGTAGCGCCGCAAGGTGCGAATGTCGACGTTGATGCGCTGCGCCAGTTCCGGACCACTGATTCGGCTGTGACTTTGCAGCAACTCCAGGACGGCCAGCACGCGGGAGGCGGGGTGGGGCATGCGGAAAGTCTAATCCAAATCAGGACATGAATCGCCCTGATTACGTTTTAGCGTGTGCGCCAAGTCGAGCCACCCGGAGATCGTGATGCCCCGTCTTTCAACCCTGCTGCTTGGAGCATTCTGCATGAGTACGTTCATTGCCACCGCGCACGCGGACACCGACACGCGCGCCGCGCCGGAAAGCGTCGCGCATTTGAACAATTACCAGGTGGTCGAGTTGCGTCGCTACGACATCGCGTCCGGCCAGCGCGATCGCTTCGTGCGCTATTTCGACGCGTATTTCCCGGAGGCGTTCGAGCAACTGGACTGCATGGTGTTTGGGCAGTTCGAGGATCGCGCCGCGCCCACGAAGTTCGTTTGGCTGCGCGGTTACCACGACATCAACGCGCGCCCGATCGCGGATGCGGCGTTCTACTACGGGCCGGTGTGGCGCGAGCATCGCGTCAAGGTCAACGCGTTGTTTCCGGGAGCGAGCGACAACGTGCTGCTGTTGCGACCGCTGAACGCGAGTACCGGCGTCACGGTGTTACCCGCAGTCGACCCGGTGGACGAAGCGCAAGGCGCACACGGCGTGGTGGTGGCGCAGATCTTCGCGGTGAAGAAGGGCGACGAAGATGCGTTCGCACGGCGCGCGCAGGCGGCGTTCGCGCGCTATGCAGGTTCGAAGGTGCGTCCGGCCGGCGTGCTGGTGACGCTGGACGTGCCGAACAATTTTCCGCAATTGCCGATCCGCACCGACGGCCCGTTCCTGGTCTGGCTCGGCGTGGTCGAAGACGATGCGGCGCTGAAGGAATTCGAAGCGCTGGCGTCGCAGGTCGGGCACTCGCTCGAAGGCACCGGCATGTTGCGCGGGACACCCGAGCGGCTGGTGCTGGATCCCACGCCGCGCTCGCGGCTGCGCTGGTGGCCCGCTGCGGATGCGAAATCCTCGCCATGAGCCATTCGGCCGACCTGCTGCTGTTCGCCGCGCTGGTGTTCGGCGTCATCGTGTTGCCTGGCCTGGACATGGCGTTCGTGATGGGCAGTTCGCTCACGGCAGGGCGCCGGCACGGCCTCGCGGCGGTTGCCGGCATCGCCGTCGGCGGCGTCTGCCTCGTGGTGATGACGACGCTGGGCATCGGCGTGTTGCTGAAGGTGGTTCCCATGGCCTTCAACGCGTTGCTGCTGGTTGGTGCGTTGTACATCGCGTGGATCGGCATCTCGTTGCTGCGCGCGAATTCCGCGTTCGGCCTCCAGGCGGAAGCTTGCGCGATATCGGCGTGGACCACGTTCCGTCGCGGCGCGCTGACTTGCCTGATGAATCCGAAGGCGTATCTGTTCATGCTGGCCGTGTTTCCGCAATTCCTGCACGCGGCATACGGGCCGCTGTGGTCGCAATCGTTGGTGTTGTGGGCGATCATCGCGGTCACACAGGTTGCGGTTTACGGCGCGGTTGCGCTCGCCGCCGCGCAGGCACGCGGTTGGCTGGTGCAGCGGCCTGCTGCAGGTCTGGTGACCGCGCGCGTGGTTGGAACGGTGCTGATTGGCGCCGCACTGCTCACGGGATTCGAGGGCTGGCGTTCGCTGTAGTTGCGCGGCGACAATGCGCGGATGTTTGCGCCCAGCAAAGGAAGTTCGATGAGAAATGTGCCGACGATCCGCGTTGCGCAGATGACGTCATGGCTCTTCGTACTGGTGATCGCGACTTTCGCGAGCGGCATGGCGCATGCGGCCGGCGCTTCGGTTGGCAACTGCCATGTCGGCGCGTACCGGCTCGGCGATGGCAGCGTCGTGGATGTCGGGCCGAGTGAAGGCGCGCATTTGCGCTGGCGCCGCGACGACGGCACCACGGGCAAGCTGACGTCGCAAGCGGACGGGACGTGGACCAGCACGCTGGGTTGGACCGACAAGCCCGATGGCATCAAGGTCACGTTTTCCGACTGCGCACGGGGCCGCATCGATTTCGGCGGCAAGCGCGGCCAACGCATCGCGTTCGACGTCACCAACTCGCATTTCAAGGGTGCCGGTGATGTCATGCTGGCCGGACGATTGGTATTGCCAAAAGGCAACGAGCGCGTGCCGATCGTGGTGCTGATACACGGGTCGGAGCACGAATCTGCGCTCGATTACTACTCCTTGCAGCGGATGTTCCCCGCCGCGGGCATCGGCGTGTTCGTGTACGACAAACGCGGCACGGGCGCGTCGGGCGGGCAGTACACCCAGCAATACCTTGTGCTGGCGGACGATGCGATCGCCGCCGTCAACGAGGCGAAACGCCTGGCCGGCGCGCGGGCCGGCCGCATCGGCTACCAGGGCGGCAGCCAGGGCGGCTGGGTGGCGCCGCTCGCCGCGAAGATTTCGCCGGTGGATTTCGTGATCGTCGGTTTCGGGCTTGCGGTGTCACCGCTGGATGAAGACCGCGAGGCGATCGCCTACGACATGCAGCGACAAGGCTACGGTCCTGACGTGATGGCCAAGGCGATGCAGGTTGCCGACGCGTCTGCCGCGATCCTGCTCAGCGATTTCCGCAGCGGCTATGACAAGCTGGATGCGGTCAAGCAGAAATACGGCAAGGAACCGTGGTTCAAGCATGTGCACGGCGACATCACGTGGGCGCTCCTGGCGTGGCCGGCCGAGAAATTGAAGCAGGAGGGGCCGATTTTGTTCGCCGGCGTGCCGGTTCAGTACGATCCCATGCCGGTGCTGCGCAATCTCGATGCGCCGCAACTCTGGATCCTAGGCGGCGAGGATGCCGACGCACCGAGCGCGGAAACCATCAAGCGCCTGAGCGGCCTGCAGCAGGCGGGTCGGCCGATCACGCTGGCGGTGTATCCGCACGCCGAGCACGGCATGTACGAGTTCGAGAGCAAACCGGATGGCACGCGCGTGGATACCCGCAACCCCGAAGGTTACTTCGCGATGATGCGCGACTTCATCCTGTCCGGAAAAGTGCAGGGCAAATACGGAAGCGCTGTCTTGCACCGAACGAAGGATTGATGCGCGGAATCCGGATCGGCGCGTGCCACTCGATCAACGGCTGGAAAAAGCGTCATCAGGCAGTGCGAGGAAGGCAAAGCACGGCGTGCCGTGATCCTTCCAGCGCTTGCAGGCATCGTCCAGCACATCGCACACGGCGTCGAAATCGACCTCTGATGCATCGCGCAGGTCGCCCGCATGGTCGAACAGCCACGCATAGCCACCTGCATCCGGAAGCCATCCGAGGTCGCCAAGGCAATCGGCCAGCGCGTCCCAGTTCGCGCCGAAGGTTTTCGGAAACGCCAGTGCCTTGGCGATGCGTTGCAACAGGTCGTCCTTGCCGTGGCAGCCGGCAAGGCTGATGCGTCGCACCAGATGACCGTCCGCGTGCGCGGCCGCATCGAGCGTGTCCAGATCGGTTTCGCCGACGAGGTATGCGCCGTTCTGTTGCGCGTCCGCGAAGTCGATGGTGCCGGTCATCGCGGCACCTTGAATTCGCGGAAGCT
>Ga0207695_10005705_pt1 | contig 16413 bp, 12 predicted proteins | sample KBSC54metaG_FD_184354 | JGI IMG/M metagenome (GOLD analysis project Ga0207695, IMG submission 184354) | Corn rhizosphere microbial communities from Kellogg Biological Station, Michigan, USA - KBS C5-4 metaG (SPAdes) (version 2) | ecosystem: Host-associated > Plants > Roots > Rhizosphere > Soil... | reverse complement strand
ATATTTTTTATTAGGAAACATTTGCTCAGCACCTATCATATAGCTACCCATTCCATTTTGGGCAGGCATATTGCCTGATGCTTTAGAACCACTCCAAAGTCCTGTGTTGTAGGGCGTCATCCAGAAACCAGTAGAAACCTGCGGTGCATCCCAGTTCCTCGCTCCCTTTGCGGCAGCATCCAGCGAATTTATTTTCGCATCTAAAACTTTCAGGGAAGGATAAGATTGCCGGATCGAATCCATCACATCCTTCAGTTCAAGAGTTTGCGAAGATGTTTTACCATGTACTAATAAAATGGATGCGAGAGATATAATGAGTTGTTTCATAATTTTCCTTTTTAGGGTTTTACTTCAGTTACTTCTATTTTTCCAAATTTTTTCAATTCATATTCTTTATTCATTAAAAAAATAAGCGGTGTTACCAGCAATACATAAATAGCTGAGGTGATGACTCCCCCAACCATCGGTAATACAATCGGCTTCATAACATCGCTGCCCACACCGGAGCTCCATAAAATGGGAACCAGTGCAAAAAGTGAAACACTAACGGTCATGATCTTGGGGCGTAACCGCTTAGCAGCTCCCATAATCGTATATTCACGCAGATCATCTTTGGTAATGGTCTCCCTGGAATTTCCCTTTTTTGCAACGAGCTGTTGCATGGCATCATTGAGATAAATGATCATCACAATGTTGGTTTCTACAGCAAGCCCGAACAATGCTATAAAACCTACTGCAACTGCCACCGACAAATTCACACCCCAGAAATATATAATGAAAGCGCCCCCGATAAGAGCAAAAGGCAACGAGATCAAACTAAGGAGCGCCTCACGGGCAGAATCAAATGCAAAATACATGGCGATGAAAATAATAACCAGCACAAAAGGCATGATGAGCTTTAATGTTTTTTCGCCGCGAATCAGATTTTCATATTCGCCACTCCAGTCTATAAAAAATCCTTTTGGCATCTTACCTATGGAAGCATTTAATTTTTGCTGTGCTTCCTGGACGGTGCCGCCCAGGTCTCTTCCTCTTACATTGAATAAAACGGTTCCTCTCAGCAAGGCGTTCTCAGAATTGATCATCGGAGGGCCCTCGGTAATTTTTATGCCGGCAAGCGCATCCAGGGGCACGGGGCCAAAACCCTGTGTTTGAACCTGCAAATTTTTTAGCGCTGGCAAGTTATTGCGGTAATCCTGCCCAAATCTCGCATTCACTGAAAAACGTTGTCGTCCCTCAACGGTAGTAGTAATACGGGCTCCCCCCAATGCAGTTTCAATAACTGCGTTTACATCGTCTATACTCAGGTTGTAACGGGCAATTTCTTCACGATTAATATTCACATCGATGTATTTGCCACCGGTTATTGGTTCTACGTATAAATCCTTAACACCGGGGATGCCTTCTAAATCTCTTTTTATAACCTGGGAAAATTCATAAATGCTGTCGAGGTTTTGCCCATATACTTTTACGCCCACGTCAGTTCTTATTCCTGTTGACAGCATGTTGATCCTGTTAATTATCGGTTGTGTCCAACCGTTAGTAACACCCGGTATTTGCAGTTTGCTGTTTAGCTCATTAATGATGCTGTCTTTGGTTACGCCCTTTCTCCATTCACTTCTTGGCTTTAGCATTACGATCGTTTCAATCATACTGATAGGTGAATTGTCGGTTGCTGTGTTGGCTCTTCCTGCTTTGCCAAGTACCGATTTTACTTCCGGCTCAGAAGCAAGAATTTTGTCCTGCACCTGCAAAATTCTCTTCACTTCACTGTTGGATACATCGGGGAGCGTAACAGGCATGAACAATATGGAACCTTCATCAAGCGGCGGCATAAACTCTCTGCCTAAACTCATTACCATTGGAACACTTGCTGCAAGAGCAATCAGCATAATGCCGATGGTGGTCTTACGCCATTTAACGCACGCCCGGATTACAGGTTCGTATACCTTTTCTAAAAACCGATTAACGGGGTTAGCGCTTTCCGGCCTGAACCTGCCCCGCATAAAGAACGAAATCAAAACCGGCGCAAGCGTAACTACCAATATGGCATCTACCACCAATATGAAAGTTTTTGTAAATGCCAGCGGATGAAATAATTTACCCTCCTGGCCGGTAAGTAAAAAAACAGGAAGAAATGAAGTGATGATGATAACAGTTGAAAAGAATACGCCACGGGAAACCTGCTTGCAAGCCATTTCAATTATACGCATTCTTTCCGCCCGGGGAATTTTTTTATATGGTTTTCTTAATTTCATTTTTAATTTTATTATGCCAGTTTATGAATTGCTGTTTTGCCATTCTGATAAATGACGGTAAGCATTTTCACTCATGATGATTCCGTTATCAACAATAACACCAATGGCCAACGCTATTCCCGTTAATGACATGATATTAGATGACATACCAAATGCGTTGAGCAGAATAAAACTAACGGAGACGGTTATGGGTATTTGAATGATGATGCTGAGGGCGCTACGCCAATGCATCAGGAAAATGATAACGATGATGCACACGATGCTGATCTCTTCCACCAGTTTGTCTTTTATATTAGCTATTGCTGCTTCTATCAACTGGCTTCGGTCATAGTCAACTTTAAATGAAACACCAGCCGGCAGGCCTTTTTGTACATCCGCCATTTTTTTCTTAACAGACTGTATCACTTTGTCTGCATTTTCTCCGTATCGCATAATTACTATTCCACCAACTACTTCACCTTCTCCATTGGCATCAAAAATGCCTAAACGTAAATCGCCTCCCATTTGTACAGTTCCAATGTCTTTAACCCTCACGGGAATACCGTTGTTATTACTCAATGAAATATTTTCGATATCACTTTTGTTTTTGATATAGCCCAACCCACGAATGATGTAGCCCATGCCACTCATATCGAGCTTTCTTCCACCCACGTCATTATTGTTAGCTCTCACTTTTTTAATTACATCCATTAGAGAAATGTTGTAGAACTGGAGTTTTACGGGATCTGCCACCAACTGGTATTGCTTTTCAAAACCACCGAAAGAAGCCACCTCAGCCACGCCGGGAACTGTCTGCAAGGCAAATTTTACATACCAATCCTGCAAAGCCCTTTGTTCTCCAAGGTCCATTTTTGGTGCGTCCAGGTGATACCAGAAAATATGTCCGACACCTGTTCCATCCGGGCCGAGTGTAGGAGTTACACCCTGTGGCAACAATCGTTGCGCATAGTTTAATTTTTCGAGTACCCGTGTACGTGCCCAGTAAATATCAGCATCATCATCGAAAACAATATATACAAAACTCATCCCGAACATCGAGGTGCCGCGGATATCTTTCACTTTGGGAACACCTTGCAGGTTACTTACGAGTGGGTATGTCACCTGGTCTTCCATGATCTGGGGACTTTGCCCGGTCCATTCAGTAAAAACGATTACTTCGTTTTCACTTAAGTCTGGTATAGCATCTACCGGATTGCGTTGGATGCTATATATTCCCCATGCAAGCAAAGCCAGGGCAACAATAAGTACAATGTACCTGTGCCGTAATGAGATCTCAATTAATTTATTTACCATGTTTTATCCTTTAGGCTTTATGTAAGTTCCTTCTTCAACAGCATTCACCCGGCTGACCGCTCATTACTTCATTGTACATAGTACAGGTATAGATTTCATTATTTGCTAACGGAACCAGGGCTTGAGTACCCGATTGTTTTTTTGCAGTGTTATTTGTTGGTGCTGTGTTACAGGCAATAAAACCGGTAATAAATACTGCCGTCAGCATTAGTACCCATACGATACTTTTCATAACTAAAATTTTAAAATGGAAACGGTATAAATAAACAGGCAGTTATAATAACGCCTTCTGCCCGACAGGATGCCGGGTAATTACAAGTAAGATAAAATCAAATACGATAAACACAGTTAGAAATATAGACAGCTATCCCCGGATGTAGAGGGGGAGCATGGCTTCTGTTGGAATCACTTACGGGAACAGTCCCTACAAATTTAACAGCATGAATTGGAGTAAAGGGGAGTATGGGCTGAAAATCATTAGTGCAATTTACTAATATGGTTGACGCCAGGTGGCTGTTCTTAACCTTAAGGTATTGGAATTTTGTTTGGCAGCATTTGTCTTTACTTTGGTCTTTGCTACATGCTTTGCCGCCGTCAACATGTAAGGAAAGCGTTACCGATTTTAATTTACCGCAACAATAAAATTCTTTTACGCTAAACCCTAAGGAGGAAATAGCGTAGATACCAATTATAAATATAGCGGCTGCCTTTTTCATTGTGTACCCAAAAGTAATAAACGTTTTTATACCCTGTTTGTAAGATAACGTATATTATTTGCAATATTTTATGTTTTACTTCTTTTTGAAACTATAAAAAGGAATTTCTAACTGCCACTTTCTTGAGTGCCTGATGCGGGCTTGCAAATAATGGCCAAGCCTATAACATTTACTGGCTCTTTGCATTTTTTCACAGCAGTATGTTTTTCTTTGCAAAATAATAATCCATAGCTTCCTGCACAGCCTGCAGCGAACTGTACCTTGGGTTATAATTCAATAATTTCTTTGCCTTTTCTATACTTGCATTGGGGCTATGTGCAATATGATCCCATGTCAGGTCGGCATTCATTTGGCTCGTTGTTTTCTTCCATTCTTCCCATGGCAGAAAGCTAAGTTTTGCCTTATGCCTGTACCACTTTGCCATTTCCGTCGCAAACCCCCTTAACGTGAGGGCCTGCTCAGCAACAATGTGGAAACCCTCTCCTATGGCACTTTGCCGGTTTTCAATAACTTTACAAAAGGCCTGGGCAACATCATCTGCATGTACGTGATGTATGGTTTCCAATCCAAGATTGGGTAAAATTAGTTCCTCGCCTTTGGCCAGTTTTATGAACACTTCCGGATCAAGATTGCCTGCAGGATTAATGGGCAGCCAACCCGGCCCGGTAATATGTCCCGGATGTAGTATAGTAACAGGAAAACCTTTTCGTCGAAATATTGAAAGGAGGTAAGATTCAATTTTCGCCTTGTTGATACCATATTCGCCAAATGGTTTTCGCTCCTGGCTCTCACGGGTAGGCACTTGTTCACTGTGGCCATGTACCCAAATGGTGCCACAATGTATAAAATGCTCAATCTCACCCATAAGAGCATCAGCAAGCATTGCAGCACTTTTGGATGTAAAACAAATGAGATCAATTACTATTTCACCGTGAAGCTCTTTAATTTGTGACCCAAAAGTTCCCTCGTCTTCAGATTCAGACCGATCAATAATAACGTGGGTGACTGACTTCCACAGTGGATGTATAGTGTAAGGTTCGCGCTTCTTACGACTCACGCAAATAACGTCATGTCCTGCCATTACTAACCGCGGAATTAAATAAGTGCCTATGTGCCCCGTACCTCCAATAACTACTATTTTCATTTTGGTTACAGCTTTATCTCTATAATACTTTTAAAAAACCATCCACGCAAATACCAGCTTGGCGGAAATTGCTTTACTTCGTCAGTATCAGTCTTCTGATCCGATCAAAATTAAAGCATTATCAAGACTAAACAGAGCTCGCCGATATTGGTGTTACATGAGACGAGCCTGAGAACACGTAACCTTCGGCAGTGGTTAGGTGATAATGACGGAGTATAGAAAACACTCTCGTCCAGGACTTGCTAACAACAGTTGAGATTACTTTTTCATTTTAGTGTTATCAGTGGCGGCTATTTTACTTTGCATTGCCATCATTTCTTTGGTTACCTGGGCGTCGTCAGTAAATCCCCAATGCTCAGCCATTTTATTATCTTTCAGCTTTATAACATCAACGCCCTTCTGATCTATCGGTTCACCGGGCTTGCCCATCGTAGAATCGGCCACCGTTCCTGTAATATGTACCAATGAAAAGATATAATCGCCATTGGCTGCACTGGAAACTACATCAAGCTTCAGGTCTTTTATGTGGTTATGAAGTTCGGCCAGCATGTGCAATACGCTGTCCTTTCCATTTACGTCAGTAGAATGCGGACCATCATGGTCAACAACATCTGTCGCAAATAGCGAGTCAACAGAAGCCATGTTGCCGGCTTCAATAGCCTTATATACCGCAAGATTGCTTGCCAGGTTTTTCTCATTCTGAGAATTATCGTTTCCCGTTGCAGTTGTTGCGCCGTCTTTGCAGGAAACAAGGAAAAACATAATAACTGATGCACTAAAAAAGATCTTTTTCATTTGATGATAGTTTAAAAAGTTAAGATGATTGTTGTAACTGTAGCGAAGTGGTAAGCGAAACAATTTTCACGGGAAGGAACAGGAGCTAAAACTAAAACTTTTATGGAAAAAAGAAATAGATTTTAAAAAACAGATAATAATATGACACTTTAACTCATTGGCTGGTATCGTTATTTAAAAAACCAGTAAACGTATATTAAAAGAGGCTGCCTAAAAAGTTTGAGGCAGCCTCTTAAATTTATGCCAGGATGTTTACTGAACATATTTAGACAAATAGGGATCGCTGTCATCTCCGAAAAAATCACGCATGCTTTTGCTGAATCCAGATATGGTCGTGAAAAAACATATATGCTTTTGCTAAACACTGATATGTTTCTAAGAAAAACATACTTGCTTTTACTAAACACAGATGTGATTCTGAAAAAACAGATATGTTTTTGCTAACACCGATATGGTTGTTACAAATACGTGTATACTTCCGCCAGGCAAACCTATGAATTTATTGGAGTAAGACAGGAATTTCCGATGAACATTGCCCACCCCGCAGGATTATATATAGAATAAGAACCAACTTCTTTATACTTCAACCTTTAAAAGCAAGAAACCTGCACAATAAAGAGTGCATCAACAGGAACTGGTATCCTTTATAAAAATATCATTCACCGGATGGCGGAGTTAAGTTGACCTGGTTGTCGTCTTTAGGTTTCTTAAATTCCAGCTTGCCGAACTTCCAGGTAAAGTTGATTCCGAAAGACCTGAAAGGAATGCGCTGAAGATTGCTAACGGTAAAGCCTGGCCCAAAAACAGACGTTTTACGGTTTACATATTCATTAAAAGGGTTAACTGCCGTAAGGGCAATGCTACCCTTCTTTTTCCATATTTGCTTGCGCAAGGCCATACTATAGGTGGTGAAAGATGGGAAAATACCCTGCGCCTCATGCCGGGCCGAATTGAAGTTTCCAAAAAATTCGCCCACCATTGTTTTTGAAAACTGGTAGGTGGCATTCATGTTTAAGTGATAGTTAAAGCTCGTGGAATTCTGCCCCGGCACCACTGTATTGATCGTATGCCGGTAGTAGCCAAAAACATTGGATCTTACTGTAAACTTACTGGTAACATTAATGTTGGCAAACAGGCTTAGTCCAATATTATTTTCAACACCAATATTTTCCCGCGTACTAACGGCAACGTTAGTATAAGTGGAATCGCCCACCACAAGCGAAGGGTAATACAATATATAGTTTTGTATATCATGATTATTGCGGCGGTAAAATGCACTGATAAAAAATGAACCGGTTGCACCCATATCCCTGTTATAACCGAGCTCGAAACGATTACCTATCTCCGGGGTAAGATAGGGATTACCGCTGTTGATATTTTTGGGGTCGCTTGTATTTATAAAAGGATTGAGATCGTAGTAACCCGGTCTTTCAATTCTTTTGGAATAACTCAGTTTAAGCGTGGCATCATCTGTGAGCTTTCTTAAAAAAAATATAGAAGGAACGAATGTATTATAGCCGGGCGTATTCAATTGCCGTTGCGCATCGGAATAATAAGAGTTAATATCAGTGCGCTCATACCGCCCTCCTATTTTGGCATCAAACCAATCGCCCACGGGGAAGCTTAGTTCTGTATAAAACGCAAATACTTTCTGGTGATAATGCAACTGGTTGGATAAAGAACTGTCGAAAGTAAAAGATTTTTGAACAGGCTGGAAACTGGAAACATCCGATGTGCTGTTGATGTCGTACAAACTGTATTTACCGCCTAAACCTAAAACTATTTTCTTAGCTAACGGTTCCGTGTAGTCGAGTTTTATTTCCGTCTCATTTTCTTTGCCGGGATTTAAGTTATAGGTACCATAAGTGAGTGAATCTGCTGGCAACAAATACTGGTTATTATTATTACTGCCTGAATTATTGCCTGAGCTGGTATTTACAGCAATATCCAGTTCACGGTCTTCCTTATCAAAAGTTCTTTTATAATTTATGTTGGCATCCACATTGTGAAAGTGATGGGAATTATCTGTATTGTTTAAAACATCAATTTCAGAAATAAGGCCTCCCAGTCCATCCAGCGTGCGTTGAGTCTGGTTAATAATACCTGTACCTGAATGGCCGAAATTGCTATAGTTAACCGAGCCTGAAAAGCTATTTCTTGTTTTATACGTCCAGTCGAATCCTAAGCCAGATTCAACTCCATGACGGGTAAAAGCGGAACTTCCCTGCTGGTGCAATAATTCGGTTGTATCGGAATTATTGGAAACACGGTCGTACACACCCGGCGTAGTAGAATGTAACCTGGTATTTCCACTCAGGTATGCATTCATTCCAAAATTGTTATTACGGGCATTAAAATTGAATGAGCCATTCTCAAGCCGTGTACCGGCAGTCACGGAAAGGTTTCCGTTAACGCCTTTGGCTGTATTCTTTTTAAGGATAATATTGATGATGCCGCCAAGCCCCTGTGCATCGTACTTAGCACCGGGATTGGTAACTACCTCTATGCTCTTGATCTGGCTCGCCGGAATGGATTGCAACACATCTGTAATACTACTTCCAAAGGCGGAGGAAGGTTTACCATCTATCAGGAACCTGATGCTTGAACTGCCGGCCAGTTCTACATTTCCATCAACATCTACAGATACCTGCGGCACTTTTTTTAGAATGTCGGTAGCCACACCGCCCTGCGAGGTGAGATCCTGTTCCGCATTAAAAACTATTTTATCGATCTTGTTTTCAATAATTTTGGGTTTGGCTGTAATAGTAATATCCTGTAACACCGTCTCCTTTTTTTCAAGAGAAATCGTTTTGAGGTCAACCGGGGTATTTTTTTTATTTACTACCACATTATTAAAAGTGAAGGGCCGGTAACCAAGGAATTCTACTACTACTTTATAATTGCCATCCGTAACATCATCCACGGAAAATACTCCTGCAGCATTTGTTGTACTTCCATTTACAGGTTTTTTGCCGCCTGCTGCATAAAGCGTGATAGTTGCATAATTAAGTGGTTCGCCTGTTGCTGAGTCTGTGACTTTGCCGGTGATGCCGGCGTTAAGCCGGGCTTCCTGTTTTTTCTGGGCCTGCAGATTATAAGTGAGCGTTATAATAATTACAAGTATAATTCCTTTCCTCAAGTGTAAAGATTAAGGGCGCGAAGGTACTCCACCATTTTGAAGAAAATTTGATTTTACAGAGTATTTACAAAAAGTTTATAAGATGATATTGGCCAACAAATGTTGTTGACCATTTCTCAAATTCCTCACAGCTTCCCGATTTTTATAACCCTAACAATTTTAAAAAACTCTCTTTATAACTGCTTCCGATTGGAATAATAACTTTATTAATAAGAATAGAATTACCCTCTATACTTTCAACTTTAGACTTATTAATAATGAACGAGCGATGAGCTCTCACAAAGAGATTAGATGTCGATAACTTTTCGAAGCTGCTAAATGAAATTGCAGGAAGAATAGTTTTATTCAATGTAACCACTTTTGTATAATTACCCATTGCTTCGGCATATAGCAACTCGTCATAACCTATTTTGTAAATTTTGCCTTCAGCTTTAATAAAAAAATGATGGGGAGAAGTTTCATTATGCGGCGTATTATTAGTGGTATTTAATTTATCAACTGCCTTATAATTTACCCAGGTGTCTGCAATAAGCTGACATAATTGGCATGATGATATCTGATTCGTAATCTAACGCCTGGCGAAATCAACATAAAAAAAGCGACAATAAAAACTGTCGCTTCACTAACCCACCCATTATTCGAAATAAGTTTAAAACGGAAGATCGTCTGCAGGTTCTTCCATTGCTGCCGTAACCGGCCTGTTGGAATTTGTATTGTAATTGGAACCAGAAGATGATGATGATGCAGGCGCAGAAGCATACGAACTTTGATTGCCCGTGTTTCCATCAACATTGCCGCCCAATAATTGTAAATCTCTTACTCTCACTCTCAATGTAGCAGCAGGTTGACCATCTTTGTTGGTGTATACTTCTACTTCCGGAGAACCATCTACAAATACCTGCTTACCCTTTTTTAAATACTGGGCAACAGCCGTCCGGTCTGTCCAGTAGGCACAATTTGCCCAAATGGTTTTTTCTACGACATTACCCTGTGCATCTTTAAATTTTTCAGTGTGAGCAACGTTAAAGTTAATTACGTTTTTACCGTTAATTTCCTTTTGAATGCAATCTGCCCCGAGATTGCCGATGATTTGTAACTTGATCATGACTTTGTTTTTTTAATGTTTAACCGATGTATCTGAACGGCTGCATTCTAATTGTAAGAATGAAGCGAAATCTGCTGATTGATTACAAACCTAATTCATTTTCTTTTTTAATGAGGTTACCTGGTCCTGCAAATTACTCACCAAATTTACCAATGAATCAACATCCCACCGCTGCTGCTGCGTAACCTTATTAATGGCTGCCTGGGCCTGCCAAACTTCCAGCACATCAGCGGTATGTACCTGGTAGGGCTGGTAAGCCGGGTTATCACTTACCAGGGTGAGCTTGTTTTTATTTTTGTTGCTTTTAATTACTCTTTTATAAACGATGCCTTCACTTTTACTAACAACAATATATGCGGCATTGCTCTTAATATTATCAATACTTTCCACTTTCTCACCTACGATTACGCTGCCACTCGGCGTAGGCATCATACTGTCTCCAATTATTTCAAAGGCACGGTAAGTGCCACCGGATAGCATGGGTAAGGTAAACGTGTTTAGTTCGTCAATAAATTCACTATCGGCATATCCTGCCAGGTAACCCGCAGCGGCTTTCACCGGAACGAAATGAATCAGGTTCCTGTCGGCACTCATCATTTTAAGTTGCCGTCTTTTGGCCAGATAATTAGAACCTTTTGATTCACTTAGATCGTGGAGCAATAGCTCATCTAATGTTACTTTAAAGATTTCAGACACAATTTCAAGAACATCTGTTCTGGGTTCTGCTCTTTCTTCTTCGTAAGCTCCAACAAGCGAACGCTTGATACCAAGCTTGGATGCAAATTCTTCCTGTGTCCATCCGCGAAGCTTTCTTAAATATTTCAAATTAAGTCCTGCGAGTGCCATAGCAACTAATTTATTTAGAACAAAAATACTAATTAATTTAGTTCGACCAAATTTATTTTAATTATTTTTTTGGGAGTAATTTTAAAGAATCAAAAAATAGTTTTTTACTCTCTTAATTGATACGGCTATGCATAGTTACTTTTATAAATACCTTTGTCTTTCAGTTTTAATAGCGATTGCAAATTTGAATACAAGTGGCTTCGCCAACTTAATTAAACCAGATATGAGTTTCCAAATTCAAAAAATAAATTCACGATATGTCGGCGATACGGGTATCAATCAAAATAAGATATCGTCAGATACACTTCGGTTAGTATCCGATCAATTTTCGTTTACCGAAGGCCCCGCAGTTGATAAAGAAGGCAATATTTTTTTTACCGATCAGCCAAATAATAAAATATGGGAATACGATATTAACGGGAAACTGTCTCTTTTTATGGATAGTGCAGGCCGCTCCAATGGTTTGTATTTTGATAAGAAAGGCAATATTATTTCCTGCGCAGATGAGCACAACCAATTGTGGTTAATAACGCCTCAAAAAAAAGTGACTGTGCTTGTTAATAATGTTGGTGGCGAAATATTAAATGGCCCCAATGATGTTTGGGTTAATCCAGTAAACGGCGGTATTTATTTTACAGATCCGTACTATAAAAGAAATTATTGGGAGGAAGACCATCCGCATATTGCTGCGGAAAATGTTTATTATTTATCCAATTATAAAACAAAGCCGGTTTTGGCAGCCGGACAACTCACACGACCGAATGGTATTATCGGAACACCCGACGGCGGGCTGTTATTTGTAGCTGATATAGGTGCAAACAAAACGTACAGGTATCGCATCGATAAAGACGGAACTTTATCTGCCAGGGAACTTTTCGCCAACCAGGGTTCTGACGGGATGACTATAGACAATGAAGGAAATATTTATTTAACAGGCAAGGGAGTTACCGTTTATAATAAGGACGGAAAAATAATACAACACATACCCGTACCCGAAGATTGGACAGCCAACGTTTGCTTTGGTGGCAAAAACATGGATGAATTATTTATTACCGCTTCAAAATCAGTTTATACTTTACACACCAAAGTAAAGGGAGTTCAATAGTCTACAACACGTAAATAAATTACAGCTCGTTGTAAACTCCGAATTATGTTTAAATCTCCTGCTTTTCGTTCCACAAAGACATGAAATAGAAAAATAACGTCAATCCTATTACGCAGATCAGCGGCAGAAAAAACGAACCAAATATTGCGGCGCTCGTAAGAAAGACTATGAGAAGGATAGAACAAATTATTCCAATCAGCACTAAAATAACGGCCAACAAGTTTCTTAGGAACATAGGTAAGGGTTTTAAAGAATTAGAATAATGGTTAACATTATTGGAATAAATACCAAAAATGTGCCAACTTATTTGCAAATTTTCACGGGACGATCTTAATATATTAATAAGCGGGTAGCAATTTATAAGCTTAATACAATGGCATACAGTATAATTACGCATGTTTGTATTTATCATGGAAGTGTGAATACTTACCTGAACACAACGTGTAAACCTTCTCTATTTACAAATCGAAAGCCAGGAAACAGAGTTAATACAATTAAGTAGCCGTTTAAATAGCTTTGCTGAATGTTTGCACTGTCATTTCTTTCTTGAAGAGATAAGCATCTACAGCGGCACAAATATTTCGTATAAATAACCTGCCTTTTGCAGTTACATTTATCACGTCCTCGTCTATCTCTACCAAGCCATCAGCTTCCAGGGATGAAAGCTTTGATAAAATGTTTGTCAAAAAATCAACATCATGCAATTCCTTGTGTAACGTTGTTTTATTCAAACACATTAATTCATGAATATAATTTTGAATTAGAAGATCTTCTTCATTTAACAAATGGCCATTAACTAACGGGAAGTTTCCCGAAGTAACTTTAGCTTCATATTCTTCAATAACTTTTTCATTTTGAGCAAAGGCATCATTTGTCGCACTGATAGATGAAGCGCCAAGACCAATTATCAGCTTCGACTGTGTTGTTGTATAGCCCATAAAATTCCGGTGAAGTTTGCCATTCTCTGCAGCAATAAATAACGGATCGTTCTTTAATGCAAAATGGTCCATACCTATACTTTCGAAACCTACCTGCTCCAGTAGCATCCGGCCACGGTTATATATTTCCCATTTTACAGATGCCGGCGGCAGATCATTTTCTGTATACCTGCGCTGGGCTTTACTTTTCCAGGGAACGTGTGCATAAGAATAAAAGGCAATGCGATCGGGCATTAACTTTTTAATAAGAGCAATGGTATGTTCAACAGATTTTACCGATTGATGCGGAAGGCCATAAATTAAATCAACATTAATGCTCTTGAAATTATATTTTCTTGCCCAGTCAAAAACTTCTTTTGTACGTTCATATGTTTGATTTCTGTTTATGGCGAATTGTATGTAAGGATCAAAATCCTGCACACCAATGCTGATCCTGTTAAACCCAATGTCAGCTAATTTTTTTACATGTTCTTCGGTAGCAGAATTGGGATGTATTTCAATACTGAACTCGTGTTCATCTTTAATAACAGCATCTTTGATAATATTGGTAATGAGATACACCAGATTGTCTGCACTAAAAAAAGTCGGCGTTCCTCCACCCAAATGAATTTCTTTTATTTTGGGAATCCCCGGTAAGATGCAGCGATACATTTTCCATTCTTTCAAAACAGCATCAATGTATGATTGCTCAACATTGTGGTTTTTAGTAATTCGCTTATTGCAGGCGCAAAATGTGCACAGGCTTTCACAAAAAGGTAAATGAATATAGATACACAATTCACCATTTTCCGAGTTGAAAGTATTGATTACCGATTGCTTCCATTTGCTATTATCAAGTTTGGAAAAATCCCAGTAGGGCACAGTTGGGTAACTCGTGTAACGCGGTGTGGCTACATCATATTTAGCGAGTAATGGCAATATATCACTCATACTTTCAGATTTATTCATATTACAAATGTTATAAAGAACTGAAGCCCATACAATGACAATAATTAATGTTATTTGTGATTAATATCATCTGTTTTTTGTTTTCTTGTCATAAACCAAGGTTCCGAACTAATTTATTTTTAAAAAAAATAGTTAATATGTCCTTTTCGAAAAAAGGCTTCTACAAGGTTAGTGTTTTTTACATAAATAGCGAGTAGCCATGATTTATCAGTCGTATCACCAGTATTTAAAGAATATTCTAAAATGCTCCGTATGGCGCTTTGTTATAGTTTTCACAATCCCTTATTTTTTAATTGCGCTGGACAACCGACATGTTTATAATCACAGCCGTGACACAAACAGCTCGTCGGAACTGGTTTATCCTAAACTTGTAAACAGTTTTTATGAATTAAGAAGCAACCGGTTGTTTTGGTTTTTACCAGATACAAATTCTTATTCCTTAAGACAATTATTAAAGGAGAAGATCGATAGTTCAATAAATTCGGGATTGAAGAAAGAAAAATATCACTTAAGAGAAATCAATAAATATATTGACAGCAATTTCCTGCCGATGGATAGTAGTTTGGCGATAAGTATAGACCGGATTTTCACCGATGCGGCCCTTATTTACTGTAAGGATATGTACCATGGTAATGATATTGATCGTTGGATGTTGAGTGATGAACTTTCCTCAAAGCCGGAAGCAGAAGACAATCAATTTCTATTGAAAGGATTATCGAATGTAAATTCGCAGGAAGCATTGCTTGTTTTCCTTAATTCGTTTGAACCACAAGATGTCGAATATCAAACTATGAAAAGAGAATTACAATCCAAACGTGACTCATTAACTTCTCTACAAAAAAAACAACTGAGCACCTCTCTGCAATTTTACCGCTGGATGCATCATTTCAAATTTGAAAAATGGATTGTAGTAAATATTGCATCCGCAACATTGCGGTATTATGAATTCGACAGCATTAGATTAAGAATGAAAGCCGTGGTAGGCAAACCTTCAACCAAAACACCACGCATTGCAACGTACTGCAACTACATCGTTTTGTATCCTTACTGGAATGTGCCGGCAAGTATTGCCATGAACGAATTGCTGCCTCAATTTAAAAGAAACCCGGGCGACGTAGACGCACTAAATATGCAGGTGTTGGATTTAAAAGGAAACGTCATTGACCATCATAAACTGAACTGGAAAAATTATAACAGGAATTATTTCCCCTTCCGCATCCGGCAATCAACCGGTTGTGATAACTCTTTGGGTGTTATGAAATTTAATCTCACCTCGCCATTTAGTGTCTACTTACACGACACTAACAACAAGGTGGCTTTTCTTTCGGGTTACCGTTATTACAGTCATGGTTGTATTCGCATCCAGGAACCAATAGAACTTGCCGGTTACCTGTTGCCAAATAAGATAGATAGCAATTTCCTCGCATCGTGCCTTAAAGAACAACAACCTGTCACACTAAAAATTGATAATCCCATTCCGGTGTTTGTCGTTTATCAAACTGCTGAAACCAATGCCGCTGGCAAGTTGCAATACAACAAAGATGTATACGGGCTTTTAAAATAAAAACTATCAATAATATTTTACATGCAGACAGATCAAAAAAATATAACGGGTTTAACAGATGCAGAGGTATCAAAATCAAGAGATGCTTATGGATTAAATAAAGAGCATGCCGGAGAAAATCGTTTATTGCTTCACGTATTGAAAGAAATCTTTTTCCAGCCCATGTTTATTTTGCTGCTGGCGGCCTGTTTAATATATTTTTTTGCCGGAAGATATTCAGACGGAATTATAATGATGGTATCCATTTTTATTGTTTCAGGTATTTCTTTATACCAGGAATACCGGAGCCAGGACGCCATAAGCGCATTGAAGAAATTATCCTCGCCAAAATCTACCGTCATACGTAATGGCGAACAAATTAAGATACCAACTGAAGAAATAGTGGTAGATGATATTGTTGTATTAGAAGAAGGTGAGATAATTTCTGCAGATGGCATTCTCATTTCAGCAAATGATTTTTCCGTTAATGAATCTATTCTTACGGGTGAATCATTTCCCGTGGAAAAATACGGGGATAATAACGATAGAGTTTACAAAGGCACGCAGATAATCAGCGGCAGAG
>Ga0207695_10005704_pt1 | contig 16416 bp, 12 predicted proteins | sample KBSC54metaG_FD_184354 | JGI IMG/M metagenome (GOLD analysis project Ga0207695, IMG submission 184354) | Corn rhizosphere microbial communities from Kellogg Biological Station, Michigan, USA - KBS C5-4 metaG (SPAdes) (version 2) | ecosystem: Host-associated > Plants > Roots > Rhizosphere > Soil... | reverse complement strand
GCGACTTACGCGCAGCTCTCGCGCGGCAAGTTCGAGATGGCGGCCTTGGAAGCGATCGGCAGCGCGCTGCTGGACGTGCGCCGGCTGGCGTGGGACCTGTCGCTGTTCACCACCGCGGAGTTCGGCTTCGTCGCGCTGCCGCCGGAGTACACCACGGGCAGCTCTATCATGCCCAACAAGTGCAACCCTGATGTGGTGGAGTTGCTGCGCGCCAGTTACGCCAGCGTTGCTGCGGCGCGCACCGAGGTCGAGCAGTTGCTGTCGCTGCCGTCCGGCTATCAGCGCGACCTGCAATTCAGCAAGGGCGGCATTTTCCATGGCGTGCATCGTGGCCTGATGGCCATGGAGTTGATGCCGGACTTGCTGGCACGGATGCGGTGGAACGAAGCCGCCATGCGCGCGGCGATCGAACCCGCGATGTACGCCACGGATGTTGCCATCGAGCAGGCGGCCAAGGGCGTGCCGTTTCGTGATGCATATCGCGCGGCTGCGCAGGCGGCAGGCGCGGCAGGGCAGGGCCGCACTCCGGAACAAAGCCTTGCGGCGCGCACCTCACCCGGTGCACACGCGGATTTGCGGCTGCATGCCTTGCAAATGCGCCTGAACGCGCTGGATGCCTGATGATGACAACGGTGAAGGTGGCCAGCATCCGTAACGCCGAGCACTATGTGTGGGGTGACGGCTGCGACGGCTGGCATCTGTTGGCCGGCGACGATCTCAGCGTGATCGAGGAACGCATGCCGCCTGGCGCGGCCGAACAGCGTCACCGCCATGCGCGTGCGCGTCAGCTCTTTTACGTGCTGGAAGGCGAGGCCGTGCTGGAGATGGAAGGCGCGGCGCACGTGCTGCGCCCCGGTGAGGGTCTGCACGTCCCGCCCGGTGCCGCGCATCAGATGCGCAATGACAGTGGTGCCGACGCTCGATTTCTGGTTGTGTCGGCGCCGAAAAGCCATGGCGACCGTGTTGCTGTGGCTCCCCTTAGAACGACATGAAATAGCCGCCATTCACCGGGATGTTGGCGCCGGTGATGAAACCGGCGTCGTCGGCGGTGAGGAAGGCGACGGTGCGGGCGATTTCGAACGGTTCGCCCAAGCGGCCGACCGGAATCTGGGCGACGATCTGGGCGCGGATGTCTTCGGGTACTTTCATGACCATCTCGGTCTTGCAGTAGCCGGGCGACACGCTGTTGACGGTGACGCCCTTCTTCGCGACTTCGCGGGCCAGCGCCATCGTGAAGCCGTGCATGCCGGCCTTGGCCGCGGAATAGTTGGTCTGGCCGAACTGGCCGGTCTGGCCGTTGACCGACGAGATGTTGACGATGCGGCCGAATGCGCGCTCGGTCATGCCGTCGACGGTGTTGCGGCACATGTTGAACACGCCGTCGAGGTTGACGTGCATCAGGTCGCTCCACTGCGCCGGGCTCATTTTCTTGAGCGAGGTGTCGCGGGTGATGCCGGCGGCGTTGACCACGATATCCACGCTTCCGTATTTTTCGGTGACGTGGTTGACGAGGTTGGCGCAGTCTTCGAAGTTCGCGACGTCGGCAGGGGCGAACACGATGCTGCCGTTGTATTCGCGTGTTTCCTCGCGAAATGCGGCGAGGCGTTCCTGACGATTGCCGAGATCGGCGGCGATGACCTGACGGCCATCTTCCGCAAGCTTCTTGCAAATGGCGGTGCCCAGGCCGCCGATGCCGCCAGTGATGACGGCTACACGTTTGCTCATTCAAATCTCCGGGAAATGCGGCGCAGCGGCATGTGTTGCGCCGCAGCAATCAAGCGATGGTACGAAGCCGGGCCCGGAGTGTCAACGGCGCTTGCGCGAAGGTTTGTCGGGGTCGGGATCGGCGTCGGGCGCGGGCTTGGCACCGGCCGTTGCGCCGGGTTGCAGTGAGCGCCACAGTTCGACGTTGCGCTCGGTGACTTCGTTCAACATCGACCAGGGCGTCTGCCCAAGCAGGCTGTTCAACTGGTCGCGGAATTTGTGCTGCTGTTCCAGGAAAACCTTCAGGCTGTTTTCGAGGTAGCCACCCACGAAGCCTTGCATGGCATCGCCGTAGAAGCGGATGATCTGGGACAGCAGCGCGGTCGAGAAGATCGGCTGCCCGTGCTGTTCGTGCTCGGCGATGATCTGCAACAGCACCGCGCGGGTCAGGTCTTCGTTGGTCTTGGCGTCGCGGACTTCGAAGGCCTCCCCGGACAGCACCAGTTGCCGCACTTCCTCCAGCGTGATGTAGCTGGAGACGCGGGTGTCGTAGAGGCGACGATTGGGATATTTCTTGATGATGCGGGGTGATGCCATGCCGCAAAGCTAGCACGGGATGCGGCGGCGCACCAGCGAAGTGGCGGAGCCTTCGTCCCGCTAGAAGCAACAGCGGCACGGTTTCTTCGCGCGCGTTCCGGGGTTCCGCATCTCAGGATATGTCTGGTCTGCTGCTGGTTTCGCCCAGCGGCAGCACCGCATGCCCATGGATTTGGTTGACGACTTCGGCGGCCGCGATGTAAATCCCGACCACGGCGGTGACCAGGCCAAGGTATCCGCCCAGCACCGCCAGGGCTTCGAGGTGGGCCCAGTTGGAAAGCGCGGCAGCGAAAAGCGACAGGCATAAACCCGCCGTGAACAACATGCGCGCTACGCCATCGCGGCACGCGGCGATCCACGTGCAGAAAACGAGGAATGCCCACACCATGTAATACCAGCCCAAGAACCCGGCCGAGGTCGTCACGTGATCCCCATCGACAAGCGTGTGCTGGTACAGCGCGCCGACCCACCAGTAAGCCGCGAACGCGAGGAACAGCAGCGTGTCGAGGGAATGCCCGCGGCGCCATTGCAGGATGCCGGCGATCGCTAGCACGCACCCCCCGAGCACGGCGGTGAGCAACTGCAGCAGCGTGTTGTTCCACGGCTGGTCGAACCATCCCGCCGGCGCCATGCTGTTCAACCACAGGGTCAGCGCGAATGCGCCATAACCCAGGGCGGAAGCATTTGCGGTTTTGTTCATGGCGGCTCTTTCATGCACTGATGGTGCGTGTCCCGGGCAGGCGCGCCCGGTTGCCGACCATTGTCGACAATGCATGTGTAGAAAGAGTCACGATCGCGCGGAAACGCGATCGTGCGCGCTCGCGCTGTGCCGAATGCAGGGTTTATTTTCCGTCGCCCGACACGTGCACGATCGTGCCGTTGCCTGCCGACGTGGGGGCGTGCAGCTTGCGCGCCGGCACCGCGAACTCGATGCCGAGCTCATCCCACGCGTCCAGGATCGCCAGGTTGATGCGCTGCTGGATCTCGACGAATGTGTTGTAGGCCGGATCGAGCACGTAATACACGAACTCGAAGTCCACGCCGTAGTCGCCGAAGCCGGAAAGATAACCACGATCGAACCGCGTCGGATTTTCGCGTTCGATGAAACCGCGTACACGCGTGACGACTTCGGGAATTTTTGCGCGCGGGGTGTCGAACGGCAGGCGGAAGTTGAACACGACCCGCCGTTGCTTCATCCGCGAGTAGTTGTGGATCAGGTTCTTCAGCAGCACCGAGTTGGAGACGGCCAGCTCCTCGCCGGAAAGCGACTGGATGCGCGTGGATTTGATGCCGACCTTGGTGACGGTGCCTTGGTCGGTTCCGAAGGCGATGTACTCACCGACCTCGAACGGCTTGTCCAGCCCGATCGCGATCGAGGAGAACAGGTCGGTGAGCACGTTCTGCAGCGCCAGCGCGACCGCGACACCGCCCACGCCCAGGCTGGCCACGAAGGCGGTGATATTGACCCCGCCAGTGGCCAGCAGTGCCAGCGCCAGCGTCACCCAGACGCAGAACTGCACGGCCCAGGTGAGCACACCCAGCATCACCGGGTTGGCGGGATGCGCGCCGCCGCGGTCGGCGGACGTGCGCAGCAACGAAACCAGCAACGCGATGATCCACAATGCCACCTGCATGCCGACCAGCGCATAGGTCAACAGGTGCAGCCAGCCCTGCGTGGTCCACGCGTGCGTCCTGCCCGCAACTTCAGCTGGATTGCCGAAGTGCAGGAAATCGAGTGCGATCACGATGGCAATCAGCAGCAGCAGCCAGCCACGCGTGGCGCCGACCACCCTGGCGGCCACGTGCAGGCCCGGCCGCTGCGTGCGTTCGGCCAGCCGGCTCAGGCGCGATTCGAGAAACAAAGCAATGCTGTGCGCCACGAGGTAACCGAGCAGGGCGCATGCACCGGCTATCACCCACGCGAGGGTGGAATTGCCGAACCATTCACCATGCAAAAGCCAGTCGCGGATCAAAACCGATTCCTGTCGTCGTACGAGGGGAGCTGTGCGGCCACGTCAGGCCGCCGGCGCGGAAGGCGCATTCGCGGGTTGCTGGAACACGCGCTTCATCACGAAATCGGCGGTGACCTCTTCACCCGTCAGCAACATCGCAGCGAGTTCGCCGCCCAGGATCTGCGGTGCGATGACCACGTCGGGCTGGACCAATTTCACGCGTCCGAGATGGTTCGCGTCGTTGACTGCGGCGACGGTGCGCGCTTTGCCCGCCAATTCGCGCACGGCCAGCACCACGAAGGCGTTCTCGGAATCGTCGTCCAGCATCGCCAAAACCGCTTGCGCCTTGTCGGCGCCGGCCTTGCGCAGGACGTCGCCATCGCTGGGTTCGCCGATCACGTGGTCCACGCCGTCGGGCACGCCGGCTTCCGGCTCCTGGCGCAGCAAACGGGTGACGGGATGTCCGCGGCGCGCGAGCTCGCGCCAGGTGTTGGTCGCCAGCGGCGTATTGCCGATCACGACGAAATGGTTTTCGCGTTGCATACGTGTGTCCTTGCGGCTGACGATGCGTTGCAGGCTGCGGGTGACCAGCGGGGCGATCACGGCGGTGAGCGAAGTGGCGAACACCGCGACGCCGAGCACGATGATGGAAACCGCGAACAGCTTGGCTTCCGTCGTCTGCGGCGTGATGTCGCCGTAGCCTACCGTGCTCATCGTGACCATTGCGTAATAGAACGCAGTCACGAGGTCGGTCACTTTCGGGTGGAATTCGCTGCCAAGGTAGAACGTGCCGAAGGTTGCATAGACCACCAGCATGACGACCGAGGTCAGCGCGAACAGCGTGCTGGCGGTGACGCTGGTGCGGTCGAACTGGCGCCATGCGGACACCAGCAGGGCCAGCATCAGGATGAAATAACCGATCAGCAGGTGCGCGTGGCTGTGTTGACCGAAGTACATGCTGATCGCCGCCGTCGCAGCCAGCAGCAGCGCCATCAGCCACGCGAGACGCGAGCGGAACAGCAAACCCATGGCCATGATCAGCATGCCGAGGCCGATCAGGATGGGCGGCAGCAGGGCGGGGTGCAGGTCCTGGCCCCCGCTCAACAGCTGGTCGAGGATGTGCCGCCAATGGCGCCCGAGGTCGTTCTGCAGCAACCAGAACCCGCCGAGTCCGAGCAGCACCGCCAGCGGCACGTGCGGAAACCAGTGGTGTCCGCCGACGCGATGGTGCAACTGCTGGATGCGATTGCGCAGGAGCTGGGCCGGGCTGGGCAGCATCGTTGCCGTGGAAGTGGCGGGCGCTCACCATAGCAAGCCGCCGGTTGCGCGCCAACCGCCGCCATGACCAACGTCACTTATGGCCGGCCACCCCTTCCGCGACGATGTGCTTTCCTCTCGAGGGAATACATCCCATGAACGCAGCCACGGCTGTTTCCGAATGTGCACGCGGCGGTCGGCCATTCCGCGCGATTCTCGTTGGAGGTCTGCTGGCGGGAACGGTGGATGTCGGTGCCGCGGCGCTGATCAACATGATCGACCCGCGCATCATCCTGCGATTCATCGCCGGCGGCGTGCTGGGCAAGGCCGCGCTGCAGGGTGGTGCGGCGGTCGAATGGCTGGGACTGTTCCTGCAATGGGGCATGTCGCTGGTGATCGCCGCGATCTTCACGCTCGCTGCGTTGCGGCTGCGTTGGTTGACGACATGGCCGATTCTCGCCGGCCTTGCTTATGGCGTGGTGGTGTTCGTGGTGATGAACTACGTGGTGATTTATTTCTCGGCGTGGCATCACGTCAACCATTTCACGCTGACGTCATTCGTGGAGAACCTGGCGGCGATGCTGCTGTTCGGTTTGATCGTCGCGTTCTGCACGCGCGGCTTTCTCGGAAAGCCGCCGGGAAAGGCTTGATCGCGGCCCGGACCCGCGGTCGCAGGCAGGCGTGACCATTGTCCCATGCAAAACCTCGTGAAGCGGCGTAAAAGTGGCGGTTCCGCCGATGCCGGCTGCGCGCGAGCGTGACACGCGGAGCGGCGACCAACCTGAGGGGTTTTGCATGAAACCGGTCCATGTACGCAAGCTCGGCATCGCCCTGGCGTGCCTGTCGCTGACCTGTGCCGCGGGCGCGGCGACGCCACCGGCGCAAACATCGCCGTCCGGCGGCATGCTTGGCTTCACGTCGAGCGGTGCGGCGCAACAGCGCCAGCTCGAACAGCGTTTCGATTCGATGCTCAGTGCCAGCGAGATTCGCGGCTGGCTGAAGCAGATGTCTTCGGAACCGAACCACGTCGGTTCGCCGCACGACAAGGCCAACGCCGAGTGGATGCTGGCGCAATTCAAGGAGTGGGGCTGGGACGCGCACATCGAAACGTTCGACGTGCTGTATCCGACGCCGATCAAGGAATCAGTGGAAATGGTCGCGCCGACCACCTTCAAGGCCACCTTGCACGAACCGCCGATCAAGGGCGATCCCACCTCGGCATTGTCGGGCGCGTTGCCGCCCTACAACGTGTATGGCGCCGACGGTGACGTCACCGGCGAGCTGGTGTACGTCAACTACGGCATGCCTGACGATTACAAGGAACTGGCGCGGCTTGGTGTCAGCGTCAAGGGCAAGATCGTGATCGTGCGCTACGGCGGCGGCTGGCGCGGCCTGAAGCCGGAACTCGCCTACGAGCACGGCGCGATCGGTTGCCTGATCTATTCCGATCCGCGCGACGACGGCTACTTCACCGGCGATGCGTTCCCCAAAGGTCCGACGCGCCCGCCCGAAGGCGTGCAGCGCGGCTCGGTGGCCAAGATGCAGCTCTATCCGGGTGATCCAACCACGCCGGGCTACGGTTCGGTGCCCGGTGCGAAACACCTGCCGCTGAAAGACGTCAAGACGATCCTCAAGATTCCGGTGCTGCCGATCTCCTACGCTGACGCGACGCCCCTGCTGCAGGCGATGGGCGGCCCCGACGCACCCGAAAGCTGGCGCGGAGCGTTGCCGTTTACGTACCACGTAGGCGCGGGGCCGGCCAAGGTTCACATGGTCGTGAAGTCGGACTGGAGCCGCAAACCGATCTATGACGTGATCGCCAAGTTGCCGGGTTCCAGCGCTGCCGACCAATGGGTGCTGCGCGGCAACCACCACGACGGCTGGGTGTTCGGCGCGTTCGATCCGCTGGCAGGCATGGTCACCGAACTGGCCGAGGCCAAGGCGCTCGGCACCTTGTACAAGCAGGGCTGGAAGCCGAAGCGCACCATCGTCTACGCAAGCTGGGACGGCGAGGAACCGGGCCTGCTGGGTTCGACCGAGTGGGCGGAAACGCACGCCAAGGAGTTGCAGCAGAAGGCGGTGGTGTACGTGAACTCCGATACCAACGGCCGCGGCATCCTGTTCGCGGGCGGCAGTCATTCGCTGCAGCACCTGGTCAACCAGGTCGCGGCGGGCGTGACCGATCCCGAGACGCAAGCCAGCGTGCAGCAGCGCCAGCGCGCGTTCCTCGATGTGCACGCCGCGGAAAAGAACGCCAGCCCGACGATGAAGGAGAACGCGAAACTCGCGGGCGAGAGCGGCGACATTCAGATAGAGCCGCTGGGTTCGGGTTCGGACTACAGCGCGTTCCTGGAACACCTCGGCATCGCGACGCTGGATCTCGGCTTCGGCGGCGAGGCCAACCAAGGTGGCGTGTACCACTCGCGCTATGACGATTTCGACCACTTCGACCGTTTCGGCGACCCAGGCTTCAAGTACGAAGTCGCCCTGGCCAAGGTGGCCGGGCATATTGTGATGCGCACCGCCGATGCGGAAGTGCTGCCGATGCGCTTCGGCGATTTCAGCAGCACGCTGGACCGCTATGTCCGCCAGTTGCACAAGCAGGCGGACGAGGCGCGCAAGGCGGCCGACGCGCAGCACAAGCTGCTCGATGCCGGTGCGTACAAGCTCGCGGCCGATCCGCTGCATCCGGTGGCCCCACCGGAGCGCCTGTCGGACGTGCCCAAGATCGATTTCGCACCGCTGGACAGCGCGGCAAAGGAGTTGAAGGAAAGCGCACAAGCCTATGAAAAGGCGTACGACGCGCGCGCCGAAAAGGGGCTGGGCATTCCCGCCGCTCAGCTTGCCCAAGTCAACCAGTTGATGGCCAGCATGGAGCAGCGGCTGCTGGATGCGCAGGGTCTGCCGGGACGTCCCTGGTTCAAGAACATGGTGCAGGCGCCGGGCGAATTGACGGGCTATGCGCCGAAGACGATTCCTGCGGTGCACGAAGCGCTGGATGCACGCGACTGGAGCCGTGCTGACAAATATGCGGCGGTCACGGCCAAGGTGCTGGACAACTACCGTGCGCAACTCGACAAGCTGACGGCGCTGTTGAAGCGGTGACCACTGCAAACCCGCACGCGCAATGCGTGCGGGTTTGCAGCGTTTCGATGCGCGTTGCGCGCGCGCGATGGCGGGAGGATGATGGAATTCCTCGTTCCACCGGAGAGCCGCCATGCGTCGCTTCAAGTGGATTCCCGTGTTGATGGCAGCCGTATTGGCTGCCTGCGCCCAGCAACCCGCGCGCGAATCGTCCGCCCGCCACGCGCACCAGGCGATCGACTACGGCAAATACGTGCAGGGCGACGTGCCGTGGTTCAACTTCACGTCCTTGTACAGCTGGGACTCGAATCAGCTCGGCTACGTGGTGGTTTGGACCAACCCGGTCCAGGCCTATCGACTGCAACTGGTGGGGCCGTGTCTCGGCCTCCAGACCGCGGGCGGCATGATCGGACTGACCTCGCACGATGGCTTGGTGAGTTCCAACCGTGATGCGGTGATTGCCGGCGGCAACCGTTGCGGCATCATGCGCATCCAGCGCCTGGACGCCAAAGCGATCCGCGCGCTTCGCGAAAAGCCGAATGGCTCCGGCCAATCGCAGCACTGACTCGCACGCGCATTTGCGCGCGTGGATGGCGCAAGGCGGGAGATTGCTGGATTGCAGCAATCTTGATCTCCTCCGACCGCGTAAAAATCAAATATTTCCGTTATCTACTGGGCTTGATTGAGCCGTCTCAGAGTGGCTCTAGCTATTGCTGCACTGCAAATTGACACCGGTGTCATTGCTCCCCACACTGGTGACCATTCGCGTTGCGTGGGGCGTCATGGACGCAGTGGTCAATCGTCACGGTCGGCACGAGCGCGCTTTGGCGCAGCCGTTTCTGGCGGCCGACGTGGGCGGCACGCATGCACGGTTGGCGCTGGTGCATGCATCGCGTGCGCAGAAGGACAAGGTCGAACTGATCGCGTATCGCAAGCTTGCCTGCGGCGATCATGCGAGCCTTGCCGACTTGCTGCGGGCGTTCCTGAAAACCGATGCGATCGGTCCGATACGTCGTTGCGTGCTTGCATGTGCCGGCCAGGTGATCGATGACGAGGTCATCCACGACAACCTCGCGTGGCCGATCAGTCTCCCCGGGCTGCGCGAGGCGCTGGGTTTCGACGAGTTGTTCGTGCTGAACGATTTCGAGGCACTGGGATACGCGCTGGCCGATGCCGACCATTTGGGCGCGCGGTTGTTGTGCGGCCCGGATGGCGCCGCAACAGGCCCGAAGCTGGTGGTGGGACCGGGCACCGGGCTGGGCGCGGCCGTTTATCTCCCGAGCGGTTCCGGTTTCGTGATGACGACGGAAGCGGGCCAGATGGATTTTGCGGCGCAAACGCTTCGCGAACGCGAGGTGCTTGCATGCCTGGCACCGGAGGGTGGTTACGTCCCTTGCGAACGTCTTCTCTCCGGCCCTGGACTTTTGACGTTGTATCGAACCCTGTGCGCATTGAACGGTGCGTCGTCGTGGCTGGCCACGCCCGAGGCGGTTACCGACGCCGGGCGGCAACATGCCGATGCGAATGCGTCGGAAGCGGTCGATTTGTTTTGCGCGGCGTTGGGAAGTTTCGTCGGCAATCTCGCCATGGATTTCATGGCGCGCGGTGGCGTGTATCTCGCGGGGGGCTTCCTTGCCGGGATGTTCGACCTGCTGCAGCGAAGCGAATTCGCGACACGGTTTCTACACGGACGGAGTATCCGGATTTTTCTGGAACATGTTCCGGTTCGCGTGATGGAGCACGGACGGCACGGCGTGCTGGGCGCCGCACGCTATTACCTCGACGGACTCCGGTTGGACCGAACGGTGCAAGAGCGCCTGACGGAGTGATCGATTGAAAAACACCTGATCGGTCCCGCCGATGCACGTGAATCACGCAAACCGGCGGACCCGATTGAAATCAGTGAGGGAGAGAGCCATGCCTATCGTGCATCGCAGAAGTCCATTGTCAGTTGCCATATCGGCCGCATTGTTCGCGGTGGTCGCCACTTCGGCCGCGGCATCACCGCAAGCCGCAACCCAAACCCAAGACCCGTCCGGGCAGGCGACGACGCAATCCGCGCCGGCTTCCGACCAATCGCAAGCCGACCAGTCGAAATCCAAGAAAACCAAGGCCGCCAGGACGCCGGAAAACCAGAACGCGCAGACCTTGTCGGTGGTCAACGTGGTGGGCGTGCGCGCCTCACAGATGCGCGCGATCGAATTGAAGCGCGACGCACCCAACATCCAGGACAGCATTACCGCCGAGAGCATCGGCCAGTTGCCCGACACCACCATCACCGACGCGCTGCAGCGCGTGACCGGCGTGCAGATCAACCGCGATGCGGGCGTCGGCACATCGGTGGACGTGCGCGGCCTGCCGGAAGTCGGCACGATGTTGAACGGCGAGGTGTTCATCACCCCGAACCAGATCGATTCGCAGCAGCCCGATTTCGAGATGCTGCCCGCCACGCTGTTCCGCGGCGTGGACGTGATCAAGTCGCCGACCGCCAGCATGCTCGACTCCGGCATCAGCGGCGATCTCAACCTGCACACTTATCGTCCGTGGGATCTTCCCAGCGGCTTTACCTACAGCTATTCCGCGCACGGGCAGTATGGCGATGCCACCGACAAGTGGGGGCAGGCGGCCAGCGGCCTTATTTCCTACAACGCCGGCGGGCGCTGGGGCCTGTTGTTGTCGGGCGATTTCTCCGACACCACCACCGAGAATTCGACCGAAGGGCTTGACCAGTACGGCGTGGTGTTGAACGGAGAGAATGCGCTCAGCGCGGACAGCTATTACGGATTCCTCACCCCGTGGGGCAATGCGCCGGTTCCGCCCGACATCAAGCAGAACCCGGACGGCAGCGTCGACGTCAACGGCGACGGAAAATCCAACGGCGTGTTCATGGGCAGCCAGAACATCGCGCTGTACGACACCACCACCCAGCGCCGCCGCAAGTCCGGCAACGCTTCATTCCAGATGGACCTCGGCGGCGGGTTCACCCTGACCAGCGATCTCTTCTTTGCGCGCCAGGATCGCTACGACCGGAACGTGGGCATCCAGTTCAATTCGCTCGACTGGGAAGGGGCGACCTATGTGCCGGTCGACTCGCGCAATACCGGTTCCGCCGTCGCGGGGCAGTACGCCACGCCCGATGATCCGCCGTGGGAAAACATGAACCTGTACACCACACAGGTCTACAAGAAATGGCCGGGTGACGTCGAATCGTTTTCGCAGATCACGCGGACGGATTCGGTCGCGAGGAACTTCAACGTCCAGGTCGATTTCGACAACGGCGGCCCGTTCACGGCCACCTTGCGCGGCATCCGCGACACGGCGCACCAGACGAACATCGAGACCGACCTCAACATCTCCAACTCCGACGGCGCGCAATGGCCGAATGATCCTGAGGACGCCGCGCCTCCGGGCACCTACATCTATCCGGTCGAACTCGGCGGCAACCGCGTCTTCAACGACAATGGCATTCCGGCCAACACGGTTTCGATGATCGCGGATTTCCGGAACCGCAACCTCGGCATCAGCATGCCCGACGTGCTTGCCAGCAATTTCGCCAACCCGAATGGCTGGTCCATGAAGACATTGGAATCCGCCGGCGACTACGATCGCACGGTGGGCCTCAGCGCGGTGCGCTTCGATGGCCATTACGATTTCGACAACGGCATCAAATTCGACTTCGGCGTGCGCAACAGCATCCGCAGTGCCAACAATCTCGGGTTCACCCTGACTGCGCCCGTGTACGCCGGCATGGGCGCCAGCGACCCGAATGGCTGCTTCGTGCGTTACGTGGCTGCCGACGTGGTGATGGATGATCCATCCTGCTCGGCCGGCAACGCGCAGGGATTTTTCCGCGCCGGGCCTTTGTCCGCACAGCATCTGTCGCAGACGCCGCCGCCGTTGTCCAGCAACTGGAAGGAATACACCGACCTGCTCGGATCCGGGATCACCTTCTGGGCCGTCGATCCGCACGCGATGGACAATCCCGAGGGGTATTGGGCGTCGCTCTACCCCGGCACGCAGCGGCAAGTGACGCCGGGGCGCACGTGGGCGGTGTGGATGAAGGAATCGTCGGCCTACTTCCAGCTCGATCTGGACGGCCACATCGGCAACATGCCGTACGCCGCCAACGTCGGCATGCGCGTGATCAACACCAACCTCGACATTACCCAGCACCTGACCGGCGCGCCCGCGCCGTACGGCCTGGAGCCGGCCGACGGCGGCACCGAAGCCACGCGGCGCAGTTACAGGGATTGGCTGCCCGCGGCCAACTTCGCGATCAACCTCACCGACGACCTGAAGCTGCGGCTGGCCTATTCGAAGAACATGATGCCGCTCAACCTCAGCACCTGGGGCGGCGGCTTGTCGCTCAACTATTCGCTGACCGAAGTGCCGGGGCAGCCCGCGCTGTTCCGCGTCGCGGGCGGCAATTCGGACGGCAACCCGAACCTCGACCCGTGGCGTTCCAAGAACTACGGCGCGTCACTCGAGTACTACATCAATTCTTCGAGCATGGTCAGCCTCGCGTTCTTCCGCATCAACGTGCAGAGCTTTATCCAGAGTGGCAGCGTGATCAACTGCAACCTGCCCGACGAGGACGGCGTGGTGCGCAATCGCTGCGTGGTGATCACCGAGCCGGTGCAGGGCACGGGCAACAGCATCCACGGTGCCGAGTTCGATTACCGCCAAGCCTTCACCTTCCTGCCGGGCCTCCTGCACAACACCGGACTGGAATTCAACGCGACCTATGCGCCCAGCGACTCGGGCCAGACCGACCTTGCCGGCAACAAGATTCCGTTCCAGGACAATTCGACGAAGTCGGGGAACCTGATCCTGTGGTACCAGGACAGCCGGTTCCAGGCGCGCGTCGCCTACAACTATCGTTCGCGGCGTGCCGTGTCGTCCGACGTGGGCGCCATCGCGGGTCTGGAAATGTACGAGGCACCGCAGAAGTACATCGATGCGTCGGTGTCGTACAAGATCAACAAGTACGCGGAGGTCTTCCTGCAGGGCACCAACCTCAGCAACGAGTACCAGCGTTTCTACCTGGTCTGGCCCGACCAGCCCGCGCATTCGAACTTCTCCGAGCGCACGGTCATGGCGGGTATTCGTGGGCAGTTTTGATGGGGCAGCTGCGAATGTACGGTTTCGCTTTTTGCTCGTCATCCCGGAATCGCGAAGCGATATCCGGGACCCAGCGACTTCATGCTCCAAGTCGGCAAAGACACTGGATTCCCGCTTTCGCGGGAATGACGACAAAGAGATTGATCGCATTCGTGCCGAGCGTTCGCGGACGCACGGATTGACCCAACGTGGCGCAAAGGCTTCGATAGCGTCACCTAAACCGGAAGCGACATGCCAGTAGCGGAAATCAGCAAACAAGCAGCGGAAACCGGCAAGCCCGTACGCAGCGCAGGTTTCCGCCGATCGATCGGGCTGTTTTCCGGTACCGCGATCAACATGACGCAGATGTGCGGCATCGGGCCGTTCATCACCATCCCGATCATGGTCGCTGTCATGGGCGGCCCGCAGGCGATCGTCGGCTGGATCGCGGGTGCGATCCTCGCCGCATGCGACGGCATGGTCTGGGCGGAACTCGGAGCGGCAATGCCGGGCGCGGGTGGAACCTATGTCTACCTGCGCGAAGCCTTCCAATACCGCACCGGCAAGCTGATGCCGTTCCTTTTCATCTGGACGGTGCTGCTGACGATCCCGTTGATCATGTCGACCGGCATCATCGGGATGGTCGAATACCTCGGTTTCTTTTTTCCGCACCTCGGTTGGACGGCGGTGCACCTGATCAGCGTGCTCGCGAGTTTCCTGGTGGTGTTCCTGTTGTACCGCCGGATCGAATCGATCCGCGCGATCACCGTCGCGTTGTGGATCATCATGCTGGTTGCGGTTGTGGGCACCTCCGCGGCGGGCTTCAGTGATTTCCACCCGGACCTGGCCTTCACGTATCCCGCCGGTGCCTTCGACAGCCGCTTCTTCGTGGGCCTTGGCGCGGGGCTCGTGATCGGCATCTACGACTACCTCGGCTATTTCACCACCGCGTACATGGGCGACGAACTGCGCAATCCCGGCCGCACGATGCCGGGTTCCATCCTGATCTCGGTGATCGCGATGATGTTCGTCTATCTTGCCCTCAACATCAGCGTGATGGGCGTGGTGCCGTGGCAGGAGGTCGCGACCTCGAAGTCCATCGCCTCGCTGGTGGTCGAGCACAGTTGGGGCCACTTCGCGGCCGCGATCATGACCGTCCTGATCATCGTCACCGCATTCGCGTCGGTGTTCGCCGGCCTCCTCGGTGGCTCGCGCGTGCCGTATCAGGCGGCACACGACAAGGTGTTCCTGTCCGCATTCGGACGCCTGCACGCGAAGCACGGCTTCCCTCATGTCGCACTGCTCACCATGGGCGTAGTGATGGCGGCGGGTACGTTCTTCGACCTGACCGAAGTCATCAACATGCTGTTGGCCGCCACGATCATCGTGCAGTCGGCGGCGCAGATCATTGCCCTGGTGGTGCTGCGCAAGCGCCAGCCGGAGTTGCGCAGGCCGTACCGGCAGTGGTTGTATCCGCTGCCGTGCGTGGTGGCGATGGTCGGATGGATTTATGTGTACGTCTCGGCTTCGAAGCTGTCGTTGATCCTGTCGGGCGCGTGGATTGCCGCCGGGCTCGTGGTGTTCATCGTCTGGGCCAGGGTCAACAAGTCCTGGCCGTTCGCGCCCGTGGAAGTTCGTGAGGCCTATCTGGGGAAAAACTGACGCCATGCAAACCCTCGTGCAAAAAGTGTTGTCGGCCGTGGCTGTACTGGTGGCGGTGGCCGCACCTGCCGTATGCGCTGCAACTGCCTTCGCGCCAACCGGGATCGGGCAAGGACCTGGCCACGTCACCGCGATCGCGCACTGGCAAATCCAGTCGAGCGCCGAGGCGCAGCAGGGCGGGGCGGAAATCTCCAGTGCGGATTTTTCGACCAAGGGCTGGTATCCGGTGAGCGGCCGCGCGACCGTGATGGCCGGGCTGATGGAGAACGGCAAGTACAAGGACGTGTTTCACGACGACGACCTGCGCACCGTGGCCCGCCATCACTTCGTGATTCCATGGTGGTACCGCACGCAGTTCACGCTGGAGAAGGGCGCCAACACGCGGCACATACTGGTGCACACCAACGGCATCATTGGCGGCGCCGACCTGTGGCTCAACGGCCATCAGATCGCGACGCAACCGGAACTGCGCGGTGCGTATCCGGTGCACCAATTCGACGTGACGCGCTGGGTGCACGATGGCTCGAACACGCTGGCGTTGCGCGTGCATCCGGCCGATCCGCAGCTCGATTTTTCGCAGGGTTGGGTGGACTGGAACCCGTCGCCGCCCGACAACAACATGGGACCGTGGCGTGGCATCGACATCATCGAGACCGGGCCGGTCGAGCTGCGTTTCCCGGCAGTCACCACCGATCTTTCATTGCCGGACCTCTCGCACGCGGCGCTGACGGTGAAGGTGGAGGTGCGAAATCTCGACGGCGTCCCGCACGATGCGATCGTGAACGGCGAGGTGGCGGGTGTTTCGTTACAGCAAAAAGTCCACCTCGAAGCGGGGCAGATGCGAACCGTCACGTTTTCGCCAAAGACCGATCCGAGCCTCGTGCTGGATCGCCCTAAGGTCTGGTGGCCGGTCGGCATGGGCGAACATCCGCTCTACGACTTGAAGCTCAGCGCGTCGGTGGACGGCGCGGAATCCGATCGTGCCGCGACCACGTTCGGCATCCGCAGCGCGACTTCGAAGCTCACCAAGCAGGGTTACATCCAGTTCTTCATCAACGGC
>Ga0207695_10005700_pt1 | contig 16424 bp, 19 predicted proteins | sample KBSC54metaG_FD_184354 | JGI IMG/M metagenome (GOLD analysis project Ga0207695, IMG submission 184354) | Corn rhizosphere microbial communities from Kellogg Biological Station, Michigan, USA - KBS C5-4 metaG (SPAdes) (version 2) | ecosystem: Host-associated > Plants > Roots > Rhizosphere > Soil... | reverse complement strand
CAGAGGCGGCAAGGCCGCAACCAGGATGCGCCAGGGCGCGGCCGCTGCGCTGAAGCCCATGATCAAATGTTCGCGTGCTTCCGCCGAGCCATGGATCAGCTGCACGCCCGCCAGGCCAGCAACAGCCAGGGTGGGCACCAATAGCCAGAACAGAAGATTACCGGTCGGCACCCCGGGGCGGGCCAACCGTTCCACTGCCCAAAGCGCGATGGCGCCGATGCCCGAAACATAGGCAAGCTTGACCCAGAACATCAGTGTGAGCGTGGCGCTCTGCATATCGGGCCGAAAGCCCAGCACCAGCCCGACCAACGTTACCGACAGGACCAGACCAACACCCAGGCCGATGGCCAGCCTTTGTGCCACCGGCGGATCGCCTACCGGTTCCAGATCCGCCACCAGCTTTTCCACCAACCGGTCGAAAGACTGGTCCGCGGTTTTGCCGGCTAAAAGGTGGGAAGGTTGATCAGGTGGTTGCACAGCCAAAACAAAGTTGAGATTCGGAACGGCCCGCGATGTCGTCCTATGTTTTCGTGTGGGCGGCCTTCAGAGTTACAGACTGCGACGCCGGATTTTGTCAAGAAAAAGGCATTTCATCTTGGCGCCCGGCGCTAGGGTCTAAACCCAATTATCGCATGGCCGCGACTCTGGGAATTTTGGTCTGTGGCCAGAAGCGAGGAGCGATGTGGGCTTGAATAGCCCATGAGCGACGAGTGGTCCGTAGCGGCAGCGTACGGACGCCACGGGCCAAAAGCCCGCGTCCCTTCAGGCTGCGGGAAAAATGGCCGACTGGTGCGTCGAAAGGCTCGGTCGTATTGCCGATACGCCCTGCGCCTTTCTCCTGCCATTCGGCCATTTTTCCTCGCAGCGCGGCTCATGGGCTAATTGGGTTTAGACCCTGGATTGCCGAAGATCGGGCATTGTTGCACACTTTCAACGCTCTTCGCCCAGATCGCAGACGATGTCCGATAAAGAATGGTCAGCATGGATGGCGGCCGCGCAAAAGGGCGATGGCATGCGCTATCGTCGTCTGCTGGAGCAAATCCGTCCCTGGTTGAAACGCTATTTCGGCGCAAGGCTCCCACCGGCCATGGTGGATGATGCCGTGCAGGACACGCTGGTGGCACTGCATGAGAAGCGCAACAGCTATGATCCCACCCGGCCCTTCGGCCCCTGGCTGGTAGCCATTGCGCGCTACAAATGGATCGATCGCTTACGCGCTTTGCGCAGATCAGAAGCCCTACCGATCAGCGACGATATCGCGATCGAGGATCACGGCGCGGCGGTGCAGCGGGCGACCACGTTGGAAAAACTTCTTGCCGAATTGAAACCTGCGCAGGCCGAAGTGATAAGGCTGGTCAAGGTGCATGGTTTCTCGGTCGAGGAAGCTTCGGCCAAGACCGGCCAATCTGTGTCCCTGGTGAAGGTGAACATCCATCGCGGTATCACCCGCATGATGATTGCGGCCCAAAGACAAGTTCAGCTTGACGGCTAAGGCCTTATTGCGCGGCGCCTTTGGCATCGAAGGCGTCATACTCATGCGCGATGCTGGCCTCGATCAGCATACGCCATACGCGTTCCGCGATGGCGGGCGAAAGGCCAACCCGTTTTCCCTCCGCCACGACGTGACGCACAACCTCTTCGATCCGGGCTTCGTCGCGTACGGCGTTACGCGCTGCTTTCAACACGGCAGCGCGCTCGATATAGCGCTGGCGCAGGGCCAGCATCGCCACCAGCCGCGCATCCAGCGTGTCGATCGCGGCACGCAATTCCGTCATCGAGGTGCAGGCGTCCGGCGGCGTGATGTCTTGCGTCATGGGTGAGATCCGCTTGTACGAAAGGGCCTTTTACATATGGCGCAGCAAATTCCCAATCCCTATAGTTCCTCTAGATAAGAGGGGATGGGCATGGCAAACAGCAAAAAAACGCAGAGCTTGAATCGCCGCGAGATGCTGGTCGCAGGCGGCGCGGCCGGTCTCATTCTGAGCGCGTCAGGCGCGCGCGCGGCAGATGCGCCGCCTATCGCGAATACGAAATACGGCAAGGTTCGCGGCCTGGCGGATGGTTCCGTCAAAATCTTCAAGGGCGTGCCCTATGGCGCGCCCACATCGGGCGCGAACCGCTTCATGCCGCCCAAGCCGCCGGAGCCGTGGAGTGACGTGCGCGATGCCACCCGCTTCGGCAACCGCGCGCCGCAGACCGACACCACCGGTTTCATGGAAGAAGAAGTGGTGGCGCTGGACCGTACGGCGCAAAGCGAAGATTGTCTGCGCCTGAATCTCTGGACCACCGGTCTCGCCGACGGCAAGAAACGTCCGGTGATGGTCTGGTGTCATGGCGGCGGCTTCACCGGCGGCTCCGGCGGCAATGTCCGCTATGACGGCTACAGCCTGGCCAAGAAACACGGTGTGGTGCTGGTCACGGTCAATCACCGGCTTAATGCCTTCGGCTTTCTCTATCTCGGCAAATTGGGCGGCGAGAAATTCGCCGACAGCGGCAATGCCGGCATGCTCGACATCGTGGCGGCGCTGAATTGGGTGAAAGACAATATCGCCGAGTTCGGCGGCGATCCGGGCAATGTCACCATCTTTGGCCAATCCGGCGGCGGCAGCAAAGTCACCACGGCCATGGCCATGCCGCAGGCGGCCGGGCGTTTTCATCGCGTCATCGCGCAAAGCGGCGTCTATCTGAAAGCCATCACCCCAGACGAAGGCACCGAGATCGCCACCAAGATCATGGCCCAGCTGGGGCTTCAGCCAAATCAGGTGGATCAGCTGCAGCAGATGCCCTTCCAGCAAATTCTGGCTGCCATGGGTCCGATGGGACCGGCCGGCCGTTTCGGGCCGGTCTTGGATGGACGCAATCTTGTTTCCGGCAACGGCCCCTTCGATCCCGTGGCGCCGTCGCTTTCGGCCAAGGTGCCCTTGATCCTGGGCTCGACACTGACCGAGATCACGTTTCTCAACACCACGCCGCTCGATCCCATCGACGATGCCACTCTGCGCGCCGATCTCAAGAAGACGTTGCGGGTGGAGGATGCCGAGACCGAAAAGCTGATCGCGCTTTACAAGCGCGATTTTCCCAAGGCCGACAATGTACGCCTGTTTCAGATCATCGCCTCTGACAATTGGCTCACCGCCAATGTGGCGCTGACGGCGGAACGCAAGGCGGCGCTCAGTCAGGCGCCAGCCTATGTCTATCATCTCGAGAAGCCGACGCCGGTGCGCGGCGGCAAGCTGGGTGTGCCGCACACGCTGGAAGTGTCGTATGTGTTCGACAATCTCGACGGTCCAACCGACGATATCATCACCGGCAAGGGCAAGGACCGGTATCCGCTGGCCGACAAGATGAGCCGCGCTTGGACCAATTTCGCCAAGACCGGCAATCCCAATGTCGCGGGTCTGCCGCATTGGCGGCCTTATTCGGCAGCCGATCGCGCCGTGATGATCTTCAACGATCGTTGCGAATTGGCGCTGAACCCCAGGGCCGAAGCCCGCGAAGCGATCACGGATCTCCATATGCGCCAGGGCCAGACCTCACGTGCCTGACGGAAAAGTGAGCCCTTTCAGGCTTCTCTCGGATATGACGGGACGGTCACATTCTTTTGGAAGATTCCGCGCAAGCTGATGCGCGCATTGCCTCACGCGGCAAGACTTATTATGCGTGAGGCGCAAGGTCCGGAGCTTCTGGCATGGCAGGCAAGGTTTACGCTGACGCGAAGAGTGCGTTGGACGGAGTTGTGTTTGAGGGAATGACCGTGATGTCCGGGGGCTTTGGGCTTTCGGGCAATGCGGAGAATTTGGTCACCGCCTTGAAGGAGAATGGGGTCAAGGGATTGACCGTGATCTCCAACAATTGCGGCGCGGACAATTTTGGGCTCTGGGTGCTGCTCAACAACGGCCAGATCAAAAAGATGATCTCTTCTTATGTGGGAGAGAACAAGCTGTTCGAGAGCCTCTATCTGTCCGGCAAGCTGGAGCTGGAGCTGAACCCGCAAGGCACTCTGGCGGAACGCATCCGGGCAGGCGGTGCAGGCATTCCGGCCTTTTACACCAAGACCGGGGTGGGCACGGTGGTGGCCGAAGGCAAGCCCACGGAAGTGTTTGAGGGCGAAACGTATGTGCGGGAGACTTGGCTCAGAGCCGATCTTGCCATCGTAAAGGCCTGGAAAGGTGATCACGAAGGCAATCTCATCTATCGCAAGACCGCCCGGAACTTTAATCCCAACATGGCCACCGCCGCCAAAGTGACCATCGCCGAGGTGGAGGAACTGGTGCCCAATGGCAGCCTCGATCCCGACCAGATTCACACGCCCGGCATCTTTGTCAGCCGCATCTTCCAAGGGACGGACTACAAGAAGCTGATCGAGTTCCGTACCACCCGGCCTCGTCCGGACAAGGAGGCTGTGTGATGGCCTGGACGCGCGAAGAGATGGCGGCCCGCGCCGCCAAGGAATTGAAGGACGGCTATTACGTCAATCTGGGGATCGGCATTCCCACTTTGGTCGCGAACTACATCCCCAAGGGCATGACAGTGACCTTGCAGAGCGAGAACGGCATGCTGGGGATCGGGCCTTTTCCCTATGAAGGCGAGGAAGACCCCGACCTGATCAATGCCGGCAAGCAAACGGTGACGGCGCTTCCCACCTCGAGCTTTTTCTCCTCTGCCGACAGCTTCGCCATGATCCGCGGCGGGCATATCGACATGGCGATCCTGGGCGCGATGGAAGTCTCCGAAGGCGGCGACATCGCCAACTGGACCATCCCCGGCAAGATGGTGAAGGGCATGGGCGGAGCCATGGACCTGGTGGCCGGGGTCAAGCGGGTGATCGCGCTGATGGAGCATGCCAACAAAGCCGGCAAGTCCAAGGTCCTCAAAGCCTGCACCTTGCCGCTCACCGGCACCGGCTGCATCGACCTCATCATCACCGACCTTTGCGTTTTCCAGGTCGACCGCAAAGCCAAAATTCTCAAGCTTCTCGAACTCGCACCCGGCGTAACGCTAGACGACGTCAAAGCAAAAACAGAAGCCAGTTTCGTGACCGCCTGATTTGTCAGGTTCGATATTGGGCGCGCAGCAATTGCATCAGCTTCAGGGCGGCGGCGCTGAAGAACCCGTTTTCGCGCGTGATCATCTGAACAGACTGGCCCACCTGCAATCCGGCCACGCGAATGAGTGCGAGGCTGCCGGACGACAATTCTTCTTGAAGGCTGCTTTTGGGCAGAAGCGCGAGGCCTGAGCCGGCTTCCACCAATCGCTTTTGCGCATTGAGGCTATCGACCGGCCACCAGGAAATTTCCCCCAGCCCCAGTGCCAGGAAGATGTTCCAGATATGCGAAGCGGGAATCTCCCGCTTGCCCGGGATTTCGGGAAAGGCCAGCCAGCGCTCGTCCTTGAGCGGCCTCAGCGAGCGCAGCGACCGGCCAGCAAAAGGATGCGTGGGTGCGCAGGCGATGACCATGGGATCGCTGCCGATCTGTTCATAGTGCAGGTCGTCCGACCGGTTCCGGTCATACCGAAGACCGATCGTGGCTTCGCCATTGCGAACGAGTTCGCTCACTTCCAGGCTGCGGGCAGTGCGCAAATTCAATTCAACGCCAGGATAGCGCGCGGTGAAGCGCTTAAGCGCGCCTGTCAGATTTGTGCCAGCGAGCGTTCCCACGATGGCTAGATCGATGGGGCCGGCGGCGTCTTTCCGCAACCCGAAGACCGCCTGTTCCGCGTCTCCTAGTGCCGCGACGATTGCTTCAGCCCGCGGCAGCAATATTTTGCCCGCTTGACTGAGCATGATGCCGTTGGCGGTGCGCTCGAACAGGCGCACCCCCAAATCCTGCTCCAGAAGACGGACACGGGTGGAGATGGCGGGCTGGGTCCGGTGCAATGCCCGTGCGGCGCCGGAAAAGCCTTTCTGGCGATGGACCGCGATGAAGGTGCGAAGCGCTTCCGTATCGATCATTCAAAAAACTTATAGGTACGGAAAAAACTATAAATTCGACTACCCCCTCCCGTCGAGCTATTCGAACGCATGCCAAGCGAAGAAAGAGGATGCGATGTTTCACAAGGTCTGGAGTGCAGGACTTCTCGCCCTATTGACGGTTGCCGGATCGGCAATGGGCGGCAGTCTTGCCCAGGGCGAAGCCGACGCGCGGGCAAAGATGATTGAAGGCGCGCTGCTAGCCGTTCCGCAGCCTATGCGTGACGGCGCTACGGTGGTGTTGGACGCGCCCCACGCATCCAGGCTGGTGCTGCGGCAAGGTTCCAACGACATCATTTGCCGCGCCAGCACCGTCAAGACGGGGTTCAACGCTTATTGCTATGCCAAAGCCTTCGATCCTTTCTGGACCCGTTATGAAGCGTTGGGCGCCGAGGGGAAAACGAACGCGGAGATCCGCGACGCGCTTGGGGCGGACGCAAGAAGCGGCAAGTTGAACCTGATTGTCGGCGCGACGACCTACACAATGTCAGGCGACTCGCAGGAATCGTCTCTCCCGCTAATGGCCGTCTTCTTGCCCAACGCCACGGAAGCTTCGACAGGGCTTTCCGACAAGCGGGATCATTTCCGCCCCTGGCTGATGTGGGCCGGCACGCCCTTCGCCCACATCATGATACCGGGTCAATGAGGGCCAACCGGCGCGAGCTCGAACAGGTTCAGGCGGGCGGCGCGACGCAGGTGAAGTTAGCCGCGTCATTGGTGTCGCCGCTGCCCTTGTATTTCGCCATTTGCGGGAAGCGGCAGATCAGGCGCGTGCGCTCCACCGCCTTGGTCTGCTCGTTGAGGCGCGTGGCGATGAAGCTTTCGGGCGCTTTTTTCGCGATTACCCACGCATCTAGCGCTTTGGCGATATCGTGCTGAGCATCGTCCTTGGCGGCGGGACCGGCGGCGCCGAAATTGCCCGCGCCCGGGCCGCCTGCGCAATGATAGATACCGGGCAGCATGAACAGCCGCAGGAAGGAATCGGTCCTCACCTGGCCTTGGCTCGCCACGATCTGGCGATAGAAATCCAGAGCAGCGAAGGGTGAGATCTGCTGATCCGCCCAGCCATGATACATGATGAGCCTGCCGCCATGTCGCGCGAAGGCCGACAGATCGGGCTTTACGTTATAGACATCTGCCACGGTCTGGCGCCCCACCACTTTCGCATTCAGCGCGCGATCAGTGTCCTTGTCATAATCGAAGCTGGTGTTCTGGAAATTCTTGTCCTGGAAAACGGAGTAGCGGAAAAAGTCGAAGGACGAGCCGCCCGGCGCGGCGCCGGCCCAGATCCGCGCCCATTGCGATTCACTGCCGCGTGGATAGCCCTGAAAGATCGGTGTGCCGTCGGAACGCTTGGCGCCGTTATAGATCGCGTTCGCCGCTTCAACCTGCACCGGCGTCAGGCATTCGTTGGGCGCATCGCCGGCTTTGCAGGTCAACGACGCGGGATCGAAATGACATTGGCGCGGGTCTTCGATCACGCCATCCTTAATGCCGTCCAGCGCATCGCAAGCCGCGATCACACGCCGGTTGAGCAGCGTGGCGCTCTCTTGCGTCAGCGCCGACGGGTCGGCCAACGCCGCACGGCTATTCCAGGTGGCGTTGATCATCTGGTTGGCCCAATGCCAGGCCGGTGCGCCTGCAACGATTCCGTCATAATCGTCAGGAAAGCGCGTCGCTTCCATCAGCGCGTGATGGCCGCCCTGCGAGCAACCGATGAAATAGGCTTCACTGGCTTTCTTGCCATAGAAGCCTTCCACGATCAGTTTCGCGGCCACTGTGGAGACATGCAGGGCGCGATACGCGAAATCGATCATCTTTTCCGGATGACCCAGCGCCCAGGTTTGCTCGCTGCCGCCATCGGGAGCGCTCAGATCGCTAATATGGCCATTGTCGGTGGACATGGTGGCGTAGCCCGTCTTCAAAGCCGTCAGCATCGGGCCGGGCGAGATCGCGCCCGCCGAACCGCCTGAACCTTCTGCCTGGAATTTGCCGTTCCAGGCGCTCATGGGCGGCATCCAGACTTCGAAGCCGATACGGGAATCCGCGGTGGGATAGGCAACCCCCACGATCCGGCACAGCGGAACATCCACCTGCGTGTTGCCGACCGTGGTGCTGTTCTCGTCATATTCGGCGGTGTCGATCCGCATGTCGGGCCCGATCGCCCGGCCGGCCAGGGCGCGGCAGCTGGCGGCATCGCCGGCCCCTTTGGGAAATTTGGCGGCTTTGGCTGGCGCGGCCGCAGGTCCCGGCGGAACGGCAAGGCTCAAGACCGGCAGCAACGCGAAAATCGAGACGAACGCCTTCAGGCGCGAAATACGCGGCATGAACCCCTCCCAAACCCGGTCCGGGATTCTCTACTCAGGCTGGCGGCGTGGTCAATATGGAGCGTCGGCCAGCAAAAGTGCGGAGCGGTTTTGCGTTGGCCGCGCGACCGTGAGTCAAGTGTGCGTCGGTCCGCAAAAGTGAGAGCATGCCAAAGGCATGCGATCGGTTTTGTGTAGCCGCGCGACCGTGAGTCACGTGTGGGGAGGACTGTGGAGATAGCTCTCGACCAGCGAGCCGGCGATCAGGCGCCAGCCATCCACCAGCACAAAGAAGATCAGCTTGAAGGGCAGAGAGATGATCACCGGTGGCAACATCATCATGCCCATGCTCATCAGGATCGAGGCGACTGCCATGTCGATGATCAGAAACGGCACGAAGATCAAAAAGCCGATTTCGAAAGCCCGCTTCAGCTCCGACAGCATAAAGGCCGGCGCCAGCGTGGTCAGCGCCGTGTCCTCGGGCGTGGCGGACGGCTTGGTGTGGGACATGTCCAGGAATAGCTTGAGGTCGGCGTCGCGCACATGGGCGATCATGAATTTCTTCATCGGCACCATGGCGGCGGTGAAGCCCTGCTCGGCGGTGACCTGATTGTTCATCATGGGCTCCACGCCCTGGTGGTAGGCATCGGTCAAGGTCGGTGTCATCACGAACAGGGTGAGGAACATCGCCAGCGACACCAGCACGCTGTTGGGCGGGCTTTGCTGCAAGCCAAGTGCCGTGCGCAGCAGCGACAACACCACCACCATGCGCACGAAGCTGGTCATCATGATCAAGATCGAAGGTGCGATGGACAGCACCGTAATCAGAGCGACGATCTGCACCATGCGGTCGGTGAAAAGCCCGCTGCCGTTGAGATCGATGGAAAAGCCGGAATTGGAGGCGGCGGCAGCGCCGGCATTGGCGGCGGCGGGTGTCAGCGGCGCGGCAAAGGCGAAGTTGGGCGCGAGCAACGCCAACACCAGAACCAGCAGCGGCAGGTAGTGCTTTATGTGTTTCATGTTTTGTCAGACGAAGTCGCAGGCCCGCCGCCCCCGCGCGCGTCAGCGCTGGCAGGGGAGGTGGCCGTAGCAGCGCTTGCGATGCGAAGGCCGGAGGGGGAAATATTATTCTCGACGAGGCAAGAACCGTCGGGGCTGGAGAAGATCAGATGCTCGACATCGTCGCGGCGGACGATGAAAAGCCGCTGGCGCGGCCCGATCATCAAGGTCTCGACCACTGCAAGACGTTTGTGGTCGACCGCCTTGGTGACGCCGGGCACGCCCCATTTGCGCGCCGCAAGACCCGCAGCGCCGATCAAGGCAAGAACCAGGAAGAGGGCGCCGACATAGCGCAGAATTTCGAATGCCATGGATCATAGTAAAGATCTGGCAACCTTAATCGCGCGTTAAATGCAGGCAGAAAATGCCCGGCAAAAATCTCCATCGTTAAGTCGCGTTTAAGCATATCGGGCGCAGCATGACGGCGTATTCGAAGGCTAACGGAACGTTACCGCCATGAACCTGCCCGATCTGCCGCTGATGTCCATGCTTCGCACCCGCATGTCGTGGCTGCACCAGCGCCAGGATGTCCTGGCCCAGAACGTCGCCAATGCCGACACGCCAGGCTTCGTCGCACGAGATCTGAAAACATTGGATTTCGATGACGCCATGCGCAGCCAGGTGGTGAACAAGGCTGCGAGCCTTGCCGTCACCAACGCACATCATATTGCGGTCAAATCCACCAGTTCGAGCCGGTTCGACGATTTCGAAAGCCGCGACGTTGAAGCGAGCCCGAACGGCAATGCCGTATCGCTGGAAGCGGAGATGATCAAAGTCTCCGACACTCAGGCGCAGTTCCAGGCCGCCGCCAACCTCTATGCCAAAGCGATGACGATGATGAAAACCGCCATCGGGGCACCCTAAATCTAAAGGAGATCAGTAATGGATTTTTCGACCGCGATGGCTGTTGCCGCGTCCGGCATGCGCGTCCAGTCCGACCGCATGAAGGTGATTTCGGAGAATATCGCCAACGCCGATTCCACCTCACCCACCCCCGGTGCCGATCCTTATCGCCGCAAGGTGCCGACCGTGACCTCCAAATTCGACCGCGAACTGGGTGCCAGCATGGTGGAGTCGGGCAAGACCATCAACGACAAGAGCGAATTCCGCAGCCAGTACGATCCCGGCAATCCCAATGCCGACAAGCAAGGCTATGTGAAGCTGCCCAATGTCGATCCTTTGATCGAAATCATGGACATGCGCGAAGCGCAGCGGTCCTTCGAAGCCGATCTGACCGTGATGGACACGACCAAGCAGATGCTCGCGAAGACAGTGGATTTACTCAACAAGTGATAACCCCCTCCGCCCTTCGCAATTTTTTGCCCCCATCTGTGCGCCACGCGGGCAAGCCCGCTAGCGCACATCTTCCCCCGCCAATGGCTTTGCCATGCGGGGGAAGAAAGTCAGTGCGGGCTTCAGCTTTTGAAAGGAAATTCTGATGGCCCTTCCCGCCGCCGCCGCCGCCGCATACCAGAATGTCGCCCGCATGGCGCAAGCTACCTCGACACCGGGCATCGCGCCCGCCGATCTGCCCGGCCAGAATTTCTCGGATTTCCTCACCGGTGCGGTCAAGGATTCCATCACCACCATTCGTCAAGGCGAGCAGGCCTCGCAGAGCCAAGTCGCGGGCAAGGCCAATATCGTGGACGTGGTCAATTCCGTGAACGCCGCTGAACTCACCCTCGATACGGTGGTGGCGGTGCGCGACAAAGTGGTGGCCGCCTATCAGTCCATCATGAGCATGCCGATTTAGTTGTTTGGCTTCATCCTGAGCTTGCCGAAGGATGAGGATATAAGGAACACCGTATGGATCCCGCCTCCGCTATCGATTTCGCCCGCACGTCCATGCTGGTGCTGCTGGAAGTGATCGCGCCTGCCATGATTACTGCCCTGGTGGTCGGTCTTGGCATCGGCCTTCTCCAGGCACTGACTCAAATTCAGGAACAGACTCTGGTGTTCGTGCCCAAGATCGTGGCCGTCTTTGTCGTGCTCTTGATCGCGCTGCCGTTCGCGGGCGCGGCGTTGGGCAGCCTGATGACCGATATCGCCGTCCGTATCGCTGCCTATTAGCCGCCGTGCATATCGAACTCGCCAATTTTTCCGGCGCCGTCCTCACCTATCTTCTGGTCTTCGCCCGTGTCGGCGCCATGCTGATGCTGTTGCCGGGCTTCGGCACCATGGGTGTGCCCGCGCGCGTGCGTCTGGTGCTGGCGCTGGCGATATCGCTCGCGCTGATGCCCACCGTGCAAAGCGCTTATCCCACCCACGCACCACAAACCTTTCTTTCGCTCGCCCTCCTGATCGGGCAGGAGATCACCGCCGGCGTGCTGGTGGGCGCCATGGCGGCTGTTATCATGAGCGCCTTGCAAGTGGCGGGCTTTCTGATCGCGTCCCAGATCGGTTTGGCTTACGCCCAGACCCTCGATCCCACCCAGAACACACAAGGTGCGGTGGTGGGCAATTTTCTCACCCTGTTGGGCACGTTGATGATCTTTTTGACCGATCTTCATCATTTGGCGATCGGCGCCATCGCGGGCAGTTACCGCATGCTGCCGCCGGGCGGACATTTGCCCACCGGCGACATGGCACAGCTAGTGATCAAGCTGGTGTCGTCCTCCTTCGCACTGGGCTTTCAGCTGGCCGCGCCATTCCTGGTATTCGGTTTCGCGGTTTATGCCGCACTGGGCGTCCTGGCGAAGTTGATGCCGCAATTGCAGGTCTTCTTCGTCGCCGTGCCGATCAACATCCTTTGCGGCTTCGTCATCATGCTGGCGATGCTGGGATCGATGATCACGCTGTTCTTGAACTATTACACGACCTCGATGGGGATTTTTCTGTAGTGCGCCATGGCTGACGAACAGGACAAGTCCCAGCAGACGGAAGAGCCGACATCCAAGCGGCTCGAACAGGCGCGCGAATCCGGCGACGTCGTCAAATCTTCTGAAGTCACGTCCTTTGTTCTCCTGGCGGGCGGTACCTTGGCTATCGCCATGTTCGGCCATTCCACGGCACTGGCCATCGCCAAGCTTCTTACCATGTTCATCGAGCAGCCCGAGCAGATGTCGGTGGATGGCGCGGGCCTTTCCTCTTTGATGCGCGGCTTGCTGCTGCATCTGGCGCTGATCCTGGCCCCTTTCATGGGCGTGATGATCCTGGCCAGTCTCGCCGGTCATGTGATGCAGAGCCGCCCGGCTATTGTGCCGGACAAGATCAAGCCGGACTTTTCCAAACTCTCGATTCCCGCCGGGCTGGCGCGCATGTTCGGGCCGGAAGGCTGGATGAATCTGCTCAAAGGCCTGATGAAGATCGGCATCGTAGGCATGGCGATATGGACTCAGCTTTGGCCCGAGCGTGGCGCGCTGGAATCGGTTCTCACCCAATCGCCCGGCGGCGTGGTGGGCGATATGAATCACCTTCTGTTCAAGGTTCTCGCCGCGGCACTATCGGCATTGCTGGTGATCGCGGGCCTCGATTATTTCCTGCAGCGCTTTCGTTTCTTGCAGCGCAATCGCATGTCCAAGCAGGAGATCAAGGAAGAATACCGCCAGAATGAAGGTGATCCCGCCGTCAAGGCCAAGGTGCGCCAGATCCGTCAGGAGCGCGCTAGGAAGCGCATGATGACGGCGGTGCCCACCGCCACGGTGGTGATCATGAACCCGACCCACTATGCGGTGGCGCTGAAATATGAATCCGGCAAGACGGCTGCGCCGATCTGCGTCGCCAAGGGTATCGACGCGCTGGCTTTGCGCATTCGCGCCGTGGCTGAGGAGCATGATGTGCCGGTGATCGAGAATCCGCCCTTGGCCCGTGCCCTGCACGCCAGCGTGGAGATCGACGAAGCCGTGCCGCCCGAACACTATAAAGCGGTGGCGCAAGTGATCGGCTACGTTATGCGGCTGAGCGGCGCGATTCCGCGCCGCTAGTTGTTTTATGCCCTACCGCTTCGCACCATGAGGACAGCGGAAAATACGCTAGAAAATAACCAGCCGCTGCAATGGCTTACGAGACGGAAACCATTCGTTAACCGAATCTTGTAAAGTGCGGTTGATGCAGGCCTCCCGCACGCTTTCGACCCTCGCTTTCGGCGTTCCCGCCGGCGCCTGGCGCTGGGCCGCCATCGCCTTCGCGGCGGTGGCTGTGGCAGCGGCCGGCATCGCCCTGTCGCAGCCGGACAAGGCCGGCTTTGCCGGCTACGCGCTTTTGGGCGGCATCGGCGCGGTGGCGTCGCTTCTGATCTATGCGGTATGGCCGCGCGACGGCCTGAAGACCGAAGACGCCAAGCGCGTGGCCGAAGCGGCAGCCAGAGCCAACGTCGCCTGGGTCATTACCGGCCCCGATGGCGCGGTGCTTGATTGCAATCCCGTCTATCGCCGGATGGCCGGGGCCAAGGACAATGAAAGCGCCACCCCGCCCGAACTGGCGCTGGCGGGCGAGCCGTCCAGCGGCGTGCTCTATCGCCTGGCACGTGACGCCGCCGAAGGCCGCCCCCGCGAGGAAAGTTTCGCCGTGCGCCCCGGCCTGGAGTTGGTCGCGGCCGTGCGTCCCTTGAAGGATCAGCGCACCGTCTGGTGGTTTTCGCCCCGCCTGGCGGCCACCGAAGCGCCGGCGGCCCAGCCGCGTCCCGAACCCGTGGCTCCGGCGGCGCCTGTCGCCACCATTCCGGCGCGAATGCAGAACGATCTTTTCGCCAGCGCGCCCATCGGCATCGCCTTTGTCGAGGCCAATGGCCAATTGCGCGAAACCAATCCGGCCTTCGGTAAATTCTTCGACGCGGCCGGCACTCTGATGGGCCGCGATCTGGCGGCGCTTTTGGACGAAGCCGATCGCGCCCCGCTTCGCACCCTCATCGCCGCGACCGCGCGGGGCGAAGCGGCGCGGCCGATCGAGCTGCGTCTGGGCGAGCGCATGGCGGAATTGTCCGCCAGTGCCATGCCGGGCGGTGTGGTGCTTTATCTCGCCGATGTGTCCGAACAGAAAGCCCTGGAAACCAAATTCGCCCAGTCGCAAAAGTTGCAGGCGGTGGGTCAGCTGGCGGGCGGTGTCGCGCACGACTTCAACAATCTTCTCACCGTCATCATCGGCAATTGCGAATTTCTTTTGATGCGCCATGCCGCCGGCGATCCCTCGTTCCGGGAGTTGAATGAGGTGCATCAGAATGCGCTTCGCGCCGCCACCCTGGTGGGCCAGCTTCTGGCTTTCAGCCGCAAGCAGACCATGCAGCCCAAGGTGCTGGCGCTGGCCGACATGGTCAGCGAATTGGCGCAGATGCTGCGCCGCTTGTTGCGTGAAGGAATCGAACTCAAGCTGGAGAACGGTCCCGATCTCTGGTCGGTGCATGCCGACGAAACGCAGATTTCCAACGCCGTCATCAATCTGGTGGTCAATGCCCGCGACGCCATGCCTGGCGGCGGCAAGGTCACCATCTCGACGGCCAACGATACGATGCGGGAGCCGCAAGCGCTGGGCACCGCCATCATGCCGGCCGGCGATTATGTGCGCATCGAGGTTGCCGATACCGGCACCGGCATCTCGCCGGAACATATAGGCAAGATCTTCGATCCCTTCTTCACCACCAAGCCGGTGGGGCAGGGCACGGGTCTGGGCCTCGCCACCGTCTATGGCATCGTCAAACAGTCACACGGCTTCATCACCGTTGACAGCGAAGTCGGGCGCGGCACCAGCTTCAAGATCTATCTGCCCCGTCATCATGTGGAGGCGAGCGCGCCCCTGGTCGAGGCGCAGGCGCCGGCCGCCCGCGACGTCACCGGTCAAGACACGATCCTCCTGGTGGAAGATGAAGACGCAGTCAGAAGCTTCGCGGCGCGCGCCTTGCGCTTGCGGGGCTATCGCGTGCTGGAAGCCAGCGGCGGCGAAGAAGCGCTGGAGATCGTCAAATCCGGCGCGGAAGAAATCCATCTTCTCATCACCGATGTGGTAATGCCCAACATGGATGGCCCCACCATGGTTCGCCACGTCAAGGCCATGAAGCCGGATTTGCCGGTGATCTTCATGTCCGGCTATGCCGAGGAAGCCTTCCGCCGCAATGACGAAAATGCCTCCGACCTGCATTTCCTGCCCAAACCCTTCGGCTTGAAGCAGCTGGCGGCCAAAGTGAAAGAAGTGCGGTCGGGCGCGTCGAATGGTCCCCGAAAGGCGTGACCGCTTGCGCGAGCCTTGAGGACCGCTAAAGTCGCGTCCCATGAAAACCCGTCTGAACATCCGTCTGGCCCTGGCGCTTGCCGCCGCCTCTGTCTTGAGCGCCTGCACCGATGCCGACTGGTCGCGCAATATGAGCTTCATTGGCCTGGATGATAGCGCTGGCAAAACCGTAGAGCCGGTGGCCGAAGCCGCGCCGCCGCAGCCAGCAGCACAAGTGGCACCCCGGCCGGTGGCGCAGGCTGCGCCCGCCCAGACCGCGCAGGCGGGCGTCAATCCCTTCTGCGCCGCCGTGGCGCGGCAGGACGCCGACGGCCATGGCTTCGATGCGGCCACTCAGCAGGGCATGTTCGTGCGCAGCTATCAGCAATGCGTCACGGTGTTCGGCAACGTCGAATAGTTATTTTGGTCGCACGGCCGAACGCAAAACGTCGCGCTACGCTGTCGCTAGCGACCGCACTTTTGCTGGCCGGTGCTGATTTATTTTGGTCGCACGGCCGAACGCAAAACCGCTTCGCACTTTTGCTGGCCGATGCTCTTAGGCTTTCACATAGACCCAAGCGTCGATCCCCGATTTCAGCCGCACCGCCGTGCGCTTGTAATCGGCAACTTCATAGCGGTCGGCGGCGGCGAGTTCTTCGTCCGTAATCTCGAACACCATGCCTTCGACTTCATCGGAATGCTGACCCGGCACCAGGATGGGATGACAGCGCTCGCCGCTGAGCGCGAAGACATCGGCGTCCGTGATCTCCACCATTTCCCGCCGCCAGCCGGGCAGGATATCGGGCGCGCCTTTCAAATGCCGCCCGAACGAAGCCATCTGCACGCTCTCCTGCTGCAGCGTGCCGTAGGAAAAAAGATAAGCCATCAATTCAGTCCGTTTTGACCGCCGCCAACTCATTGCCGTTGGGATCGAGGAAATGAAAGCGGCG